>Ga0116134_1001004_pt1 | contig 14478 bp, 11 predicted proteins | sample June2015DPH_19_5_FD_89737 | JGI IMG/M metagenome (GOLD analysis project Ga0116134, IMG submission 89737) | Peatland microbial communities from SPRUCE experiment site at the Marcell Experimental Forest, Minnesota, USA - June2015DPH_19_40 | ecosystem: Environmental > Terrestrial > Soil > Wetlands...
ACCGCCACCCGGAAGCCCTGCACGTTGAACGACACCGACCGCGGGGTCCCGTCACTGGTCGCCTCGGCCGTGAGCAGCGCGCCGGTCGCCGGGCCTTCGGCTGGGGGTGGCGCCGGCGGGGGCGCGGCGGGTGCCGGCGGGCTGGCCGCTATCTGGCGGGCCAGCGCACGCGCCGCGCGCAGCGTGGCCAGTCCCGCCACCACCGTGCCCGTCGACCCGTAGGCGCCTGTGTCATGAGTGACCAGATCGGTATCGGACTGCCGTAGCTCGATCTCGTCAGGGCCCACGCCGAGCGCCTGGGCCGCCAGCTGCCGATGCACCGTGGCCGTGCCGTTGCCGAACTCCGCGGTTCCCACCGACAGCGTGAAGCCGCCGCCGTCCCGCTGGGCGATCCGGGCGTGGGCGTGATGGCCGCCTGGCGGCACGGTGTCGAGCATCGATACTGCGATCCCGGTGCCGGTCCGCCAGCCCGGCCCGGCCGGGACCGGCTCACCTCCGCCGCGGGCCAGCGCGGAGGCCACCAGGTCGAGGCATTCGGCCAGCCCATAGCTGGCGACCTGAACATCGTCCGGCTCTTCGTGCAGCGAGATCAGCGGGTCCCCGGGCCGGATGACGTTCCGCCGGCGGAACTCGGCCGGGTCGATGTCCAGCTTGCGGGCCAGCTCATCCAGGGCGCACTCGACCGCGAACGCGGACTGGGACAGGCCGTAGCCGCGGAAGGCCCCGGCCGGCACCGTATGGGTGTAGACCGATACGCCGTCGATCTTCTTGTTCGGGCAGCGGTACAGGCTGATCGCCTCGCCGCAGCTGTGCATCAGCACCCCGCCGGCGTGGTTGCCGTACGCGCCGGTGTTGGCCACTGTCTGGATCGCCAGCGCCGTCAGCGTGCCGTCCGCACGGGCGCCGGCCTGCACGGTGATCCGCATCGGATGCCGGGTCGTCGCGGCGGTGAACTGCTCCTCCCGGGTGAATTCCAGCTGCACCGGGCGCCGCAGCCGGAGCACGGCCAGGGCGACGACATCTTCGGTCAGCATTTCCTGCTTGCCGCCGAATCCGCCGCCGACCCGGGCCGCCAGCACCCGCACCTGCCCGGGCGGCAGGCCGAAGATCCGGCAGATCGCATCGCGGGTGAGGAAAGGCGTCTGCGTGCTGGTCCGCAGCACCAGCCGCCCGTCCTCGAGCCAGCCTATTGTGGCGTGTGTCTCCAGGTGCGCGTGCTGCACCCGGTGGATGGCAAAGCTGTGGCTGACCACCGCCGCGGCACTGGCCAGGCCGGCCGCCACATCCCCGGCGCCGTCATGCACCTCGGCCGCGACGTTACGCTCCGGGGCGGCGATCCCGTCGGCTGTGCTCTTGTCCCCGTGCACGAGGGGCGCCCCCGGGGCCAGGGCCTCGTCGGGGTCGAGCACGGCCGGGAGCACCCGGTAGTCCACGGCCACCAGGGTGGCGCCCCGCTGCGCCGCCGCCGTGGTCTCGGCTACCACGGCGGCGACCCGCTGCCCGGTGAAACGGACCACCCGGTCAAACAGCATCGTGTCGAAGGGATCGTCGGTGATCTTCTCGTGCCGCGCGGTGGAATAGCGGACGCCGGGGGAATCGGCGGAGCTGAACACGGCGAGCACGCCGGGGACGGCCAGTGCCACGGTGGCGTCGACCGATCTGACGTCCGCGTGCGGGTGCGGCGAGCGGACCAGCGCCATGTGCGCCAGCCCGGGAACGGCCAGGTCGAGGGTGTAGGGCTCGCGGCCCGTGACCACGCCCAGCCCGGCCGGTGCGAGCGGGCTGACGCCGGCTGGGCCCGGGGAAGCCGGCGCCTCCTCTTCCCGGGCGCCGGCGGACAGGCGGCCCAGCGCGTCGGCGATCGCCCGGTAGCCGGTGCAGCGGCAGAGGTTGCCTTTCAGCGCGCGGGCCGGATCGGCACGCTGCGCGTCGTCGAGGGCCGCCATCGTCATGATCATCCCGGCCGTGCAGAAGCCGCACTGGAACCCGTGGGAGTCCAGGCACGCCTGCTGCGCGGGGTGCAGCTCACCGTCGTCGGTGGCCAGGCCCTCGATCGTGGTCACCGGCTGGCCGGCTGCGCGGACCGCCGGGTAGATGCAGCTGTGCACCGGTACACCGCCGACGTGGACGGTGCAGGCACCGCAGTCACCCGCGTCGCACCCCTTCTTGACGCCGTACCAGCCCTGTTCGCGCAGGTACGTGCGCAGGCACTGGCCGGGCGCGGGTGCCGGGCCCGCCGGGACGCCGTTGATGATCACAGCCGCTCCAGCTCGTCGAGGACCTCGAGGGCGAGCTGCCGGGTGATCGCCTCACGCCACGCGGGGGCTCCGTGCACGTCATCGTGGTAGCGCGGGGCGGCGGCGGCCAGCGTGGCCAGCAGCCCGTCCGGTCCGGGCGGCGCGGGGAAGCGCAACTGCACCGGCCGGGTCGTCGCGGCGGTCAGTGTGATCACCAGGGCACCGTCCGACGGCGAGCGACGGCCGATCACCACCGCCGCCGAACGGCCCAGGGCGGACAGTGACAGCTGCCGGAAGGCGGTGGCGCATTGCAGGGCCCCGACCGGCAGGTGGACCGAGCGCAGCAGCTCGCCGGGACGCAGGCGGCACCGGCCGGGGCCGGTCACGAAATCGGCGACCGGGATACGCCGGACGGCGCCGCCGGTGCCCCAGATCTCGGCCACGCCGTCCAGGGCGGCGGTCAGTGAGATCATCGGCCCGGCGGGCAGCGCCAGGCAGATGTTCCCGCCGACCGTGGCCGTGTTCCACACCTTGAAGGAGCCGAGCAGCGCGGCGCAGCACTGGCCGACGAGCGAGGCGGCCTGCCACGGCGGGAACTCCTGCCGCGCCAGCTCGGCCAGCGTGCAGGTGGCCGCGATGTCCAGCCCGTCCGGGCTCACCTGGAGCGCCGTCCAGCCGAACGCGTGCAGGTCGAGCAGGCGGGTGAGGGCCGGCTGCGGTTCAGAGAACAGCCATGTGCCGCCGGCGAGCCAGGCGTCGCCGGGACGCCAGATGCCCAGCCGGGCGTCCGCCACTTCCGTGATGCCGGGCAGGTCCATGGTTCAGGTCCTCCCGCCGCCAGCCGTGGCGGCCAGGCCGCCGCCGATTGCCAGCACGTCCGTTGCGCCCTCCCTGAGATCGTGGTCCTTTCAGTGTGACCAGCGGTTATTTCAGCGGTATTTCCCCCCGCATAGAGTGGCATGGGCAGCTGGGCGACACCGGAGGTGCATGGCAATGACCCACGAACCAGAGAAGGCCATCCTCGCCGGGGGATGCTTCTGGGGAGTGCAGGATCTCATCCGCAAACTCCCCGGGGTGATCTCGACGAGGGTCGGGTACACCGGCGGCGACGTACCGAACGCGACCTACCGTAACCACGCCGGCCACGCCGAGGCCATCGAGATCGTCTTCGATCCAGAGAAGATCTCCTACCGGGACCTGCTCGAGTTCTTCTTCCAGATTCACGACCCGACCACGCGGAACCGGCAGGGCAACGACATCGGGACGAGCTACCGGTCGGCCATCTTCTACACCACCGACCAGCAGAAGCAGGTCGCCGAGGACACCATCGCGGACGTCGACGCCTCGGGGTTGTGGCCGGGCCCGGTCGTCACCGAGGTTGAGCCCGCCGGTCCCTTCTGGGAAGCCGAGCCGGAGCATCAAGACTACCTGGAGCGCTACCCCGACGGCTACACGTGTCACTTCGTCCGCCCGGGCTGGAAGCTGCCGCACCGTTCGGACAAGGTCAGCCAGTAACGGAGCAGGCCCCGCCGTGGTCGCGGCGGGGCCTGCCCGGATCTGGCTGGTGCCAATCCGGCGGCAACAGCTCAGCGGTTCCAGTTCCTCAGGGCTAGCTGACGATATCGCTGGGGCCGGGGCTGGCCGCGTTCACCGCCGCGCCCGTGTCGTTGACGACGTGATTGATGCTGCCCGACCCGTTCAGGAACCGGGTGAACACGTCGTTCAGCCGGACCCCGGGGGTGTCAGGCACCGAGAACGCGGTCGCTGACTGGATCGGCACGCCCAGGTCGAAGAAGCAGTAGCTGCCCATGCCGTAGCCGGTGAAGCTCTTGACTCCCGCCGGGATCAGGAACGCCGGGTACCCATCCGTGGTGGGGCTGGACATCCAGGCCGCCTGACTGGGCGGGTCGTAGGGCATCTCGTTCTGGAAGAAGATGTCCTCGCCGTTCTGGCCGTTCCAGATGACCTCGTTCTTCTGGTAGTGCTCGACGGCCAGCCCGTAGGCGGTCACGTTGTTGCCGTTGACCACGAGGCCGGTATCGGCCGGGTTGGTGGTCCAGCCGGCCCCCGCGCCATGGTCCGCCCGCCAGGCCCAGATGTCATCCAGGATGGTGTTGGAGCTGTCGACCACGAGGCTGTCGGTGGCCGAGCCGGCTGTGGCCCCGCCGATGCGGAAGAAGACGTCCTGCACGAGGGCGGGATCGGACGGGCTGGTGATCCCGGCCGTCAGCGGGTTACCGACCTGCAGGAGCACCCGGGAGGTCTTCGGCCCGGCGTCGAAGATCATTCCCGACAGCTTGACCCCCTGGCCGACCAGCACCTGCATGGCCGCGTTGCCGTTCTGCGGGACCAGGGTGGGGAAGCCGAGCCCGAGTACCACCGTGTTCGGGCGGGAGACCAGGATCGGTGCGCTGAGGTTGTAGACGCCCGGGGTCAGGATCAGGTCCCGGCCCAGGGCCAGGGCGGCGTCGATGGCCAGCACCGGCGTGCTGGGCGTGGCGATGAAGAACTTACTGATCGGAATCGAGGTGCCGGCCTCGGTGCCGCTCGCCCAGGCCGGTCCGGAGGAGTTGTGCGCCAGCGCCGGCACGAACACGCTATCGGCGCCGGTGGCGCTGGTCTGCAGGAACGGCTCCTCCTGCGTTACCGGGCTGGTGGCCAGCGTGGTGTAGGGCGGCGTCCCGTTGGCGAGCCCCGAGGTACTGGAAAAGCTCTGCGCCGGGGCGCCCGGGTCGCCGGCGAAGACCTGGTTCCACACGCCGTTCGACCAGCCGTCCAGGCTGGTGTTCCGGACCAGGAACTGCTGCTGTGAGCCGTTGATCACCGTGCCGCCGGTGAAGGACGAGTCGGCGATGAACCCGCCGCTGGCGTACTGGGGCCCGGCGGAGCAGTAGTCCATCAGGGACAGGTTGCCGCCGGTGATACTCACCCGGCGCATCGGCGCCGCCTGCGAGACGGCCCAGAAGTCGGTGCCGGACTGGCAGCCGGTCTGGCCGGCGATGTTGATGGTCAGGTTGGACAGCGAGCGCCAGAAGTTGTCCAGCGCGATGCAGTTGCTGCTGCCGTCGGTGGTGGGGAAGCACTGGTTGTAGACGTCGATGGTGCCGTTGATGGTGACGTCTCCCGGTGCGCTGCCCAGGCCTGCCACCTCGGTGTAGTAGCCCACCTGGAACGACAGCGGGTCCGCGGCGGAGCCGTAGGTGCCCGGCTCGAACAGCAGGGCGTAACGCTGGGTGCCGAACTGGTTGGAGATCTGCTGGCTGGCGATCGAGTTGACCGTGGCCTGGATCTGGCTCTGCGGCATGCTCGGCGTGAAGATGTACACATCCGGGCCGAAGTCCGGCTGTCCCGCGGCCGGGGTCGCGGGACTGATGCTCGCCGCCGGGGAGGCCGTCCGTGCGGGAGCGGCCACGGACGCGCTGGCCGCGCCGGTCACCGATAGCCCCATCGCCCCGAGTAGCGCGGCGGCCGCGAGAACCGGTCCCCGGCGGTGCCGCCCACCCCGCCCCGGGCGTTCCCTTCCGTGCGGTCCGGTTGCGCTGTGTGCTGTTTCACGGGCCCGGGAATGTCTCAGTTTCATCGCCAGTTCCATTTCTGTGCGTAGCGCCATCGCTACCACCGCTCCGTGCGACAGCTCTCGTATCGAAGGCCTGAGTCGAGCACCACCGATAACGTTTTTTTGTACCTAAAAGTAGGTCCTGAAACAAGAGCCCCGAAGGAGCGGATCCGCGCCGGTGGCACCGGCACGGATCCGCTCACGACCGGACAGCAAGGACCATCGCCGTTCTCAGCAGGAGCCGTCGTTGTTCCAGGCCCCCGAGGCGCCGCCGGGCACCTCGTTGTAGTTCCACTGGTTGGCGGTCCAGTTGTCGCCGTTGTAGGACACCTGGTTGCCCGACACGTATGCCGTCGCGTTGTTCCAGGCCGCCGCGCACGAACCGGTGGTGGGCGTCGGGGTGGGCGTGGGTGTCGGCGTGGGTGTGCCGCCGCCTCCGCTACCGCCCCCGCTGGTGAAGGACTGGAAGGCCTGGGTGAAGGCGCCCGTGCTCTGGCTCAGGCCGCTGCAGGTGGATGAGGCACTGGTCTGGCCGGGGCAGCCGCCGTTGTCGCGGCCCTCGGACCAGAAGGACAGCAGCGCGATGCCCTGCTGGGCGGCGTAGGACTCCACGGTGGAGGCGTCGGCCAGGGTGAAGATCTCGCCGGAGCTGTCGTTCTGGCCGATCATCGGGGTGTTGCCGAGCATGGCGTAGGCGGCGGAAGTGGAGACGCCGAACGCGCTGGCGACCTGGCCGGCCGTGGCGTCGAGCGCCTGGTTCGCCGCCGCGCCCATCTCGGTGCCCGAGGAGCCGTAGTCCATCGTCATGATGTTGACGATGTTGGGAGTGAAGCCGCTGGACGCCGCCGCATCGAGCACGTTGACCCCCGATTGGGTCAGGCCGGTCGGCAGCACCGGAATGGTGTAGGAGATCGTCAGCTGCGTGCCGTTGGCGCTCGCCCACGACCGCACCTGCGCGAGGGCCTGCGCGGTCCGGGTGTAGTCCGCCGAGTTGGTCAGCTCGTTGGATTCGATGTCGAAGTCGAGGTGGGTCACGTTCATCGTGGTGACCACGGACTCGACCTGCGTGGCCATGGCGCTCGCCGAGGAGCAGGTCGCGCCGAGGTCGGTGCTGTCGGTATCGACGGTATAGCCGCCGAAGGAGATGCTCACGTCTCCGCCCTCGGCCTGCAGGGCGGAGATCTGCGACTGCCAGCCGGACTGGTTCGGCAGCGACCACTGGCAGCCCCCGCCGTTGACGAAGGCGAGGGTGAAGTACTTGGTGCCGTAGCTGGCGGCGACCGAGGTGAGTGTGGTGTTGCTCAGCCCGGTGTCGACGTAGGGGGCGAAAACGTGCGCGGGCCAGCTGGTGGCCGCGCCGGCCGACTGCGCGGCGGTCAGGCCGTACGCGGCGCCGCTCAGGCCGCCGGCCACAATGAGGGCCGCGGAACAGGAAAGCACGCGTGAAACTCGGGGCATAGCGGGATCCGCCTTTCACGGGGCCGCAGGCCGACATGCGGGGCGGCTGCGGCGGTCTGCGGGCGGCCGGGTGCGCGGCCCGTGGCCTGCAGGCCTGCCGTCCCGTTCCGGCGATGCGCGTTCTTTATTAGGAAAGTTTCCTAAACTTAGAGCGGCAGTTTGTTCATGTCAATATCTGTGCGCAAAAGAACCTACGGCAGGCGGAAGGCGGCCCGGCATCGGGTGATGAGCTCTCGCAGCGCCGGTGACATCGCGAGTGTCCAGATCACCGCGAGAACGGCCGGAGTCTGGATGTCGTCGATGACGATCGCCGCTGGCCTGCCGTGCTCCGTATCGGCCATGGATTCGCTCAGGATGCCGACGCCCAGTCCCCGCTGTGCGAGCTGCGTGATCGCCTCTCCCGCGCTGGCCTGTACGGCGATGGCGGGCCGGATGCCCTGGGCGGCGCAGGCCTGGTCGAGGACGCCGCGCAGGCCGGTACCGGGCGGCATGCAGACCAGCGGATGAGCGCATACCTCCCGCAGGCTCAGGTGCGTGCGGCCGAGCAATGGGTGGCCCGGGGGGATCACTGCCACCAGCCGTTCGCTGACGACCGTGAAGGATCCGACGCCGCGCGGCGGCTCAGCCGCCGTGCCGACCAGTGCGAGATCGGTCTCGCCGGTCCGGACGCCGTTCACTAGCTGATCAGAGCCGCCCTCGGTCAGCGTGATGTCCACCCCCGTGTGCACGCGGTGGAAGGCGGCTAGCGCGTCGAACAGCGGGGTGACGGTGCAGCCGGTCACCATGCCCACCGCGAGCCGCCCCCGGAGCAGCCCGTTCACGTCGTCGGCGGCCTGCCGGGCCGCGCCCGCGGCCGCCAGCGCGGCGCGCGCGTGCTCCAGCACGGCTGCGCCCGCGCTGGTCAGGGTGGCGCGGCGACCGGACCGGTCGATGAGCTCGACGCCGAGTTCGTGCTCGAGCTGCCGGATCTGGGCGCTGACGCCGGACTGGCTGATCCGGACCCGCTCGGCGGCTCGGGTGAAGTTTGCCTCCTCGGCGACCGCGACAAGGTACTCCAGCTGGCGCAGTTCCATAACTGATGATTCTAGCCCCTACAAGGACAATCTGTTGGACTTCTTATGACAGGTCCGGCAGGCTGGTAAATGAATACTTCAGACCGGAAAGGAGTGCCATGACGGCACGCGAGAAGGCCATGAGTCCAGAAGACATCACCCGGCTGTTCGTCGAGCGTTCCAACGCCGGCGACGCCGACGGGGTCGCCGCCCTGTACGAGGAGGACGCCGTGCTCGCCTACCCGCCCGGGTCGCAGACCGTCGGGCGCGAGGCCATTCGCGCGCTGTGGGCCAAAGTGCTGGCCGGCGCCCCGCATTTCGAGCCGGAGGCGCCGTTGCCTACCCTGATCAGTGACGAGCTGGCGCTGACGTCAACCCCGCCGCGGGACGGCGCCGGAGCCCGGGCGCAGGTTGCCCGGCGTCAGCCGGACGGCAGCTGGCTCCGTGTGCTGGACCAGCCGGAGTTCACCCGTCCCTGACCCGCGGGGTCCGACCACCGAGTGCGGCCATCCGCGCCCGGCGCGACGTCCCGGATGGAGGATGAGCCGGTGCGGGCATGACCGAGACGAAGGGAAGCTCGCGATGGGCGGTGACGTCAGTGGCGGCCGCTTCCCGCTGACCGGGGACCTGACCGTCACTCGGATGGGTTTGGCGCGATGCGGCTCGCCGGCCCGGGGGTGTGGGGACCGCCGCGCGACCGGGGGGCCGCGATCCGCGTGCTGCGCGAAGTGGCCGGGCTGGGCCTGACGCACATCGACACGGCCGGCTTCTACGGCCCGGACGTCGTCAACGATCTGATCCGGGAGGCCCTGCACCCCTACCCCGACGCCCTGCATATCGTGACGAAGGTCGGCTATCGCCGTACCCGCGACCGCTCCTGGCGGCCGGCCCTGTCCCGCGAGGATCTCACCGCCGCGGTGCACGGCAACCTCCGTCACCTGGGCCTGGAGGCGCTGGATGTGGTGAACCTACGGGTCGGGGCCGGGGGGCGCCCGGTGCCCGGCCCGGTCGCCGAGCCGTTCGGCGTGCTGGCCGACCTGCAGAGCCAGGGCCTGATCAGGTACCTGGGAGTCAGCAACGTCACCCTGGACCAGCTGGCCGAGGCGCGGACCGTGGCGCGCGTCGTCTGCGTGCAGAACCGCTACAACCTGGCCGACCGGCAGGACGACCCGCTGCTCGACCGGTGCGCGGCCGACGGCATCGCCTTCGTCCCGTTCTTCCCGCTGGGCAACTTCTCCCCGGTGCAGGCGAGCGTGCTGGACGGCGTCGCGGCCCGGCTGGGCGCCTCCCCGCCGCAGGTCGCGCTGGCCTGGCTGCTGCATCGTTCCCCGAACATCCTGCTGATCCCCGGCACATCCGCAGAAGCGCACCTGCGCGAAAATGTGACCGCGGCCACCCTGAATCTGCCCGTGGACGCGCGGGCCGCCCTCAACGCGATCGGCTCTCACCCGGGCAGCGTCCAGCCGGCCACTTGACCTAGATAGACCAGCCTGGCACCCCGCCTGGCCCCCGGGCTGGCCGGGGAGGCATTCACGCAGCTAGCGTAGGTCCATGACCACGGCCATCGCGCAGTTCATGCGCGAGCTGGAACGGAAGTGGGACGAGCACCGGGACGCCCTGCTGATCCATCGTGATGTGCAGGCGGCCCTGACCTACGTCACGGCCGAGCCGTCGGTCCAGCACATCCCGGCCATGACCGGGGCCCGGGGACGTCAGGCGGTGGAACGGTTCTATGCGCAGGAGTTCCTCCCGCATCTGCCCAGCGACCTGGCCCTCACCAGAATCTCCCGCACGGTGGACCGGTTCCGGCTGGTTGACGAGACCATGGTGTCGTTCACCCGCGACCGTGTGCTGCCCTGGCTGATACCCGGCGCCGCCCCTGCCTACCGGCGAGCCGAGGTCCTGGCTATCACCGTGGTCAGTTTCGAACGCGGGCGGATCGGCTCCGAGCGGATCCTCTGGGATCAGGCTTCGCTGTGCGCCCAGCTCGGGCTGCCGCCGATTGCGGGCACCCGTCTGGTACGCCCTGCTTGACCGCACCCGTCCGTGCGCCCCGCCCGATCGCCGCTCTGGTGCCTGGTTAGCGGCATCTCCTTCGCATCCCACTCAGCGCCACGTCCGCTCGTGACGTATCCGGCGCACGTCGGCCCCGAGCCGTAAGCAGAGTCACAGCCGGTGCCCATGTGAATGATGACCGCCGGGGAAGGAGAAACCGCAGGCGCTCATGAGCGCGGGGCCAGTATCGAGGGAGCAGCTTGTGAGCGCGGGGCAGACGACGCCTTATTCAGTACGAACCAGCCGGGGCGAGACGGATGCGGCGCTGGACGAGGGCAGGTCATGGGGCAGTCGCTTGCTGTGGGCGGTGGACCGCTTCACGGGGCGCGCGCCGACGGCCTTCATCGTCCTCGCCGGCGGAGTGGTGTGGGTCGTTCTCAGTGCTGCGTTCGGCTTCCCCGCCGGCTGGGAGAAGGTCTTCCAGACTCTGGTCGCGGCGGTGACCGTGGTCATGGTCTTCGTCATCCAGCACACGCAGGCCCGCCATCAGGCTGCCACTCAGCGCAAGCTCGATGAGATCCTGCGGGCGCTGCCGGAGGCCGACAACTCCCTGCTGGCGCTGGAGCATGCGTCCGACGAGGAACTGCGCGCGACCCGCCTGCAGCATCGGCGCATTCGCCGGGCCGCGCTCGCGGACGGCACCCGGCACCCCGGTTAGCGGAAGGAGCGGAATTATTTAACCAAATTATTTAACCAATGGCGGCGGCGATGATCTCCTGGGCCTGCTTCTGGATCGCGGCAAGCTCTTCAGCCCCGCCGAACGACTCGGCGTAGAGCTTGTAGACGTCTTCCGTGCCCGATGGGCGAGCGGCGAACCAGCCCGATGCGGTGACGACCTTCAGGCCACCGATGGGGGCGTCGTTCCCGGGGGCGGTGGTCAGCGCCGCGGTGATCTTCTCGCCCGCGAGTTCGCTGGCCGTGACCTGTTCGGGGGAGAGCTTGCCCAGCGCGGCCTTCTGTTCCCTCGTGGCCGCGGTGTCGATGCGCGCGTAGGCGGGTGCCCCGTAACGTTCGGTCAGGTCACCGTAAAGCTGCGACGGCGAACGACCGGTGACGGCCGTGATCTCCGAGGCGAGCAGGGCGAGGATGATCCCGTCCTTGTCCGTGGTCCATACCGAACCGTCGCGCTGCAGGAAGGACGCCCCGGCGCTCTCCTCTCCGCCGAAAGCCACGGATCCGTCCAGCAGACCGGGTACGAACCACTTGAACCCGACCGGGACCTCCAGCAGTGGCCGGCCCAGGCCCTCGGCCACCCGGTCGATCATCGATGAGCTGACCAGGGTCTTGCCCACGGCGGCGTGGGGCGGCCAGCCGTCCCGGTGGCGGAAGAGATAGTCGATGGCCACCGCGAGGTAGTGGTTGGGGTTGAGCAGTCCCGCGTCGGGGGTGACGATGCCGTGCCGGTCCGAGTCGGTGTCGTTCCCGGTCGCGATCGTGAACTCGTGCTGGCGGCCGATCAGGCTGGCCATGGCGTAGGGCGACGAGCAGTCCATCCGGATCTTGCCGTCCCAGTCCAGGGTCATGAACCGGAACGTCGGGTCGACGTCGGGATTGACGACGTTCAGGTCCAGGCCGTACCGCTCGCCGATTTCCCCCCAGTACGCGACGCTTGCCCCGCCGAGCGGGTCGGCCCCGATGTGGATCCCGGCGTCCTTGATCGCGGCGAGGTCCACCACCCGGTCAAGAGCCGACACGTAGCTGTCCAGGAAGTCGAACGTCCCGGTGGTGTCGGCCGCGGCCGCCCGGGCGTACGGGATCCGGCGGACCCCCTTGAGACCGTCGGCGAGCAGTTCGTTCGCCCGATCCTGGATCTGCCGGGTGATGTCGGTGCCGGCCGGCCCGCCGTCGGGCGGGTTGTACTTGAAACCGCCGTCCGGCGGCGGGTTATGCGAGGGAGTGATCACGATCCCGTCGGCGCGGGGTCCCTCACCGGATGCGTTGCGCGCCAGGATGGCCCGGGATACGGCCGGAGTCGGCGTATACCCGCCGCGCGCGTCGGTCAGCACGCGCACGCCGTTCGCGGCCAGCACCTCCAGCGCGCTGACCTGGGCTGGCTCGGACAGCGCGTGCGTGTCAGCCCCCAGGTACAGCGGCCCGTCGATCCCCTGAACGGTGCGGTACTCACAGATCGCCTGGGTGGTGGCCAGGATGTGGTCCTCGTTGAACGTCGCGGTGAACGCGGACCCGCGGTGCCCGGATGTACCGAACGACACCCGCTGCACGGCGTCCTCCGGATCGGGATGCACCGAGTAGTACGCGGTAACCAGCTTCGGGACGTTGACGAGGTCTTCAGGAGCAGCGGGCTGTCCCGCACGTAGGTCCACCATGTCGTCATACTGACACGCCGCGCCGCCCATAAACACTGCCCGGGGTGCGGCGGGCAGACCCCGGAACAGTGAGCTCCCTAAGGCAATGCGGCCACAAGATTAAACGGGGCCGCGGATCAGGTCCGCGGCCCCATTCTGCTATGCGCCGGTCAGCTGCCGTAGACGTCGAATTCCCAGAGGGAGTAGCCGTATTGGGTGGCGCGGGCGGTGCCGTACATGCGGATGTACCGGCCGGTGCCGGTGCCGGAGACGGTCAGGTTCTGGGTGCCGCCGGTTCCGGTGGTGGTTGAGCAGATGGTGGTCCAGCTGGAGTTGTCGGTGGAGGTCTGGATCTGGAACGCGGTGGCGTAGGCGTTCTCCCAGTCCAGCGTGACCCCGCAGATGGACTGGGTGGAGCCGAGGTCGACTTCGAGCCACTGGGGGTCGGAGAAGGCGCTGGATCAGCGGGTGCCGAGGTTGCCGTCGGTCGCCGCCGAGGCCGGGAACGAGGTGCTCTGGGTGGAGCCGTGTGCCGGCCCGACGAAGCCGTGTCCTGGCTTGGCGCGACCGCTCTTGCCGAGGCTCAACCGGTGCGCTCACACGGGCAGGGCCGACGCTGTCTGGCCTGTCCGGCCTTGAGGTGCGCTTACGAACACTCCCCGGCGGCAGCGGCCGTTGTTGCTATTCGATATTTTGTTCGATATAGTGCTATGTAAAAGTATCTATGGAGCAGGTCGGAGTTATGCCGGACGAGCTATCTGCGGGGCGCGAGCCAAGCGGTGAGAACGTGCCGCCGGATGATGCTCCCGTGGCCGGCTGCGACGAGCGGGCGGCTGAATGCACGGGCGCAGGGTTCTGGCCCCGTGACGTGCCTCCGGCCTCCGGGTCGGGGTTTGCGTCCGGGGAGGTGTTTGATGCCTGCCTGCCCGGCCCGGTCCTGGCCGGGGCCGCCGATAAGGCCGCCGGGGCGGCCCGCGACTTTGCGGGCCTGGACGATGACGAGCTGATCGGTGCGCTGCGGGCCTTCGACAAGATGGAGGCCTGGGCCGGGGCCGGGAAGGCCGCCGCCGCGGCGGAGCTGATCCGCCGCCGCCCCGCCGCCGGCCGCGGCCACGCGACCCGGGCCGGGCAGCCGGCGCCGTGGGACAGCTACTGCGCGGATGAGCTGGCCGCCGCCCTCGCGATCTCCCGTAACGCCGCCGACCGGGCGCTCGCCCTGGCGCACGATCTGGCGGTCCGGCTGCCGCAGACCCGCCGTGCCCTGGGCGACGGCGTGCTCAGCTGGTACAAGGCACAGCTGATCGCCGAGGCCACCCGGGTACTGGACGATGACGCCGCGGCCGCCGCCGAAGCGCTGGTGGTCCCGGATCTCGCGGGCAAGACCCCGGCGCAGATCCGCGCCCTGATCGGCCGTGCCGTTCTGAAAGCGGATCCCGGGGCGGCCCGGAAACGGCGGGAAGAGGCACTGAAGGACGCCCGGGTGGAGCTGTGGCGCGAAGACGCCGGCACCGCCGCGCTGTGCGGGTTCCATCTGCCCCCTGATGAGGCCCTGGCCGCCGACCAGGCCATCACCGCCCTCGCCCTGGACCTGAAGACGGCCGGCTGCCCCGGCGCCATGGACCAGCTCAGGGTCCGCGCCTACCTGGACATCCTGCTCGGCAAAGACACCCGCCAATCGCTGCACCAGCAGCCAGCCGCACCCAGCCCCGCTTATCCCGATGCCGGCACCCCGCCCGGGCAAGACGACCGCAGCAGCGGAATCACCCCGGCCGGTCCCGGGCAAGGCGACCCCAGCGAGACCACCCCGGCCAGCC
>Ga0116134_1001009_pt1 | contig 14446 bp, 10 predicted proteins | sample June2015DPH_19_5_FD_89737 | JGI IMG/M metagenome (GOLD analysis project Ga0116134, IMG submission 89737) | Peatland microbial communities from SPRUCE experiment site at the Marcell Experimental Forest, Minnesota, USA - June2015DPH_19_40 | ecosystem: Environmental > Terrestrial > Soil > Wetlands...
CAATTCCATGATGTTTAATCATCTGTCGGCGTCGCACGTCTACTTCGGCAGCGATCAGGGCCTGATGTACGTTGATTTCACCGCCGCCAACCTCACCGCTAGCCTAGTCTCCAGCACCTCGACACCCTGCAATGTTGCCTTGTGCGGCAAAGTGCTCACCATCTCAAACGATGGCAAACTGGTGGTCGTCTCTGACACCGTTTCCACCCCCAGCCAGGTCTACATCTACAATGGCAGCAGCACCAGCATTCCCCCGGTGGATCTGATCCTCTCTGGTTCAGGCGAAACCGCCACTGCCGCCGCGTTCTCTCCCGATCAATTGAAACTCTTCATCCTCACCAACCTGGGCGATGTGTACGTTTATTCCACGGTCGACGCCCTCACCTCAGTTCCGATCGCGACCTCGGCAACCGACGTCAAATTCTCGGCGGATGGCAGCTTCGCCTATGTCGCGGGAACGCCCGCACCAGGAACCTCGATTGCCGGTTTCGCCACCTGCGACAACCAGAAGACCCAGCACGATCCTCTCGTCTCTACGGCCTATGACTTTGTGACCACCCCCGGCATCCCGCTTCAGATCTTTCCTTCGCCGGACGCCCAGCATGTGCTTGCGCTCGATCCGCCGAATATTGACGTTTTCACGACGACAGACGAGCAGATACCTCTGCTGGATGGTCAGTTCGCCTGTACGGCTCCGACAGTGAATTTTCCCCAGACAGCGCAGTTCTACAATCTCGGACAGGGCAATTTCACTCCGCTCTACACCCAGCTCGTGGCCGACGGCACAGAGGTTATCGTCGTTGGTAAGAACATCCCCGCCGTGCTCCTCTTCAGCGTGAGTAATGGAACCACTACCTCCATCCCACTTACGGGATCAGCCGCAACTGGCTGCCCGCAATGTATCGGCAACAGCATGCCGCTGTCCGCCTCCGCCTCGACCGACGGAAGCCAGGTCTACGTCGCCGCTTGCGATCAGTATGCCAAGGACGGAACAACCTGCACCGCCGGCTCCGTGCACATCGTCTGCACCGCCGCCTGCAGCACCGGGGAGGGCGATTTCCAGCAGGTCCCCTATGTCAATATCAACGACAGCAACAACCCCAACATGTGCAACAACCAGGGCCCAAATGCGCCGCTCTGCCTCCCCAACCTAATCGCCATCAAGCCGCAGTGATGAGTAGGGACAATTGGTGTGGGGGCTGGCGACCCGGTCCGCGTAATAACAGCCGCCCTGATCTCATTTTTTCGCTTTCGGATTCTGGCTGACTGTGCCCCAAGAAGTGGTGCACGAAAATGAACCGCCTAGTTTATAACTGAGAACTGACAACTGAGAACTGACAACTGACAGCTGCCAGCGGTTTTCTACGGCCCTACGTCTTTCCCCACACTATCCAGCACGCCATTGATAAACTGCACCGACTCGGGCGTGGAAAACTTCCGCGCAATTTCGAGCGCCTCATTAATCACGATCGCGTGCGGCGTCGCCGGATACCCCAGGAACTCCGCCACCGCTCCGCGCAGCACATTCCGGTCCACGGTCGCCATCCGGTCCATGCGCCAGTGTTGCGTGTGCTTCCCGATCAACCCGTCGATCTCCTCCAGCCGGTCGCTGGCCACTCGAAACAGATCGTCGGCAAACCCGCGCACTTCTTCTTCGACGTTGGTCCGCTCCGCCCAGAACGTCTTCCGCACCAACTCCGGCGCCTGCTTCCCCATGTCCGCCTGAAACAGCATTTGCAGAACCAGTTCGCGGGATTTTCGGCGAGTGCCCATGAGGCGTCGTTGGTCGCTAGTCGTTGGTCGTTCGCGATTCGCTCTTAGTGTACAGCCTCGGATTGCACGATAAGTGAAGTCAACGCTTTGGCTTATTGCTTTTGCCTCTGTATTTGTTTTTGCCAACGACTAACGACGAACGACCAACAACGTTCCTGCCTTTGCCCTTCCTAACGACTGACGACCGACGACCAACGACAGCCCGCAGATTCGCCATCTCCACCGCCGCCAGCGCCGCATCCAAGCCCTTGTTCCCCATCTTCAACCCGGCGCGATCAATCGCCTGCTCCAGCGTGTCGCAGGTCAGGACGCCAAAAGCATGCGGCACTCCAGTCTCCTGCGCCGACTGCCCAATCCCGCGCGTCACCTCGTTCACAATCACGTCGTAATGCGCCGTGTCGCCGCGCAGCAGACAGCCGATGCAGATGATCGCGTCATACTTCTTCGTTTCGGCGAGCGTGCGAGCAGCGGAGGGAATTTCGAACGACCCGGGCACGCGGACCAGCGTGATGTCCTGGTTCTCCGCGCCCGCTCGGCGCAGTCCATCGAGCGCTCCCTGCAGCAGCCGTTCGGTGATGAAAGAGTTAAAGCGCGAGACCACAATCGCAAAGCGCTTTCCCGCCGCGTTCAGTTGCCCTTCGATCGCCGCCTCGGCTTCCTCCGGCCGGCCATGAATCGCAAGGATAATCTCCCCTGGCAACTCCAGCGAAAAACTGCGTTCATTCGTCTTGGGATTGGTCACATCGCCCAGCAGCTTGACCTTCCGCTTCTCGGCAATCTCAAACACCGCGTCCGGATTCGTAACCTCGATCACCAGCAGCCGGTTCACATCCTTCAAGCGCTCGCGCACCTCGGCGGGATATTCCTTAGCCAGCGAGTTCAGGCTGAGCAGCGCGAGCGGCGCCGACAGCATAGCCGACCTTCCATCTCCCTCTTCAACCGCTTCGAATCCAATCGCACGCAGAAACTCGGCAAGCACAAGCAGGTCCTTCGGGTCGCCCACATACCGTCCAATATGAAGAGATTTCAACATGAGATTGATCTGGACTGTCTAATCCTACACTGGCGACTTTCAGATGGCCCGATCACCCGATGACCCGATGGCCCGATGATTCACTTTCCCTTAAACTGCGCCGCCCGCTTTTCCAGAAACGCCGCCGTCCCTTCTTTCTTATCTTCAGTAGCGCAGCAGACGCCGAACAAAGCAGTCTCCAGATACAGTCCCTCGGCCAGCGTCATTTCCATTCCCTTGTTGACCGCCTCCATAGCGTACTGCACCGCCAGCGGAGCGTTCGCGATGATCTTCGCCGCAATCGCCTCCGCCCGCGGAATCAGCTCCGCCGCCGAAGTCACTTCATTAACCAGCCCCATCCGATGCGCTTCCTGCGCCGTGATCGTCTCCCCGCCCAGCACCATCTGCATCGCGAGCCCTTTGCCCACCAGCCGCGGCAGCCGCTGCGTTCCGCCATATCCCGGCATAACTCCAAGCTTCACCTCGGGCTGTCCCAGCTTCGCGTTGTCGCTAGCGAGACGCATGGTGCAAGCGAGAGCCAATTCGCATCCGCCGCCGAGCGCAAATCCATTGATGCACGCAATCACCGGCTTGCCGAGATTTTCGATCAGGTCGAGCACCGCCTGTCCCCCCTGCGCATACTCCTTGCCGGAGACGGCGTCCAGCTTAGCCAGTTCCCCAATATCCGCGCCCGCAACGAAAGCCTTCTCGCCCGCCCCGGTCAAAATCGCCACGCGGATCGAGGAATCATTCTTTATTTCTTGAAATGCAACCCCAAGTTCAGCCATGGTGGCCATGTTGAGCGCATTGAGCACCTTCGGCCGGTTAACGGTGACGTAAGCGATGGAGTTTTTCTTTTCGAGGAGTATGTTTTCGTAGGTCATAGACTGGGCTTACTTGATCAGTTTGACACGACGCATGTCGGCTTCGCTCCATCCGATGTCCGCCAGCAACGCTTTCAGCAATTTCGGCCCGTAGGTCTTGCGCGGATGGTAGTGAATGACGATACGTTGGCTTGGATTGCCCGCCTTGATGTAAGCGATAGTTGCGTCAGCACTCGCGGGATCTTGCCGGTAGCCATCTCTCTTTAGGGCGGCGATCAACTCGTCCGCCGTGAGAGATTTTAGCTGATTCCAGACGTGCTGTGGGAAGGCCATCGCAGTTCAAGATGACGCAAAAAAGCCCCCGGAGGAACCGTTGGGATTTGCTCCTCACGGTCGAGTTCGCAATCCGGCCCGATGGGTAAAGGTTCGCCATGCGCCGCAAGCGAGTCCACATAAACGCGAGCCGCCTTCGTGGCGTTGCGCAGAGCTTCATTTTCCGTCTTTCCATCCACGTGAAGGCCCTTAAACGCAGGGCAGAAAGCATGGAACGAGTCGCCGTCCGGCTCCACGATCACGGTGAATTTCAAGCGCAGGCGCACCGCCTTGGCTGGCTTTCGAACCGCGCGCTTCGCTGCTGTGGTCCTCACGCCGGACTCCTCTCTTCCTAAGCCTCAATGATACACAATCCGCCTTCATGTTCATGAACAAATGCTGCCTCAGCTCCGCCTCATCCTATCTATATTTTTTCAACGCCGCCGAGATGGCATTGCAGGCAATTCGCTCGGGGCGCACCAAAACTATCCCGCTCGAAGAAGTAATGCGGCGCCACGGCCTAACAGCCAGACGCAAATCCGGCGCCAAGCGTCCTTCCCCTAAATTCGCCACATAAGCCCGATTGCGGAAATCTTGTCAAGCCCCCATTTTGGCGATTTTCCCCGTAAGTCGATGCATCGCCTGGGAAAATAAAGTCGGAAAACTTGTCCATTCGGGCACTGTGAATTGATACAATAGAACTAGAGACCAAAAAACAAGAAAAGGGTGCCGGAATCCTCCCGCACCCTTTTCCATTTTCCCTCAGCAAGTGGAGCTAAGTCGTTATTTATGAATATGTTATAAGAATGTCCTTTGTTTTGAATACTTTGCAAAAAGGCTCCGAAGACATGCCAGTAACTCATTTGCTATGAATACTCTGCGTGTAATCTGTTTAAAACCAATACTTTGCGAATAAAGTGAAAAGCTCGCTCTTCCAACTCATTGATTCTAAAGGTAAATATGTCGAAGGTCAGCACATAACTCTTTCGTTTTGAATACTTTACAATTAACACCTTTAAAACCAATACTTTGCAGATAAGTATAGGGGGAGGGGGGTACCTCGCAAACCCCAAAAAACCGAAACTGCAACCTCTGCAATCTGACCTCGAACCTCTGCCCTAGAACTTCCCCGCCACCGGCTTCGTCGGGTCCGAGTAATCATAAAACCCGCGCCCCGACTTTCGCCCATACCACCCCGCCATCACCAGCCGCTTCAGCAGCGGAGGCGACGCAAACCGCCGCTCCTTGAACTCGTCATACATCACATGCGTAATGTAATAAGTCGTATCGAGCCCAACGAAATCGAGCAGCGCAAACGGCCCCATCGGATATCCGCAGCCCAGCTTCATCGCGTTATCGATGTCCTCGATCGACCCCACACCCTCTTCATACGCCCGAATCGCATCGAGCATATACGGCACCAGCAGCCGGTTTACGATGAATCCCGTCTTGTCCGAAGTGCGCACCGGAACCTTGCCCAACTGCTTCGCAAACTCGTAGGCCGCGTCGTACACGGCGGGAGCGGTGGCAATCGTCTTCACCACCTCCGCCAGCTTCATCAGCGGCACAGGATTAAAAAAGTGCAGCCCAATGAATCGCTCCGGGCGCTTCACCGCCGTCAAAAGCTCGGTCACCGAGATGGAAGAAGTATTCGAGGCAAAAATCGCGTCCTTTTTCACGATGTCATCAAGCGACGCGTACATCTTCTTCTTTTCCTCAACGTTCTCGATGATGGCCTCGATGACAATGTCGCAATCGGCCAGGTCTGCCTTGTTAGTAGTCCCTTTAAGCCGAGCAAGAGTCTCATCCTTCTGCTGCGGAGTAATCCCGCCCTTCTCCACCGGCCGCTCGGCAAACTTAGCCAGCGACTTCTCAATCCCGGCAAACCCCTTGTCGAGATACTTCTGCTCGACTTCGAGCACGGTGACGTCAAACCCAGCAGTAGCGCAAACCTGCGCAATGCCCGAACCCATCAAGCCACAACCGAGAACGCCGACTTTCTTGATTTGCATAGGATGCCTTCTTTTGGGAAGGGCACGACTTTTAGTCGTGCCGTAAGTCGCTTAAATACATCGGCGCTTCAGCGCCTGAGGCCCGCCCTGACTTGCTGCCACGGGATGATATCGGAGGGGTTTTGCTCATGCCGAGTGATTCGGTAATCAAGCTCCGCCCGTTGCGCATCCGTCAGCAACACCGCGTCCGCTTCCAGGCTCTCCCAGACCGTATCCAGCAGTTCCGCCTTCTCCGCAGCGGACAAGCTATTGATCTGGCTTCGCAAATCGTCCATACGCCTACAACCCTAGCGCGGTTTCTTCGCTCTGGCAAGCACCGAGGTGAAGAGTGCCCTCGGGAAGGCAGGATGACAACACTTAAGCTTTTCTCCGTGTCTCCGTGGTGAAAACGATCAGTGAAAGCTCTCCACCACCATGGCAATCCCCTGTCCGCCGCCGATGCACGCCGTGGCCAGGCCGTACTTCTTCTTCCGCCGCCGCAATTCATACAGCAGCGTAATCACCAGCCGCGTCCCGGTCGCGCCCAGCGGATGCCCCAGCGCGATCGCTCCGCCGTTCACGTTCACTTTTTCGCGGTCGAGTCCCAATTCCTTTTCCACCGCCAGATACTGCGCCGCGAACGCCTCGTTCACTTCAATCAGATCGATGTAATCGAGCGTCAGCCCGGCGCGCTGCAACGCAATCTTCGTGGCCGGAACCGGACCGCTCCCCATCAACTTCGGATCGACGCCCGCAATTCCCCAATTCACAATCCGTCCCAGCGGACTGAGATTTCTTTTCTGCGCCTGTTCCAGCGACATCACCACCACCGCCGCCGCGCCATCCACGATGCCGCTCGCATTTCCCGCCGTCACCGTGCCATTTTTGCCGAACGCAGCGCGCAGCTTCGCCAGGCCCTCCAGCGTTGTCTGAGGACGCCGATGATCGTCCTCGGTCAGCATCTCTCCCGTCGCCTCGCCTTTCGAATTTCGCAACGGCACCGGCGTCAGCTCTTCCTGCAGGCGCCCCGCTTTATACGCCTCATCGGCCTTTTGCTGCGAGCGCAGCGCGAACTCATCCTGCGCCTGCCTCGTGATTCCCTGCTGCTCGCCATAGAGCTCCGCCGTATTCGCCATGTACAGTCCGCAATAAGAATCGAGCAGCGCCACCATCAGCGAATCTTCCAGCTTCCCGCCCGGAGCCAGCGTGAAGCCATCGCGCCCCCGGATCACAAACGGCGCCTGCGACATCGATTCCATCCCGCCCGCCAGCACCATCTTCGCTTCGTCGGTCTGGATCATCTGCGCCGCGCTGACAATCGCCTGCATCCCCGATCCGCAAAGTCGATTTACGGTCAGCGCCGGAGTCTCAATCGGCAATCCCGCGCGCAACCCCACGTGCCGCGCTCCATAGATCGCGTCACCCGAAGTCTGCTGCGCGTTGCCGAACACGACATGATCGAACTCCTTCGCATCGATCCCCGCGCGTTCGATCGCTGCCTTCGCCGCCACCGCGCCCAGTTCCTGCGCCGTGTAATCTTTAATCTTCCCGCAGTAGCGTCCAAAGGGCGTGCGCGCCCCACTGACAATGGCAATGTCTCCAGGTTTCAACATGAGTACCAACTTATAGAAGGAATGGCTGGCCAGAAGCCAACCTGTGAGTTTAGCAGGAGGGAAGGATTTGTAATTTGCAATTTGTGATTTGTGATTTTGCTATCTTCCTGGCGTTTCTGGGAAGGTTGGACCTTCAATTACAAATTACAAATCGCCAATTACAAATTTCCTGTTTTACGCCACTGCCGCGGATACAGCGAACTGCGGCGACTGACTCACAATCTCCCCCGCGCCCTTCGCCACTGCCAACTCCAACGCGTGATCGGCGCGGTTGGCTACTTCGGTCACAATGTCCACCGGATCGAAATGCTGCCGCATCACCGCCTGCGCGAGGCCGGCGCTGAACTCGACTCCCTTGTCCTTGCCCGGAAAACGCACTTCCCCGAGCAGCCGCCGCAATTTCCCCACCGCCAGCAGCGCTTCTTTTTCGCCCGTGTCGCCGAGCACCAGCGCGACCGACGTCGCCTCATAGCGGAACGCCAGATCGTTGGTCCGGATGTTCGCCGAAAACAGCTGCCCGATCTGCTCCATCACCGCTGTCACCGCCTGCTCGCCATATTCCTTGATCAGCGCGTTGCGCCGTCCAAACTGCATCAGCAACACCGTCACCGCCGTCCCCTGCTGCAAACCGCGCCGGGTTTCCGCCTGCAGAAGATCCAGATACGAAGCCCGCTTCAGCAACCCCGATTTTTCATCCGTCACCGAAAGATTTTTCACCAGCCGCCGCAGCCCGGCGTTGTTGAGCGCAATCAACACCTGGTCGCTCAACGTCCGGATCACCAGCACCTCGGAAGGCTGCCACACTCGGGCCACGTTCTGGGTCAGGATCAGCACTCCGATCTGGTCGTTGCCCTCGGTCAGCGGCAGCGCCAGCAGAGATTCGATCTGCAACTCTTCGACCGCGCTGCGCACGCCCATCAACTCCGGAGCGTTTCCCGCATTGCCGATGGTGACGGTGCCTCGCGCCACCGCCAGATCCTGCAGCGTTTCCACCAGGCTAACCAGGGCCGCCGAACTCGCCGGAATCAGCCCCTCCATGTGATATTCCTGCACGCTCGAGGGCGGCAGACCCGGCTTGCGCAAGGCGGCAATGCAGCGCGCCGTACGCCAGTTCGAGCCGATTTCGTTCGCCGTCGTCTTTAAAACTCCTTCCGCGTTCCCCTGGTGGTAAAGCTTGCGCGTGATTTCAGCCACCCTCGCCAGACTGCTGACGTCAGCCGTCTCGCTCGCCGCCGTCGCAGCTGCCGACGCTGCCTGCTCGACGCTCGCCGCCACCGGCGCAGGCGGCGCAACTGTGGCCACCGGCTTCGCGTACTGCGGTTCGATGCCGGCCGCAATGTACAGACGCTGCAGATCCTGGTTGCGCTCTTCCTCGCGCGGAAACAGTTCCTGAATGCGCTGCAAACGCTCGATTGCCTTCGAGCGCATCCCATACTGCACCAGAATCTCGGCTTGCAGCATCAGATCCTGCAGCGCGGCTGCTCCCAGCGTCGGTTCCTGGGCCTTGGCTTCCTGCTCCTCTTTCTTAACCGTCGTGAAGCGCGATGCGATTACGTTGAAGCGCTGGTCGTCGATCTTGCCGCGCAGCCCCTCCAGCCGTTTCTGGTGTCCGGGTTCGTACGGATCCACTTCCGCCGCCCGGTCCAGACACTCGCCCGCTTTCTGGTAATCGTGCTTCGTGCAATATAGATCAAACAGCTTGAGCAGCGCCTGGGCATAGTCGGTTTCACGGTTCGACGCGTTGAACAGCTCCGCTAGAAACTCCAGCATTTCCGCCGACGGACGGTGCGACGCCAATAGCTCCTGCATGGTCGCGATAAACGATCGCCGTTCCCCACGCCGCCGCTGGAAAGCTTCCAGCTTTCGCGCCAGCGCCACCGCCTCCGCATCCAATTCGGAATCGATCATCTTTCCGATCAGGTTGACCACCTGGTGCATGCGCGCCGGGTTCTGCTCGAACATCTGCCAAATCAGCGGCTCGCTATCCACGCACCGATCGGCGGCCAGCAGCGCCTGCGAATACAGGTCGCGCAACTCAAGCGATTCATCCCCGGCATGCACCAGCGGCTCGAAAATAAAAATCGCCGCCCCCGCCTCGCCCCGCGACAGCAAGCTCTTGCCATAGGCCACCGCGATCTTCGAATCTGTCGGATTTTCCGTGTACGCCCGCTCAAACCACGGGCTGGCGTTTCCGCCCGCGGTTTCCGCCAGTTCCGCCAACTGCAAAAATGACTGTGCCGCCATCACGTGTTCGCCCAGTGCCGCCGCCAATTCCGCCACCCGCAAGTGGTTGGGCTGCGATGGCTCCAGACTCACAATCCGCCGCAAAACCAGCAGCGCTTCTTCCTTCTTTCCCTGCCGCTGCAAGTCTTCCAGCGCATTTTCATACGTCCCGACCGCGAGCTTCTTGTTGGAATGCTCCAGCAGTTGCCCAAAGCGCACTTTTTGTTCCCACGTCGGGCTGGCATACCGCGCCAGCTTCTTGTAGGTCAGGCTCGCTCGCGTCGCATCCGCCGCCGTCACCTGCCGCTCAAACAACTCTCCCAGGAGCCGTACCGCCTGCGCCCCCTTATTCAAAGAGAGGCACAGTTCGGCCGCCATCTGCCGCACATTGTCGTTTTCCGGATCGCTTTCCAGGATTTGCAGGTATTCCGCCAGCGCGTCGGCCGTCTTCCCCTTTTGTAAAAGTTTCTCCGCCTTTTCGACGCGGCGGCCTATTTCGACACGATTGGGATTTTCCGGCATGGGCGGTCTTGGGATAGTGAGTCCCGCCTTGATTCTAGGAGTCACTCCCAACGCCAGCAACGCGGTTCCCCTGCTGCGCGATTACGAAAGTCATGCGATCGGCTGCCTTCCAAGTCTTCTGGCTGGAAGGAATCACTAAAAGTCACAAACCGGAGAAGCGCGAAGACTAAAGTTTTCTAACGGTTCCGCCGATGTCTGTGCTTGGGGCAGACTATCTCTCCACAACCAATAAATGCATATTGCGGTCAACTTCGAACTGCATCGCGGCTCCCGCCTGCGCGAGTTCGCGAATCTCCGCCAGCCTGGGTTCGTGTGTCTTCTCTTCGCCGCCTGCATCGCCGCTCAGGCGCTGGGTTTCCTCGTGCTCGGAACCGGCCGGGCGGGTTGCGGCCTTTCCCAGTCCATCATCGTTCTTGAGGGTCTCCTCGCCATCGCTTGCGCCGGGATTGCATTCCGTCGCGCCCAAGGCATTACTGCTCTGTTCTGGTTTCTGTTTGCCGTCGTCCTGGTGGTTTTGCTTTTTCCCACAGTCGTCCAGGCCTACGACACGCTGTTCGACCAATCCGTCTTATCCGAATCAACGCGAGGCCTCCTCTACTGCCTCTATGGCGCCCCGATCCTGATGATGCTCTTCCTTCCTGAAACTCACCGGCGCACTGGGGTGAAGTCCGAGGTCTTTCTCGATTTTATTCAGGTCGCGATCGTTGTCAGCCTCATCTACTCCACCTTCTTCTTTCTTCCGGTGCGGCGGATGTTACCCGCCGATGCTATCCTGCGCGGTATCAGCGTCAGCGACTTGCAAAGCTTACTCCTGCTCATCGCAGTTTTGGTGCGCCTGCAATTTGCCCGTGTCTCCAGCTCTCGCAATCTGCTGCTTCGGTTGGGACTGTTTCTGCTGGTCTGCGCGGTCGTAACCTTCATCGGCGACTGGGTCTACCTCCTTTATTCACCCGTCGGCATCGGCGCATGGTTCGACCTGGGCTGGGCTCTTCCTCAAGTTGCCGCTGGGCTCATCGCGCTCACCTGGACTCCGTCCTCCGAACCCCAGTCCACTCCAGAACCCGCAAATTTCCTCAGCTTCCTTGGCACCAATCTAGTCCTCGTAGCCATGCTCTGCTGCATCAGTTTGCTGATGGACCGCTGGAAACAGGCCTACGGAGAAGCGCTCACCGATGTGGCCATCGCCGCATCGCTTTTCGCCTTCACGCTGCGGTTAGCCCTCACCCAGTTCCACCAGCAGCGGGAAATCGCCCACCGCAAGGCCGCGCAAAAACAGCTATCCGCCGCCCACCAGAAAGTCGGCCGCCTGCTCGAAAACGCCCGCCGCCAAACTGCCGAAATCACCCAGATCAGCGAACTCGGGAGCATCCTCCAGGACTGCACCTCCAGGGAAGAAGTCTTTCGCCTCATCCCGGAGCGCTTGCGCCGTCTGTTTCCAGGCGCCTCGGGCTGCATCTCACTGCTCAGCGCCTCCGGAAACCGCGCCGAGTCCGTCGCTGAGTGGGGGGTCTGCCCCACCGACCAGATCTTTTCGCCCGAACAATGTTGGGCTCTTCGCCGCGGTTCCACCCATGTTCATCCCGGTGGACGCTCCGAACCGCGTTGCTCTCATCTGCTTGGCGAAGGCCCTTCGGTCTGCATTCCTCTTATCGCCAACGGCACCACGTTCGGAACACTGATCATCCAGAATGACGATCCTTTGTTCCCTGCTTCCGACCCACACCCTGACTCCGACGACTTTGCTCGCCGCCGCCAGCTCGCCGCCGCCGTCGCCGAACACGTCGCGCTCGCGGTGGCCAACCTTAACCTCCGTGAATCTCTCCGTCTGCAAGCCGTTCGCGACCCGCTTACCGGGCTTTACAACCGCCGTTATATGCAGGAGTTCCTCGATCACGAACTGCACTCCGCTCGCCGGAAACATCGACCGCTGGCCGTCATGATGCTCGATCTCGACCACTTCAAACGCTATAACGACAACTTCGGACACACCGCCGGCGATCAGGCCTTAGTCGCGGTCGGCGATATTCTTCTCCGCTCGGTGCGCGCCGACGACGTGGCCTGCCGCTACGGTGGCGAAGAATTCGCCCTCATCCTCCCCGAGTGCTCCCTCCGCCAGGCTGCCGTGCGCGCTGAAGAAATTTGCACCCTCCTCAGGGAATACTGCGCTCGGCTCGACGGCGAGACTACAGACGCCCTCACGATCTCGATCGGCGTGGCTGCCTTCGATGAAACCACCGATCGCGTCGACCTCCTCCTCAAGTTCGCCGACGACGCTCTCTACCAGGCCAAGCGCGCGGGTCGCGACCGCGTCGTGGCCGCCCGTCCCGCAGCCGCTTTGTCCGAATCGGATCTCATCGAGACCAACCCGGTCACCGCCTCCTAGACGGCGTCGACGACCGCATCAACCTCATCGCCCTCCTGACTCCGCCCAAACGCCGGTCAGAACGGCTCTTGTTCCGGGGCAGGTTGCGGAAAGACTTGGCGGCAAAGGTAACCGCAAACGACGCTTCTATCGAGAGCTACTGAGTATGGTCAGCACTACAAAACAGATTGGTTGTCGTCCAAACGGCCACCCAACCGTTCCAAATCGGGAAAGCATCACATCTGCATTCCGAGTGATTGGTCCATATTTGTGTTGAAAATTTCTCTTCTTTTGATATGCTCGTCGCGTTTCGGGCCCATCTGAGCGGCGGGACGACCCCGGACTTCCCCAGCTGTGCGACTCCCAGTCGCGATGAGTCCCCGGTCGCTCTATTCCCCCGAAGCGAAGGAGTAACCGTGACTTCCGCTCGAAAATTCAACGTGATTGCAGGCAGTGAACGTAAGCCCGTCCGTGGTGCCCGCCTGATCCAAAATTCGCATCCGGACCAAACCATTGAGGTCTCCCTACGACTCCGTCCGAAGTCAGAGGTTAAGCACAGAGAGTTGAGGAGCGCCCTCGAAAAGCCCGGTTTCAAGCACATGTCGCGCACCGAGTTCGAAAATGCCCACGGTGCCGATCCTGCTGATCTCAACCAAATCAAGAAGTTCGCCCAGGAATTCGGCCTGAAGGTGCGCGAAACCGGCACCGAGCTCGCGCGGCGGACCGTAATGGTGTCAGGAACCGTAAGCAATCTCCAAAAAGCCTTCCACGTGGAACTCAAAGAGTACAGCCACCCGAACGGGAATTTCCGCGGCCGTGTCGGCGCCATCAGTGTGCCGGCCGAGTATGCGGACATCATCACGGGAGTGTTTGGTCTCGACAACCGCCGGCAGGCAGAACCGCATTTCAGACGCATGCCGCAGACCCCCGGAATCAAGTCCCACACCGCCAGCGCCTCGCATGATCCAAATGAGGTGGCGCAAATCTATGACTACCCGCCAGGGGACGGAACCGGCCAGTGCATCGGGTTGATTGAGTTGGGTGGAGGCTTCCAGCTTGATGACTTGAGCAACTATTTCGGTTCGCTCAATATCAACACCCCTCAAGTCATCTCGGTGTCGGTCGATGGAGGCACCAATAGCCCCACCACTCCGGACAGCGCTGACGGCGAAGTCATGCTCGACATTGAAGTGGCGGGCGCGATTGCTCCGGCCGCGAAGATTGTCGTCTATTTTGCCCCGAACACCGATCAGGGCTTTCTGGACGCGATCACCACCGCCGTACACGACAGCACCAATCAACCGTCGGCCATTTCCATAAGCTGGGGCTCCGCCGAGTCGGGATGGACAACTCAAGCGCTCACCAACTTTGACGAGGCCTTCCAGGCGGCAGCGGCCATGGGTGTAACCGTCTGCGTCGCCTCCGGTGACAATGGTTCGTCGGACGGAGTCAACGACGGCAGCAACCACGTTGATTTTCCGGCTTCCGATCCGTTCGTCCTCGGCTGCGGTGGCACCACACTGCAAACTTCGAACGAACAAATTGTCAGCGAAGTCGTCTGGAACGACCTGCCGAATGGAGGAGCAACGGGTGGCGGAGTGAGCAACGTGTTCCCCCTTCCAACCTGGCAGAATGGCTTCGGTGTTCCGTTGCCATCGGTTCAGGGTGGCGGCCGAGGCGTGCCCGACGTCTCCGGCGATGCCGATCCCAACACCGGCTATAACATTCTTGTCGATGGCGAGAATGAAGTCGTCGGTGGCACCAGTGCGGTTGCTCCTTTATGGGCCGCGCTGGTAGCGCGAATCAATCAGCAG
>Ga0116134_1001011_pt1 | contig 14416 bp, 11 predicted proteins | sample June2015DPH_19_5_FD_89737 | JGI IMG/M metagenome (GOLD analysis project Ga0116134, IMG submission 89737) | Peatland microbial communities from SPRUCE experiment site at the Marcell Experimental Forest, Minnesota, USA - June2015DPH_19_40 | ecosystem: Environmental > Terrestrial > Soil > Wetlands...
AAAATCGGGGACGTAAGCAATGCGCCGCCGCGCTTCCAGCGGTTGCAATTGCATGTCAAAACCGCACACCCGCGCACAACCGGAGGTGGGTTTCATCAGGCCGGCGAGAATTTTCAGCGTGGTGGTTTTTCCCGCGGCGTTCGGTCCCAGCATGGCGAAAAATTCGCCCCGCGGCACGGTGAGCGTAACGTCGTTGACCGCTACGAGGTCGCCGAATTTCTTGACGAGATGGATGAATTCGATCATGGCGTGCGTTTCAAGAACCGCCAAGCTGGTCGAGCAACGCGGTCATGCCACCCGGCAATTCAACGCGCAAAATTTCGCCCAAGGTACTGACGTAAATGACGATCGGATGGTCGAGCACACGCGTTTCCAGACGGTAGGCCGACACCGGCTCGCGGCCCACCATCAGCCGGTCGTGATGAGCTTCCCAACGGAGACTGCTGGCGAGTGCAGTCGGGGTTTGCGGAACGGCAGGCAAATCCAGATCGCTCAACAGTCCGCCGCCGAAATCCCCGGCGAACGTGTGCAACAACGTGTTGGGATTTTGCAAATCGGCAAAGGTGAAATCCCGTTCGATGGCCGCGCCGTCGCCGGTGATTTTCAAATGAATGGTTTGATTGGTGGCTGCAGAATGGATTTCCACCGCGGCGCCGTGCGATGATAATTTCAGATTCAATTCGCGCCAGGCGCGGCTGGACGAAAATTGAATGCGGCCATTAAAGGTGAGCCGGTTTTTGTATTCGCCGACACTCACGTTGCCATCAAACCGGATCTGGTAGCCGGCGCGCGCGACGATGCCTTCCGGCGGCGGTTTATCTTCATCGAGCACGGCCATGGCTTGTTCGACGCTGGTGGAAAATTCGCAGAAGCCGGTTTTTTGCCCGTCTTGATAAACCGTGAGTGACGAGGTGTCCGGCGCGGTCAAAACTTTCCGCCACACCAAATCCACCGGCACGGGAATGCCACTGCCGCGCGAACCATATTCCGAGCGCCATAACAGCAGGTTCATCGCGACCCAAAATGCCGCAATCGAAAGAAATGTGACGCGCGGAATCATGCGGGCCGATCAGGATGATGGAAGGTTCAAGACCTGGCCGGCGCGAATCCGGCCCAGGTTCACGCCCGGATTTGCCGCCTGCAATGCGCTGAGTTTCACGCCGAATTTGCGCGTGATGCCCATCGCCGTTTCGCCCGCGACGACTGTGTGCGTGCGCGGCACGGCGGCGGCTGGCTTCGGATTTGTGGGACGGCCCGTGTTCGCACCGGCTGGCGTGGTGGAAATATTTTGCACTGGTTGAACCGGCGTTGGATTTACGGCTGGCTGTGGTGCTCTGTAAACCGGGGTTGGTGTCGAATTGGTTTTGGCCGCCGCCAGTTGACTTGCATAATACGCGCGCCATTTGCCGGCTTCGTCCTGCAATTGCCGGTTTTGATCGGAAAGTCTTTCCAATTGCTGCTGTGCTGCGGGTGCGCTCGGCAGCGGCAAGACGTCCGCGGCCAGTTGCTGTTTGCAGCGGTAAATACGCTGTTTGATGACGTCCGCGTTGTCGGCGTTTGGGTTTAACTTCAAATACCCCTGGTAATGATAAATCGCCGCGGCGGGGTCGGATGTCTTTTCGTCGTAAAGCCAGCCGAGTTCAAAATGCGCCGTCGCTGAATGGGGATTCGCCTCCAGCGATTGCTCGAACGCTTCAATCGCGCCTTGAAAATCCATTGCGTTGACGCGGCTTTTGCCCAGAACAAAATGCGGCTCTTTTTCCTCGCTCAACTGGCTTCGCCCCGACGGCGTGCAACCACTCAACGCGACGGCGAGCCACACAACGCAGGCACCGCTCACCAACCTGAACCAAAGTGACATGACATGAACCTAAACAAACCTTCCGGCTTGCGCAATCGCCGGCTGTAGCACGGTGTGTGGCCGTTGTCATTTTCACCGGGCTTGCAAAGCACCGCCACAAAAGCTTGAGATTCTGCAGTGCACGGCGCAAGTTGATGCCGGTTGCGCGCGTGGCGGAATGGCAGACGCGCCAGACTTAGGATCTGGTCCCGCAAGGGTTGGAGGTTCAAGTCCTCTCGCGCGCACCAGCCTTCGCTCACAGCGAAGCAAGAGCGAAAGCTGCCGCGCCGAAGTGAAACGAAGGTGGGCTGTCAGACATACATCTGATTCAAACACGCTGTGAGCTACGGCCCGGCAAGCCAGCTTGAATTAGAGCGTAGCGCAGAGCGAAAACTGCCGCGCCGACCTGTCCACCACAGTCACGTTTTGCGGGACGATGGTGGAAGCTTTACGTGGCCCGCCGCGTGAGGCGAAGCCTTTTACGCGGTCACAATTCCAGGACCCTTTCGCGTTTTGGAATTCAACGCAAAGGCGCCCAGGCACGGCGCGGCGGAGCCGCAACCAAACGGAAACGCCTTCAACGCAGAGACACCGAGGACGCAGAGAGCCGCAGAGCTTTTTCTTTAACCACGGATGGACACGGCGTAAAGCCGCGTGGCGGCCACGCCGCTATACGCGGATAAACACGGGTAAGGGCGAGACGCGAACCCAGGCTTCGCCGAGGCGAGTTTCGCGAATTGACGCGAATTCAGTTGGCGATAATTCGCGCAATTCGTGTCAAACATTGTGCTCCCCGCTTTCCCATCCGTGTGAATCCGAGTCCATCCGTGGTGAAAAATCTTCTCAGAAAGGAACGAGGTCATGAGATAGCACTGCAAAGTGCTTCCAAACGGGGATGGCTGGCCAGTCGAGGGCGCCGTTGAGTGACCTGGTTCAGTCGCGTAGAAGAGTCTCTTTACCCCTGCGTCTTTGCATCTTTGCGCCTTTGCGTTAAATCTGAATCGAATCGTTCCGGCTCAGTCGGGCCTATTCCCCGGACGTTTCCCTGCCCAAGTATTTCTTTCCGGCGGTGTCAACGCGGATTATTTCGCCGTTGGCGATGAACAGCGGAACCATGATTTGGAGGCCGGTTTCGAGCTTCGCCTCCTTCCATGACGAGTTCAAGCCGCCACGGCCGGCCGGAGCGGTGTCCACAACTTTGAGCGGTATTTGCGGCGGCAAGACGATGTCGAGGAGCCGGCCATCGAGCCGCAGGGCTTTATATTCCTCGTTCTCCTTGAGAAACCAGCGGCGCTCACCGAGTTGTTCGTTGCTGAACTCGAACTCCTCGAAAGTCTCGGCATCAATGAAAACCTGCCTGTCGGCCTGCGCGTAGCTGTAAGTAACGCGGCGGGTTTCCAGCGGGGCCACGGTCACGCGCTCGTTTTCGGCAAAAACGCGGTCAATGAGGCGGCCGGTCGTGAGGTGGCGCAGGCGGGTGTGGAGTTTGTGTCGGGTCTGGGCGGTGCCACTGGTGTGCAAATCCTCGATGACATGGGGGGCGCCTTCCAGCAGCAGAACCATCTGGCGTTTGAACTCGGATGGCAGAATCGTTTGCATATTGTCGTCCCCCGCAAATGCCGGGATGCTTTGGCGGCTACGAAGGTTGCTTAATCGAAGCTTTAGCGTGAACCCTGCGTGGCGTCAACTACTTCAGACCGGCGCTTCAGACCGGCGCCGCTCGTCCTCGCGCCCGATGCGCTTGGTGCCCGCGCGGAAGCACCTCGAAGAACCGCTCCCAATCCGCCGTGAGCGAGCCGACACGGCTGGCCGTGCCATTCGAGGCGATGAGCAGCGCGTTGAACCAGAACAGTGAAAGGATCCTAGAAAAGTGACAGATGGTTGACAAACCATTCTTAAAAAGCGTGCCAAAATGATGCCAAGCGGCAAAAAAGGCATTAAAAGGGTACCGCAGCAGGTTGGCTTCCCAAGCCCGCCACCGGTTAGTTTCCCCAAGCGTGGATGTTCGCTTCGCGAATAGTGGTCTTGGAGTTCATGGTCCCGCAATGCGGGAGGCGTCCTCACATATAGTTATGGGTTGGATTTTATCGCTTGTTTTGCCGCACCCGTTCCTTTTTCTCCTCCAACTCCGCCTGGAGGGATTTGCGTTCCTTGGTCAATTGCTGTTGGAGCGTTTCGACTTTTTCGAAATCACCCACCGCGGCGAACTTCGAGATTTCATCCTTCAATGCGATTTCGCGCCCGGCAATTTTCGCGGCGTAGGTTGAATCCAGCTCCGCGAGCTGTTTTTTCTGCGCGCTTGTGAGTTTGGTGGCAGGAGCGGCCTTGCTGAGCCGTTCCATCGCGAGTTCGTAAGCGGTCTTCATTCGATTTAAGATTTCAGGTTGCAGATTGTGAATTAATCACGCCATCGCATGGCTCGTATTGCGTCAGGCGAATCTCAATCTCCGCAACGCTACGCATACGGCCTGGTTTGTGCAAGCGGCGACAATACCAGCCAAAAGAAATTTTTTCCTGGCCGCCGGCGTTAATCAGATTTACTAATTAAAATTTTAAGGACTAAAAACTGGTTTCGCAGGCGCGCTGTAACTGGCTTGTTTATAATGAGATAAACCTATCATTAGAATTTGACACGCTCGCATCAATAGGCTTACTGTAACAAGGCAACGGTGTCGCACTGATATGTCTTCAGCAGCCAGCTCACCTTGCATCGCAGACATTTTTAACCGTGAGGTTCCATGAGTGACACAATGACAGCCGCGTCGCCGGGTGGCGCGCCGAAAGTTTCGAGGATCAACGAGGCGGTGATCCGCATTGCCGGCAATTCGCAGGATGGCATCCAGGCCATCGGCGGATTCCTCGCGCGGCTGGCCGGCCGCAGCGAGCAGGAAGTCATGACCTTCATGACGATTCCGCCCACCATTTCCGGCGGCCCGTCCATTTTCCAGGTGCGCATCGGCTCCGGCGAAGTGTTGAGCGCGGGGGACGAGGCCGACGTGCTGCTGGCGCTTTACCAGCATTCCTACGAAGACCACATCGGCTCGCTCAAAAAAGGCGGCATCGTGCTTTTTGATGCCGACCACGTCGAACCCAGGCCCGAATGGCAGAAGGATTACCACCACGTCGGGATTCCCATTTCCACGCTGGCCGTTGAGGCCATTGGCGGCACGGCCAAGGACAAGGGCAAAAACATTTACGCGCTCGGCCTGATCGCGCGGACGTTCGATCTCAACGTGCCGAAACTGGAGAAGCTGATTGCCGAACGCTTTGGCGGCAAGGACGAAAGCATCGTGAAAAACGCGCTGGTGGCGTTTCACGCGGGCTATGCCTACGACACCGGCAATTTGCTGGAAACTTTCAAATTCACCGAAGGCCCATGCAAAGGCGGCCATCAGGTCGTCATGAACGGCAATGAAGCGCTGGGTTACGGTCTCATTGCCGCGGGAGTGCGTTTCGGCGCGGGTTATCCGATTACGCCGTGGACGGACGTCATGGAATTGCTCCGGCGCGAACTACCCAAATACGGCGGCTCGTTTATCCAGTGCGAGGACGAAATCGCGTCCATCTCGATGGCCGTGGGCGCGAGCTATGCGGGCCGGGTGGCCGTCACCGGCTCCAGCGGACCGGGCATTTCCCTGAAAAGTGAAGCGCTGGGTTGGGCGGTCATGGCTGAAGTGCCGCTGGTGATTGTGGACGTCCAGCGCGGCGGGCCGTCCACCGGCTTGCCAACCAGCGTCGAGCAATCCGATCTGAACATTGCCCGTTTCGGCAGCCATGGCGACTCGCCCCGGGTCGTGCTGGCGCCGGCCAACGTTGAGGATTGTTTTTACACCGCCATCGAGGCGGTCAACATCGCGCGCAAATACAACGTCCCGGTTTTCATTTTGAGCGACCAGGCCATCGCCACACGCATCGAGGCGTTTCCCGAGCCGGACCTTGAAAAAGTCTGCCAGGATATTTCGCCCGACCTTTCGCCGGTTCCCGATTTCAAACCGTATGATTTGTCCGCCCCGGACGGGGTTGTTCCGCGGGTCGTGCCCGGCACGCGCATTGCCAGCGGCAAATATCCCGTAGCGACCGGCCTCGAGCACGATGAGGCCGGCCACCCGACCAGCGCGCCCAAGATGCACCAGGCCATGGTCGCCAAGCGGCGCAAGAAACTGCTGGCCCTCCAGGCGACGGTGCCCGTGACGAAGGTTTACGGTCCGCCGGAGGGCAACGTCCTGCTCGTCGGCTGGGGTTCGACGCAAGGCCCGATTCGCGAAGCCGTGGATCGCGCCCGCGCCGCCGGCGACAGCATCTCGTCGCTGCACATCAAATATCTCAGTCCGCTGCCGAACGGTTTGGACAACATTTTCTCCGGCTTCCACCATGTGTTCGTTGTGGAGATGAACGATGAAGGGTTTTACGGATACGGCCAGCTGGCCGGCATGCTGCGCGCCCGTTATTGCGATCCCCGGATCCGGGGCATCAACAAGACCGACGGCCTGACGTGGAAGGTGAAGGAGATTCTCGCGGCAGTGAAACTTAAATTGTCATCGAACGGCCGGGCCGCCAAAACCGTCTAATATTCAAAGTCATAAGATTTTATGAGCGAAACGATTAGTGAAAGTCCCGTGCAGGTGGATGTGCCCATCGCGACGCCGCCCCCGGATGCCGAACGCAAGGGGCTGACGAAAAAGGAGCTCGCCGCCGATCACCCGACGTGGTGTCCCGGCTGCGGCGATTTCTCGGTGCTCGCGCTTTACTTCAAGCTCATTGAAAAGAGCAGGCTCACGCAGGAGCAATTCGTCAGCATCGCGGGCATCGGCTGTTCGAGCCGGTTCCCGTATTTTGTGCAGGCGCACGGGGTGCACTTCATCCACGGGCGCGCGCTGCCATTTGCCAGCGGCATTTCACTTTCCCGGCCGGATTTGCACGTGTTTGTTTTCGGCGGCGACGGCGACGCGTATTCGATTGGCGGCAATCATTTCACCCACACCGCGCGCAAAAACGTGAAGCTCACCTATGTCGTCATGGACAACTGGGTTTATGGCCTGACGAAAAAGCAGACTTCGCCCACGTCGCCGCTCGGTTTCAAGAGCAAGACCGACCAATGGGGCGCGGTGGATTATCCCATCAACCCAATGAAACAGGCCATCGCCGCCGGCGCCACATTCGTTGCGCGCACCACGTCCACGAACCCCAATCACGTGCTGGCGATGATGGAAGCCGCGATGGACCACGATGGCTTCAGCTTCATCGAATGTCTGAGTGAATGCGTGGAATTTTACGAAGGCGCGTTTGATGCCGCAAATCCCCGCAAAGGCGGCATGTTCAAGGAAATTCCGAAGGGCCACGACGCGACCGACGAAACGGCCGCCTACCAGCTCGCCGGCACGGATTTCCCCGGCTACTTCGGCATTTTCTACAACATCGTCAAGCCGACCAAAAACGCGAAGGAAGCCGAGATCAATCGCGGCATGATGGAAAAAGTCAAAGGCTTGAAAGACTGGCAGATTCTCCAGAAGAATTTCGACCGCTTGAAGTGAAGAAAGTCCGAGGACCGAAGTCCGAATACCGAAAGAAGCCCGAAATCCGAAAGCACCCATTTCGAGTTTCGGGCTTCGGCATTCTTTCGGATTTCGTCTTTCGGATTTCGGATTTGTTCCCGCTCTTGACGCTGCTGCAGCGCGCTCGCAATCTATCCGTGTCATCCGCGCAATCCGCGGTTAAGCCACCATGCCCATTTACGAATTTGCCTGTCCGAAGTGCCGGAGGATCTTCAGCTTCCTGTCGAAGCGCGTGAATCCCGGTCGCCCGCCCGTCTGCCCCAAATGCGGCAGCAAAAAAATGTCCAGGCAGATCAGCCGCTTCGCCACCGCGCGCGGACTCAAGGAGCCGGCGGCAAAAAATGAAACTGCCGGCGGTGAACCGCCCCGGCCCGATTTCAACGACCCGCGCGTCGAACGTGCCATGATGGAAATGGAACGCGACATGGAACATCTGGACGAAAACAACCCGCGGCATATGGCGCACATGATGAAGAAGATGAAAGACCTCATGCCTCCGGGTTCAGTACCGAAGGAATTCGACACGGCCATCAAACGTCTCGAAGCCGGTGAAGACCCGGAAAAGATTGAGGCTGACATGGGCGACGTGCTGGGCGATTTCATGGGCGGGCCGGAAGGTGACGGCAGCGGCGGCGGTTACACGAAGGACAGCGGGCTTTATGATTATTGAGCCGCTACGAAACCATGGCTCACATCCACGAAAAGATTGATTTCACCGTCGCCATTTTTGTCGTTCACGACGGCAAAATTCTGCTCATCCACCATCGCCAGCTGGACCAATGGCTGCCGCTGGGCGGGCACATCGAGCTGAACGAAGACCCGGAGCAGGCTGCATTGCGCGAGGCGAGGGAAGAAAGCGGTCTCGACGTGGAACTGCTCGGCGAACGTCCGCCCACGACCGGTCCCGGCACCCGCGCGCTCATCGCGCCCCGCTTTTTGGACATCCACCGCATCACCGAAACCCATGAGCACATCGGCATGATTTATTGGGCGCGACCAAAGGTAGGGTCGGCGCGCCGCGCCGACCGGACGCCGCAGCGCGGCGTCCCTACCAATCTAACCCTGGCGGCAGGCGAGCATCACGACATCCGCTGGTGTTCCGCCGCGGATTTGGACAAACTGCAGCCGCCGATGTCAGGCGCGGTCAAGTGGTATTGCCGTGCCGCCATCCGGGAGATTTCAAGCCGGTTATGATTACCCGAGGAAGCCGCCCATTTAAGGCCGTTTGTTTCACGATTGGAGGCATCAGTTCCTTCTTCGTGTGCATTTATTCGTACTACATTTACTTTCTCATGCGGGATCGGTTCGGCTTCAGCGGCAAGGACAATCTCGCCTTCGCCGCGCTGAACGGCCTCATTTACACTTTTTCCGCGTGGCAGGGCGGTCGGTTCGGGCAGCGGCGCGGCTATTTCAACGCGTTCAAATTCGGTTTCGGAGCGATGATTTTGGCGCTGGCCGCCGGCTCGCAATGCAACTCCGCCCTCGGCCTCGTGCTGGCCGCCGGGTTGTTCAACGCCGGCACGTGTTTCATCTGGCCGACCATCGAGGCGCTGGTGAGCGAAGGCGAGGACGCCGTGGGCCTGCCGCGCATGGTCGGCACTTACAACGTCGTCTGGGCCGCCACCAATGCGCTGGCGTTGTTTGGTGGCGGCACGCTCGTGGAAAAATTTGGATTCAAAACCATTTTCTACCTGCCCGGCGCGGCTTTCATCGCCCTGCTGGGACTGGTTTTCTGGCTGCAAAAACATGCGGACGCCGCCCGCGCCGCCGGCCATGAGCCTGCTCCCGCGCCGATGCCCGACCCGCACCGTCCGTCGCCGGCCAAAATCCGGGCATTCCTCCGCATGGCCTGGCTGGCGAATCCGGTTGCCTACATTGCCATCAACACGTTCATCCCCATGCTGCCCACGTTGGCCGCACAGTTTCGTCTCTCGCCCATGTTCGCGGGATTTGCGTGTTCGCTCTGGGGCTTCGCGCGGCTCGGCACCTTTATCGCGCTGTGGGCCTGGACGGACTGGCATTACCGTTTTCGCTGGCTCGTGACGGCGTTTGCGACGCTCATCGTTTCCTTCGCGGCGATTCTCATCGTTCCCCATCTCGCCGTGCTGTTGCTGGCGCAAATCTTCTTCGGCGCGGCCATCGGCCTGATTTATTATTCGTCGCTCTTTTACTCGATGGATGCGAGCGAGGCCAAAGGCGAACACGGCGGCATCCATGAAGCGGCCATCGGCGTGGGCAACTGCATCGGCCCGGCGGTGGGCGCGGCATCGCTGCAATTCCTGCCACAATACGCCAACAGCGGCGCCATCGCCGTCAGTGCGCTGCTGCTGCTCGGCCTTGGCGCGCTGGTGACGATTTGGAAAACGGCGCGGTAAAAGTTTGGGCCGCGCGGCAGCGCGGCCCTACCTCAAATTGGTAGGGCGGTGCTGCTGCACCGCCCCATTCTTAAACTGGCAGTTCATTTTTCCCCCTCGTCTCTTTGCGCCTTTATGGTTAAACTTTCCCCATGTCCGCTGAACAACAGGAACCGAAAGAACGCAAGACACTCGACGACCGCCAGAAGATGACCGAGCTGGAGCGCATCCGGCACTCCGCCGCCCACGTCATGGCCACCGCCATCGTCAAACTCTGGCCCGACGCCCAGTTCGCCTCCGGCCCGGCGGTGGAAAACGGCTTTTACTACGACGTCGAACTTTCGCACCGCATCTCGCCGGAAGACTTTCCAAAGATCGAGGAGGAGATGAAAAAGGAAATCAAGGCGAACCACACTTTTGAGAAAATCACCGTCACGCGCGAGCAAGCGATGGCCGATGCCAAATCTGGGCGCCTGGGCGCCCTATCGGCCAGAGGCGCTGCCTCCAAATTCAAGATTGGCAACCTGCAGGACATTCCCGAAGGCGAGCCGATCACCTATTACAAGAGCGGCGATTTCATTGACCTGTGCGCCGGACCGCACGTGATGCGCACCGGCAACATCGGCGCATTCAAGCTCACCACCGTGGCCAGCGCGTATTACAAGGGCGACGAACGCAACCCGCAGCTCCAGCGCATCTACGGCACCGCCTTCAAGAACAAGACCCAGCTCGACGAGTATTTCAAGATGCTCGAAGAAGCCAAGCGCCGCGACCACCGCAAGATCGGTCAGGAAATGGGACTGTTCGTCATTGATACGGAATATGTTGGCCCCGGCCTGCCGATGTGGCTGCCCAAAGGCGCGGCGATTTGTGAAGAACTGGAAAAGCTGGCGAAGGAAACCGAATTCGCCGCCGGTTACGTGCGCGTGAAGACGCCGCACATTGCCAAGGAGAAAATGTATCTCACCAGCGGGCATCTGCCGGTGCTTTACGCGGAGTCAATGTTTCCGCCGATGATCCTTGAGGAAGAAGCCGGTTATCAGCTCGCACGTGATCTAATCGATCAAGCAACCGATGAGATGCATCGCAGGTGGGCTCGTGAACTCATGCCGGATGCGGAACAACTTAAAACAAAACCATTAAAAGAAGTTGTCAAGATTTTGCAAAATCGCTTGCAAAACCAGCCTATAGATAGACAAGCGCAAATTCGCAACTTTATTGAAGAGGATCATCTTGCAGAAATGTTTCAGGCGGCTTTTCTCAAATCCGACCGGTATTACCTTAAAGCTATGAACTGCCCGCATCATCACCGCATTTTTGCGGCGGAGCCGCGCAGTTACCGCGATTTGCCGTTGCGCCTGGCGGAATACGGCACCAACTACCGTTACGAGCAGTCCGGCGAATTGTTCGGCCTCATGCGCGTCCGCTCGCTCAACATGAACGACGCGCACATTTATTGCACGCCGGAACAGTTCGCCGCCGAGTTCAACGCGGTGAACGAGTTGTACCTGAAGTATTTCAAGATTTTCGGCATCGAGAAACACGTGATGCGCTTCAGCACGCACGATCCGGCCAAGCTCGGCCAGAAATTCGTTAACGAACCGGCGCTGTGGATTCAGACCGAGAATATGGTCCGCGATGTCCTCAAGCGCAGCGGCATCAACTACGTGGAAGTGCCGAACGAAGCGGCGTTTTACGGTCCGAAGATTGACGTGCAGGTCTGGAGCGTCATCGGCCGCGAATTCACGCTGGCCACCAACCAGGTGGACTTCGCCATACCCGCCAAGTTCGGCCTGGTTTATCGCGACAAGGACAACACGGACAAGACGCCGCTGTGCATCCATCGGGCGCCGCTGGGCACGCACGAGCGGTTCATCGGCTTTTTGATCGAGCATTACGCCGGCAACTTCCCGCTCTGGCTCGCGCCCGAACAGGTGCGCGTGCTAACCATCGGCGAGGACGAACCGCTCGTGGATTACGCGAAAAAAATCACGGCTGAGTTGCGAGCTAACATGGTTCGCGCCGAGGGCGACTACGGCACCGACAAGATCAACGGCAAAATCCAGCGCGCCGAAGAGTCGAAAGTGCACACCATGCTCGTCATCGGCCCGCGCGACTTGCAAGCCGGGAACGTGAGCGTGCGCTTGCACGGCAAGGGCAACCTCGGCGCGAAGCCGAAAGGTGAAGTCGTGGCGGACATTTTGCAGACGATCAAAGAGCGCAGAAATTGAGCATGGTTTTTACGGGACGGGCCAAATTCGACCGGATTGAACCGGCTTTATCATGAGAATGCCCAGACAAGCCGGCTTCCGATTTCCGGCTGCCAGACAGATATGGCTGGTGGCGTCGCTGCTCGTCATTCTGGCGGTCGTGACGGCGGTTCGGATTCGTCTTCTGAACATGCCGCTGGAGCGCGACGAAGGGGAATACGCCTATGCCGGCCAGCGCATGTTGCAAGGCGTTCCTCCTTATCAGGACGTCTACAGCATGAAATGGCCCGGCACCTTTGCGGCCTACGCGCTATTCATGGGAATCTTCGGACAAACAGCCGGGGGCATCCACACCGGGTTGATCCTGGTCAATCTCGCAACGGCGGTGTTGGTTTTGGTACTGGCAAAGCGCGTTTGCGGCGACATTGCGGGGGTGGTGGCTGCGGCAACGTACGCGCTGCTTTCCATCAGCACTTCCACTCTCGGTCTGGCTGCACACGCGAACCATTTCGTCGTACTGTTCGCTCTGGGGGGGATTCTTCTGATCCAGAAGTTCGACGAGCGGACTTCGCCTGCGCGGTTTGTTGCCGCGGGATTGTTGCTCGGGCTTGCAGCCTTGATGAAACAATCCGGAGCGGTATTCGGCCTGTTCGCCGCGCTCTGGATCGTGCGGCAGGAAGCCGTGCCGGCGGGCAAGGATTCGCGCCGTCTGGCGACACGTTTGGCCTGCCTGGCGCTCGGCGGCTTGCTGCCGCTGCTGTTGACAGGTGCCATGCTCGCCCGGGCGGGTGTATTTGGCCGTTTCTGGTTTTGGACCATTGAATACGCTCACGTTTATTCCGCAATCTTCACGCCCGTGAAGGGAATGCAGGCGCTGTTTTCCAAAATAGCGAACCTGTTCCAGGCCGCGCCGGGACTGTGGAGCGCGGCAGCGCTTGGTCTGGTCCTGCTGTTTTACGAACGCTCCCTGCGGTCGACGCGGTTTTTTGTTCTCGGTTTCGCCGTTTTTTCTTTTTTTGCCGTCTGTCTAGGATGGTATTTTCGCCAGCATTATTTTCTGCTCCTGCTTCCGGCAACAGGGGTGCTGGCCGGCATGGCGGTCGAGGCGGCTTCCCGGTTGCTGGCGCGGCTGCAATTGCCTTTCAGTCCGGCAACATTTCCGCTCCTGCTCTTCGCTGCCGCGGTCGTCTGGCCCTTGGTCGGAGAGCGCGCGATCTTCTTCAGGCTTGCGCCAAACGAGGCGTCCCGGGCGATTTACGGCGCCAATCCATTTTCTGAGTCGGTGGAGATTGGCCGATACCTAAAATCACATTGTCCGCCCGGCGCGCCGATCGCAGTCATCGGATCTGAACCTGAGCTGTACTTTTACAGTCATCGTCGCTCCGCCACCGGATATATCTACACCTATCCATTGATGGAACCGCAGCCTTATGCCGCGGAGATGCAAAAGGAAATGATCCGTGAGATCGAGAAGGCCGACCCGGATTATGTGGTCTTCGTTCATGTTGGAACTTCCTGGTTGCAGTTTTCAGATTCCAACCCGTTGATCTTTGATTGGTTTGGAAAATATCAACGGGAACAACTCCGGTTGGTCGGGCTGGTGGAAATTCAACCTGGCGGCCAGACGCAATACCAATGGTTTGACCAGTCGGAAACGAACGTGCAAACCTCGGCGGAATCGTGGCTGGCAATTTTCAAGCGCCGTGCTGACAATGCGAAATCGGAGCGGAATTGATTGCGTCTCACCGGCCGGCCATTAAAATCAAGCCATCCTGCGTTTGACTATTTTCAGGTGATTCACTACTGTCGCATTCCGTAAAACCAACAACGAAAGTCAGGGAAATTATGCCGCCAAAAATTGCCGAAAAGCCCGCCGCTGAAACCAAGGCCGCCGCGTCGCACCAGCGCGAACTCGACGCCGCCATTTCCACCATCACCAAGAGTTACGGCGAAGGCAGCATCATGCGCCTCGGCGATGCCCGGGCACTGGTCAAAATTGACGTGATTCCGACCGGCGCGCTCGCGCTGGACCTGGCGCTCGGCGTCGGCGGGATTCCGCGCGGCCGCGTCGTGGAAATCTTCGGGCCGGAATCTTCGGGCAAGACCACGCTGATGTTGCACGTCATCGCCAGCGCGCAAAAAACCGGCGGCCTGGCGGCGTTCATTGACGCCGAGCACGCGCTCGATCCGGGCTACGCGAAAAAACTCGGCGTGAACCTCGATGACTTGCTGGTGTCGCAGCCGGACAGCGGCGAAGAAGCGTTGACCATTTGTGAAACGCTCGCCCGCTCGAATGCGCTCGATGTCATCGTGATTGATTCCGTCGCCGCGCTCGTGCCGAAGGCCGAGCTTGAAGGCGAGATGGGCATGGCCACGATGGGCATGCAGGCGCGGCTCATGAGCCAGGCGTTGCGCAAGCTCACCGCCATCCTCGCCAAGTCCAAGACGACCTGCATTTTC
>Ga0116134_1001012_pt1 | contig 14414 bp, 13 predicted proteins | sample June2015DPH_19_5_FD_89737 | JGI IMG/M metagenome (GOLD analysis project Ga0116134, IMG submission 89737) | Peatland microbial communities from SPRUCE experiment site at the Marcell Experimental Forest, Minnesota, USA - June2015DPH_19_40 | ecosystem: Environmental > Terrestrial > Soil > Wetlands...
AGCTTGCCCACGCCGGCAGCATTGCCGTGGCGGAGAATCCGGGCAAGGCGTACAACCCGATGTTCATCCACGGCGGGGTGGGCCTGGGCAAGACCCATCTCCTCCAGGCGGTTTGCCAGAAAGTGCTGGAACGGCAAAAGGATGCGCGAATCCTGTATCTTTCCTGCGACAACTTCATCAACCAATTCATCAATTCCGTCGAGATCGGCGACATGCAGCAGTTCCGCTTCCGATTCCGCCACGTGGAAATGTTGATCATCGACGACATCCACTTTCTCGCCGGCCACGACCGGACGCAGGAGGAATTCTTCCACACTTTCAACACGTTGTATCAGCAGCAGAAGCAGATCATCCTCAGCGCCGACAGCCCGCCGAGCGAAATCCCGGAATTGGAGGAGCGGCTGGTGAGCCGATTCAACTGGGGCCTGGTCGCCCGGATTGAAAAGCCCTGCTACGAAACGCGCGTGGCCATCGTTCAGAAGAAGGCGAAGATGCGCGGCATCGCGCTGCCCGAGGACGTGATCTGCTACATCGCATCGAAAGTGGAGAACAACACCCGCGAGCTGGAAGGCGCCATCACCAAGATTCAGGGCATGAGCCAGTTGCAAAGCGGCCGGATCGACATCGAGTTGGCGAAGTCGGCGCTGGGGGATTCGGCTTCTCCGGATCAGAAGCGGATCACCGTGCAGCAGATTTACGATGCGGTGACCAAATATTACAGCGTTCGGCAAAGCGACATCCAAAGCAAAAAGAGGCACAAGAGCATCGCGTTTCCGCGTCAGGTCTGCATGTTCCTGGCGCGCCGGCACACGCGTTACAGCCTGGCGGAGATCGGGCTGTATTTCGGCGGTCGAGACCATACGACGGTCCTTCACGCGGTTCGCTCGGTGGACGCGGATCGCGCCAGCGACAAGAGCGTCTCGGATCAACTGAGCCATATCGAAGGCCAGCTCACGGCGTGATCGCTGAATGCCGAATGCCAATTGAACTCGAGAGACGTAGAGACGAAGTGGGCGGATTTTCACTCCGTCTCTTTGTCTCTCCATTTTGATTCATCGCACCCCTCGCAATCCTTTCGCCCGTCCCTAAAATCGCCGCGACATGGCTCTGGTTCTGACCTACACCAAGAAGGTCCGTGAAGCCCTCAAGGCGCCCGCGCGGATCGGTGTTGATGTACTCGTCCTCGTCGGCATCGCCGGATTGATCGCGGCGGTGACGATGATGATCGGCCAGGCCAGCACGCCGATGAACCGGCCGGTCGAAATCGACCTGTCGTTATGGGCGCTGCCGAAATACACAATGCTCAGTCTCATGCGCGGCGTGGCCGCGTACGTCCTTTCGCTGGTTTTCACGCTCATCTACGGAACGATCGCCGCCCACAATCAAAAGGCTGAAAAGGTCATGATCCCGGCGCTGGACATCCTGCAATCGATTCCGGTGCTGGGATTCCTTCCGGGGCTGGTGCTGGCCATGATCAGCCTATTGCCCAACGAAAGATGGGGCCTGGAATTCGCCTGCGTGGTCATGATCTTCACCGCGCAGGTGTGGAACATGACCTTCAGTTTCCACGGCAGCCTTCGCTCGATCCCCACGGCGCTGCGCGAAGCGGCGGCGCTTCAGGGCCTCAGCGGCTGGCAAATCTTCAAGCTCCTGGAAGTCCCCGCGGCCATGATCGGATTGGTTTGGAATTCGATGATGTCCATGGCGGGCGGATGGTTTTTTCTAACGGTCAACGAAGCGTTCGAGCTGACCATCCACGGCGTGAACCACGATTTCCGCCTCCCCGGAATCGGGTCGTATATGTCCGAAGCCATATTCGAGGGCAATCTCAGGGCCGAGATCGGGGCCGTCGCGGCGATGACGATCATGATCGTCGCGGTGGACCAGGTGATCTGGCGGCCGATCGTGGTATGGAGCCAGCGCTTCAAGATGGAAGACACCGCCGCCGGCGACGCGCCCCAGTCATGGGTCGTGGAGCTATTCCGGCGATCGCGCCTGTTGCGCCTCGCATCCCGAATAATTCATGGCCACCATCGGGATCGCGCGGGTTCCGCCGATCTTCATCTGGCGGCCCCGGCGGCGCCGCATCAAGGGGCCGTTGGCCGCCACCGTCTGAAATGGATCCAAACGATCGGTTCCTGGTTAACGGTGATTACGCTGTGCGTACTTGCCGTGTTGGGCGTTTTCAAGCTGACGCTGCTGTTGGTTCATCTTCCGCTTCACGATCCGGCGACGCAGATTCCCTGGGTGGAACGCCAGGATTGGATGACCGTGTTCATCGCCTTGTTCGCCTCGTTCGGGCGTGTCACGGCGGCCGTGGTGATCGGGGCCGCGTGGACGCTGCCGATTGGAATCCTCATCGGACTCTCCCCCAAATGGTCCAATCGGCTTCAGCCGATCAACCAGGTGTTGGCCAGCTTCCCCGCTCCGATGCTTTTCCCCTTTGCGTTTTACGCGTTGGTTCGTTTTCACGTTTCATTTTCGTATGGGTGCATCGTCATGATGCTCCTGGGCGCGCAGTGGTATATTCTATTCAATGTCATTGCCGGCGCGACGTCGATTCCGGCGGAACTCAAGGAAGCCGGCATCCTCTACCACATGAGCCGGCGCCAGAGATGGAAGCAGCTTTATCTGCCCAGCGTTTTTCCCTATCTGATCACGGGCCTGATCACCGCCGCCGGCGGCGCCTGGAATGCCACGATCGTCGCCGAAGCCCTCACCGTCAAAAACCAGACTTACTATGCCTTCGGGCTGGGTTCGATCATCAGCAAGGCATCCGGCGAAGAGAAGTATTCGCTGCTGGCCGCCGCCGTCGTCGTCATGTCCCTGTTCGTCGTTGTGCTCAATCGGGTGATCTGGAAGCGGCTGTATGGTTTGGCTGAATCGCGCTATAGTCTGAACGTCTAAAGCGCCGGGCGAGGAATCAATGGATAACGGGTCGAACAACACCGCGACGATCTCCGAGGCCATCGACGTCGTCGTCGAATTCGGCCAGGACGAAAGCGCTTCCAAGCTCCTGGTGCTGGACAAGGTGTCGCTGGCGATCAAGCCGGGGGAGGTGCTGGCGATCCTGGGCCCGAGCGGCTGCGGGAAAAGCACGTTGCTCCGCGCCATGATCGGACTGCTCACGCCGACCAGCGGGACCATCCTGGCGCACGGAAAACCGCTGGTGGGAATTCACCCCGGCGTCTCGCTGGTGTTCCAGAATTTCGCGCTGTTTCCCTGGCTGTCGGTCCGCGAAAACATCAAGGTGGCGCTCAACGGCCTCGAACTCGACCCCGCCACCGCCACCGATCGCGTTCGGCGCTGCATCGACGTGGTGGGACTGGAAGGCTTTGAAGAGGCCTACCCCAAGGAGCTGTCCGGAGGAATGAAGCAGCGCGTCGGCATCGCCCGGGCCCTGGCGCGCGGGCCCGAACTGCTGTGCATGGATGAACCCTTCAGCGCCCTGGACGTTTTCACCGCCGAGAGCCTTCGCAGCGAGGTGTATCGACTTTGGTCCGGCGGCAGCAAGCTCCCGTTCTCCCTCAAGAGCGTGGTGATGATAACGCACCTGATCGAAGAGGCGGTGTTTCTCGCCGATCGCATCGTGGTCATGAGCGCCCGGCCGGGCCGCATCCGCACCATCATTCCCAACGACGTGCCGCATCCGCGCGAATACCAGTCGCCCGCATTCCTGAGAATGGTGCAGCGACTGCACGACGTCATTACGAAAGAGCAGATGCCGGATCTTCCGGAGGCTGCGGCGGTTCCCCTGCCCGCGCCCGGCGGCATCCCCGAACCGGCGCCGCTCCCGGCCGTCACTCTCGGGCACGTCTTTGGACTTCTGGAGATCGTCCGCGATCACGGCAACCAGATCGATGTCTTCAAGCTCGATCAACTCACCGAATACGATTTCGGCCACACGATCGCCGTCGTCAAGGCGGGTGAACTCTTGGGCTTCCTGGATACTCCGAAAAACCAGGTGCTTCTGACCGATCTGGGCCGTCGATTCCTCGACGCCGACATCAACGGACGAAAAAACATCTTCCGCGATCAGGTCCTCACGCTGGGGACCTTCCGATTCATCCTGCATTTGCTCAAGGAGGCCAAGGACTGCCGCCTGAGCAAGGAGATCATCGAAGAGGAACTCGCCGTCCGACTCACCGCCGAAGACGTGGAAAAGGTCTTCAACACGATCGTCGGCTGGGGCCGAATGGCCGAAATCTTCGGCTACGACGCCTCCTCGGAGGAACTTTTCATCGACACCGAGCCGTCCAGTTCATCGAACGAGAATGTCCGGACGGTCCAATGACTGGTCCGCGAATTTCCCGCGCACCATCGGCCAATCCGCCGAGACCGTCGTGATCAATTCAATCCCCCCGCCGCGACAGAGGATGGTGTCTTCGCTCTTGACCCCGGTGATCGAGGGGTTCCACGCGAACGCCTGGTTTTCCAGCACGCGCACTTCCGAGGCGGGATCGGCAAACGCCTCGCGCCCGGCATAGCCCGTCGATCCGCCCTGGTGGTGCAATGCGTATTCTCCGGCAAATCCGTTATCCGCATAGGCCTTGTCAACGACTTTGAACATCTCGCCGAGGGTCTTTCCCGGCTTGGTCGAAAGATTCACGGCCGCATCCACGTTGCAGACGGCCTGTTGTTTCTTTTTGATCTCGGCGGAAAGCGGCTGGAAGCTGACCAGGCGCGTGACATTCGAGATCAGCCCGCCAAACGATGCGCAGGTGACGAGCATGCAATAGCGCGAGAGGCGCAGATCGGTGGGGATGGGATGGCGGAATTTGGCGACCCGATCGTCGGCGGCGACGAGCGTCACGACGGGCAAAAGGCTGCGCTTGCGCACTTCGGCGTCGAGTACGGCGGCGATTTCGTGCTCGGTCATGTTGGGCGAGATGAGCCGGCATGCCGCCTCGATCGCCGCGCTGGTTCGCCGGCCCCCTTCCCGATAGCGCTGAATTTCCGGCTCGGTCAGGGACCAGCGCAGTTGCACGAAATCGTCCGGCAGATGCACAAGTCCCGCCCCAAAGCGGTCGAACTCGCCGCTGTCGGTGACATCGGCGGCGATCTTCCGTCCGGCGATCAGGTCCTTGAGCTTCGTCCGGCCGGCCTTGGCATCCTGCCACGGATAGGTGAACACCTCGATTCCGGTTTCCGCCAATTCCTCGGTGGCGTATCGTGGGCCCTCGATGCTCGTCGTGAAGCAGATTCGCTTGTCTGGGGTGGCGATGATCCCCGCCACGCCGTTGGGTGAGTTGCTCGCGACGTGGTTGTCCTTCCCGGCGGTGATCCATGCGAAGTTCGCCCGATGATTCAGAAACACCCCGTCCAGCCCGTGCCGATCCAGGAACTTCCCGAGTCGGTCCAATTTGATTCTGATCTCGTCATCCATGTTTCACTCCTCAAACCGGCCCATATCCGACCAAGCCGATGGCTTGACCGTGGGGTTTACGCGAACTACGGTTCTCCCATGGCCATCACGCAGCTCAATACCGAACAAATCAACCGCTACAAGCGGCACCTGATCCTGCCCGAAGTTGGCATGGAAGGCCAGCTTAAGCTCCTGAACGCAAAAGTTCTCTGCATCGGCGCGGGGGGCCTGGGTTGTCCCATCAGCCTCTATCTCGCCGCCGCGGGCGTGGGAACCATTGGACTGGCGGATGTGGATGTCGTCAGCCCCAGCAATCTGCAGCGGCAGGTGCTGTTTGGCGTTTCGAGCATCGGCGAGGAGAAAGTGAAGGCCGCCGCCAAGCGGCTCAAGGACCTCAATCCGGATGTTCGGGTCATCGAGCACAAGATGATCGTGAGCGGCGATACGGTCATGGACCTGGTGAAGGATTACGACATCATCATCGACGGCACGGATAATTTCCCCACGCGATACTGCGTGAACGACGCCTGCGTGATTCTGAAAAAGCCGAACGTGTACGGCTCGATCTTTCGATTCGAGGGCATGGTGACGGTGTTCGCCCCCCATCTGCCGAATCCGTACCGCCCCGGCGAACGCGGGCCGTGCTACCGCTGCATGTATCCCGAGCCGCCCGATCCGGGCTCGGTGCCGAGCTGCGCCGAAGGCGGCGTCCTGGGCGTCCTGCCCGGAATCATCGGCACGCTACAGGCCAACGAAGTCATCAAATTGATCCTCGGCATCGGCCGGCCGGCGATCGGACGCCTCACGACGTTCAGCGCGCTGGATTTGGAATTCAAAACTTTCAAAGTCCCGCGCGATCCATCGTGCCCGGTCTGCGGAGACCATCCTTCAATCACCAAGCCAATCGACTACGAGGAATTCTGCGGCGTTCCCGCGCTCGATCCCAAGAGCCTGGCCGAAACCGAAGCCGAAGTCCGCAACGCCAAATCCCCCGGCGGCAACGGCCGACCGGATCCTTCGCTGGATTCCAACGGTCTTCCGCCCGGCTACGCATTCAAGCCCGATTGGGAAATCACTCCACGACAGGTCAAATCGTTGCTCGACAAGAACGAAAACTTTGTGTTCATCGATTGCCGGCTCCCCAGTGAGAAGGCCATCACCGATATCCCCGGCGCCGCGCTCATTCCGCTGCAGCAATTGGCCCAGCGGATCGGCGAACTCAAAGGCCGGGAGAACGAAAGGATCGTCGTTCATTGCAAGAGCGGCGGCCGATCCATGCAATTCACGCAAATCCTACGTCAGCAGGGATTCAAGAACGTCAAAAGCATGGCCGGCGGAATTCTGTTGTGGAATAAGGACATCAATCCCGGCGGCCCGCAGTATTGACCGTCAGAACGAGAATTTGCATGCGATCCGCCATTTAGCCCGGCGTGACACACGCCGGGGACCCCGCGGTGTATTCACCGCGGGCTAAATGGGGCTAAATGGCGTGCTTTTCGGCTCATGCCATTCGCGGATGAACTTCCACGGCCGCCGGGGAAGCCCATCTCGAATGTTATGGCGTTCCACATAGTCAATCCGACTCCGCACCGACGACGGACCGAAACAGAATCGCTTGTCATAATCCGTCGCCCATACCGGACGATCCAATCGCAATTTCCATCTAGCCGCATCCTTGGCACATTTGACGATGTCCGCAACATCATGCGCCGTAGCGGCCGTGACGAAATGCGCGTGCCATGACTGCACACACAGGGCGAGAACGACAATCCCCATTCGCGAAATCAGCGATTCGCCAATGGCCTGGCCAACCTCAGGCTGAACTTGGCGATGAAAATAATAGGGAGGATATTTAAGTCGCCGGCGATCCGCGCGCTCGAGTTGCGGATCGGGGGCAAAGATGACTCCATCATCGACCCACCCGCGAGCATCGCCGCGCAACCACGTACCGTACGTCGAAACGGTAAACATAATCGCCAGCGTCGCCATGACCGCTATTCCAACTCAACCCCCACCGACACCCCATTTAGCCCGGCGTGAGCACACGCCGGGCCCGCCCCGCCGCAATCTCATTTCCCCCCCGCCACCTCCAGCACCAGCACCGAATCGATTGCGTCCGGCGCCAACGCGGGAAGCTTGACCCACACCTGATTCCCATTCTGCTGAAACAAACGACTGCTCTGCTGCTCATCGGCCAACAAATACGCCTTGGTCACCGAGCCGGCGACTCCCTTCAGCATGAAGACGCGCGCCGGCCATTTGAACAAGTGGATGAAGAGCTTTCCCGGTTTGGTGGTGCATCGCCAATCCCACTTCGCCGCCCAAATCGGATGGCCGTGCTCGTCCGTTTTCTTTGTATCAAATTGACCAGCTTCGTCGCCGAAGGCGGTGGGACCGGCGCCGTAGATCGAATCGCCGTTCACCTTCAGCCAATCGCCGATCGCCGTCAGCCGATCGACCTCGGGCTGGGGAATGATCCCCTCGCCGGTCGGCCCGACGTTGAGCAGGTAATTCCCGCCTTTGCTGGCGACATCCACGAGGCTGCGAATCAGCGTCGCGGTGGATTTGAAATTCGTATCGTTTGATTTATATCCCCAGGTATCGTTGATGGACATGCACGTTTCCCAATCCTCACCCGGATACCCGCGCGGTGGAATGTGCTGCTCGGGAGTCTGGGTATCCCCCCTGAATCCGCCGCCCAGACGGTCGTTCACGATGATCTGCGGTTGTAGATCGAGCAGGGGCAAAAATTCGGCTGCGCGCCGCGGCGTCATCAGCCTGGTCGGCGTGTCGAACCAGAACACGGCGACGGAACCATAGTTGGTCATCAATTCCCTCACCTGCGGCAGGGCGACGTTCTTCAGGTACGCGTCGAAATCCCCGTCTTGCGCCTTGTCCCAATGGCCGTCCCACGCGTCGCCGCCGGGATGATGCCAATCCTGGCATTGCGAGTAATAAATCCCCAGCTTGATCCCCGCGGCCTGACACGCCTCGGCCAGTTCCGCAAGCGGATCGCGCCCAAACGGCGTGGCATCCGTGATGTTGTAGCCGTCCACCTTCGTGTGAAACATCGCGAAGCCGTCGTGATGCTTGGCCGTGATGACGATGTATTTCATTCCGGCGGCTTGTGCCGTCCTGACCCAATGGTCCGAGTCGAACCCGACGGGATTGAACCGCTCGGCGTACTGCGCATATTCCGCGACCGGAATTTTCGCCTGACTCATGATCCATTCGCCGCTGCCGGGGATTTCCTTGTCGTTGTAAGCACCCGCGGGAACGGAATAGAGACCCCAGTGAATGAACATTCCGAATCTGGCCTCGCGCCACCATTTCATGCGCGCATCGTGCTGCGACGGGGTTTCCTTGCGCTCAAGAAGGGCTCGAGTCGATTGAGTTGACGGCTGCGTGGACAGGGCGGTTTCTCCCCCAAGGCTGCTCGTGGAAATGAACCCCGCCAAGATCGCTCCCAGAATAGGCCAGTGATTCATGCGCCTCGCAGTATATCCAGGCGCGGGCCGCACACGGAACGCCGAACGACCGCGGGGATGATGGAATGACGTTCAGACCCCTCCCCCACTATTCCGATAAACAGGCATAGCTCCAATGCGTCTTCCCGCCCATCTTCTGCAGCAGGTCGTCGGGCATCCGGTGGCCCATTTCTCCGGGTCCGGACACAAGCGCGCCCTGGGCCGCGTGACGGTCGACAGCCAGGCCGAGATTTTCCCGATCCACGGCGATTTCCTGGACGCTCCGATCCCGGTAACCGTCCATGACATTTCCGCCGAAACCGTTGGGCTGCTCAGTCCCCAGGCCATGATGCCGTCGGCGAGCGTGGCCGTGCGGATTCCCCTGGCCGATGGCCAATCCCTGGCGATCCACTGCCGCGTCACCCGTTGCGTGCGTCAGTCCGATGGACAATTTGCTCTTGTCGCGCAATTCATTCGCCTCATCGATTCCGTCATATCGAATTGACCTGCAATTCGCCTGGCCATTTGCTTTTGACTTTCGCACGATCTCAAAACAAAATGCAGCCGCAGAGACTCTGAGATGCGGAGAAGGACGCTGAGAAGACAGATCCCTCTCCGCGTTCTCCTCCGCGCCTTTAGCGTCTTTGCGGTTGCATTTTCCGGAGGCCTCATGCCGTCAATCGATATGCCGTTGGAGCAGCTTCGGCAATACAAGCCGGCGCTCTATCGCCAGGAGGATTTCGAATCCTTCTGGAATACCACGATGGGGCAATCGGAGAAGCAGCCGCTCAATGCGGAACTGATTCCGTACGATCTGCCGACGCGCGGGTTGCAATGCTTCGCCGTGCGATTCGACGGATTCGGCGGCGGGCGATTGGCGGGCTGGTATCTGCGCCCCGACGTTCGCGGCAAATGTCCCGGGCTTTGCGTGTACCATGGCTACAGCGGACGGGCGCCGCGGCCGCTGGATCTGGTCCCTTTCGCCACCCAGGGGATTTGCGTTCTGAGCATGGACTGCCGCGGCCAGAACGGCCAGTCGCAGGATGCCGCGATCTATCCCGAAGGACATCACCTCGGCTGGATGACCGCGGGCATCCGCGATCCCCGGTCGTACTATTTTCGTTATGTTTACGCCGATGCGGTGCGCGCTCTGGAGGTGCTGGCCCATCGCGAGGAGGTGGAAGCGAGCCGGCTGGCCGTCACCGGCGCCAGCCAGGGCGGCGGGCTGACCCTCGCCGCCGCCGCGCTCTCCCGCAAGCCCATCCTGGCGCTGCCCGACATTCCGTTCCTTTGCGATTTCCGGCGATCGATCACGATCGCGACGGCCGGCCCGTATCCGGAAATCACCGGATTTCTAAAATCCTTCCCGCACCTTTACGAGCAGACGATCCGCACGCTGAGCTATTTCGATTGCCTGAACCTGGCGCCGTGGATCACCTGCCGCACGATTGTTTCCAACGGCTTGTGGGATGATATCTGCCCGCCCAGTTCCATTTACGCGGTGTACAACCACATCACGGCCGAGAAGCAGATGGAGGTCTATCCGTTCCACAAGCACGAATTCCCGCACGAGCACCACGAGATGAAATACCGGCTGATCACGGAAATCCTCCGGCCGTGATGGATCAGAAGATCTTCTCCGTCGGACCTTATCATTATTGGCACTTCCAATGGCCGATAGCTTCTTCGATTTTCATGAGCGCGTCGCCAAACAACGGGCCAGCCTGCGCACGCCGAAACCGGCCGGAGGCGCGGACTCGGCCGCTGAGCCGCTGACGGTCAGCCAACTCACCGCGGCGATCGAAAAGGCGATCAAAGCCGGCGTCCCCGGGACGATCACCGTCCGTGGGGAGGTCAGCAATGCCGGCGGCCGGCAGGCGTCGGGGCATCTTTATTTTACGCTGAAGGATTCCGCGGCGTGCATCAATTGCGTGATGTGGCGCGACGCGGCGTCGCGATTGCAGTTCAAGCTGGAAGACGGGCTGGAAATGATCGCCACCGGCCGCGTTTCGGTTTACGCGCCGCAGGGACGATATCAACTCCAGGTGCAGAGTTTGCAGCCCGCGGGCCGCGGAGCGCTGGAGCTGGCGTTCCGACAGTTGCAGGCCAGGCTTGCCGCCGAGGGACTTTTCGCCGCGGAGCGCAAGAAGCCGATTCCGCTTTATCCGTCGCGCATCGTCCTGCTCACCAGCCGGGCCACCGCGGCATTGCAGGACATCCTCAAGGTTCTTCGCCGATATTCGTGGCTGAAACTGATGGTCTACCACGTGCCGGTGCAGGGCGAAGGCAGCGGCGCGCAGATCGCCCAGGCCATCGCCAACGTAAACCGGCACGCAGCGGACATCGGCGGGGTTGACGTGATCGTGTTGTCTCGCGGCGGCGGTTCGCTGGAGGACCTCTGGTCGTTCAACGAAGAAATCGTCGCCCGCGCGATCGCCGCTTCGGGCATCCCCATCGTGACGGGCATCGGTCACGAAGTCGATTGCACCATCGCCGATCTCGTCGCCGACTATCACGCGCACACGCCCACCGAAGCCGCCCAGGTAATCACCCGAAATTGGAGCCGCGCCGGCGACACGGTGGTGCAATTGGCCGAAAGGCTGGATCGCGCGGTCCGCCAAGGCATCCAGGATGTCCACCAGCGCTTGAGCGGCCTCGAGCGCCACGAATTTCTCCGCCGTCCGCTGGATCGCATCCAGATGTTGGGCCAACTTCTCGACGAGCGGCAGAAATCGGCGACGTTGGCGCTGCGCGCTCGTTTGGGACAGGCACAGCATCGGCTGATCGCCGTCGAGCCCCGGCTATTGGTGGCGGCCCAATCCTCGCTGAGAATCCGCGTCGCCCGGCTCGACGCGCTGGACGTGCAACTCCAGGCCCTTTCCCCCCAGGCCGTGCTGAACCGCGGCTACACCATCACGTCGATCAAGAAGACCGGCCAGATTCTGCGCCGTTCGACGGCCGCGAAGACCGGCGACCGCCTGCTGACGCGCTTCGCCGACGGCGAAACCGAGTCGATTGTCCAGGATTCGCGGCAGATGTCGCTGTTTGAGTAGGAACGGAACCGACAGCTCGCTATACTTGAGGCGGTGTTCATAAGTTGAGGTCCTTTGGAGAATCACGATGACTTCAAGCGCCGCCATTGCGAGAGAGCATATCAAAGCCTCGAGGCAGTCGATGAAAAGTGCTATGCAATCCAAACGGAAAGCCAAGGCGTTTCTGATCCGTGCAGGCATTCTGAGCAAGGGTGGTAAGAAGCTAGCCAAGCCATATCGCTAAACCATGTACGATGTCCTGCCTTCGTTCGTACTCGGTTTTCATGGCTGCGACGAGGCGCTTGCCGAAGCCGTATTCGCAGGCAAGACGACCCTCAAAGCAAGCCAGAACGACTACGATTGGCTGGGCCATGGCATTTATTTCTGGGAGAACAACCCGCAACGGGCAATGGATTATGCGAAGCTTCTGAAGCGATCACCGTGGCGCTCCAGGACCACGGTCCGTTACCCAGCCGTTGTCGGCGCCGTCATCGACCTGAGCCTGTGTCTCAATCTGCTCGACGCTCAATTCATACGCATGATGAAAGATAGCTATCTGGACCTCAAGGCGCTGCATGAACAATCCGGAACAGAATTGCCTGTCAACAAGGCGGCCGGCAAATCAAAAGACCTATTGTTGCGCCGCCTCGATTGCGCCGTAATTGAGACTCTGCACTCGATTCGCAAAGATCGAAAGTTGGAGCCGTTTGATTCCGCGCGAGGAGTGTTCATCGAGGGGCAGCCGATCTATCCCGGCGCGGGCGTACATGAATTCAACCACATTCAAGTTTGCGTCCGGAACCCGCGGCGCATCCAGGGCTATTTCCGCGTTTTGAGATAGTCCGCCAAGCGCGACAACTTCAAAATAATTGCCATGAAGTATGAAGTAATCATTTACTGGAGCGACAACGACAAGGCATTCATCGCCGAAGTCCCGGAACTGCCAGGATGCGCTGCTGACGGAGCAACCAAAGCAAAGGCGCTGAAAGCGGTTGAACGGATCGCCGAGGAATGGCTTGAAACCGCCCAGTCTCTAGGACGACCGATTCCCCAGCCGCGCGGGCGATTGATGTACGCATAGCTTGCTCCCGCCTATTTGAATTCCGCTCCCGGTTCGCGAAGCTCCTACGCCTGCAAAAAAATCCCGGGGTTTAGCTTGAAATATTTGCCCAGCTTGATGGCGTTTGCCTTGCTGATCTTCCGATCGCCGCGAATGATCGCCGGCCCCAGCGTGCGATTGCCGAGAATCCGCCCGAGGTCTGATGCGCTCATCTTCAGACCTTCCAACAAATACCCCAGGACCGCAACCGGCTCTTGCGCCTCGGGCGTTGGGACATTCTCCCTGTCGTACTTTTCGACGAGCATCATCAATGTTTCCAGATATTCCTCTTGCCCCGTGGTTCGCTTTTTTACCAGCGCAAGTTGGCCGACCATTTCGCTCGCGTTATCGTAATCCACATCGTCATGGATCGGGCGCGGCCAGTGCAGGGCGCACAGCGACTCGAAGCTTGTCGGCAACTCCGCTTGTGCAATTCGTGATCGCCTCATAATTCGTCCTTCCAATTTCCCTTGTCGTACTCCTTGTGATTCAGGGCCATTAGGATGTAACCGCGGCCCTTGATCGGATAACTGTCAAGGTAATGGATGTCGGTAATCAGCCTGCATGTATTGTTGGCGACATCGATGACCGTGACCGTATTACCGTTGTTCGTCCTGACAAAATCGACGCGATGCCCCAGCGCTCCTTTGACATCGGCTGGGCTTTGCCATGCGGCCGCCCGCACGATCGATCTCCACAACATCAATTCATTTTTCGCTCGGGGATATCTTTTCCACAAGTCCGCGAGCTTCTTTTCGCTGATGATCCGCACGCCTGGTTCCCTGTGATCAAAATGTATACGATGCGGACGCGCCGGTCAATAGGAGTTGGGGAATCTATGCAAAAGCCCCCTATTCCCGCAGGTTATTATGCCAGCGGGGGATATTGGGTCGCTCTGGAGCCGTCAGCTTGCTCAACCGCCCAACAACCTGTAAATTCCGCTGTTTCTCTACTTAACCTATTCCCTTGGAGGAGTCTGATGTCCCCCGAATTCCGCCGCAGAAGCCACCTGTTCACCAGCGAATCCGTCACCATGGGCCATCCCGATAAGGTGGCGGATCAAATAAGCGATGCCGTTCTCGATGCGCTTCTGAAGCAAGACCCGCACAGCCGCGTTGCCTGCGAGACGCTGGTGACCACCGGGCAGGTCGTGCTGGCCGGCGAGATCACGACCGAGGCCTACATCGATGCCGCCCAGGTGGCGCGCGATACCATCCGCGAGATCGGGTACACGCATCCGGAGATCGGCTTCGATTACCAAAGCTGCGGCGTGCTGACGGCACTGCACTCGCAATCGCCGGACATCGCCCGCGGCGTCAATCATGCCGAAGACGACGCCAAGGAACAGGGCGCCGGCGACCAGGGCCTCATGTTCGGATACGCCTGCGACGAAACGCCCGAGCTGATGCCCCTGCCGATTCACCTGGCTCACCGCCTGGTCGAGCGATTGG
>Ga0116134_1001013_pt1 | contig 14409 bp, 17 predicted proteins | sample June2015DPH_19_5_FD_89737 | JGI IMG/M metagenome (GOLD analysis project Ga0116134, IMG submission 89737) | Peatland microbial communities from SPRUCE experiment site at the Marcell Experimental Forest, Minnesota, USA - June2015DPH_19_40 | ecosystem: Environmental > Terrestrial > Soil > Wetlands...
GGCTTCGAGCAGGGCGGACTGCGTCTTCGGAGTGGTGCGGTTGATTTCGTCGGCTAAGAGGACGTTGGCGAAGACCGGTCCGCGCTTGAATTCGAATTTCTGCTCGATGGCGGAATAGATCGAGATGCCCAGCACGTCGGAGGGCAACATGTCGCTGGTGAACTGGATGCGCTGAAAGGTGCAGTCGATGGCGCGGGCCAGGGCCTGGCCTAGCGTGGTCTTGCCGACTCCGGGGACGCCTTCGATCAGCAGATGGCCTTTGGCGAACATGGAAACCAGGCCGAGGCGGATCACGTCATCTTTGCCGCGGATGACGCGGCGCAGACTATTCTCGAGGGCCGCAGCGCGGCGCGAGGTCGCTACCAGAGTTTCGGGAGCCATTGTTTTCGATTCTACTATGGGGTTGGTGCCGCTTGCGGTTACCGATGTCATCGAAGAGTTCTCAGTTCTCGGTTCTCAGTTCTCAGTAAAACCAAACATTCTGTGTGGTTGCTGGTCACAGAGATTCGTCGTCACGAGTTCGACAATGCTCCTTGGAGGCACTATGGGCCGTTCTTATCGTGATCTGATCGCATGGCAGAAAGCCATGAAGTTTGTCACTGAAATCTACCAGGTGACTCAGCGGTTTCCGACCGAGGAGCGTTACGGAATCACGAATCAATTGCGGCGAGCTTCCGTTTCGGTGCCAAGTAATATTGCAGAAGGGCAGGCTCGCTTTTCGCAAAAAGAATTCCATCACTTGCTGAGTCAAGCTCGTGGATCTCTGGCCGAGGTTGAGACTCAAGTTCTCATCGCCAGAGATCTGAAATATCTCCAACCAGCCAAGGCAGACGGCCTGCTTGCTGCCGCTGACGAACTCGGAAGGGTGCTCAACGGTCTGATCGCATCAATCAAGAGTCGAGCCGCATGAACGGCGCTGGTTCTTACTGAGAACTGAGAACCGGGAACTGAGAACTTACTGCATGAATTCTGCTGGCCTTCCGGTCAAGCGCTCGATTCGTTTTGCGGTTGGGGGATGGGTTGAGAACAGGTTGCCGAAACTCATTCCACCTAAGAACGGCTGAATGATGAAAAGATGCGCGGTGGATGGCGTCGCTAGCAGCGGGCGCTGGCGGGAATAGGCGTCGATTTTGGCCAGAGCGCTGGCGAGGGCGTAGGGATTGCCGGTCCAGTGGGCTCCGGTGTCGTCGGCGGCGTATTCGCGGGAGCGGGAGACGGCTAGCTGAATCAACATGGCCGCGAATGGGGCGAGGAACATCATGGCAATGGCTGCAATGCCGCCGCCTCCGTCGCGGTCGCGGCTGCCTCTCATGCCGCCAAAAATCATGCCCCAGCGGGCAATCGAGGCTAGGTAAGTAATGGCGCCAGCTAAAGTGGCGGCTATCGAACTGATGAGGATGTCGCGATTGCGCACGTGGCCGAGTTCATGGGCGAGCACGCCTTCGAGTTCGTCGTCGGTGAGCAGTCCGAGGATGCCCTGGGTTACGGCGACGGAGGCGTGGTTCGGATTGCGTCCGGTGGCGAAGGCGTTGGGCGAATCGGTAGGGATGAGGTAGACCTTAGGCATCGGCAGGCTTTCTTTTTGCGCCAGGCGCTCGACGATGTTGTAGACGCGCGGCAGATCGTCGCGGCCGATGGGCTTAGCGCGGTAGGTGGCGAGCGCGATCTTGTCGGAGAAAAAGTAAGAAACGAAATTCAGAACGGCGGCGAAGGCGAGCGCCATCAACATTCCGCGCTGGCCGCCGAAAGCGCGGCCGGCCAGCATGAGCAGCAGCGTCATGCCGGTGAGCAGGAGTGTGGTTTTGAATATGTTGCTCATAGATTATTGCCTCAGTTTATCTCAGTGATTAGATGCGGGGCGCAGGCTTTGGGCTCCTTGTGTGGGGACGGGGCTCCGCCCCGTCCTAGCGGGGCGGAGCCCCGCTACCACACGTGCTCTAACTCTAGCCCTGGCGCTTCAGCGCGCGGTCGAGGGTTTGGTCGAGGGCTGCTTTGGCTTTTTCGTAATCCGCGGGCGTGATCTTGCCTTGTTTTTTTTCTACCTCTAGCTGGAACAGTTCTTCTTTCAGCGCTTCGAGCAGCATCGATGATTTCGCGACTGGAGCGTTGATCGCGGACGCTGGCGGAATTGGACGGACGACCGCCGCGCTGCGATCGCTCGCTGCTGCGCCAGGCTTCGCGGCGGAGGTTGCGGCCATTGATGTTGCGGGCTGCCGTTTCGTGACCACCCATCCGCCGATGGCGAGCAGCACGGCGAATCCTCCGATGATGTACCAGCGATATTGCTGCAGAGCATCGGGCGCGTCGATGGGGACGCCGAGTCCGCCGCCGGGGCGATTGTCACTAGAACGATTGTCGCGTCCCTGTTGCTGCTGATCCTGCTGTTGGGCCGCGCCGGAAGCGGTCTCTCCGGGCGTTTCGGTGATCACTCCGTTGCCTTGCAGGGTGAAGCTGAGCGGCTGGCCGGGCTTTGTCTGTTGCGCGACTTCTACGTTACTGTCGCCCTGGCTGGGATCCTGCATGGACTGGTAACTCGGCGCATTCGCGGCCTTGAACTGCATGGTCTTGGGAAGAACGATGACGAGGTGCGCGGCAGGATAGAGCGGCTTGGGATCGATTTTGACTTCGCCGGAGTAGGGCAGAGTGAACTCCACCTGGAACTGCGTTTCTCCGGGACGGAGCGGGAAGGCGATGGCGTAGCGGTTCTTCTCGGCTTGGGGGACGGCTTCGGCGGCGATCGGCTGGCCGTTCGGGGCGCGAGCTTGCAGTTGCTCAACCTTTGCGCCGTGGGGCAGATAGAACTCGAAATTGTGATCGTTCATCTGCGTCTTCGCTGGAGACGACGTGTTATTGACGACGAATAGGCGTATGCCCTGCATGGTTCCGCTGTCGGCCTGGAAGCGAATGACGTCGGCGGTCACGCTGAGATCGGTGACTTTGGCCGCCACGTCATAAACGTTCACATCGGCCGTGTTCACGCCGGGAGGCGCCATTTGATGATAGTTAACTCCCTGATGTACGGCGCGGATGAGGTGCGGACCGGGCACGGTGACTTTGAAGCTGAATTTTCCGTTGCTGTCGACCTTGGTGCTGCCGGCAACGTCCATGCCGTTGGCGAGGTTGATGAGAATGACTTCATCGCCTGCGGCGGGTTTGCCGGTGGTGCCGTTGGTGACGGTGCCGGTGAGGGTCTGGGCGGCTGAGGCTAGGGCTAGCGAGAGGATGGTGGCTAGAAAGATGGACTTTGCGAATTTGGTCAAAACAACTCCTTACTGGCGTAGACGCTTTGGCACGACTCGGCGGCGCTAAGAAATCAGGGCCTCATAGGCCTTGTGATCGCCAATCCAGAACCACAAATATCCATCGGCCCGTTTAATGGCAAGAGCGCGATGGTTCAAGGTGACGCGGGCGGACCATATCTCCTGGCCGTGGCGTTCTCCCACTTTCTTGAATTGTAACGAAGGATGCTGCGCGTTTGCTTTCAGCAACGAAAACTGTTTGTCGGCGCGGGTGCGTACTTCCTGCGAGAGGCCGTGGTATTGCCGCCAAAAATCGGTGGTGGCGAGATGTTGCATCGGGCGCTAAAGCGGCTGTACGCGGCCGCTCTTTTCGTCGTCCAAGGCGCGTTGGATGGCCGTGTCGAGGCGCCCGGCCGCAAGATCGGATTGGACGCGAGTGTCGATCGGTGGCGGGCAGTGTTGCTCCAGCCAGACATACAATTCCTCGATTTCGCGCGGGGTGAGCGCTCCGATGGCGCGTTCGATCTCCTGGATGGTATTTAAGCTCATGGGATTGCTATTTTAACCCGCGCCGAGGGGAAATCACCAGAACTCCAGGGCCGCCTTACTCATTGAGTCTTGTTTTCTTCGTCTTTGAGCGGGGCCGACAGCTGAGGTGGGTTACTCACGACCTGCCCATCACCAGTCAAGTGGCACTTGACATCGATGGTGCCGACAACGGGCACTGCGCGACCATCCTTCCGCGCCGGGTCGAAATGCCAGTTTTGTGCTGCTCTTTCAAATTTCTTGCTCGTCTCTTTGTCGACGCCGCGAAGCACGCGAACGCTACATACGTAACCTTTGTCGCTGATTACGGCTAGTAGCGTTGCGATTCTAGAGTCCTTGTTGTCCGCAGTTGCGGAAACAGAAGGCGCGGCTTTCTTCGGAGTGGCCGCACTTAGCGGAGGGGAAGGGGGGCAAAATCCTCTATCTTCGGCGCGGCTAGCAACTGCGAGGCCCAGTACTGCGATCAGTGCCGACGTCCAACGTACCGTCGGCGCATTCCAGGTCATCACACCACCTGCCCTGCCGCCTGTTCCAGCCGGGCGATCTCGGCCATGATCGCGGCGGCTTCTTCTTCGAGCGAGGAGCGCATGGATTGATAGTCCGCGTCTGGCACCTTGCCGGCCTTGTATTCGAAATTCAGATCGCGCAGATTCTCGTAGACCGCTTCCTTGCGCTCGCGGAGATAGCTGAGCCGCGTCTTTTCTTCTCCGGCGTAGACTTCGCCGGGAAAGAAGAAAACGTAGTAGAGACAGGCGAGGGTAACCGCGCCGCAGACGAAAGCAATCATAAGGCGGTCTCCTTGCGACTGACATCATTATCAGATCGCAGCTTTTCGCGGACAGGAGTGTCCGCGCCACACTTGCCACACTTGATCTTCATACGTCGGTCTCCTTGCGGGCCTTCCGGCGGAATTCGTCTAGTTCATGGCCGCGCGGGATGGTGATGCCATCGGCTAGGGCCGGTTCGGGGCGATTCTTCCACGAGCGCACGATATGAACCGCGAACGCGATGCCTAGCGCCAACACAACGAAGGGCATGATCCAGGCCACGCGATTGAAGCCGGTGGCGGTGGGCGCGGCGATCACGGTTGGTCCGTATTCCTGCACGAAGCCTTGCAGGATTAGGTCGTCACTATTACTGTTGCCCTTATCGAGCGCGGCCAGCAGTTCATTGCGCATCTTCTCAGAGGACTGGCAGCCGACGTGATTACATTCGAGCAATACCTGGCCGCATCCGCAGGTGCACATCATGCGATGGCCGAGGTCTTTGAAGCGCGCGGATTCGTCGCCGGCGGCCATGAAGAGGAAGACGGCGGCGGTGAGGATGAGGGCGTGGAACGCGCGGCGGGCGTGCTTTTCAGGCATGTGCCAAACCGGTGGCTTCGCGCGTTGGCCCTCAGCGGCTAAAGCCGCCATCGATTTTGGTGCACCTACGGCGCGGCTGAAGCCGCGCCCCTTCAAAGCAAGCCCCTTCAAGGCAAAGTCAAGAACACGATTCGACGATTTCATTTCAGTCACCTGCTCCCACATGCGCCGGAGCGCGAACCGGCGTGGTTGCGGCCACCTGTACTGCGGCGGCATTTGGCACGAGCGCTACGATGGTGCCGAAGACCATGATGATCAGGCCAATCCAAATCCAGGGCACCAGCGGATTCAAGTGCGCTTTAATGATGGGGCGACCTGTGGTCTCGTTTTTGCCTTCATAGACGAGATATACGTCGGTTACCAGAAACAAATCTTCGCGGAAGCTGGGGTAAATGCGCGGCAGCGTCTGCGGCTGTCCGCTGGCTTTATAGAAGCGGCGCTCGGGATACATGGTCGTAATCTGCTTGCCACCACGGAACACGTTGATGATGGCCCACTCGTTGCCGTAGTTGGGATTGTCGTCCTGCGTGTAGGACTGGCAGACCAGAGTGTATGGGCCGATGTTAATTTTGTCGCCAAAGCCCATTTCTTTTTCCACTTCTTTATTGAAAGGAGTGCCGAGAATCCCAATCACCACCAGCGCCACGCCGAAGTGGACGATGTAGCCGCCGTAGCGACGCGTATTTCTGTGGCATAGCTGAATCATGGCGGAGACGAGGTTTTGCTGCGTTTTACCGGCGATGACGCGGCCTCCGCGGAGAAACTCGGAAATGACGGTAAAGATCACCAGAGCCGAGAGCACGGCGGCCATGGTGGCATAGAAATAGGAAGGATCTTCCCAGGGACGAACCCCGAACAAGATCATCATGCCGCCGATCGCGAGCGCGCCTATCGCAGGGAACAGGAAATTCCGCTTCAGGCTTTCGACGGAAGTCTTACGCCAGGCCAGCAGCGGTCCGACGGCGGTGAGCAGCAGGAGGAGCAAGGCTACCGGGACCGCTACGCGATTGAAAAAAGGCGGCCCGACCGTGACTTTATGTCCCTGAACAAACTCCGACAGGATCGGGAAAAACGTGCCCCACAGTATGGTGAAGCAGACGACCAGCAAAAGAAGATTGTTAAACAGGAAACTGGATTCGCGCGAGACCAGCGACTCCAGCTTGTGCTCGCTCTTGAGGTGCGACCGGTTGGCCACCAGGAAAAAGGTACAGACCGCCATGGTCAACACAATGAAGACCAGGAACCAGGTGCCAATCGAGGACTGCGCGAAGGCGTGCACCGAACTGATCACGCCCGAACGCGTGAGAAAGGTTCCGAGCATGCAAAGCAGGAAGGTCGCGAAGATGAGCGACATGTTCCACACTTTCAACATGCCGCGTTTTTCCTGCATCATGACGGAATGCAGAAACGCCGTGCCCGTGAGCCACGGCATGAGCGAGGCATTTTCCACCGGGTCCCATCCCCAGTAACCGCCCCACCCGAGGACCGCGTAGGCCCAGTGAGCGCCGAGGAAAACGCCGATGGTGAGGAAGCACCAGGTCACCATGGTCCAGCGGCGGGTGATCTGAATCCATTTCTCGCCGGGATACTTCATGATGAGCGCGCCCAGCGCGAAGGCGAAGGGGACGGTGAAGCCGACGTATCCCAGGTACAGCATGGGCGGATGGATAACCATCTCGGGATACTGCAAGAGAGGATTCAGGCCGGTGCCATCGGCGGGAAGCGCGCCTTGCATGATAGCGAACGGGTGCGCCGCAAAATTCAGAATCAGCAGAAAGAAAACCTGCACCGCGGCGATGATCATCGAAGCGTAGGCGAACAGCCGCTGATCGGTCTTGTAGCGCAAGCGGAGAACGAATCCGTAGCCGGCCAGGAGCAGCGACCAGAACAGCAGCGAGCCTTCCTGCCCGGACCACAGCACGGCGAACTTATAGGCGGCGGGCAAGGCGCGGTTACTGTGATGGAAGATGTAGGCGATGGAGAAATCGTCGTTGAACGCGGCCACTACAAGAACGACGCCCGCCAGCAGCACTGCGGCGAAAGTCGCGATTCCGGCGCGGCGGGCGGTTTCACCGAGACGAGCCGACGCGGCATCCTTACTGAATAATGCCACCAAGCCTGCCAGGAAAGAGTACGCGCTCAGGCCAAGCGCCAGCAGCAGCGCAAAGCTTCCGATTTGAGACATCGCTGAAACCCCACAGTTTCTTTACTAGTATCTTTTCAGAGAAGCGGGTGGTATGCAAACCACCGGAGGCTTGGGAGCGCGGTTCGTTTGCTTGCGAGACGCTGACTGCCGCTACTTCTCCAGGGGGTAGCCCCTTTGGCGCCAATCGCGGATTCCGCCGTCCATGGAAATTACATTCTTGTATCCCATCTTCTGCAGGTTATCGGCGGCCAGCGCGGAACGGAAGCCGCCACCACAGTAGAGTACGAGTTCAGTTTCGAGATCGGGATACTTGCCCTCAATGTCGCGCTCGATGATGCCCTTGCCCAGGTGAACGGCTCCGGGGAGGTGGTCGGCGTCGAATTCGCGGTCTTCGCGAACGTCGACGAGAACGAAGTTGTCGCCGCGATCGAGCCGGGCTTTCACCTCGTCGACGTTGGTTTCGCGGACGCGCTGCTTGGCGTCGTCGACAATCTTTAGAAAGCGCGGTGGATGTTGAAGTGCCATAGTCGCTGATCCCCCACAAGTCGGTTTCGGATGCTAGCCCTTGAGGATGATAGCAGGCGGCGAGCTTCGAGCCGCGAGCTTCGAGCCAACGGATGCCCGCGGCTCGTAGCTCGCGGCTGGTCCGGGAGCGCCAAAAATAAGAGATTCCAGATAAAATCGAGCAACGCTCTTCAATTTCGCCCCATGACGCTTATCATTCGCCAGTCTCGCATTCACTCCTATGGTTGCTACACCACGCGGCCGATTCGCAAAGGGAGGTTGATCGTGGAATATGTGGGCGAGCACCTCACCTACGAACAGGCCGACGATCTTTACGACGAATTTCCGAACACGTATTTATTCGGTCTGGACGGCGGCAAACGCATCATTGACGGCTTCGGTGTGGCCGCCTTCGTCAATCATTCCTGCAAACCGAATTGCGAGACCGATCAGATCCGGGGCAAGATGTGGATCATCGCGCTGCGCGATATTGCGGCCGGAGAAGAATTGACCTACGACTACAACCTGTACGATGGCGAGGATGACGCGCCTTGTTTATGCCGAGCGGAGCGCTGCCGGGGAAGTCTGTATTCGGCGACGCACTTGCGCAAGCTGGCCAAGAAGCGCGCCAAGGCTGCTGCGGCTGCGGCCTAGTAACTGGTAAAGAGAAGCAAAATTTTCCGATGCTACAATCGTTTCGTTCCGGAGTCATGTCTTGAACCGCGCTTCCTCGGGTCTCGAAACCATCATCGCCAAAGCTCTTCATCGCGCGCCGGCGAGTGAGAGCGCATTGCTGGCGTGGCCGGTCGCGTGTGGGAACACGGTGGCCGACCGGACTCGGGCGCTGAGTTTTTCCGACGGGATTCTGCGAGTGGAAGTTGCCGACGGTGCATGGCAGCGGGAACTCGCCAGCCTGGCGCCGCGTTATGTGGCCTTGATCAACAAGTATTCCGCGACGTCGGTGAGGCGAATTGAATTTGTGGTAAAGGCTGCGCCGCAGATATGAAAGTTACTGACAAAGACGTCGCCTATGTAGCCGATCTGGCCAACCTCGAGTTAACCGAGGAAGAGCGCGCTCGCATGCTGCGCGATTTGAACTCCATTCTTGAATATATCGAGCGGCTCAGTGAACTGGAGACCGAGGAAGTTGCGCCCATGGCTCAGGTCTCGGACCGCTACGGCGTGGACGAGTCGCGACAGGGGAGCGACCGTTTTGCGTACGCCATACGCGAGGACGTGAAGGGTGGCTTACGGGAATCGCTGCCGCACGAAGCCGCCGTGAAAAATGCTCCGGACACTGACGGGACATTTTTCGAGGTTCCGAAGGTGATTGAGAGATAGGGTGATGATCGCGGGAAAAGAAAATGCTGGCCTCGCCGTCGGCCTCACAATCGATGATGTCCGGAGCGCGATTGCGGGGCGGGAGACAACGGCCAGTGCTCTGGCTCGAGATTCCTACACGCGCATACGGCAGGAAGATTCCGAAATTGGCGCGTTTTTGACTCTTTGCGAGGAACGCGCGCTGGCGCAAGCCGTGCGGATTGACGCGCTGGCTGCGGAGGGCAAGCCTTTGCCGGCGCTGGCGGGAGTTCCGGTTGCGATCAAGGACGTCATGGTGACGCGTGGCGTGCGCACCACCGCCGGTTCGAAAATTCTGGAGAATTTTATTCCGCCGTACGACTGCACGGCAGTGGCTCGCCTGGAAGCCGCGGGCGCGGTGATTCTGGGAAAACTCAACTGCGATGAGTTTGCCATGGGCTCGTCCACGGAGAACTCGGCGTATTACCCCGTGCACAATCCGCGCGACAAGAGTCGCGTGCCTGGCGGATCGTCGGGTGGATCGGCGGCGGCGGTCGCGGCGGAGATGGCCGTGGCGACGCTCGGCTCTGATACGGGTGGATCGATTCGCCAACCGGCGTCGTTCTGTGGCGTGGTCGGTTTGAAGCCGACGTATGGACGGGTGTCACGGTATGGGCTGATTGCGTTTGCTTCGTCGCTCGATCACATCGGTCCGTTTGCGAAAACGGTGAAGGACGTCGCGCTGATGCTCGGCACGATTGCGGGCCGCGATCCCATGGATTCAACTTCCGCCGAGGTGCCTGTGCCCGACTACGTGGCGGAACTCGAGAAGCCGGTCAAGGGTTTGAAGGTTGGCGTAGCCGAAGAATACTTTGGGGCAGGGCTCGATCCTGAAGTTCGCGCGACAGTCGAGGCTGCGATTCAGAAGCTGGCTGAACTGGGATGCGAGGTTGTGCCGGTGAGTCTGCCGCACACTGAGTATGCGATTCCGGCGTATTACATTGTGGCTACGGCGGAGGCGTCGTCGAATCTGGCACGCTATGACGGCGTGCGCTACGGCTTTCGTGCCAAGGCGTCAACGCTTTCCGAAATGTACCGGCTGAGTCGCGACGGCGGATTTGGCATGGAAGTCAAGCGCCGCATCATGCTTGGCACCTATGCGTTGAGCGCCGGTTATTACGACGCCTACTATCTGAAGGCGCAGAAAGTGCGGACGCTCTTGACGCGCGACTTCGACGAGGCCTTCAAGAAAGTGGATGTGATCGCCGCGCCGACTTGCCCGACACCTGCGTTCCGGCTGGGCGAGAAGGTGAATGATCCGCTGGCTATGTATCTCGCCGATATCTACACCGTAACTGCGAATCTGGCGGGCATTCCTGGAATCTCGGTTCCGTGCGGCGAGAATCACGAGAAACTGCCGATCGGATTGCAGTTGTTCGCGCGGCATTTTGATGAGGCTACGTTGCTGCGAGTTGCGTACGCGTATGAGCAGGCGAGGAAGCCTGCGTAGCGATAGCCACCCGCTATCCCGCGAGCGTTGTCTACAGAATTTCGTAATATCGTTCGCCCGCGCACGCCCTGCACAGCGCTTGTCCGTCGCGCAGAACTTCGCGGTGGAAATTGATGCCTTCGCCGCACTGGGCACAGACTATGCGCTCGCCCTTGTATCCGGGGAATTCTCCCGCGGGGAGTTCGACTTTCACCCACTGCTTCGTGAATAAGTCGTCTTCCGGCATTTCGCGATAGGCCAGCATTTGCTGCTGGTTCTTGCTTTCGATTTCGGGATGCATGGCGCGCGCCAGCGCCTTTGACGATTCTTTCGCGGCGATGCGGATGGCTTTGTACCCGTGGTCGGAAGCGGACCCACTCAAGCCAAAGGCGGGCTTGAGTGGGGCACCCGACGAGAGCGGCGAAGCGAGATCAATGAAGGTCGCGGCCATCTTTCCCCAATCGCGAAACTTCAAAGCGCGCTTTCCGAGACGGCACCCGGTGACCAGGGATATGGCGTCGGTGGCGCAGCGGTCGATTTCGACGAAGGTGACCAGGCGCTTGCGATCTTCTTTATTACCGCGCGGGTCTTCGATGCCCAGCTTCTCGAGGCCCAACATGGCCAGGCGCACGCCGAGCACCTGACCCGCGCAGAGATGGCCGTGGGCGTGTTCGGCTTCGAGAAGATATTCGTCAAGAGAGAGCATTTGGTAATTTCCAATTTGTAATTTGTAATTTGAAACCAGCGGACACCGACCTAAATTACAAATTGCAAATTACCAATTACAAATCTTCTTCACTTTCTTCGCCACCGCACGCCGTCTTTTGTGTTCTCCACGATTATGCCCTCAGCGGTCAGTTGGGCGCGCAGTGCGTCAGACTCTTTATACTTGCGTGCTTTTCTCGCCGCTTCCATTTCGGCCAGCTTTTGATTGACTTGTTCGTCGGTGAGTTGCGGGGAGCCGGCGATCTCCAGCAACTCGGGACTGATTTCTTTTTCGCGCCCTTCGGCTCTCGCCCAATCGAGGATAGCTTTCATCTTGGGCTGATCGTCATCTTTCAGCACGCGGAATATCTCGTCGAACTTATCGAGCGCTCCGAGCAAAGGATTCACGTCGTCCTGGTGAACTTGCGCGGCATCGAGCGCGGTGTTGGCTTTGCGCAACATGTCGAACATGGCGGCTTGCGCTTCGGCGGTGTTCAGATCGTCGTCGAGCGCGCCCTTCATTCGTGCGATGGTTTCGTCCGCCAGTTGCGTCATCGCCGGGGTCGCGCCCGCGGGGAACTGCGTGCTCGTCAGGCGGAAGCGGAAATTGCGCAGTTTCTCCACCGAACTTGCGGCGGACTTCAAGCCATCGAAAGTGAAGTTCAGTTGATTGCGATAGGGGACCTGGGTCAGCAGCCAGCGGAGAGATGACGGCTTGTGCCCGCGCAGCACAAGGTCCCGGATGGTGAAAAAATTCCCGAGACTCTTTGACATCTTCTGGCCCTCGACCAGCAGAAAACGAGCATGAAACCAATAGCGCGCGAACTGTTTCCCGCTGAGCGCCTCCGACTGAGCGATTTCATTTTCGTGATGCGGGAAAATCAGGTCTTCACCGCCGGCGTGCAAATCAAAACTCGGTCCGAGTTCCTCCATCGACATGACCGAGCATTCGATGTGCCAGCCCGGACGCCCCGGCCCGAGCACTGTGTCCCACGAGGCTTCGCCCGGCTTCGGAGCTTTCCAGAGAGCGAAGTCGCGGGCATTGTCCTTGTCGTATTCGTCCACGTCGACGCGCGCGCCGTCGGTCATGCCGGCGAAATCCCTTTTCGAAAGCTTGCCGTAGCCGGGGAATTTCGCGATGCGGAAATAGTAGGAACCATCGTCGGTGCGGTAAGCGAAGCCCTTTTTTACCAGTTCGGCAATCAAGTCGGCCATCTCGTTGATATGTTCGGTCGCGCGCACCAGAATTGGCCGCTCAATACTCAACGTGTCCGAATCTTCCAGGAAGGCCTGGGTAAACTTCGCGGTGTATTGCTGCACGGTCACGCCGTCGCGCGCGGAGTTGCGAATGATCTTGTCGTCCACGTCGGTGATGTTCATGACGTAGCGGACGTCGTATCCACTCTGGCGCAGAAAGCGATAGAGAAGATCGACGGCGGTAAATGTGCGGAAATTGCCGATGTGGCCGTAGTCATAGACGGTCGGCCCGCAGGCGTACATCCGGACGCGGTTGCCGTCGAGGGGATGGAAATCTTCGATCTTCCCGGAAAGAGTGTTATAGAGGCGCAGTGCCATAGATGAGTTCGCGAGCACACCGCGAATCTTTTATTCTAGGGGCGCGCTGGAAAAAGGGTCAACTGAAGGGCGGAGATCGCTCCGGACGGAGCGCAAATTCAGAGTCTTCCACGCGCGCGCGCACATTTCGACCTGGGCGCTTCATCCAGCATCGGTGCTTCTTTCGCGATTGACAATGCGGCCTCTGATCACTAAGTTTTCTGGAGGTGCCTCTTTTTTGAAGGACGCCATTCCAAACAAGTTACTGCGCCGCAAAATGCCCGAATTGGATACGTTGCGGGGTATTGCGATTCTTGCAGTTGTTTTCTTTCACGGGATTCCGCGATGCGATACCTCGGGCCTGCCACGAATTGTGGGCGCCGCTGTCGGCACTATTCAGTTCGGGTGGTTGGGAGTGAACCTCTTCTTCGTGCTCTCGGGCTTTTTGATCACGGGCATACTTTTGGATAGCAAGGACGGGCCTCAGTACTACAAGCGCTTCTACGTTCGGCGAGCTTTGCGAATTCTGCCGGCTTACCTGATGCTTCTTCTGCTGCTATTGGTGCTACCGCGGATCGGCATTTTGGAGCGTCGAGTCTCGTGGAGCTTTGTTGGGGTGAGCCTCATTTACCTCTCGAATTTGGCACGGTTCTTCGGTCTAAACGTGGAATACGCGCCCCTATGGTCCCTGGCAGTGGAGGAGCAGTTTTACTTGCTTTGGCCAGCGGCAGTGCGCAACTTCAGCCGGCGAGCGCTGACGTTGTGTGCTCTCGCCGTCTTTGTCGGGTGCCCTTTGTTTAGGGCGATTGGGTTGGCGCGCGGACACGGAGGAGAAATCTGGTACACGTGGATGGTTGCCGATGGATTGGCGAGCGGTTCACTGTTGGCGATCTTGAGTCGGACACGTCTCACGCGACGACCGTCCATGAAATGGTTCTCCGCTCTATGCGTTACAGCACCGGTTGTGCTGATAGCGTTAGGGACGCGGTTTGGCACGCTCTCGCCTGTCCCTCCCACCACGATCCTGGGCGCATCACTCCGAGGGACGCTGTTCAATACGTTGTTTACGGGAACATTGGGCTCGGCGCTTCTGCTAGGGACGAGCCGGTGGGCGCGGATTGTGCAGCGGCCGGTACTGCAGTTTTTCGGAGAGATCAGTTACGGCTTGTACCTGATCCACACCATGGTGTTTGAGGTGACCGGTCATTTCGTGACGCCCGCGGCAATGCGCCTCGCGCGATTGACGGTTCATGAGGAGTTTTCAGCGATACTGATCCGCTTTGGTGTCGGCGCGTCGGCTGCAACTCTACTTGCATTTCTGTCGCGACGATATTTTGAAGAGCCCTTCCTTAAGTTCAAGGATAAATGGGCTGCGAATAAGGTGGAATCTGCCCCTCTGGCGAACCTGGTTCCAATCCAACCTGTGGTGCAAACCAGCTTGGCCGAGCCGTGTTGCGTTTCCAAAGAGGCGAACGGCTAGAGTGCGGGGGGTGGAGCGGGCGCATGCAGCCGGTGCTGCACCAGAAGTGCGTAGTGCACGGCGGAGACGATGGTGAAGATGAA
>Ga0116134_1001014_pt1 | contig 14406 bp, 13 predicted proteins | sample June2015DPH_19_5_FD_89737 | JGI IMG/M metagenome (GOLD analysis project Ga0116134, IMG submission 89737) | Peatland microbial communities from SPRUCE experiment site at the Marcell Experimental Forest, Minnesota, USA - June2015DPH_19_40 | ecosystem: Environmental > Terrestrial > Soil > Wetlands...
GCGGACGCTTGCGTTCGACTGGCGCCTCGACCTTGACCGGTGGCAGTGTTTGGTCTTCGGCCTTGGCGCCGCCGATCGACGCGATGGCCATCAGGCAGCCGATGGTGACCTTGCGCGATGCATCGCCGTCCAATCCGGCATTGATGCGGCCACTGTCGATCAATGATCGCAGCGACCGCGGCGCTGTTACGGTTGTCATTTTCGCCCCCGCTTCCCATTGCCTCGCCGCGTTGCCCCGCGGCGTCACAACAAAGCCCAATAGCGGTGAGACAAAGAATAATCAAACAAATGTACAGTATTTTCAATATGATATACTGTATTCATTCTAATTCGAGAACCGGACTACATTCGAATTGCTCCAATTAGAGGCTCGTTCAATGTCGTTATAAGCTTTCCAAACTGAGATCGAACGCGTTGGTTCGACGCACAAATAGCTTCGCGTCCGAGCGCAGTTTCAAACGCCACGGTCGCCGTCGACAGCCGCCCTCACGCCCCGCGGCGCACGCCGCGATGCGCCCGCCGCAACGCAGCCCCTCGCGCTCGACATCGCCGTCGGAATGAGCATGGGCGCGATCACTCGCTGTCGTCGGTCGACGGCGGCTTCATCAAAGCAAACAATTCGTCGATCGTTCGCTCCGCGGTTGCGCGCACGCGCGCCGCATCCAACGAGCCCGTAATCCGCACCTGCTTCACCACGGCCAGGATCTCGTCGCGGAAATCCGACAAAAATCGTAGGGGATCTTTGGAATCATTCGCAACTCGCGCAATCAATCCCGTAATCAGAATCTGACACGCAATCATGCGGCCGTTGAGTTCTTCCATGGCATCCTCGCACGCGGCGATTTCGCCGACGCCGGTATTTTTTGTTTCCAGCCTCTCTAAGACACGTGTTTGTTTGCTTCGCAAGCGTCGAGATTTCGATTTATTCCCAATAAAATCAAGGTAGCTTCATGTCGCGTTCCGTCGCCGCGCTGCGGGCGCAGACCCGCGGGACGCGCCCACACGATGCGCGGTCGGTTCGGATCGCGCCCCGGCGTCAGGCGGCGGCGTGCTTGCTCGCGAGTGTCTGCCGCACCTCGAAGCCCTCGAATTGCGGATGCCCCAGATAGAGCGGCCCGGTCGCCTCGTTGCCGGCACGCGCATGCGCGGCGCGGAATTCCTCGGACCTGGTCCAGGCCTCGAAGGCCGTCTTGCTCTGCCAGATCGTGTGCGAGGCGTAGAGCGTGTAATCGTCCTCTTCCGGGCCCTTGAGCAAATGAAATTCGACGAAGCCGGGAACGCGGTCGAGGTAGGAGTCGCGGTTCAGCCAGACTTTCTCGAACGCGTCCTCGGAACCCTTCTTCACGCGAAAGCGGTTCATTGCGATGAACATGGTCCTGTCTCCTGTTTGCAACTACGGGTCTTTCGTCGGCGGCCGGTCCCTCTAGCCCTTTACGCCATAATGGACCGTGAGCGAACCCTCGAAGGTGATGCCGGGGCTAGCCACGACGTAGCCGGCGGGTGGACCTCGGCGCATACATGGTGCGCGGCCAAGCGCATCAATCGATACGATGACGGGTGACGTGCGCTGATCTTCGGAGCACCGCTCGGCCGGCTCGACTTTTTTCCAACGCCCCGCTAAGGCCGTCCTATCGAACGCGGAACCGCGATAGATGAAAGTCGAACGAACGACGTCGGGCGATCGCTCCGTGCCGGCACGGCGATGGCCGATGGCGTGGGCCCTCTGCGCGCTGGTTTTGGCTGCAGCAGGGGCATATACGATCGCTACGGCCGGCGCGCAACCGCTCGCGACCGGCGGCGACAACGCCGCGCAGCCCAGGGACGTCGCCGTGCCGGGCTTTTGGGACCCACGCCGGCGGCCGGAGCGACCGGACCTGTCACGTATCCAGACCATCCGCTTTCTCACCGGCACCGACTACCCGCCGTTCGATTACGCCGCCCCGGACGGCAATCCGGCCGGCTTCAACGTCGACCTCGCCCGGGCGATCTGCGAAGAGATCAAGGTCACTTGCACCATTCAGACGCGGCCGTTCGAGACGCTGCTCGACGCGCTCGCCGACAATCGCGGCGACGCCGTGATCGCCTCGATCGCCTCGACCGCGGAAACGCGCCGCCGCGCCGATTTCACCGACCCGTACTACCGCACCCCGGCGCGCTTCGTCGCGCGCCTCGACAGCCGCGTCGGCGAGGTGCTGCCGGAGCGGCTCGAAGGCCTCAAGGTCGCGGTTATCGCCGGAACCGCGCACGAGGCCTATCTCAAGGCGATGTTCACCGAAGCCGAGATCAAATCCTACGCGAGCGCCGAGGCGGCGCGCGACGCGCTCCGCAAGAAGGAGGTCGACCTCCTGTTCGGCGACGGCATCGCGCTCGCGTTCTGGCTCAACGGCACCGACTCCGGCGGCTGCTGCGCCTTTCGCGGCGGCCCGTTCCTGGAAAGCCGCTTCTTCGGCGAAGGCGTCGGCATCGCGGTGAAAACCGGCAACGATTTGTTGCGTCAGACCCTCAACTGGGCCCTGTTCCAGCTCTGGGAGAAAGGCACCTTCACCGACCTATGGCTGCGCTATTTCCCGGTCAGCCCGTTTTGAGCGTACGAAGAACCCGACCGCGCATGGCGCGAAGGACCTGAATATGTCGACTGCCGCAACGCAAACGCCGACCGCGCTCCGCGAACTCGCGGAGCAGTCGAACGCTTGGCCGTTCGAAGAGGCGCGCAAGATCGTCGCGCGGCTCGCCAAGCGGCCGAAGGACGAGGTGATCTTCGAGACCGGCTACGGCCCGTCCGGCCTGCCGCACATCGGCACCTTCGGCGAGGTGGCGCGCACCTCGATGGTGCGCCACGCCTTCCGCGTCTTGACCGACGACAAGATCAAGACCCGGTTGATCGCGTTCTCCGACGACATGGACGGGCTGCGCAAGGTGCCCGACAACATCCCGAACAAAGAGCTGGTGGGGCAGTATCTCAACAAGCCGCTCACCAAGGTGCCCGATCCGTTTGGCACCCATCCGAGCTTCGGCGAGCACAACAATGCACGGCTGCGCGCGTTTCTCGACCAGTTCGGCTTCGACTACGAATTCATATCGGCGACGCAGTGCTACACATCGGGCCGCTTCGACGCCGCGCTCCTGAAAGTTCTCGCACACTTCGAGAAAGTGATGGCGATCATGCTGCCGTCGCTGCGCGAAGAGCGCGCGCAGACCTATTCGCCGTTCCTGCCGCTCTCGCCGCAAACCGGCGCCGTGCTGCAGGTGCCGGTCATCGCCCACGACGCCCAGGCCGGCACCATCACCTATCAGGACCCCGACAGCGGCGAACCAATCACCACGCCGGTCACCGGCGGGCGCTGCAAGCTGCAATGGAAGCCGGATTGGGCCATGCGCTGGGTCGCGCTCGGCATCGACTACGAGATGGCCGGCAAGGACCTGATCGACTCGGTCAAGCTGTCGAGCGAAATCTGCCGCGCACTCGGCGCCCTGCCGCCGGACGGCTTCAACTATGAACTCTTCCTCGACGAGAACGGCCAGAAAATCTCCAAGTCGAAAGGGAACGGCCTGACCATCGACGAGTGGCTCCGCTACGCCAGCCCCGAGAGCCTGTCGCTCTTCATGTACCGCGAGCCGAAGGCGGCGAAGCGGCTCTATTTCGACGTCATTCCGCGCCACGTCGACGACTACGCGCAGTTCCTCGAAGCTTACGGCCGCCAGGGTCCGCGCGAGCAATTGTCGAACCCGGTCTGGCACATCCATGCCGGCGCGCCGCCCCAGGCCGACAATCCGGTGACGTTCGCCATGCTGATCTCGCTCGTCACCGCCTCCAACGCCGAGAATGCCGATACGCTGTGGGGCTTTATCGGGCGTTACCGGCCGGGCATCACCAAAGAGACGCATCCGCGGCTCGCGGCCTTGGTCGAATACGCCATCCGCTATTTCCACGACTTCGTGCTGCCGAAGAAGCAATTCCGCGAGCCGAGCGCACCCGAGCGCGCCGCGCTGATCGACCTGCGCGAAGCGCTCTCGCAATTGCCGGCCGACGCCACGGCCGAGGCCATCCAGGACGTCGTCTACGAAGTCGGCCGCCGCGAGCCGTTTCTGGATCAGAAAAAGAAAGCCAAGGACGGCAAGCCCGGCGTGTCGCTCGACTGGTTCAACATGCTCTATCAGGTCCTGCTCGGCCAGGAGAAAGGCCCGCGCTTCGGCTCCTTCGTTGCCGCGTATGGCCTGCGAAACACGATGGATATGATCGACGGCGCGCTGGCAAGGAGCGGGTGACCTTGTTTCCCCTCCCCCTTGTGGGTAGGGGTGGGGGTCGGGACGAGATGTACCAGCGCGGCCGCTGTTACCGTCCTGCACCACCCCCACCCTACCCTCCCCACAAGGGGGAGGGTTTGGATCGTGCCGCCGCCAGCGTGCGTGCAAACAAACCCGACAGCTACTGACTCGCCCACAGAATCCGCGCGATCCACAACACATCGCCCGCGGCCAGCGTGCGGTCCGGGTGCGCGGTGTTGAGCGAGCGCAGTTCGATCGTCTTGGCGGTGCGGCGCTTGAGCTCCTTGACCATGACCTCGCCGCTTCGGGTGCGCGCGACGACGCGGTCGCCGCGGCGGATCGGCGCCGACGGCGAGACGATGATGACATCGCCGTCGCGGTAGGCCGGCTCCATCGACGCCCCCGACACTTCGAGCGCGTAGGCGTGCTCGTCGCTGACCTGGGGGAACGCGATTTCGTCCCAGCCCTCGCCGACGGGAAAGCCGCCATCGTCGAAATAGCCGCCGGCGCCCGCCTCGGCGAACCCGATCAGCGGCACCGCCTTGGCCGCGGCGCCGTCGCCGCTGTTGACCAATTCGACGAACACATCGAGCGGCGTCCCGGTCGCCGCCAGCGCCTTGGCGATCGACTCGGTCGAGGGCCAACGCGCCCGGCCCTCCGCCGTGATGCGCTTCGACTTGTTGAAGGTGGTCGGATCGAGCCCCGCGCGCCGCGCCAGCCCCGACGCCGACAAGCCGGCGCGGCTCGCTAGCCGATCGATGGCCGACCAGACCTGCAAGTGGGTGAGCATGGCTACGGGGCTCCGGTGCAACCCACGCCGGCGGCGCCCGCGCGGTTGACAGCAAACCGGGGGCATTTTGGGAATTTTTGCCTCTCGGCTCAAGCCCCCTGAGGCGGCCGAAGGCGCGGCACTGCGACCACAAAGCGAGGTCACCTGCGACATCGGGGGTGCCGTGCATTGCGCGCGTGCGGCTATGAATCGCGATTAAGTGCGCTGCCACCGAAATTTGCTGAGAGGTGTTATTGACTTTTGCAACCGCTTTACGCACGTTTCGCGTGCATTACCATCACCGTGGGAGTCGTCGGGTTGCGGAACACCGCTCAACTGTTTCGAACGAGCAAGGAGGTCGAGCGCTATTTTGGCGGCAAGATGATTAAATGCTTGCTCTGCGAAAAGCCCCTTAAGCGCCTTGCGTCACATTTGGTCTTCACGCACGACATGAGTGCGGCCGAATACAAGGTCAGGTTTGGGCTGCCATGGTCCCGCGGATTGACATCCGCCGCGTCACATCGCAATTCCGGATGGGACGCCAAGCGCCGGTCGCGAGCCAGAAGGCTGGCAAAACTAACTCGTTTTTTTGAACTCGCTCACCCGTCATCGCGGCGAGAAAGCCCGACATACATACGGCACGAATGGACGAAAAACCTGGGCAGCCGCGCTACTGGTTTCGGTCAAAAATTTGAACGAAGAGTGCGCGCATTGTTTGACAAAGGTCTACTCGACCGGGAAATCGCACAATCCCTCGGTGTCGCCCGGATGACCGTCAACAAGCGCACCAGGAAATGGCGAAAAAAGAGAATAGCCCACTAAAACTGGACTTGCTGCAGAAAGCTAACCTCTGCGCATGCACCTGCCGTGCAATGTAAGGCCTGATCCGCCCCGAGGCCGACCCGAGAAATACAACGCCTCTCCTCCGACACATTGCGGAGCGCAGCGAAACCAGCAATGGTGCGCCGCGCCTACCTTGCATCGTCACGCTGAGGTGCTCGACGCGAAGCGTCGAGCCTCGAAGCACGCATGGCAGTGGCGCCAGGGCACGCCCTCATGAATGAAACTACGGCGGAAACTCTGATCCTCACGATCAACGCGCTGGGCGCCGGCATCCTGCTGTTCATCGCGGGCGTCGTGCAAAAAATCATGAACGAGATGGACGAGGCCGCGTTCAAGCGATTTGTGAACGCGCTGGACCGGACCGCGATGACCAACCCGTTCGCCGTCACCGTCGCGACGCTGCCGATCATTGCCGCGGTTCTGTATTTCCCGATCTATGGCTTCGGCCATTGGTGGTTCACGGCCGGTCTCATCGCCTGGCTGATCGGATCGGCCATCACAAAAGTCACCAATATGCCGGTTTACAAATGGCTCGGGAACCCGAACAACACCGATCCGGAACAACTGCGGGAAAAGCGGCGCACCTTGCAGCTGGGCAACACTTTGCGCGCCTGGGTCACGTTCGCCTCCGTCGTTCTCATGGCTTGCCAGTTCGGCGCCCGCGAGGTCGCGATCGTCCTCGTCGTGGGTGTCGTCGTCTCCTTCCCGTTGCTGTGGTGGGCCCGGAAATACATACCGAATGGACCGTAGGGACGCCCCATTCGGAATCCGGTCCTCTTGCAGCGTGCCGCCGTGCTTGGCTATGGTGACGCACGCGCGGGCGTAGTTCAGTGGTAGAACGACAGCTTCCCAAGCTGTATGTCGCGGGTTCGATTCCCGCCGCCCGCTCCAACAATCGTGCAACGGCTTTCGGGGGGATGCCATGGCGCAGCAGAGCGAACGACGCGGCGGATGGAGCTGGTGGTACCTGTTGTTCGTGGTCCAGCTCGTCGCAGTGGTGTGGCCGCCGTTCTACAACACCGTCGAGCCGTCCTGGATCGGGGTGCCGTTCTTCTATTGGTACCAGATGGCATGCGTCCTCCTCGGCGCCGTGCTCACGGCCGTCGTCTACTTCGCCACTGACGCCTGACGGTTATTCGCGCTTGAAGCCCGGGCGCGGGTGAGGGCTCCGGACTAAAAATTTCTAGCTCAGAGCCCCCTCGCCCCGACCCTCTCCCCCAAGGGGAGAGGGGGAAGAAAGAAAATTGGGGGGAAGGAATTGCCATGCAGGACATCAATTGGGTCGCGCTGACCATTTTCGTCATGTTGTTCGCCGCCATCACCTGGCTCGGCTTCGCCGCCGCCCATTGGCGCAAGGGCGACCTTGACCAGTTGCACGAATGGGGGCTGGGCGGGCGGCGCTTCGGCACGGTCATCACCTGGTTCCTGGTCGGCGGCGACCTCTACACCGCCTACACCTTCATCGCCGTCCCAGCGCTCGCGTTCGGCGCCGGCGCGGTCGCGTTCTTCGCGGTGCCCTATACGATCCTGATCTATCCGATCCTGTTCCTGGTGTTTCCGCGGCTCTGGCGCGTCTGCCACAAGCACAATTACATCACGCCGGCGGACTTCGTGCACGGCCGCTTCGGCAACCGCTGGCTGGCGCTCGCGGTGACCATCACCGGCATCGTCGCCACCATGCCGTACATCGCCCTGCAGCTCGTCGGTCTGCAGGTGGTGATCGCGGCGCTCGGCGTCTCCGGCACCGGCTATGTCGCCGACATACCGCTCATCATCGCCTTCATAATCCTCGCCGCCTTCACCTATTCGAGCGGGCTGCGCGCGCCGGCCTCGATCGCGATCGTCAAGGACCTTCTGATCTACATCACCGCCTTCGCCGCGGTGATCGTGGTGCCGATCGAGCTCGGCGGTTTCGGCAAGATTTTTGCGGCGGTGCCACCGCAAAAGCTCCTGCTCGCGGTGCCCGGCGCCAACACCACCGGGTCCTACAGCGTCTATGTAACGCTGGCGATCGGCTCGGCGCTCGCTTTATTTCTCTATCCGCATTCGCTCACCGGCATCTTGAGCGCGTCGAGCGGGCACGCCATCCGCCGCAACGCCGCGCTCTTGCCAGGCTATTCGTTCATGCTCGGGCTCCTCGCGCTGGTCGGCTTCTTCGCCATCGCCGCCGGCGTTGCCGCGATGCCGGAATACGCCGTGGGCTTCAAGCAGTTCGGCAATTCGTTCGCCGTGCCCGCGCTGATCCTGCACGCTTTCCCGTCTTGGTTCGTCGGCATCGCGTTTGCCGCCGTCGGCATCGGCGCCTTGGTGCCGGCGGCGATCATGTCGATCGCCGCCGCCAACCTCTACACCCGCAACATCCACCGCGAGTTCATCAACAAGAACCCGACCGACAAGCAGGAAGCGCGGATGGCGAAGCTCGTGTCGCTGGTCGTCAAGTTCGGCGCGTTGTTGTTCATCGTGTTCGCGCCGACGCAATACGCGATCCAGCTGCAGCTCCTCGGCGGCATCTGGATCATCCAGACGCTGCCGTCGGTGATGCTCGGCGTCTATACGCGCTGGTTCAACCCGTGGGCGCTGCTCACCGGCTGGGCGGTCGGAACCGGCGCCGGCACCGCCATGGCGTTCGCGGCCAATCTGAGTTCGACCTATTCCATCACGATCGCCGGCCACAGCTTCCCGGGCTACGCGGCGTTCTACACCGTGATCCTCAACCTCGTCGTCACCGTGGTGCTGACCCCGGTGTTCAACGCCATGAGTACGCAAAAGGCGCCGCGCGACGCAACCGCGCCGGCGGATTATTTCGCGGCGTGAGGATGGTCGTCATTGCGAGCGAAGCGCTCCTCGCAATGACGAGAACTTGGCTTTACAGCCGCGTCACGTGCACGTGCAGGAACGCGGTGCGGCCGCCGCGGACCTCTTTGGCGCAGCGCGCGATCGCGGCCGGCACGTCGCTCGGATTATTGAGCGTCTCGGTATAAGCGCCGAATGCTTCGGCGACCTTGGTGAAATCGACCTTGGGCGCGAGCTTCGATTCGAACTCGTCGGTGGCGTTGGCTTCGCCGTGCGGGAACACCCGCAGCGTCGATTGCTTCACCGCCGACCAGCCGGAATTGTCGAGCACGATGGAGAAGATCGGCACATGATATTGCTGCGAGACGGCGAAGATCGAGCACGGATTGTTGAAATAGAAGCCGCCGTCGCCGGAGATCTGCACCATCATGCTGTCAGGCGCCGCAAGCTTGGCGCCGAGCGCCATGCCCGCGGACCAGCCGAGCCCGGCGCCGTTGGTGTTGAACGCCGTGTTGGGCTGCGGCCGCGGGATCTGCAACAGTACCGCGCCGGTGTTGGTCACCGCTTCGTTGAAGATGATGTCGTGATCGTCGAGCACCTTGGCGAGCTCCGCCATCAGATAATGCGGATTGATCGCGCCGGACTGGCCCTTGTCGGCCGCAAGCTTGGCGGCCTGCGCCTTGCGCGCTTCGCGCAGCGCCGCGAGCTTGCCGCGGCGCGCCGCGGCGGCAGCCTGGAAGCGCGGCGTCGCCTTGGCCTTCACGGCCGTCAGAAGCTGATCGAGGATGCGGCCGGTCGATCCTTGCAGGCGCAGATTGCCGGGGAACGTCCACATCGGCGTGCCGCTCTTGAGAACGTCGACGTCGATATGGGCCCAGAAGGATTTTTCGTTGGGCGCGACCTCGGCCGGGAACCACGGCACTTCGACGTCGACCAGGAGACCGACATCCGCCTCCGGCACCGCGTCGTCGGCCGAGAAGCCGGCGAAGCACGGGCTCTCGGACGAGACATTGCTCTTCGAATTGCCTTCGTAGATGGCGATGCCGGCGAACTGCGCGAGTTCGTCGATCTTGTGCGCGCCGAGCGCATCCATGCCGCCATAGCCGGTGATCAGGATGGGATTTTCCGCGGCGATCAGCCGGTCGGCCAGCGCGGCGATGAGCTCCGGGTCGGCGCCACCGCCGGCGAGCATGCTGTTGCGGTCGGCCGGATAGCGGTGCACCGCGTCGCTGTTCCAGTGCTCGGTCAGCGTCTCGCGCGGCATCATCAGATAGACCGGCCCGCGCGGCGCGCTTTGCATGATCGAATAGGCGCGCCGCAGCGTCTCCTTGACGACGACGCCGGACGGCAGCGTCCACTCCCACTTGGTGTAAGGCCGCACCAGGCTCCCCTGGTCGAACGGCTCCTGCACGAAGTGCACGTGGGTGTCGCGGGTGCCGATGAGCTCGTTGTGCGACGTATAGGGCGCCTTGCCGGCCATCAGCAGCACGGGGATGCGGCTGCGGAACATGTTGTGCATGCCGTTGGCGGCGTTGGCGGTGCCGCAATCGACGTGGACGAAGACGCCCTGGCCGCGCCCGGTCACCAGCGCGTAGCCGGCGGCCATGTGCGTCGCGGTGTTCTCGTGCGGACAGCGCACCACCTTCGGCATCGCCTCGCCGCGTTTGCGGCGGTGCGCCATCTCCTCGATGATCGGCGCGTGATCGGTACCGAAATTGCAGAACAGATAATCGATGCCGAGCTCGGTGAGGCCGTCGAGCAGGTAATACGCCGTCGAGTAGCTGGCGACGTTGGTTTTGCGTGCGACTGATGTGTCCATGTTCCGATGATTTCGGTTTGCTGTTTTTGCTGACGCGGCGGTTTCGGTGGAGAGGTTTCCGTCGGTTTTCGGCGTTTCGGGTCCCCGGGTCCTTTTAGGCCACGCCACGCCCGCGGGCGCTTCAAACCGAAAAGCCGGCCGTTCGCGGCGAAAGTTCCCGCTTCAAGCTTGCCGCTGGGGTGCGGCGCGCAGCGCGATTTCTTACACACATGATTTCATAGCCGTGCGGCAATGCGTCGCGTGTGTTCCTTCCCCGTGCTATAAAAGCCTACGCTGGGCCCGCAAGCAATAACGAAGAACGTCAAAACGGCTTGTGTTTCACGGTCTTGGTTCGGGGGTCTGGTTTCGGGGGTCTCAATTCGGGGAATCTCGGCGGCTCTGGCGGGGAATCGAATAAAATGCTTCGAACTCTCGCCACAATAACGGTTGATGCTCAACGCGCCGGAAGGGGAAAGGTTCAATCGATGAAATGGCAGACAGCCTTGGTCGGCGCGGTCGCGTCGGCCGCCGTTGCCGTTGTGGCGGCGGTCGCAAGCCTGATGTTTGCGGCTGCGGCCCACGCGGACGTTCGTATCACCAATGATCCGGGGGGCGAAGTACTCTCCTACGTCAATAAATACCGCGAAATGCACACCGCGGGCGAGCATCTGGTGATCGATGGGCCCTGCCTGTCGGCGTGCACGCTGTTCACGGCGTTCATTCCGCCGAATCAGGTCTGCGTGACGCGCCGGGCGGTGCTCGGGTTCCACGCGGCGTCGTACTACGACGATGCCCGCCGCTCGCTGGTGCCGACCCGCGCCGGCACGCGGCTGGTGATGCGCATGTACCCCGTAGCGATCCGTCATTGGATCGAACAGCGCGGCGGCCTGACGCCGCGCATCATGACGATGCAGGGCAGCGACTTGGCCGCGCTCTACAGAACCTGCGAGTAGGGGCGCGACACGCGCCGAGACCGTCACGGCGAGCGGCCGCGCTGGCGCCGCCCAGCCGCCAGGCGTGCGCGATTGCCGCAACGCTTTTGCCGCCGCGACCGGTGCCCGGACGCACGGCCCGTGACTATATTCGTGGCCGTATTTTCATAGTGAAGCGAGCGAGCCTTTGGCCGAACTAGGACGATTTTCCCGCGCGGCGCCGATCTTCGGTGCATTTATCTGCGGGTTGGTGCTGGTGCTCGGGTTGATCGTATACCTGACCGGCGGATCGCTGTGGTCAGCGGGGCCCGCGGTCGCCGGCGTGGGCGGGCCGTTCCAGCTCGAGGATCAGGACGGCAAGCCGTTCGGCGATGCCGACCTGAAGGGACGTCCCTACCTGGTGTTCTTCGGCTTCACCCATTGCCCCGATATTTGCCCGACCACGCTGTTCGATATTTCCCAGGTGATGGCAAAGCTCGGCAAGGATGCCGATCGCACCGGGGCGGTGTTCATCACCGTCGATCCGGAGCGCGACACGCCGGCCCTCATCAAGGATTATCTGTCGAATTTCGACCCGCATGTGCGCGGCCTCACCGGCGATCGCCACGCCATCGACGCGACGCTCAAGGCCTACCGAGTCTATGCCAAGAAGGTACCGCTCGAGGGCGGCGACTACACCATGGACCACACCGCCATCGTCTACCTGATGGACAAGAACGGCCATTTCGTCGCGCCGTTCAATCTCAAGCAGACCCCGGAAGCCGCGGCGGCCGCACTGCGCCGCTATCTGTGACAGCCGCGCGTTCGGCGGGCCGGCCCCCGGTTTACCTATCGCTATATTTCGTTGTATATAGCGGGAGGAATGCGAAGAGGATCGCCGTGAAAATTCGCAGCGAGAGACTGACGACCTGCCGGGTGGCGCCGGACGGATCGAGTATCGGGCTGGAATTCATCGACCGCGGCGGCGCGGCGGTGACGGTGGAGTTTCCGATCGAGCAAGCCGAAGCCGTGGTGATGACCTTGCCGCGCCTGCTGGCGTGCGCCGTCAAGCAGCGCACCGGCAACGACGAGGCGCGCTACGTGTTCAGCCTCGATGAATGGTCGATCGAAAGCGTCAGGGATCAAGCCTGCCTGATCGCGACGTTGAAGACCACCGACGGCTTCGAGGTGTCGTTCGCCATTCCATTCGAGACTTGTCAGTCGCTGGGCTTCAGCCTGCAAAAGAGCGCCGTCGACGCTCGCGTTGCCGGCGACGAAGAAATGATCGTCACGGCTGCCGCCATTATCAATTGAGACTTCAATCGCTACGTTTTGGTCGCCGTTTTCGACCTTGCCGCGCGTCTTGCTGGCCTCGGAAGTCTTCAGACGGCGTTCGGCAGTGGGCTAATCGGCGCGAGCGCCGGAGCGTCGCCAGACGGCTGCTCGCCAGGCTCCACCCAACTGCCGTCGAGCCGCCGGCCCAGCACCGTGACCGTCACATACTCGGCGCGCGCCTGCAGGCTGTGATGGTCGCGCACGTGCTCGGCGGCGGCTTGCGCCATGCGGCGCAGGCGCGGCTTGTCGGCGAGCGCTCGGCGTGCCGCCTCGGCGAGGCCGCCGGCCTCGATGTGATAAAATACGCAATGCTCGCCGTCGCGCGGCGGGCGGTGGCGCAGAATCGTCGGGTCGTTGATCAACGGCACGGCGCCCGCCAGCGGCGCTTCGTAGTGCCGCGTGCAATCCCAGCCGAGCCCGCCGGGCGACCAGGCCAGCCAGGCGGCGCCCATGCGCGCCAGGAACTCGGGCCGCGCCAGGCGTTCGGTCGGCATGTCGACGACATAACCCTCCTGCGCGAGCGCCTGCAGCTCCTTCATGCCCGCGATGCGCACGGTGCTGTTGGCCTCGACCGCGCCGACAAAAAAAATGTCCGATGTCTTCTCGCCTGGCGGCGCAACCTCATCACGGAATTGCGGCGCGGCACCGAGGCTGAGCGGCTTGAGCTTCTCGACCCGCCGCTGATTGCGCCTTTTGCTCCGCCAGTTCCGACCGGGAAACTTCGGATACCAGGCATTGCAGAACGCCAGCCAATGATCGCTCGGCAATTCGCGTTTGAAAAAAGCCCTGCAACGGTCGAGCAGAAAGAAATTGTGCCGCCCGATCTGGCAGGAATCATCGAGGTCGATAGCGGCGATCGGCACGTCGTGAAACAGATGAACGAAGCGCCAGGCGAAAATCCCGAACAGGCCGAGCGGCGCGCGGATATGCCAGTCGCGCAAGGTCGTCAGGATCGAGCGCGGATGCCACGGCGCATAGAGCGGCGCATGGACGACGAGCAGGTCGAACTCGCGGCGGCGCAGCTTGATCAGGTTTCGGATCAGGCGAGCCGGGCCAAGCGCGCGATGAACCCGTCCCCGCGGCTTGATGCCGGTCCAATAGAATTCGGTCTGCTCCGGCGCGGCCACGACGAAGAATTCGTCCGCGCCGATTTCGAGGATGCGAAGTGGACGTGCGCCGGACGCGGCGCTCTGGGTGAAGTTCATCTTGGCGGACTGCGGGTCATCCAGCGGCAATGGTCGAACGGTTCGCGGCTTCGACGCGGCCACGTCGCACCGTACGCCGCGGCGCGCGAGGCGACTTTAGTCGACGGACGGACCGCGTGCCAGATGGGGTTCGACCGCCGCAACGCGAGGCCGCACCAATAGCGCACTGGCTGGGTGGTGGCGGCCGCTCACGCCGGTCGGCTTTTCACTACAACCTATGGATGATAAGGTGTCCGGGGACGTATGCGCGAACGCCGCAACGGCCGCAAGGGAGCGACAAATGGGGGCTTTGTCCATCGAACAGGTGTTGGCCGAGGAGACCGACGCGATCTTCGGCGAGGGCTGGCGCAACCAAATCGCGCGCCCGATCGCCGATCAGGAAAATCAAGCGCGACGCGTACGGATGAACGCCGACGAGCGCGACGGGACGGACCTGCCGGCCAGCGAAGCCGAGCGGCGGGAAAAGTTCTATCGCACGCTCAATAA
>Ga0116134_1001016_pt1 | contig 14346 bp, 9 predicted proteins | sample June2015DPH_19_5_FD_89737 | JGI IMG/M metagenome (GOLD analysis project Ga0116134, IMG submission 89737) | Peatland microbial communities from SPRUCE experiment site at the Marcell Experimental Forest, Minnesota, USA - June2015DPH_19_40 | ecosystem: Environmental > Terrestrial > Soil > Wetlands >...
CCACCGGCTGGGGCGGCTGGAGATTGGCGAGACAAGCGTGCTGATCGTGGTGGCCGCGGCGCATCGGGACGCGGCCTTTGACGCCTGCCGCTGGATCATTGACACGCTCAAGAAAACGGTGCCGATCTGGAAAAAAGAATACTTCGAAGATGGAGCGGTGTGGGCTGCCGGTGAGGCGTTTCCGAAGAAAATCGACGGTCGCGAGACACAGCGGTAGAGCAGCTTGCATCCAAATGACTGACTCTCAAATGAAGCGAATCCGACAGGTCTTATTCGTCCTCCTCTCGATCGTTTATGCCATCTCCGGGTTGCTGGCGCAGGAGCCCGAAACCACGATCAAGGTCGACGTGAAGCTGGTCAACGTGTTCGTGACGGTGACGGACGCGCACGGGGCTCCGGTGGCCAACCTGCAGAAAGAAAATTTTGTACTGAAGGAAGATGGCAAAGAGCAGAAGATCGCGATCTTCGGCCGGGAATCGGCGCTGCCGCTGTCGATTGTGCTGGCCGTGGATACGAGCCTGAGCACCAGAAAAGATCTGCCGCTCGAACTGATCTCGGCGCGCAAGTTTGTACACGCGATTGTACGGCCGCAGGACGGATTGTCGCTGTACAAGTTCGCCGAGGAAGTGAGCGAGTTGGTGCCGTTCACATCCGATTTGAAAAAGATCGACGCCGGAATCGACCGGGTGCGCAATGGCTCGGCGACGGCGCTTTACGACGCGATTTTTCTGGGCTCGCGGGCGCTCAGCCGCCGCCAGGGAAGAAAAGTGCTGGTGGTGATCACCGACGGCGGAGACACGATGAGCCAGGTAGATTACAAAGAAGCGCTGCGCGCGGCCCAGGAGGCGGAGGCGATTATTTATAGCATCATCATCGTGCCCATCGAAGCGGATGCAGGACGGGATACCGGAGGCGAGCACGCCTTGATTCAGATTTCAACGGACACCGGCGGGAAGTATTATTACGCCACCTCGCTACCGCAACTCGACGACGCGTTCCGCCAGATCAGCGACGAGCTGCGGACGCAGTATCTGCTGGCCTATTATCCGTCGCAGCGCTATTCGAATTCGGAATTCCGCCAATTGCGGGTGGACCTGGCGAACCCGCCGGCGGGCGGTCCTTATCAGCCGCACTATCGCGCCGGATACTACACGCGGAAGGGGACGTTTTAGGCAGGCGTCCTCGCAGATACGTAATTCTGAATTGCCCCCCTACCGAAAACCATATATTCGCCGCCTCGGAGCCCCCAAGCCGAGCCCTCGTCTTCTAAGTAAGTATATTGTTTACAATACAATAGAGAACTGTTGTCAAATGAAGCTGTCTTGGATTGTGAATTGCTGTTAATGCAGCGACTTCTGTACCCTAGAGGAGAGATTATGGCTCAGGTTCGCGTGCTGTTTCGGATTCTTACCCTTGTGTTCGTGCTGGCGCTGCTGGCGGTGGTTACGTTCGCCCAGGAAACTACGGGCGGCTTACAGGGTATCGTGAGAGACCCGACGAGTGCGGTGGTGTCAGGTGCGCATGTCGAGTTAACGGGTTCGACGCTGGTCGGCAAGAAAGAAACGGACACCGACGGTGCCGGCTACTACCGTTTTGCCAACCTGCCGCCGGGCACGTATTTGCTTACCGTGAAGGCAAAGGGTTTTAAGGCAATAAAGCGCGAAGGCCTGACCATCGAGGTCGGCCATCTTCCCTCGGTAGATCTTACGCTTGAGGTTGGCGCATCGAGTGAGGTCGTGGAAGTAAGCGGCCAGGCACCCGAGATTGACGTCACGACGACGCGAACCGTTACCAACGTCACTGAGGACGTGATACAGGACATTCCGCACGGCTATTCCTTCCAGTCCGTGATTCAGTTTGCTCCGGGAGCCCGCAACGAACCTCTGGCCGGTGGGCAGGTAGGACCTAACGCCGCTATGGGCACCGGAACCGGCGGGCAATCTGCTGGCAGCGGCACCAATGGACAGGCTTTTGGTTTCTCGATTGGTGGCGGCGCTGATTCCGAGAACGCTTACCTGGTGGAAGGGCAGGAGACGGCGGACGCCATCGGTGGCTTCTCCCATACTAATGTGCCCTTTGCTTTCATTCAGGAAATGCAGGTGAAGAGTTCGGGCGTTGAAGCCGAATACGGCGGGGCACTCGGTGGCGTGGTCAACGTGGTCATGCAGAAAGGTGGCAACAGCTACCACGGATCGGTGTTTTCCCAGTTTGAGAGGGGCGGCTGGGATGGTTCGGCAAATGCCTGGCCCAGGTACAACCCCAATGGCCCCGTATCCGTTAATCCTTCTACTGCACCTTATCTTCCAGATCCTACTTATCAGAGTTACCAGCCCAAGCGGGACACGCTCGGGACTTATTTCCCCGGGTTTACGTTCGGTGGTCCAATCAAGAAGGACAAGCTGTGGTTTTTCGCGTCGTTCAATCCCGAGTTCAAAGATGACGAACGCGTTGTGAATTGGAATTACGCTCCTACGGTACCTGGCCCGTTTCCAGCCGTGGTCGGTCCGACGCCGTTCAGCAGCAACCAGCAGACCTATTACACGAACGCTCGGATTGATGCGGCCGTAACCCAGAAGATTCGCGTGTTCGGTTCCTGGCTCTACCAATTCCAGCGGCAGAGCGGCGAGTTTTTGCCCTCCCCGGACGACGTCAATGGACAGCTCAACACCACCGCCTCGACTCCGGTAGCGGTATACGGCCACAACTTGGGGTTCGCTGCACCCAACGTAACGACTAACGTCGGGCTCGATTACACTCTAACGCCACGCTTGATTGCAACCTTCCGCTGGGGGTACAACTTCCAGAACTACCACGACTTCGGCATGCCGACCACCGGTGCGTTTGATTCGTTCCTTACGAACGGCGTGGGAGTGTCGGATAACCTCGGCAACACGATTCCGCCCACCTCCCCACTGTCCCAGGGGCAGGGCTTTTTTAGCGCCCCCAACAATGTTAACAACACAACTTACGACGTAACCCATCGCAACCAGATCGATGCGGACTTTGCCTGGTTCAAAAGCGGATTGGGCGGCACACATAACTTCAAGTTCGGCTACCAGCTCATGCGGCTCTCTAACGGCGTTCTACAACACTATAATGAGCCGAACGTTTCGGTGATAGTTGGCGCGGGAAATTACGTACCCAATTACGGTGGGAACTGGGCATCAAATTGCGCTACAGCTGACCCAGGAGTGGACTCCGATGGCAATCCCTTTAATCCCGCGACTGGTACCGGCGGAATGTACGGCGGCTGTGCTGGACAATACGGTTACGTCTACATGATGGACTACGGCTCCAATGGCAACGCAACGAGCATGAACCATGCCTTCTTTGCGCAGGACGCCTGGACCATTGGCCGCGGTATCACGGTCAATGTTGGGCTTCGTGTTGAACACGAATTCCTGCCTGCCGAGGATCAGCCCACGGGCGGCATAGGCCAGCCCATTAAATTTGGTTGGGGTGACAAAGTCGCCCCCCGCCTTGGCGCTGCCTGGGATCCCTTCCGGGACGGCAAATGGAAGCTGTTCGGCAGCTACGGCAGGTTCTTCGACATTATGAAGCTGAATCTGGCCATCAGTTCGTTTGGCGGCCAGTACTGGAACAACTGCTACTACGCCTTAGGCACCGACGATCTGAGTTCCATCGTTCCGGCGTTCAATGGCAGTAACCGATACTGCGGAGGCCCTGGCGCGGGTGCCACGACGCCCGCGAACTTCCCCTCCGGAACTCCTGCGGGCTTGACGTTTATACAAAACGCGAACTTCCGCACCTTCCCGACCACCTGTTCGACTTGCACCCTTACGGAAGAGGGAGTCGCCCCGAACCTGAAACCCTACGAACAGCACGAGTTGGTTTTTGGTATCGACCATCAGCTTACCAAGAGCCTGGCCTTCGAAGCCCGCTGGGACCGCCGGCGTCTCGACCAGGCGATCGAAGACGCGGCTTTGTATAGTTCAGCACTTGCTAGCGAAACGTTTGTGATTGTCAATCCCGGGAAGGGAACGGACTCGACCTTCGACGGTTTCTACAAGTTCCTGTACGGGCAACCGAGCGGGTGCCAGACCCTCATTGGGGGCTGCCCACCCCACCTGCCAGTGGCAGCTCGTAGCTACGATGGGGTGGAATTCCGCCTGAACAAATCAACCAGCAATCGCTGGGCTGGGATGTTCTCTTACACCTACAGCAAATTCCGCGGCAACTACACTGGCTTGACCAACACGGATATTTCTGACGGCGGTGGTGGCCGCAACGCCCCCAATAATAGCCGCGCATTCGACGAGCCCTTTTTCTATTTCGACAGTCAGGGACAATCCAACAACGGGCTGCTGCCGACCGACCGGCCGAACGTCTTCAAGGGCTACGCCTACTACACGATACCGTGGCTGCGCAAGTTCTCCACGAACTTTGGTATCTTCCAGTACCTCTACCAGGGATCGCCCGTAAGCAGCTACGTGGACGAGGGACTCTCATTTGCTCCTGACTTCGGCGCCTATGCTGTGCCCAACGCGGAAGGCGGTGCATTCCCGACCTACATCCTGCCCCGGGGCCAGTTCCTGCCTCTCTCGCAGAACCCAGTAAGCGGTGCCATCACCGTGGGCACTCCCTACTACCGGCGCACACCCTGGTTCATACAGAGCGACCTTTCACTGCAACAAGCCTACAAGATCAGTGAGAACAAGGCTGTGACCTTCCAAATGACTGTGCCCAACGCGCTTAATCAGCATTCGACGACGGCGTATTGGCAGAGTATTGACTCGGACTGGACCTACGACCAATTCTTCGCGCCGCCTTCGGTAAACTGCGGTGGGCCGTGCAATCTGACCAACGGTCCCGCGTTCTATAAGGCGGCGATGTCAGGATACAGCATCCCGGCGCTGCTCAACGCCGCGGGGGGAACAACTGGCACCACTGGTGCAATGACCATCAACAGCCTTTACGGTCAGCCCCTGTACCGCCAGCTCAGCCGAAACCTGTTTATGTCGATAAAGTTCTCCTTCTAGGCGCGTCGCAAACGATTCTTTAGGGAGCCGGATTTCCGGCTCCTTTTTTTGTGCTCCTTGATTATTGTGCTCTGCCGGGTAGCCGGGACTGGCTCGAACTCGGTTTTGGGAGCTCCCCAGAAAAACCCATACATCGCTCCGTGGAAGTGGGCGCATCTAGTAAACTGTTTTATTCGATTTCAGTAGAAAATCATTGCACTGGAAAACCAGGATCCTTAGACGCGGAATCGCTTCCAGGTTCTACTTGAGGTTCTGCCCCCGGGAGAGTCACTTTGTTTGATTGGTCTGGATTGCAGCTTCGCCGTTCTCTGCCAGTTCGCCTGTTGCCCTTCATTGTGGTTGTGCTCGCGGTTTCATTGGGGGCGCAGGAAATGACCGAAGAAAATCCGACAGCCGCCACCATTCAAGGTACGGTGCGGGATGACTCCGGCAACCCCGTGGAAGGAGCGCGGGTTTTGTATGGCTCGCAGGCCACCGAGACCAGGGGAGTGACTCGCACCGGCAGCGACGGGAAGTATGTTTCCGAGGTATTGCCGCCGGGCCCTTATGTGGTGCGGGTGGAAGGCCGGAACATGGCGCCGGCCCAGAGCACTGTAAACGTCGTGCTAGGAACTGCGGTCACTGCGGACTTCAAGCTGGAATGGATCAATCCGCGGCCGGTGCGGCTGGAGAGCAAGTTCGATGGCGATGCCAGCAACCGGCTCCCGGTTGACGGGCACAACTATCTGCATGCGGGAGGGCTCGAGCCGGGTGTGCAGGCGGTGGATGGAGGGATTCTCGATCCGGGCAAGAGTGGGTTCCAATCGCTTTCGATCAACAGCCAACTAGGACGAACCACGCACTACGACATGGATGAAGTCGAGGTGATGGATGAGACCAAGGGCGCGGCCACGATGAACCTGCCGTCGGAGGCGGTTCGGGACGTGATCGTCTCGCGGGTCATGCCCGAGGTGTTTCAGTCGCTGAACGCCGCCGGTGCGGTGCGGGTTTCAACGCGCTCAGGTGGAGATGAATGGCATGGCAATCTGTTTGGAGGTCTCGAAGACAAGATTCTTGGCCTGGCGGGGTATCCGCCAGGCAGTGACTACAGCCGCCAGCAGTATGGATTTGGCGCCGGCGGCGCGGTAATCAAGGACAAGGCATTTCTATTCATCGGCGGGGAGCGCACCAAGCAGGATGGGGGTTTGCCGACGGTGTTCGGCTTCCCAGCCCCTAATCAGATCAGCCTGCGGGACGCTTATTTCCGCGAGAACATGCTGACGGCGCGGCTGGATTACAACCTCAGCGACAACATGAAGTGGCTTGCGAGGTTCAGCTACGACAACGCGAACCAGATCGGGCCGCCGGAGAGCCAGTCGGATTTTCGCAATCAGTTGAACGTTCCGGCTGTGGTTCTTGGGCTCGATTGGAACCGGGGAAGGTTCGTGAACAGCGCGCGCTTCGGCTATCAAAAGATGGTGAACGCGATCAATCCGGACCTGAGCGACTCGGCGCCGGCGCCTTTCCACATGCAGATTGGATCGTATGCCCTGGGGCCGAGCGTGGCGGGTCCGCGGCAGACGATTCAACGGGACCTTTTCGGCCGCTACGACAGCAGCACGCTTTATAACGTGCACACGATACGGTTCGGGGGGGCGATTCACCGCATTGTGCAGGGAGATTTTTACGCGCCGGGCAATTACGGGCCTTCGGTGACCACTTCGAACGGAATGGACGTGATCAATGCCATCAATAGCGACCCGAGCTTGCCGCCGATTTTCCCAGGCGATACGCGCGGAGCTGCCGACAATCCGCTGAACTATCCGGTGGGCACGGTCACGATTTTCAATGGCCTCGGAAATTTCAGCGAGAACTCGGCGTTCAACCGGTCGATGGGCGGTCACTTCGACACGCGCCTCGAGGGGTACTTGGGCGACACCTTCAACCTGTTTCCCAACCTGAACATCAGCTTTGGCGTGAATTATGTGCGGGACACCGGGCGCACGGACAGCGACTTGCCGGCGGTCCCATGTTCGGCGATCAACACCGAGATCGTACAGACCCCGCCGTGCACGACTGGTCTGATTCTCGATCAATTCGGTCTGATTGCGTACCCTGTCACACCGGGTCTGCACCAGTTTCTCGGCCAGAGCGTGAACCAGCCGAACACCAATTTTTCTCCGCAACTCGGTTTGGCGTGGGACCCCGGACACAATGGGCAGACGGTGGTGCGGTTGAGCGGCGGGTTGTTCTACGACAATTTTCTGCTGCAGAATGTGTACCAGGATCGCATCAACCGCTTGTCGAACGGGCAATACAACCGCAGCCTAACCCTGTGTCCGGCGGGATCGGTGCTATTTCCGAACGCGGCGTCGGATCCGTCACAGGGGGTTGTGAGTGCGAGTGATGGGCTCGATATCGCCACTCAGATCTGCGGGCAGCCTATAGGCGCTACCGTGACGGGAACCCAGGGGCCCGTTGTAGTTTCTAAAGCAATCCAGGATCTGCAGAAGCAGTTTATGGCGGCGCAGTCGACGGTGACGGGCGGGCCAAACGTGTACTCGCTGGCCAACAGCGTAGCGGATTTTGGCGGCATGCTGGCGCCCGGCTTCAGGACGCCCCGGGTTATCCATCTCAGCGCTGGAATTCAGCATCAGATCGGGGAACACGGCATGTTCTCCGTCGACTATGTGCGCGAGATGGGCACCCAGTTTCCGCTGGGCATTGACACAAATCGCGTGGGCGACGCAGGCTACATGACGGACGGGCACAGTCTGAACCCCTTACTCAATACCTATCAGGCGGAACTGAATGCGATCAATGCAACGCTGGCCGCCAACCCGGCGGCGGCGGCGTGCCCACAGGCGGCGTTCGCGGGCAGCAGTTCGCAAGCCGCCGTGACTTGCTACTTGAATGCAGTGACGGGAGCGAGCATCACCGACTTCGCGCGCCAGGGTTTGGATTCATCGAATGCGTTCTGCGGACCTTTTCCCTGCTCGGTCTTAGGCAAGCATCAGGCATCCTTCGGCGGGATCAACCCGGCGGTGGGCTCGAACATCATGTACTTTCCGAGCGGGCGGTCGAGGTATACGGGTATACATCTGGCGTACCGCGGGACCAGCGGAGACAACCCGATGAAGCGCGTGCGGCGGCTGGAGATGGCGATTTCCTACACCCTGTCCCGCTATCGCAGCAACCTGGCAGAGCCGAACGGAAGCGGAGGAGATTATTCGCTGATGAACGTGGCGGAAAATTACAACAGTCCGCACCGTGGATATTGGGGAGATTCGGGATTGGACCGCACGCACCAGTTTAACCTCACTCCCACGTGGGATTTGCAGTACGGCCTGCGCCTTTCGATGGTCACGCAGCTGGCGTCGCCGCTTCCGCTAAGCGCTTATGTTCCGCAGCAGGACGGGGGCGGAGTGGCGGGGGAAATCTTCCGCAGCGACCTTACCGGCGACGGCACCGTGGGCGATCTTTTGCCGAACACGAATATTGGAAGCACGGGAAAATACTCGAACGGCAATTTGGCCCAGGTAATCTCGCGTTACAACCAAACTTATGCAGGGAAGTTGACTCCGGCGGGTCAGGCGCTGGCAACTGCCGGTCTTTTCAGCACGCCGCAACTGCTTGCGCTGGGCGCGTATGCGCCTCTGATTCAAGGGCTGCCCTCGCATGCGGCAACAGCGACTTGGTTGAAGACGATGGATCTGCATTTGAGCAGGCCGTTCCAGGTTGCGGAGCGGGTGAAGCTGGAGCCGAACGTTTCCGTTTTCAACGTTTTCAACTGGGCCAACTTCGGAGGCCCGGGGTACCAGCTTAGCGGCGTGATGGACGGCGCGCCAGGCAGTTCATTGAATAACGCCAGTTCAGGGGGATACTGCGGGAACACAACCGCCTTCTGCACTGCGCGGCTGGACCGGGTTCTGCCTGGTTCGGGCACGTACGCGACCGGGGCCCCCCGGCAGATAGAGTTCGGAGTGCGCATCACGTTCTAACGTTGGGGCTGGTGAAAGAAGGCGCGCGGCGCGGCATTGGCGTGGGGCAAAATGGAGCACCGGCAAGATTGCAAGGGTGTTTCGGGTGGAGACACTTCCGAAACGCCCCCAATGGTCCTCGGCCATGGTCTGCGGCCGGTCTGCGACTTCGGTCTGCGGCCCCGCGCGCGGCGTGCCACATGAGTCTACGCCAGCAGAACTATCCCCGCTGAACTGTGCGCTCACACTCAGCGCATTGCTGGAGCTGCTCTCAGTCAGGCTGGTCGCGTGGAGTTGAGCAAGTTCAGAATAAGCTCGTAGTTGCTTTGTTGGTTGAGGTTGATGATGAGTTGGTCGGCGGTGTTGCTGTTCTGTCCCTGAGTTGCGTCAATAGAGACCTGCGCTCCTGAACTGCCGCTGCCCAGATTGATCGCGACCTCTTCGGGAGAAGCAGACGAAGGACTGCCTCCTTCGCCAACGTTCACGACAACCTCCGGCGTGCTTGATGCGCTCGTGACGGGCGCGCTGGACGCGCCTCCCAGGTTGATGACGACCTCGGGAACGCCCGATGCACCGGATGAAGAACTGCCTCCCTCGCCGACGTTCACGACAACTTCCGGCGCGCTTGATCCACTCGAAGCGCTCGTGCCGGACGTGCTGGACGCGCCTCCCAGGTTGATGACGACCTCGGGAACGCCCGATGCACCGGATGAAGAACTGCCTCCCTCGCCGACGTTCACGACAATTTCCGGCGCGCTTGATCCACTCGAAGCGCTCGTGCTGGACGTGTTGGACGCACCTCCCAGGTTGATGACGATCTCCGCACCACCGGAATCGGAGTTGTAGGCTGCGATGGCCGACTGAGCCTGCGGGCTTTGCTCGCCGAAAGTTCCCTCAAGAGTTGCGAAGGCCGACTGAGCTCCCGCAAGATCGCCGCTTTCGAGAGCTTGACCGATGGCCTGGAAATCCTGGACGCGACCGGCTTGCTGAAATGGTTGCCCATTCTGATTGGGGCCACTCTGGCCGAGTGCGGTCAGGGTGCTGAAGTCCTGCTGCGCTGCGTTCAGGTTGCCGGCTTCGAGGTCCTGTCCCAGTTGGGTGAGATCGGCGTTCCGCTCCTGCCGGTAGGATTGCAATTGCTGGTAGATCGAGGACGTACTGCCGGCGGTGGTGGCGCTGATAGGTTGCGCGCTGATGGGTTGCGCCTTGATGGGCTGCGCCCCGATAGGCTGTGCCTTGATAGGCTGTGCGCTGCTGAGGTTTACGACCGCGGACGGAGTTGCCTGCGATGTCCCTTCCGAACCGTTCGTGCCGGTTAGCGTGGCAAAGGCTGCCTGCGCTCCGGCCAAGTCGCCGGATTGCAGAGCCTGGCCGACAGCCTCGAAAGCCTGGGCGCGGCCGGACTTGGAAAAGGGCTCGGAATTGTCAAAGGGGCCGCTTTGCCCGAGCGCGGCCAGGGCGTTGTAGGCTTGCTGAGCGCCGTTCAGATCCCCATTCTGAAGAGCGCTGCCCAGTTGCCTAACATCGGCCTGCCGGTTCTGATAAAAGCTTTGAAGCTCCTGAAGAATCGATGAGCTGGAAACTGCCGCTGTTGACATGAAATCTTCTCCCGATGGCGCGTCGCCATTTACCTCACAACAGGGACTCAATTGCCGCCCTTCAAACTTAATCGGTTGAACCCGGGAATGACTTTAGAGGAAACGCAGGGTTACCGGCGTGCAATCGCAACGCCATAGAGCCAGAGCGAGAATATGGCGGGAGTTTCGCTGTAGATTCCGCATACGCCGAAGTGAAGGCGGCATGACGCTGCATACTGCCGCTGTAGGGCCTGTTTCCCGTGGCCGGAGACGGGAATTTCGCAAACTTCCTCCGCTGTGGGAGCGCGAGGCGCATGGCACGGTTGGGTACTGTTACAGTTTGAAGTCCACGCCCCCATAGCGCCCGCATCCCGCCTGTGGCATGATGATAGCGTGACAATCGGCAAAGGCAAGCGCCCACGCGACACGAACCAGCTCGCCAAATTTGTCGTAGATGTGACTACCGAGCAGATTCCCGCGCCAGACCCTTATCGCGGGAAGAATCCTTCCAAGGTAGATGCAGGAAGGAAGGGCGGAGTCAAAGGCGGCAAAGCACGAGCCGAAAGTCTGCCGACTACTCAGCGAAAAGCGATTGCTCGGAAGGCGGCTCAGGAGCGCTGGAAAGAACACTCAATCGCTCCTCGTTAATCTTGCCATCTGCCAACCCCTTCATCAGGACATAAGGCTGCATCATTGGTTCCGCAAAGCTGTATTGAAATCTCCGCTTTGGCCCCTCTTTCTTGAGAACCGGTCCTCGCACGTCTTGAGAAAATTTGTCCAAGTGGCGGATATACGCTTCGATTTTTACTGGTTTATTCATTATGTACGATAAAGGCGCACGTACATCTTTAGCGCCGAACCGGCCTTGTGCGTCAGTAGCAAGGGCGCACGCTAATAACACTTCCTCGAAAATGCTTTCTTTCGCACTGTGGGTTGCGTCTCGATAGGCTTCGCCAAGTGATTGAGTTTTTTCCTCAGTCGCAGTTTTTAGGGCTTTTTCATAGTCTTGTCGAGTGACTATGCGATGCCGGTTGTCGATAGCAGTCAGCACCGAATGCTTTGCCAGCAAATGCGCGAAGTGCGGGAGCCCCTTGCAAAGTTCTGCCATTCTTCGGGCCAGAGCGAGGTCTAGTGTTAGCTCCGGCATACGTGCCATGCCTTTAGTTACGATGTCCGTCAGTTCGTCCCGCGACATCCGTGGCATCTGTACCTGTATTAGCGCTCTGTCGATTGAACGGTGTCCAATAATGAGATTTTCGACTGAATCGGAGACGCCGACAATCACTAAAGTAGTCGGAACGTCGCGGTCGGAGAGCGTTTTTATCGTATCTGACATTGCGCTGCTAACCAAGTCCTCGACACGATCAAATTCGTCAATGACAACAATGCTGGACTTTTCTACCTTCTCAAAAAAAACCGTGCTAAAACTGCTGGCCGATCTTGGCTGTGCGTGCGCGGGTTTCCACAATCGCGCGGTTCGCAACCTCAAAGTGCGTCGGCTCCAATGCGATGAAATTTGGTGTTTCGTTGGGGCTAAGGCTAAGAACACCAGGCCAGAGAAGAAGCAGAAAGGATGGGGCGACGTTTGGACGTGGGTCGGAATCGATGCGGACACAAAACTAGTTGTTTCCTACCTTGTCGGCGGTCGGGATGGCGGATGGGCGAAGGATTTCATGGAAGATTGTGCGAAGCGAATCAGCAACCGCGTACAGATCACCACAGACGGTCACAGGGCATACCTAGACGCGGTTGAAGAGGCATTTGGCGCTGATATCGACTACGCGATGTTGCAGAAGATTTACGGTGCTCCATCCGACGAAGAAACGCGGCGTTATTCCCCGGCAAAGTGTATCGGTTGCGATCTAAAAGTTGTGAGCGGTGACCCAGACCCGGAGCATGTGAGCACCAGTTACGTTGAGCGCCAGAATCTCACGATGCGGATGCACATGCGGCGCTTCACCCGGCTAACGAACGGGCACAGCAAGAAAATCGACAATCACCGTCACGCGGTCGCGCTGCACTACATGTACTACAATTTTTGCAAAGTCCATCAAACGCTTCGCGTCACTCCCGCGATGGAAGCTGGCCTCACGGATCACGTCTGGAGTTTGGGGGAGTTGGTGGGACTATTGAGCCGCCGAGCCCCAATCGGGGATCGGAAAGATTGGGGTAAATAGAGACGTGGATGCCGCAATGGAAGCGCGTGGTTATCGAAAAGTGGCTACTGGCACTTGGCTCTATGATCGGACTGCCCCGATGGAGTTAACAGTGTGGGCCAAGCCCGCTCATCTCGCGAGTTCGCGTTTTGATGAGGACGACCACTTCATTGAAAGCAGTCCAATTCCTGAAACGAAGGATGGCTTTCTCTATTTCTATTGGCCGGGTGGATTTCGCGAATACATGACCATCGAAGAGGCAAAGGCTGCGGCAAACGCCGAACCTTGGGGGCCTATCAGATGGGATTAGACGCGAAACAGCAGAACTTTTCAAACTGTAACAGTACCCACGGTTGGTCCCATTTTCCTTTTTTCCACGCGGCAATTATAATCACCAATTCACCGTAATCTCGTGCCAGTGCTGACGGAAGACAAGCCCCGACTAGGAGGGCGTTCTTGGCGGGGCTGGCCCGGTTCAGACCCGAGTGACCGTGCAATCTGTATTCGGTCGGTTGTGGGCATTCTCGCATTCCCCGGAGGCGCTCTAACGAACATGAAAAAACTTGTCCACTTCGCTCTGGCAGCTCTCTTTCTTCTCGGCATCGCTTCCGCTCAGAACATTCCGGCAATGGATCTATTCGGCGGCTATTCGTACCTCAGCTTTCACATGCCGGCAAACTCGATCACGTCCTTTTCTAACGCTGAGACCCTGGCTCTAAACGGCTGGGACTTGTCTTTCTCTGTCGCCTTGTTGCATCATCTTGCTGTTGAGGGAGACTTCAGCGGCCACCAGCTTTCGGATTGCGGCGGTACTATTTTGAACTGCAGCAACTTCTCCTACATGGGCGGGGCCCGCTACAATATCGGAAATCGCTCAAGAAAGCTCACCGGCTTTGCGCACGGTCTGATTGGGCAAGACCGGATGGATCTTCCTGAAATCTCCTCCGGAACCTCCGTTTCCGATACGTCTGTGGCGTTCGCCGCGGGCGGTGGCATCGATTATTGGGTCTTGCGTCGCGTCGGGATCCGCTTGGGGCCGGCCGATTACATATACACCCGTCACTTGAACAACACCGGCATCGTTCCCAGCCAATACGCCTTCCGCGTCGGTGGCGGAGTCGTTTTTCGATTTGGCCGTGGAGCTTATGGCGAGCCCTCGCCTAAGTCCAAGCGTGTTCCTTCCGCTGGTCAAGCTTCTACGGTTGCCGTCCGTCAGCCGGCTGCCGTGAGTGTGCCAGGTCGCGGGATGTCTATCCCTGCACTCGGCATCTTGGTTGCCCCCCAGGAATTTGACGGGGCGAAAGTTGTGGAGGTCGTGCCCGGAGGCGTAGCGGAAATGGCATCCATGAAGCCAGGCGATCTCATCAGGTCAGTGGATGGCAAAGCAGTAAGGACGCCGATGGAGCTGGCCGCTGAACTCGCGGACAAGTCCGGGAAGGTTCGCCTGGGCTTTCAGCGGGGTGACTTTGCAACCGAGACGGTAGTCCTACTGCACTGATCCCAAGAAAAAAATCGCCCAACGCAAAAAAGCGGCTTCCGGGGACACTCTGGGAGCTGACAGCCGAGAGCTGCCCTACAACTCGTACTTCTTCATCAAGTGACGAAACGACCGGTAGGAGATGCCGAGCACGTCGGCGGCCCGAACCTGCACGCC
>Ga0116134_1001017_pt1 | contig 14331 bp, 11 predicted proteins | sample June2015DPH_19_5_FD_89737 | JGI IMG/M metagenome (GOLD analysis project Ga0116134, IMG submission 89737) | Peatland microbial communities from SPRUCE experiment site at the Marcell Experimental Forest, Minnesota, USA - June2015DPH_19_40 | ecosystem: Environmental > Terrestrial > Soil > Wetlands...
TCAAGATCTCGACCGTCGAGCATTTATTGTCGGCGCTCGCCGGTCTCGGCATCGACAATGCCCTGGTCGAAGTCAGTGCCGCCGAAGTGCCGATCATGGACGGCAGCGCAGGGCCCTTCGTATTCCTATTGCAGTCCGCCGGGATCGAGGAACAGAAGGCACCGAAGCGCTTCATCCGGATCCTGGAGAGCGTGCGCGTCGTGGACGGCGATAAGTGGGCTAGTTTCGATCCCTACGACGGCTTCAAGGTCAATTTCGAGATCGAGTTCAACCACCCGACCTTCAAGATGCACAGCCAAGTCGCGTCGATGGATTTTTCGACGACCTCGTTCTTGCGAGAAGTCAGTCGAGCGCGCACCTTCGGATTCATGCGCGATCTGGAAAGCCTGCGTTCGCGCAATCTTGCGTTGGGCGGCAACATGGACAACGCGATCGTGCTCGACGACACCGGCATCCTCAACGAGGATGGTTTGCGCTACGAGGATGAGTTCGTCAAACACAAGATCCTCGATGCGATCGGTGATCTTTATTTGCTCGGACACAGCCTGATCGGCGAGTTCAGCGGCTTCAAATCCGGGCATGCCCTGAATAACAAGCTGCTGCGCAAGCTCATCGGCACCTCGAGCGCTTGGCAAGAAGTGACTTTCGAGAGTCTCAAGGACGCCCCGATCTCCTACGTGCCGGCGGCGGTGGCGTAACGAGAAGGCCGGCCGCGGTGGCCCGGCCGGCGGTAGGGCCAAGCTCATTGCGGCGGCACGACCCGGATTTTCACGCGCAAGATATTGATTTGCAACGAATCTCCAACGCTTTTGCGCAGAGCCAAGCTCGAATAGCGTAATCGCGAGGCCCAGACGGCGCCGGTGACGCCGACCGTCAGTCGCCCCTGATCGATGCCCGCACTGATGACATGAACCGCGAGTTTGGCCGGTAATGCGCTGCGGACCTCATCGAGGACCTGGGATCGCGCCGCAAGGCGCGCCGAAAGATCCTTGAGAGCCCGACTAGGTAACGCCATTAACTCGCTGAGAGGCTTAGGTTTTTGCATTGCAACATGTAAAACGGTGACGCAGTAGTGACTCCAGAATGTGCGGAAATCCTTGTTTTGAGTACTCTTTTTCTGCATAGTTTAGCCTGACTGCTCAGGGCATACTCCCCGAAAGGTGAGGGCGCAAAGCCACCGGTCTACTGCTTGAACGCTAGCTAGGACAGCGGGGTTACCAGTGATGAACGCGATCGTAGCGTCGGAAATCAAATCCCTATGAATGTCATTTTTGTGGGTCGCCAATCGGGGCGCGTGAAACAATTTGACCTGCGCCAACCGTTGGTGATCATCGCGGCCTGCGCCGTGGTATTGATGATAGTCGGGGGCGCATTTTCGATCGGCATGGGCTTGGGCGCGCGGCATGGCGGCATCAGTTCGATCGATCAATTGGGTAATTGGTCCTCGGAGCTGTTGGCCCAGCAAACCCAAATCGAAGATACCCGCCGCATATTGCAGGAAAAGGTCAACGCCCTGGCGATGCGCGTCGGCCAGATGAACGGCAACGTCATACGCCTCGACGCGCTCGGTAAGCGCTTGACTCGTATGGCAAATTTGAGCGACGGGGAGTTCGACTTCGGCAACCCGCCGGCGATGGGTGGCGGCGAGAGCGGCGCCGACGGGCAGCCGGCCCAAATCCCTGACCTTACCGCCATGGTCGATCAGTTGCAGACGCAACTCTCCAGCCGCGAACAACAGCTGGGCGTGCTCGAAAATCTCATTCTGACGCGCGAGCTCAACAAGCAGGTCTATCCCGAGGGCCGACCGGTCGAAGAGGGCTTCATTTCCTCGTATTTTGGCGTGCGCGCCGATCCTTTCACGGGCTTCTCGGCGAACCATAAGGGCGTCGATTTTGCCGGACCCGAGGGAACTCACGTCATCGCGGTCGCCGCCGGCATCGTGACTTTTGCAGGCGATCGGGCCGGATACGGCAATATGGTGGAAATAAACCACGGCAACGGCATGGCGACGCGCTATGGCCACAATGAAGAAGTCTTGGTGAAACAAGGGGAAATGGTCCGCAAGGGCCAGGAAGTGGCGCTCATGGGATCGACCGGGCGCTCGACCGGCCCCCACTTGCATTTCGAGGTCGTCAAGAACGGCGTGCAAGTCGACCCGTTGCGCTTCATCGGCGACGTGCGCTAAGCCGCGGGCCAGGGCGAGGCGCATCGGGCCTGCCGGGCCCGGCGGAGCCAAATCCGGTCGAGTCGCCCATAGGACGCCTGGGCGACCACCGTTAGCACCCTGTAACCCCGAAACGATTTCCCGCGCTCCCGGTCTATCCGTACAATACCCAGCTTTTTAAGGATCCCCTCGCGTGTGGAAGTTACTGACGAACATCTTCGGCAGCCGTAATCAGCGCCTCGTCAAGGAGCTGAGCCGCACGGTTGCGGCCATCGCCGCCTACGAGCCCGCGCTGCAGGACTTGCCGGACGATCAATTTCCCGAGAGGACGCGCGCGCTCAAAGCGCGTTTCGCGGCCGGCACGCGGCTCGACGATCTCATTCCGGAGGCCTTCGCGCTGGTGCGGGAGGCGTCGCGCCGCAAATTGGGATTGCGCCATTTCGATGTCCAGATGATCGGCGGCCTCGCGCTCAACGCCGGCAAGATCGCCGAGATGCGCACCGGCGAAGGCAAAACCTTGATGTCGACGCTGCCGGCCTACCTCAATGCCCTCAACGGCGACGGCGTCCACGTCGTCACGGTCAACGAATACCTCGCGCAGCGCGATTCGGAGTGGATGGGCCCGGTGTTCCGTTTCCTCGGGCTCGAGGTCGGGGTCATCAAGAATGCGCAGTCGCCCGACGAGAAGCGCGCGGCCTACGCCTGCGACATCACCTACGGAACCAATAACGAGTTCGGCTTCGATTATCTGCGCGACAACCTCGCGTTTCGACTCGAGGACCGCGTGCAGCGCAAACTGAGCTTCGCGATCATCGACGAAGTCGATTCGATCCTGATCGACGAGGCGCGGACACCCTTGATCATATCGGGCCCCGCCGAGGAGAGCACCGAGCTCTACATCAAGATCAACGCGCTGATTCCCCGCCTCGTCAAGCAAAAGGAGGAAAACGGTCCCGGCGACTACGCCGTCGACGAAAAGACCAAGCAAACGACCTTGACCGAGGATGGACACGCCAAGGTCGAGGAGCTGATGGCCGAGATCGGCCTGCTGCGCGACGGTGAAAGTCTCTACGACGCGACCAATATCCGGCTCATGCATCACCTCAATGCGGCGCTGCGGGCCCATGCGCTCTACCGGCGCGACGTGGAATACATCGTGCGTGCCGGCGAGGTGATCATCGTCGACGAGTTCACCGGACGCACCATGCAAGGGCGGCGCTGGTCCGACGGTCTGCATCAAGCGGTCGAGGCCAAGGAAGGCGTCAAGGTTCGCGAAGAGAACCAGACCGTCGCGTCGATCACGTTCCAAAATTACTTCCGGTTGTATACGAAATTGTCCGGCATGACCGGCACGGCCGACACGGAAGCTTTCGAGTTCCAGCAGATCTATAACCTCGAAGTCGTCGTCATCCCGACTCACAAGCCGATGATCCGCAAGGACCGCTCGGATCTCGTATTCCTCTCCGAGGCGGATAAATTTCACGCGATCCTCGAGGACATTCAGGATTGCGTCAAGCGCGGTCAGCCCGTGCTGGTGGGCACGACGTCGATCGAAACCTCCGAGCGCCTCGCGAAACTGCTCGACACCGAAAATATCAAGCATGAGGTCCTCAACGCCAAGCAGCATGAGCGCGAGGCGCATATCGTCGCGGAAGCCGGCCGTCCCGAGGCCGTGACGATTGCGACCAACATGGCGGGCCGCGGCACCGACATCGTACTCGGCGGCAGTCCGCAAACTCAGATCGACGCGATCCAAAATCCGAGCGAGACCGATCTGGTGCGGATTCGCGAGGAATGGCAGCGCCGGCACGAACAGGTCGTGCAATCCGGCGGCCTGCACATCATCGGCACCGAGCGGCACGAGTCGCGGCGCATCGACAACCAGCTGCGCGGCCGGTCCGGGCGCCAGGGAGACCCGGGCTCGAGCCGGTTCTACTTGTCGCTCGAAGACAATCTGATGCGCATCTTCGGCGATCCGACCCGCATGAAATCGCTGATGACGCGGGTCGGCATGAAGCCCGGAGAGGCGATCGAGAGCGGCATGCTCACGCGCCAGATCGAGCGGGCGCAGCGCCGCGTCGAGCAGCACAACTTCGATGCGCGCAAACAGCTGTTGGAGTACGACGACGTCGCCAATGACCAGCGCCGCGTGATCTACCAGCAGCGCACCGATTTGATGAGTGCCGAAGACGTCGCCGAGGCCGTCGTCGGCATACGGGAAGATGTCGTCGCGCAGCTCGTCGATCAGCACGTGCCGGGCGGCATGCCCGAGGATCAGTGGGATGTGCCGGGCCTGAAATCAGCCGTGGAACGCGACTTCGGCATCCAACTGCCGATTGCCGAGTGGGTCAATACGGAAGAGGCCGGCGATGGCTCGGGCCTCAAAGCCAAGATCACGACCGCGCTCGTCGCCGCCTACGATGCGAAGCGCACGAGCGTCGGACCCGAGGTCATGCGCTACATCGAGAAAGAAGTCATGTTGCGCACGCTCGATCAGCATTGGCGCGAGCATCTGGCGGCCATGGATTACATGCGCCAGGGCATTTACTTGCGCAGCTACGCGCAGAAGAACCCCAAACAGGAATACAAGCGCGAGGCATTCGAATTGTTCTCCGCGATGCTCGATCGCATCAAGTACGACACGATCACGATGGTCTCGAAGATCCAGGTGCGCAGCCAGGCCGAGATCGAACAGGAGGAACTCGAGCGGCAGCGGCGCCTCGCGCGCGCGCTGCAGCTGCAGCACGCCGAGGCGGTCTCGGTTCTGGAGCCGGCCGCGCCGGTCCACGAGCGCGGCGAGGTCTACGCCGCGCGTGAAGCGCCGGGCGCGACTCTGCCGGCCGCGGCGCTGCCCTTCGTGCGCGAGGTTCCCAAGGTCGGACGCAACGAGCCCTGTCCCTGCGGCTCCGGGCGCAAATACAAACATTGTCACGGCGCTTTGCAGCAGCAAGCGAACGTGTGAGCGGCATGAAGCAGGATGGCGCCGCTCTGGACGATCCCGGCCCGGCGACAACAGTACGGCGGCGCAGGCGCGTCGTGCACGTCGTCGCCGGGGTGCTCGCCGACGCGAAGAATCGCGTGCTGCTCGCGCAGCGGCCCGAGGGTAAGCATCTTGCCGGCGGTTGGGAGTTTCCGGGCGGGAAAACCGAGCCGGGCGAGACGCGCTTCGAGACCCTGGCGCGCGAGCTCGACGAGGAACTCGGCATCGAGGTCACCGCGGCGCGACCCTTGATCTGCGTGCGTCACCAATACACGGTGCGCGAGATTCTGCTCGATGTGTGGGTGGTCACCGAGTATCGCGGCGAGCCGGCGGGTCTCGACGGGCAGGCCTTGCGGTGGTGTCCGCGCGCGGAACTCGCCGTCGCGAAATTGCTGCCGGCGGACCAGCCGATCGTCACGGCGCTGCGGCTGCCGGAGCGGATTTCACAGAGTGCGACCGCGGATTACGCGATCGGCGATCTCGCCATATTGGTCGCTTCCATCGCCGAGCCCGGCGCTGCCCACGGCGCCAGGCTGCATGGCGTGCTCATCGACGGACCTCAAGAAGCGCTGATCGCCGCGGCCGCGGGTGCAGATTTTCTGGTGTTGCGCAAATCCCTGGATGCGGCCGAACTCGCGGCCTTGTGCGCCTCGGTACAAGTGCCGGTGTTTGCGCGTGGACTCGCACTGGAAGAGGCGTGGAGCGCGGGGGCCATCGGGATCAGCGAGCTCGCTAGCTAGCAGCGTTGGGCCTCGGTTCGAGACCCATGCAGTGCCTTAGTGCGCTCGCAGCTGTTCGTCAAAGAACCGCAGAATCGTCGCGTACGCGTGGCGACCGTCGTGTTGCCGCATCAGACCGTGCTTGGCGCCCGGGTAGACCATGACCTCGAACGGCTTGCCGAGATCTTGGAGTCTGCGGAAGATCTTGGTGCTGTTGAGAAACAGCACGTTGTCGTCGGCCATGCCGTGCAGGATCAGCAGCTTGCCCTGCAGTTTATCGGCATAAGGCAGAACCGAACTCTGCTCATAGCCCGCCGCATTGTCCTGCGGCTTTCCTAAGTAGCGCTCGGTGTAATGCGTATCGTAGAGCGTCCAATCCGTGACCGGCGCGCCCGCGACGCCCGCGCGAAACACCTCCGGCGCCTTGAACATCAGCATCAAGCTCATGTAGCCGCCGTAGCTCCAGCCCCATACGCCGATGCGCGACGCGTCGACGTAGCCTTGCGCGGCGAGCCAGCGCGCGCCTTGAACTTGGTCGGCGACCTCGATCTCGCCCAAACGGCCATGAATCGGCGCTTGAAACGCCGTCCCGCGAAAGCCGCTGCCGCGATTATCGAGTTGGAAGACGACGTAGCCTGCACGCGTCAGAATCTGCGTGAACGAATTACCGCTCCAATTATCGAGCACTCGCTGCACGCTCGGGCCGCCATAGACGTCGATGATGGCCGGGTAGCGCTTGGCGGGATCGAAGCCGCGCGGCTTGAACAGCCGGTAATGGAGCGTTTGTCCGTCGGCGGCCGCGAGCGTGCCGAATTCGGGCGTCGAGTTGTCCTGTAGATAGGGCGCGTCCGGGTGCGATGGATCGAGACGATTTTCCTGCAGGTAGGCGATCAGGCTGCCGTCCAACCGATGCAGACTGACCTGCAGCGGTTGCGTGACGCTCGTGAATTGATCGACATAGACGTGCGCATCCGTCGACATCGTAATGCCATGCACGCCGTCCTCGCGCGAAATGCGCATGACCTTGCTCGGATCCTCCGTGTCGAGTGAAGCGGCGTAGAGCTGGCGCTGCACCGGACTCTTCTCGGTGCCGGTGAAGTAAACCAGGCGGTGGGTTTCATCGACGGCCTTGATCGCACGCGCTCGGAAATCATCGACGTTCCAGGGCCCTGCCGTCAAGCGGCGGCGCAGCCGGCCATCGTAATCGTAAAGATAGAGATGCTCGAAACCATCGCGGTTCGAGGCCCAGATGAATTCCTTCGATTTCTTCAAGAACGAGATTTCGTCGTTGAGTTCGATCCAGCTGTCGCTGGTTTCGGTGAGCACGAGGCGGGTATGGCCGGTCTCGCTATTCGCGAACAACAAATCGAGCCGGCGCTGATCGCGGCTTTCGCGCTGGATCGCAAGCGTTTTTCCGTCGGGCAGCCAGTTGACTCGCGCGAGATAAAAATCGGGCTCGGTCCCCAAGTCCATCCATTGCGTGACGCCGGTGCGCAGATTCGCGACGCCGAGCCGCACGAGCGCGTTCGGTTCGCCCGCGGCTGGATAGCGCTGAGTGAAGGCCGTGATGTTGTCGCCGGATATTTCAAAACGCTGCGTGAGTTTGACCGGGTTCTCGTCGGTGCGCGCGAACGCGATCTGCAGATCGTCGGGCGCCCACCAATAACCGGTATTGCGGCCCATCTCTTCTTGGGCGACGAATTCGGCCATGCCGTTCTTGATCGCGCCGCCGCCGTCGCTCGTGAGTTGCGTTTCCGCCTTTAGGGCGATGTCGTAGACGTACAAGTTCTGATCGCGGATGTACGATAAATAGGCACCTCGCGGTGAAAACGCGGCATCCGTCGCAAAGCCGTTCGACGGCGCGACGATCGCGGCGGCATCCGCAGGCGGTCGCGTGAGATCGAAGTAATAGAGCTTGCCGCCCATCGGAAACAGCAGGGCTTGTGCGGACGGAGCGACCGCATATTCCAAGATCCCCGACAAGGCGGCCGTGCGCTGGCGCTCGCGGCGTGCGCGTTCTTCGTCGGAAAGGCTCGCGGCGTCGGCCGCAAGCAGATTGGAATCGACAATGAGGCGCGATCGTCCGGTGCGCAGGTCATATTCCCATAAGTCGAGGCGATCCTTGTCCTCTTGCTTGCCTTGGAGAAAGCTTACGCGGGAGCCGTCCCGCCAGATTTTGATTCCCGTAATCGCGGGTCCCGCGAGCCCCGGCGCGTCGAACAAGCGATCGATCGTCAGCTCGGCCGCGGAGGTGCCGCTACTGCTCGCGCAGGCGATCACCATGAATGGCCAGAAACAGCGGCGCATGAACGGCATTGCGCAGGGTCAATAGGCGTGCGGGCCGTCGGGCGGCGGATCTTCATCGGTTTCGGCAGCCGCGTCCGGAATGGTGTGTTTCTCGGTGAGCCAGGCACCGAGATCGATGAGCCGGCAGCGGTCGCTGCAGAAAGGCCGAAATACGGATTCCGGTACCCATTCCACGGGGCGCTTGCAGGTGGGACATTTGACGACTGCGACCATCGGGTGGAAGGTGCCGGACTCAGGCGCAGCAAGTCAAGATGAACGGCACGTCGACTTCCACGTGCATCGGACGGCGCGTCGCATCGGTCCAATTCAAGAAGCGCACCGTGCATCGATGCTGGTTGCCGCTGATTTCGGGAAACAAGTCGGTGTCGGCCGGCAGTGTGATGCGGACCAATTGGCACGGCGATTCGCGCTCGAACTGCAGTTGGAATACGCCGCCGGCCGCGATCTCGGATTTGCGGCGCGTATTCTGGCGCGTCAGCCAGAGCAGCTCGGCGATGCTGTCGCAGAGCGGCCTGATCAGCGCGAGCCATCCCGCGAATTCAGCGCTGCGGACTTCCGGCGGACGATTCAACCAGTAGGAATAGTCCGGTAGATCGAAATCGCAGGTCCCGCCGGGGATCGCGCTGCGATGCTTGATCGCACTCAGGAATTCCGAATCGCGCAACGGTCCCATGAAATTGCCGCCGACCGTCGACAAGTCATTACGTAGATTGACGAGGTTCGACATCAGGGATTTCAATCGACTCGGATCGACGCCGGTCTTGCTTTGATATTCCTTGAGTATGTTGACATGCCGCTCGAGTTCCTTGAGCACTTCGGTGCGCGAGTCACCGCGCGCCGTTATGGCCAGAATCTCGAGCAGACTCGCGACCGCGGCGCGCGCACTCCAGGCACTCGGCATCTCGCTATGGTAGATCGCTTGCGTATAGAGAAATTCGAGGCGCAGGAACGTGCGCATGCGCTCGTTGAGCGGCTGTTCGTACACGACCGGCGCCGATTCCGGCACCGACTCGGGATGGGGATCCGGGGATGAACTCATTGTCCTATTCTGAGGCAGAGCGAGGGCCAGGGTAAACCCGGCAGCGAGACTAAATCGCACCGATTGGACGGAATCTCAGGACGGCAGGCCGGCCGCAATGCCCCGATAGCGCACATGCAGACGATCCACGCTGTCGCGCAACTGTTCCACGCTCCCCGAGTTATCGAGGATGTCGTCGGCTCTTGCGAGGCGCTCGGCGCGCGAGGCTTGGGCGGCAAGCATGGCGCGGGCTTGCGATTCCGAACTGCCGTCGCGCTCCATGAGCCGCGCAAGCTGCGTCGCCTCGTCGAGATCGACGACCAATATCCGGTCCAAATCGGCATGCGAGCCACCCTCGACGAGCAGCGGGATCGCCATGACGAGATAGGGCCCGGACGCCGCCTCGGCCAGGCGCGCCATTTCGGCTCTGATTCGCGGGTGAAGAATGGCCTCCAGATCCTTGCGGGAATCCGCATCGGCGAATACCCGATCGCGCAGCGCACGGCGGTTGATCTCGCCGCTAGGGCTCAAAATGCCGGGCCCGAAGCGCTCGACGACCTGGTTGAGCCCCGGTTGTCCGAGCGCCACGACGGTGCGCGCGACTTCATCGGCATCGATGACGGGAACGCCCAATTCTCGAAAGCGCCGGGCGACCGTACTTTTCCCACTGGCAATGCCTCCCGTGAGGCCGATGCGCAACTGCCGCGCCATGCGCTCTATCGCTCGAGACCCGACACGCGCAGGTAGCCGTGCATGAGGCTGTCGCCATATAGCATCGCCAGCCAACCGGCTGCGGCGAGATAGGGTCCAAAGGGCATCGGAGTACTGCGGTTGCGTCCGCGAAACAGAATCAGGCCTATACCGATGATCGCGCCCGTGGCCGCGGACAGCAAGATCACGAGCGGCAATAATTTCCAGCCGAGCCAGGCGCCAAGCGCCGCATAGAGCTTGAAATCCCCATAGCCCATACCCTCTTTGCCCGTGACCAGGCGGAACGCATGGTAAACGAGCCACAAGCTGACATAAGCCGCGGCCGCACCGATGATGGCATCCCGCGGCGACACCGGCAGCGCGCTGCCGCGCACCGGACCGACGACGACGGCGGCAAGCAGACCGGCCCATAGGAGCGGCAGCGTGATACCGTCGGGCAGCAGCTGATGGTCGAGGTCGATGCCGGTCAGCGCGATCAAGGCCCAGGTGACGATCAGCGCGCAGGCAGCGGTCGATCCAAATCCAAAATGCCATGCAACGGCCGCGGACATCAGCCCCGTCGCGAGTTCGACGAGCGGGTAGCGTGCGGAAATCGGCGCCCGGCAGGCTGCGCACTTACCGCGCAGCACCAGCCAACTGATCACGGGGATGTTTTGCCAGGCCTTGATCGGCGCCTTGCACGCAGGACAAGCGGAACGCGGCGTCACCAAATTGAAGCGTTCAACAACCACGGTCGTTTGGGCGCTATCGGCTGTGCCCAGTATTTCAGCCGCCTGCGAGCGCCATTCGCGATCCAGCATGATCGGCAGACGGTAGATGACGACGTTGAGAAAGCTGCCGACGAGCAGCCCGAAGACGAATACCGCGCAGGCGAACAGCACGGGGTCGTCCGCGTAGACTGCGATCAGTTCGGTCAGCACGGGCGAAACAAAAGGCGCTGTTTCGCCGACGACGAATTAAACGACCGCACCCAATTTGAAGATGGGCAGATACATCGCGATGACCATGCCGCCGACGAGCACACCGAGTATCGCCATGATCAAGGGTTCGAGCAAGCTCGACATGCTGTCCACCGCATTGTCGACTTCGGCCTCGTAGAACTCCGCGACCTTGCCTGACATGGCATCGAGCGAACCGGCTTCCTCGCCGACGGCGATCATTTGCACGACCATGTTGGGGAACAAGCCGGTATTTTCCATCGCACGCTGCAGACGTTGGCCGGTTGCGACTTCGTCTCGCATGCGCAGCGTCGCCTCCTCGTAAACGATGTTGCCGGTCGCGCCCGCGACCGATGCCATGGCCTCGACGAGCGGCACGCCGGCCGCGAACATCGTGGAGAGCGTTCGGGCGAAACGGGCAATCGCCGATTTGACGAGTATGGGTCCGATGATCGGAAATCTCATCAACACTCGGTCGAGATTGCGCTGCAGGGTTCTGGAGCGCTTCTTGAAATAGAAGAACGCGTAGAAGCCCGCGAACGTCACGATGGCCAACCACCAACCCTGCTTTTGGACGAAGCGCGAGAGGTCCACGACCATTTGCGTGAACGCCGGAAGGTCGGCGCCGAAGCCTTTGAACAAGGATTCGAATTGCGGAATCACGAAAATCAGCAGGATGATCGTCACGATGACGGCGACGATGAGCACCGCGGCCGGGTAAAACAAAGCCTTTTTGATTTTTTTCTTCAGTGCCTCGGTTTTTTCCGTGTAGGTCGCGATTTTGTCGAGCAGCGTTTCCAGCGCGCCGGCTTGTTCGCCGGCCTCGACCAAGTTCACGAACAGATCATTGAAATACAACGGATGTTTGGCGAGCGATTCCTTGAGCGTGCTGCCGCCCTCGACGCTCGCCTTGATGTCGAGAATGAGCTTCTGCATCGCCGGCTTCTCGTGACCATTGCCGACAATCTCGAAGGATTGGACCATCGGGATGCCGGCGGCCATCATAGTCGCGAGCTGGCGGCTGAACACGGAGATATCCACTCCGGTAATTTTTCCGCCCGATCTGAACGCGCTCGTTTGGGCGCGCACCTTGGTGGCCGCGACGCCCTGACGCCGCAAATCGGCGCGCACTGCGGCTTCGTTCGCCGCGACGGACTTGCCGCGCACCTTGTTGCCGCGCTTGTCTTTGCCCTCCCAGATGAACTGGGTGTCCTTCTTACCTGCGGTTGCCGTTACAGCCATGATTCAATCCTCTGCGTCACTGCCTAGTCGATCGTGACGTTGTTGACTTCTTCCAAACTCGTCAAGCCCGAGCGCACTTTTTCCAAGCCCGCCCGGCGCAAATTCCAAATACCGTCTTTCGTAGCCTGGTCACTGATATTGATCGCACCGCCGCCTTCCATGATGATGCGGCCGATCGTTTCGGTGACCGGCATGACTTGGTAGATACCCATGCGGCCCTTGTAGCCATCGGTGCACTGACTGCAGCCGACCGCGCGATAAATTCTAATGCCGCTTGCGATGTCCGCATCCTGGAAGCCCTCCTTGCGCAGCGCTTCGGGAGGAATATCGATCGATTGTTTGCAATTGGTGCATAGCTTGCGCGCGAGCCGCTGCGCAATGATCAAGCTGACCGAGGTCGCAATGGCGTAGGGTTTGACGCCCATATCGATCAAGCGGGTCAGCGTTTGCGGCGCATCGTTGGTATGCAGCGTGGAGAGCACCAAGTGTCCAGTTTGCGCCGCCTTGATCGCAATTTCCGCGGTCTCGAGATCGCGGATTTCGCCGACCATGATTACGTCCGGATCTTGACGCAAGAATGCGCGCAGCGCGGCCGCAAATGTCAGGCCCACCTTCGGATTGACGTTGACCTGATTGATGCCGGGAAGATTGATTTCCGCGGGATCCTCGGCCGTCGAGATATTGCAATCCTCGGTATTGAGAATATTGAGGCCGGTGTAAAGCGACACGGTCTTACCGCTACCCGTGGGGCCGGTCACCAAGATCATGCCCTGCGGTTTGGCGAGATACTTGAGGTACGTTTCCCGCTGGAACGGCTCATATCCCAGGGCATCGATGCCCAGCATCGCGCTCGAGGGATCCAAGATACGCGTAACGACCTTTTCGCCGAACAGCGTCGGGCAAGTGCTGACGCGAAAATCGATGGCCCGGTTCTTCGACAAGCGCATCTTGATGCGCCCGTCCTGCGGCACGCGGCGCTCGGCGATATCGAGCCGCGCCATGACCTTGAGACGCGCGACGATCTTCACGGCAAGCTGTACGGGCGGCAGCGCGACTTCTTTGAGTACGCCGTCCAAGCGCGTGCGGATGCGGAATATCTTCTCGTAGGGTTCGAAGTGGATATCCGATGCGCCCTTCTTGATCGCATCGAGCAGTATCTTGTTGACGAAGCGCACGATCGGCGCGTCTTCGACGTCATCACGACCGAGTGCCGCGGCTTCGGCTTCTTCGTCACCGCCGGTGACTTCGAGATTTTCGAGATCGATATCGTCATCGGAGAACTTCGGCATCACCGCTTCGGCCTGATCCATCGCCTTATCGACGGCCTTTTGCAGCTTGTCGTCTTCGACGACGACGAATTCGATGCTCATCGAAGTCTGGAAGCGAATCTCATCGAGCGCATGCAGATTGGTCGGATCCGATACCGCGAGGAACAGGCGTTTGCCGCGCTTCATGAGCGGCATGACGCGGTGTTTTGCCAACAGCTTGTCGCTTACGACCCTGAATACTTCCATGTCCGGCACGATCGAATCCATGTCGAGCAGCGGCACGCCGAATTCATTCGAGGCCGAAATCGCGATATCGCGCGCGGTTGCAACCTTGCTCGAAACCAAGTGGGTCACGAGGCTCAGGCGCTTTTCCTTGGCTTTGCCTATGGCGTCGTGCATCGCCACATCGTCAAGCAAGCCATCCTGGACAAGCCTCTGGGCGAGGCCGCCCAAGGAAACTCGACTGGTGCCTCCCGTCGATGCTAAAGCATTGTCATTCATGGACTTATGAGATACCCCAAGGATGCGACAGCATGCAAGCGTCGCCCTGCGCCGACAATCGACGAGGGGACGCAAACATTATGTTCGCACATCCCAACTGCGATACAGCGTGATTCGGTTCCCATTATCGTATTTGACGCCTTGGAGGCCAAGAAATGGAATTTCAAAAAAAAGAAAGCCCCTCCAAAGAAGCGCGTTCAGCGTGCTAAAGAAGCAATCTAGCCCTTTACTTGCACTGCGTCGGAACGAATTTCGCCAGGACAGACCCTGGGGTCGGGATCGCCGCACCCATCTCAGCCGCTGCCGTCGTTTGGGCGATCGATGCGCAAGCCCAGTCGATACTGCCCGACAGGCCACCTGCGAGCGGAGTCTTATTGATGTAGGGGCTTAGCGTGATCAGATTCGCGCCGGCGAGCTGCGGTATGCCACCAGTCAACGGGTTCACGTTGTAGCCTATGGTGATTACTCCGGTACCGGCGGCAA
>Ga0116134_1001018_pt1 | contig 14330 bp, 9 predicted proteins | sample June2015DPH_19_5_FD_89737 | JGI IMG/M metagenome (GOLD analysis project Ga0116134, IMG submission 89737) | Peatland microbial communities from SPRUCE experiment site at the Marcell Experimental Forest, Minnesota, USA - June2015DPH_19_40 | ecosystem: Environmental > Terrestrial > Soil > Wetlands >...
ATTTTTTTCGCTCATTTTTTTCGCTCATTGCTCATTGCGAACTTCCGGCCGGAGCTTTCTTGGGTGTTGGGGCTGGGGATGCCTTTTTCGGAGATGTAATGTCGGCCGACGACTGACACTGGTTCGGAACGATGAAGAGCGTGGGATCCTGAGGGCCGAGTACTACGTTCTTGTAATGCATTTCCGGGGGCGGGGCGCCGTTCTTAGGACGAAGCTCGACTTTGACGGGAAAACCCTGGAGATCTTCCGCCTCCCAAAACCTGAGCGTGTGGGTCGAGTTGTGATTTTTGGGGTCAGTGAAAATAATGTCTTCCACTCGGCAGGCATGGCCGTCCACCGTCTCTTCTCCAACCGGAACGTGCTGGTATGTCATGCCGGGTTGCGGCACAGAAAAGGGAAAGGAGCGCGAATATACATAGCTGATCTTCAAGCATCCGGGGGGCGCGATGCCGTGCGTTTCCTTTTTTGCCAAATCCGTAATGAAGTAGTTTCCTACAGGGCCCTGCATTCTCATCAGGTTGCCGGAACGGTAGATATGCCCGTCCCAGTTGTTCCCGGGAACAGGGCCTCCGGTCATGATCGCCGAGAACTCTTTGAATTTATCCAACGGAAACTCACTTTGCGCAGGCGTCGTGGCGGCCGCCTGCTCTGCCGGGCTGGCGGGAACAGCGGCGTGGTTATCTGGTGTCTGCGGCGTCGGTTCTGATGGCGCCTGAGCCGAAGCTTGCAACGTAGCGCAGCCTGCCAGGAGCAGGACTGCGAGCCATCTATCCATTTGCTAAATCCCCCAAATGAGTTTGGTCGTTTCTTAGTTTGTTAGTCTAATTTGTTAGTTGGTCTTGCGTCTTCATGTTTGGCGAGCGGCGGGTTAGTTGTGCAGTTCGAAGATTGCCGTCCCTCAGCGGCTAAAGCCGCGTTCAAAACAGGGCGGTTACCGCAGCGGTGAACCGCTGCGCCACCCAAAATCAAGTACCGACTTCCAAATAATACAAGAAAAAGGGCCACGCTGTAAATCTGCGTGGCCCAATGGAAACCACAAGAATTGAGAACCGTTACCGCTTCTTAAATTGCCCTACTGGGCCAGCGGAAGTTCCACGTGCTTTCGAGCCATCATGAGCGCTCGGAAGGGCGCACATCAGCCAGCCATAGTTGTCGCCGAACACGAACTCGCTGTAGCTGGCAATGCCGATCCATCCATACCTGCCTTCTGGATAGCCGGTCCTCTTGTTGATCCTGGCGCACTTCAGATCGGTGAACACGGTCCACTGATAGCCCGTGTAGTACTGGGACTCGGCGTCGTAAATGTTGTCGCCGTAAATAACGCCTTGGCCATATACCGGCAAACCAAAGTTTTTAGCGTCTGCGTTAAAGCCGCCGCCGGTGCCATTGTAGCCGATGCCGCAGGCGCTCAGGTTGTCAGTAACGCCCCATGCGCCTGTGACTTCGTAATTATTGGTGAGTTGTTCGAAGTTGCAATACAGGTAGCCGTAAACCGCCGACCCGAAGCCGAAGCTTTGCGCAGAGGCAAAACTGCAGGCCAGGGCGAGAAGAGTGATTACCGCCAAATTTTTCAGTTTCATAAGGAGTTCCTCCCTCCTGGAAGTTTTGGTTCACAATTGTGAGCGGGAAGTTTTTGCTCACAATTGTGAGCGGGAAGTTTTGGTTCACAATTGTGAGCGGGAAGTTTTTGTTTCACAATTGTGAGATTGTAGGGTCTGAATCTCAGTGCGGCTTCTACCGGGGAATTGTAGTCGCCCGCCTTGCACTGACATTGAAAGCTTGAGCCTGTTCCCAGACATTGTCAAGCTTATAATCGCGGCGGGGTAGTGGTGCAGTTTGAAAACCCTCAGCGGCTAAAGCCGCAATGAAAATGCGATGCTTACGGCACGGCTGAAGCCGTGCCCTTCCCGTTCTTGCTCCAACATACTTCTGCTATGGTCCAAGACGGGGCAGAGCCCCGTCACCACACGAGCCTTTCCGCAAACGACTTCCGAATAAGACAAGAAAAAGGGCCACGCTGTAAATCAGCGTGGCCCAATGGAAACCACAAGAGTTGAGAATTGTTATTTCTTCTTAAACTGCCCGATTGGGCCAGCGGAAGTCCCGCGTGCTTTCGAGCCATCATGAGCGCTCGGAAGGGCGCACATCAGCCATCCGTAGTTGTCGCCGAACACGAACTCGCTGTAGCTGGCAATGCCGATCCATCCATACTTGCCTTGTGGATAGCCGGTATGCTTGTTCAGCTTGGCGCACTTCAGAGCGGTGAACACGGTCCACTGATAGCCCGTGTAGTACTGGGACTCGGCGTCATAAATGTTGTCGCCGTAAACAACGCCAGAGCCAGTTACCGGCAAACCATAGGCTTTGGTGGCTGCGATGAATCCGCCGCCGGTGCCATTGTAGCCGATGTCGCAGGCGCTGAGGTTGTCAGTGACGCCGTAGGCGCCGGTGACTTCGTAATTGAGGGTCAGCTGTTCAAAGTTGCAATACAGGTAGCCGTAAGTCGCCGACCCGAAGCCGAAGCTTTGCGCAGAGGCAAAACTGCAGGCCAGGGCGAGAAGAGTGATTACCAACAAGCTTTTCAGTTTCAAAGGAGTTCCTCCTGGAAGTTTTTGTTCACAATTGTGAGATTGTAAAGTTGAATCTTCAGTGCGGTTTCTACCTGGGGAATTGTAGTCGCCTAGCACTGACATTGGGAAGCTTAGCCTGTTCCTACGGGTTGTCAAGCTTTTAATCGCGGTTTCACAAAAAATTCTTGCGGAAAGCGAAAGACTTTGCACAGTTGCGGCAAGAGTTGCGCAAAGGTCGTGATAAAAGCGCGGCAAAGGCCGCCGAAGCCGCTCGGTATGCGCGTTTTCGCGCAACATCACAGAGGGCTGTGAGCAGGAAATAACCGGGACCGGCATCTATAATCAGTGCTAATATGAGCTGAGATACGGGTGGCCAGCAAGACGGCCACGAGCACACGGGGATGGGGGTTCGGATGGCGGGTACCGGGAAGTGGCTGGTGTCGATTTGGTTGGGACTTTTGTTGGCGCTGCCCTCCGCCTCGGCCCAGACCTCGAGCGGGCAATCGGGGAGCGGGCAATCGAGCGGGCACAAGGCACGTCATCATAATCATAAGGCGCAGCAGCAGGTTGTGCTGCCGCCCGCGCCCACAGGTCCGCTGCCTCAGGTTCCTCTGGACCAGCTTCCGGCCGCGCCTCCGCAGGTGGATTATCGGGATGGCCGCCTGACGATTGTGGCCGAGAACTCGACGTTGGGAGACATTCTGCGCGAAGTGCGCAAGCAGACCGGCGCGTCGATTGAGTTTCCGCCGAGCGCTAACGAACGCGTGGTCGCCAAGCTCGGCCCGGCACCGGCACGCGACGTCCTGGCGACGCTGCTGGATGGCAGTTCCTTCAACTACGTGCTGGTGGGTTCAGTCACCGATCCAAGGGCGCTGGCGAGTGTAACGATCACCAGCAGGACCGGCAGCGGGGAAGCGCAAACGGTCGCAGTCGTTGACCAGCCCAGCCCTGCGTATACGCCGCCGGATCGCGCCGCACTCGGGCCGGGCATGCCGCAGCCGCCGGGTAGATTTTTTCCTGGGGGCCGGATGATGCCTCCGCAGCCGGGGACGCCCCCGGCGGTGAGTCCGCAGGCGGCAGACGATGACGATAGTGCCGACGCTGATCAGGAAGATGCGGAAAACCAGGGCCAGACCGCGCCCACGCCCACGCCGCCGCCCGACAACGGACTGGGACTGCAGCACGGCGCGGACGCGATGCAGCAGAACCTGCAGAAGATCCAGCAGATGAGACAGCAGCAGGGTCAACCGGGCACGCCTCCAAACAACTAGTGTGGTGTTCCGCAAGCACGCGGAGCAAGTCGCTATGCGGGCTAAGAGCTGACCTCAGGCGCTAAAGCGCCAAAGTATTTGCGACGGTTTAGCGGCACGAGTGGAACTCGTGCCCTTCCCAAAACCCGAAATCGAGTCTTTCCGCAGCCTGCTAGTGTGGTGTCCCGCAAATTCGCGACATAGCTCTGGATACGTCATGGGAGGGGTAGGGGCCCTTCGACTCCGCAAGGCCAATCGCTTCGCGCTTGGCCTTTTTCCGCTCAGGGTGACAGGGTAGATCTATGCCACGAATTTGCGGGACAGTCCAACAGGCGGTTAGAAGTTAACCCTTAATCCGAACTCAATTTGCCGCGGAGCCCCGTTCGCGTACGTGCCCGAACCGGGCAGAACGCGGTCCAGTCGCGAGGTGCAATAGGTGGTTGAGTTGCCGCAGTATCCTGCCGAACTGGCGTTGTTCAGGGCATTGCCGGGCGCGCCATCCATGACACCGCTCAACTGGTTCCCCGGTCCGCCGAAGTTGGCCCAATTGAAAATGTTGAATATGGAAACGTTCGGTTCGAGCTTAACCCGCTCCCCAACCTGAAATGGCCGGCTCAGTCGCAGATCCATCGTCTTCAGCCAGGGCGCTTCCGCGTAATGATCCGACGGTATGCCTTGAATCAGAGGCGCATAGGCGCCCAGCTGTTGCAGTTGATTGGCGCGGAACAAACCACTACTCACCAGCGCCGCACCGGCCGGGGTCAACTTTCCGGCAGCGTTGCTGTTGTAGTACGCGATGGCCCTGGTGACATTGGTGGTTGAGTATTTTCCCGTGCTGCCAATAAACGTTCCCGGCAAAAGGTCGCCCACCGTGCCATCGCCGGTAATGTCGCTGCGGAAGATTTCCCCGGCCACTCCGCCTCCGTCCTGCTGTGGAACGTAAGCGCTGAGTGGAAGTGGCGACGCCAGATGCGCGATCATGGAAAGCCGCACCGCGTGTGGTAAATCTGCCGTTGGCATGAACGTAAGCTGGTGCGTCCGGTCGAGCCCTGCGTCTCCCCAATATCCCCGGTGCGCACTTCTGAAGTTTTCCGCGACGTTCAGCAGCGAATAATCTCCACCACTGCCATTCGGCTCGGCGATGTTGGTGCGATAGCGCGAGAGCGTGTAAGACATCGCGACTTCGAGCCGTTGCAGGCGCCGCAACGGGTTGGTCCCGGTGATTCCGTGGTATTGCAGGTGCACACCTGTGTACTTTGAGCGGCCTCCGGGAAAGTACATAACGTTCGAGCCCACCGCTGGATTGACTCCGCCGAACGCCGCTTGCTGCTTGCCTAACACAGAGCAGGGAAATGGTCCGCAGAACGCATTCGACGAATCGAGGCCATGGCGCGCGAAATCCGTGATGCTTGCGGTGGGCACGTTGGCCAAGTAGCAATCCACGGCTGCTTGGGAACTGGCGTTGTTGAAGGTCGCGGGCGGGCATCCCGCCGACTTGGGATTCGCCAACAAGGTGGCATTGATCGCCGACAACTCCGCCGCATAGTTATTTTGGTTGGGGTTGGAATTGTCGCCGTCGTTCAGGAGGTTCGCGTCTCCCACATGATTGGTGTCAAGGCCGAGCGGAAATTGGGTGCCGAGCTCGCGCAAGTAGTCGGCGGAGAACATGCCGCGCTCTCCGATCTGGTGCTGAATTCCACCGGACATCTTCACGATTCGCGGGGTCTTGAAACCGGGCGCGAGCATGCCTCCAAAATTCGCAATGCTGTTGGCCAGCGAGTAGACGTTGGGGCCGCCGGTGACCGCCGACTGCGCCGCCAGGAACTGCGACTGCAGATCCTGAATTGCCGTGGAAACAGTGCCGATGGGCTGTCCGCAAATCTGCGTGGCGATATCGAGCGTTTGCCCGGGAGAAGTCGTCACCGAACTCACCACCGATCCGTCCGGAAACAGCACCGCTCCCGTCGGACACAGGGTCAGGCTGCGGTTGTATTGACCGTTCGACAAGCGGTTGATGCGATCCTGATACGCATTCTGCAACAGGAAATTGTCAAAGAACATCCCGCCGCTGGCCCGCACCACGGTCTTCCCGTTGTGTCCCGGATCCCATGCCACACCCGCCTGCGGGGCGAAATTGTGATCGGGTTCGGTTACCTGCCTGCCGAGGGACTGAGCCACGCCCACGGTTTGCAGCGAAAGCAGATCGAATTGATCGAGAATATAGCCAATGGTGCAGGGGGGAGTGTGCACGATGGTCGTGTTGATCGCGGAACAGGGCACCGGCGGCAAGTCGCCGTTGGTGCGCCCGGTGTCGAACACATAATTCACGCCCAGGTTGACGTTCACGTTGGGAATCACGTTGATGGTGTCGCCGAAGTAGCCCTCGAAGCGGGTGTCGTAGTGACCGCCGGTCGAGCGGTTGAAGGCGGGGTTCTCGCTGAAATTCCCGAGGCCATTGAAAATCGTGACCGTGCCCACGGGATAGTTCAGAGGATTGTCGGCCGCTCCGCGCGGGTCGCCGGAGTAAAGCGGAAAAAGGGTTGGGGTGCTGTTGATGGCATTGATCACGGCGAGTCCGTCCGAACTGGTCACGGACGGACCATAATTTCCGGGCGCGTAGAAATCTCCCTGGGTGATGCGATGAACCGCTCCCCCGAAACGGATCGCGTGCTTCACCTTGTAAATGGTGCGGCTGTCGTAGCGCCCGAAAAGGTCGCGCTGAATGGTCTGCCGCGGACCCAATACGCTCGGGCCCAGGGCAAACGATCCGATCTGCATGTGGAAAGGCGCGGCTCCTAGAATCGTCGAATCGCCCAGCGCCGGATTGATCGCGTTCACCATCTTCTGATAGCCGAAGCGGGCGCTATTCACGTAGCGTCCCCGGTTCCAATCCAGCCCGAGTACGACCGCCGGAATATTCAGTTGATTGCGAAAATTCGACAGGCTATCGGAAGGGCCGATCTCATTCGCGTTGTCGTAGCTGAAGCGGGCAAAGCCCTTCATGTCGTCGCTGAAGTTGTAATCCAAGCGCGCCGTCAACATGTTCTCGCGAAAATAAGCGCTCTGCAGGCCGGTCTGGTTGAAAACGCCGGAAGAAGCTTCGGACGCGGTTGGCAAAATCAAATCCGCGGTTGACATCGGCAGGAAACCATCCTGCTTGGTACGTTCTCCACCGACGAAGAGAAACGCCTTATCGTTGATCACCGCGCCGCCGGCCCCAAATCCATACTGTTGCCGGCTGTAATCGTCGGGTCCAGAGGGAAAACCGGCCAGGCCGAGGGTCTGGTCGCGCAGATTTCCAAACAGATTGCCGTGCCATTCGTCTCCACCGGAGCGGGTGGTGACCCGCACCACACCGGTGGCGTTCAGCGACTGAAACAATTCCGGCGTGGCGCGCGAGACGATCACTTCGCGCACCGCCTCGGCTGGCAGGTTCAGTTCGGCTGCACCCTTGGTCTCATCCATCACCTCGACTTCATCCATGTCGTAGTGCGTGGTTCGCGCCAGTTGGCTGTCGATTGAGAGTGATTGGATTGCGCTCTTGCCGGGATTAAGAATGGTTCCATCCACCGCCTGCACTCCCGGCTCAAGCTCCCCAGCAGTGAGATAGTTCCGCCCGTTAATCGGCAGCTTGTCGGGAGCGTCGCCGGTGAAGGTACTCTCGAGGCGCACCGGGCCGGGATTGATCCATTCCAGCTTGAAATCGGCGGTGGCGGCCGCGCCCAACACCACGGTCACGTTGCTTTCGACGGGCTGCATGTCGCGGCCCTCTACGCGCACCACGTAAGCGCCGGGCGGCACCTGCTCGGTAACGTACTTGCCGTCCTTGTCCGAGCGGGTAACGCCCCTGGTGTCGGCCGCCTGCGAGCTGTACAAAACTCGCGCGCCCTCGACGGGGGTGCCGGTGTCATCCCGCACCGTGCCCTGAATGGTGCCGGTGGTGGGGTTTTCGGTGGTCTCGGCTTCGTTCTGCCCCCACAACGAAACCGTGAGCGCGACAACAACGAGTAATAGGCGAATAAGCAGGGAACGACAAACACGCAAGCCCGAGCAATCGAACAAAGTGACTCTCCTGGGGCAGAACCTCAAGTAGAACCTGGAAGCGATTCCGCGTCTAAGGGTCTTAAAGTTTCGACAGCAATGGAATGGAACAGTTTACTAGATGCGCCCACTTCCCCGGCGCGATGTACGCGTTTTGGTCTTGTCTTAAGTGTTTAAGACACTACCCGCGTTTTTACCTTAGGAGCGAACGGGAGCAAGCGCTCTCTCGTGTGGAGACGGGGCTTGCCCCTCTCATTCTGTGGCGGAGACGCGGCAAGCCGCGTCTCTACTTGAAATCGGACAGCCCCTCAGAACGTGCCCTTGCGCGTGTAGTAGCCGGCGCGATAATGCGACTGAAAAGGACCGCCCGCCGGCGCGTTCGTCAGGTCCACCCGCAGTTGACGGAATTCCGAATTCGAATGGCGCTCGGAAGGATAGTAGGCCAGCAAATATTGGGTTCGGAGTTCGTCGCTGATCTGGCGGAAGGCGTCGTCCAGTTGCGCCAGCGACTTGGCGTAGTAATACTTGCCGCCTGTATCCGAGGAGATCTGAATCAGCGCATGCTCGCCGCCAGTGTCCCGCCCCGCGTCCGCTTCGATGGGCACGATGATGATGCTGTAAATAATCGCTTCCGCCTCCTGGGCGGCGCGCAGCGCTTCTTTGTAGTTCACCTGGCTCATGGTGTCTCCGCCGTCGGTGATCACGACCATCACTTTTCTTCCCTGCCGGCGGCTTAGCGCCTGCGATCCGAGAAAAACCGCATCGTACAGCGCTGTCGCCGAACCATTGCGCTCGCGATCAATTCCAGTGTCGATCTTTTTCAAATCGGAAGTGAAGGGCACCATCTGACTCACGATCTCGCTGAACTTGTACACGGCCAGCCCATCCTGTGGCCGCACGATCGCGTGCGCGAACTTGCGCGCCGAGGTCAGTTCCAGCGGCAGATCTTTTCTTGTGCTCAGGCTGGTATCCACCGCCAGCACAATCGACAGCGGCAGCGCCGATTCCTTGTCGAAGATCGCGATCTTCTGCTCTTTGCCGTCCTCTTTCAGCACAAAATTTTCCTTCTGCAGGTTGGCCACCGGAGCGCCGCGCGCATCCGTCACCGTCACGAATACGTTCACCAGCTTTACGTCGACCTTGATGGTGGTTTCCGGTTCCTCCGCGAACAACTGGGCGGCAGCGGAAATGATCGAGAGAAAGAATACGAGGTGCAGGATATGCTTCATGAAAAGATTCAAAAAGCCAGGTTTCAGAGTTTCAGAGTTTTAAGATACCTCGGCGCCTAAAGCCGCATTCAAGACAATGCAGTTACCGCAGCGGTAAACCGCTGCGCCACCCAAAATCGAATGCAAAATCGAATTTTCCGCAGGCTGTGAAGCCGTGCCCTTCCCGTTCTTGCTCGCACATAGTTCTCGAATGGCCCTCAGACGGGGCAAGCTCCGTCTCTACACAATCATTTGGATGCACCCGGCTTGCCCGCTGTGCCTGCCGGCCGTCGAATTTCTTCGGGAAACGCTTCGCCGTCGGCCCACACTGCTCCATCTTCAAAATATTCTTTCTTCCAGATCGGCACGGTCTTCTTGAGCGTGTCGATGATCCAGCGGCAAGCCTCAAACGCCGCGCCGCGATGCGCCGCCGCCACCACGATCAGCACGCTCGTTTCGCCAATTTCCAGCCGGCCCAGCCGATGAACAATCGATGCTCCCCGCACCTCAAAACGCGGCCGCGCCTCACGCGCCAGGGATTCCATTTGCTTGAGCGCCATCGTTTCATACGCTTCGTAATCCAGATAGAGCGTGTGCCGGCCACGCGTATGGTTCCGTACTACGCCGTCGAAAATCACGACCGCGCCATCCTCGGGCCGCTTCAGGCGCTTGACGACAGACTCTCGATCGATTGGTTCGCGAACAATTCGCACTTCATTTCGCACTTCATCACGCCGAACCTCATCCCGAACGGCGTTGGTTTCCGCAGACCCGCCGCTCACGGGCGGCAACAGCCCGACTTCATCACCCTCGCGCAAGGTTCGCTCCGGTCCGGAATACTCCCGATTCACCGCGATCGCCAGCGACGGTACCATCGCTTCGAACTGCGGAGCCTCACTGCCATAATGGGAGAGCACTTCCTGCACTTTTGCCCCTTCGGGGAGATCGATGGTCTCGCCCGAGCGGCCTACCAGGTCCTTCAATACTCCAAAAAAAAGCACGCCAATCTTCATCGGAATTCTCTTGAGGGCGCGGGTCTTCGCGGCCCTTCCCATTCGTGCTCGCACATAGTTCTCGGATGGCCCCCGTCCCTCAGCGGCTAAAGCCGCAATGAAAATAGGCCAATTATCGCAGCGGTGAACCGCTGCGCCACCCAAAATCAAGTGCAACGTCGAACTCTTCGGCAGAGTGTGAAGTCGCGGCCTCTCTAAAGACGGAATCAAACCCGCGGGCTGCCGCCCGCTAATCGCCTCAACTTGCGGTATCGCTAAAGCGATACCCTGATACGAAACCGGAGTTTTTCCGCAACCTCGAACCAGGTACTGGCTCCAGTGTAGCGCGCGCCATCCCAAAGGGACTTGTCCCTCCGGGTTGTCGGTCGCACCCAACCGCCTCATTCGCTCAATTACTTCCGTAATCGTGCATTGGGTCACTTTCGCGCTTAATCTTATTGGCAACACTCTTTACTGAGAGGAGGCTGTTATCGTTAACGCCGCCCAAACCGACGCCAGTCGCAACGCGTCTGCTCGGTCTTTCCTGCACAGCCTCAATATTCTGGTCAAGTACACGCGGCTGTATGGAGTGAACCACAAACGCACGGAAGGTCAGTTCCAGAGTACCTGGAGCGAACTGCAGCAGGCGCTGCCGAAAAGCGGCGACACGGGTTTTCTGCTGGGCGTGTCGGACAACAAACTTCTTCTCGATGGCATTCCGCTCGAAGCGGGACAAGCCGAGCGGAGCTTCGCACAGTTGCTGAATGCGGCCGGCCTTTCGAGCATCATGTTCTCCAGCAAGGTCACGCTCGATGACTTTACCCGCCTGGTGCGGGCCTTTGCCATGGGTGGATCGAAAGCGCAGGACTTCGCCAAGCAGATTAAGGAAACTCTGGGCGATAACAAGGATTCCTCGATCCGCATCAATGAGGTCAAGTTCATCGCCGCCGATCCCGCCACGGGTGAATATTCCATGGCCGCCCAAATCGCCGCCCAGGCGCTCGGCCCGGAAGCGAAGCAGTGGCTCAATGATCCTCAGAAACTTTTGCAACTGATTGCCGCGGCCCAGGGAGCGAGCGCCGGCGGTTCTGGCGGCGCACCCCTCGGCAGCGTCCCCAGCATCCCGATTCCGGGCGGCATAGGGACGGGCGGGGCAGGGTCGGGCGCATCCGCAACCGGAAATTGGACCGGTGGCGTCGTTCCTTTACAGGAAGAAGAAGTCATCCAGACCATTCGCCTGCTCACTCATTTTGGCCAGGCGATGCAGGATCCGAACTCTTCTCCGGAAAACCTCCAGGTCGAACTGGGCAAGGCGCCCGATGGCGCCAAGGTCAATCTTGCCCAGTTGCTGGAAAGTCTGGCGGCGCAGGCTTCTCTGAATAAACCCAGCGATGGCAATGACACCCCGCTTCTGATGAAGGCGGCGGAAAGCATGGCCATCAAATTCGCTCTGGACCGTTATCAGCGGGGCGATGTCAAGGTCAACGCCGTCCACGAGATGATGGAGCACATGAGCCGGCAGATGGACACGCTGCGCCAGATTCTGCGCGTCCAGGAAGATAAAATGTCCAAGGCCGGCATCATGGTTGAGTCTCACGCCGACATACTCGACCGCATGTTCTGGGCGGAGATTCCCGAGGCGGGCAAGAAAAGCGTTCTGCTCTCGAGCGAAGCCGCCTGTGTGCCGCCGCGAAACATTCGGCAGTTCGTCGAAATTCTTTTTGAACGCGACGACAATGAGCTGGCCTCCAAAATTCTTGCCAACTACTGCAGTGGCGTCGACGCCAAGGATGCCGATCCCCGACGCAAGACGGCCACCGGACTCGCGCAACTCGCCGACCTCTTTGCCGACGCGCCGGATGAAGTCATGCCCAATGCCGTCGCCCTGATCGCGGAGAAACTGGGCACGGAAAATGATAGCGAGATTCAGAGTCTGCTGAGCGCCGCCTTCGCACGCTTTGGGCAGGAAGCCTGCAGCCGCAAGAAATACAAAGCCGTCGCCGAACTCTGTGAATCGCTGGAACGAGTAAGCCAGCAACGGCCTGCGCTGGTGCAGGATATCCGCTCGCGCGTAGGCATCGAAAATCGCCTGCCCGAAATGATCGAAGAAGCCATCAACGCCGATCAGGTGCCCGAGGATCTGATCAACGTCCTGCAGCAGCTGCCCAGAAATTCCGTCGAACACCTGGCTGACCGGTTCTTCCGGGCGCAGAGACGGGTCGAATGCGATCGCATTGTCGAACTCGTCGGTGAACTGGGACAGCCCGCCGTCGACGATCTGCGCGACATGCTGCGCTTGGGACAGCCGCGCCAGGCTGCCTCCGCCGTCGGCCTGATGAGCCGCCTCGCGGTGACTTCGTTGCTGGAGTTGCTGCCCTCGCGCATGGGCGAGTTCAACCGCTTCTATCAGGACGTCATCGTCCGCCAGATCGCGTATGGCGCCGCGCCCGACCGCGGACGCACGCTGCTCGAACTGCTCGAACTACTCGACCCACTTATTCTGCCCGAGGCCATCGACGAGATTGGCATGAGCCAGGACCACAACGCCAGTTCCAGCCTGATCGCGCTGGCTACGGTCGGTGAGGTCAGCAATCGACCGCCATTCGTGCAACTGAAAGCCATCGAGTCACTCGGACGTTTGCGCGAGAGCGAGGCCGTTCCCGTTCTGCGCTCCATCGTCGACGACAAGAAATTCTTCGGCTATAGCCAGCACCGCGAATTGAGGATCGCCGCTATTCAGGCGCTCTCCAAGATTGATCCTCGCCACGGCACCCAGGCTCTCGCCGAGAGCGGCCTGGAGGCCGGCGAACTCGCCATCGCTCCGCTCGATTCAGGTCCCGGATGTCCCTGGGTCCGTCAGCGTCGCTACGAGCGGATCGTCCTGCCGCGCACGCTTTCCGCCACGCTTTCCAGTTCCTGGGGAAAGTCGAACATCGTTATGCGGGAGATGAGTCTGGGCGGCGGCATGGGCACGCGCAATGACAATCTTCGCGTCGGCTCCGAAGCCCACGTCGAAATTTCGCTGGGCGTGAAAAAAATCCGCGGCGAAGTTCTTCTTCGCCGTGCCCGCGTCAATGAAATCGGTTTCGAGTTCGTCGGCATGGACCTCGACAGCCGCTACCGCCTCCGCCGCGTCCTGGTCGAGGCCTTGCAAAAAATCCCCGAGAATCGCGCCGCCGACTGGGACGGCGAACGCAGAAGCACGTAGAAGCTCTCAGCTCTCAGCTGTCAGCTCTCGGCTCTCAGGAAGTGCCCACTCCCACGAAATGAATGCAGGAAATCGGCTTGCCGTCTCGGCAACCGTCGCTTCCAGGCATTTCCACACAACGATTCCGCAGAAAAGAAAGCCCCCGCGCTTGCAGGGGCCTATTCACAAACCAAGTTATAGAAAGCAAGTTCGCAAAACCGCGGACTCGCCTACGCTACTTTCACGAAAATAATCACGAGCGTGAACAACACCAGCGATTCGATGAACGCCAAGCCGAGAATCAGCGCCACCTGAATGCCAGCGCGGGCGGCCGGATTGCGTCCAAGCGCTTCGCATGCCGCCGACGCCGTACGCCCCTGGGCTTGCGCCGCCAGTCCGGATGCGAGGGCGATCGCGAAACCAGAAGTGATCACCACCCAGTTGGTTGTGCTAGACCCGCCTGCGCCCGTCTGCGCAAATGCCGGGACAGCGAGAAAAGAGAACATCATCATCACAAACAGCAACATCACAATTTTCCGCATTTGTTTCTCCTTATATGAATTGCCCCAGTGGGTGGTTGACGTCGTGCTCATGGAAGCCAACGCCCTCACGCTGAAAGGCAGTTGCCAGTTACCAGTACCCAGTACCCAGAATCCAGAAAATCTCTCACTGGATACTGGGTACCGGGTACTGATTTAGTGCTCATGCGCTGTTGCCTCTCCCAGATAAACGCAGGCGAGCAGCACAAAAATGTACGTCTGAATAAACGAAACGCCGATGTGCAAGCCCTCAAACAGAATCGGAATTCCCAGGGGCACCAGCGAAAAAAATACCAGGGTCACCATCTCGCCGGCGAACATGTTCGCGAAAAGACGGACCGTCAGTGACAGGACGCGGGCCGCGTGACTGAACAGCTCAATCGGGAACAAGAGAATCGGCAATAATACCCGGACGGCCAGAGGCATGCCCTCTTGCGGCCCCATAAAGTGCTTTAGGTAACCCAGAGGCCCATTCGCGCGCACACCCTGAACGTGATAGTAAAACCACGTGAGCAGCGCACATCCGAGCGGCACGACCGGCAC
>Ga0116134_1001020_pt1 | contig 14326 bp, 16 predicted proteins | sample June2015DPH_19_5_FD_89737 | JGI IMG/M metagenome (GOLD analysis project Ga0116134, IMG submission 89737) | Peatland microbial communities from SPRUCE experiment site at the Marcell Experimental Forest, Minnesota, USA - June2015DPH_19_40 | ecosystem: Environmental > Terrestrial > Soil > Wetlands...
ACATCCCGTACGCCTCACGGTAATTGATGGCCACCCAATACGCGTAAACCTTCGCTGCACCATATGGGCTGCGGGGATGAAACGGTGTTTGTTCGTTCTGGGGCGCCGGCGCCGCGCCGAACATCTCCGAGGAACTGGCTTGGTAGAAACGGCTGGTCACGCCACTCCGGCGGATGGCGTCAAGAAGTCGGGTTGTCCCCAAAGCCGTGATGTCGCCCGTGTATTCCGGATTTTCAAAGCTAACCATGACATGGCTTTGGGCGCCTAAGTGGTATACCTCGTCCGGACGGATGCTGTAGATGAGATCGATCAAGCGGCTGCTGGTCGAGAGATCGCCGTAATGCAAGAACAGACGGGCGTTGGGAGTGTGCGGGTCCACATAAATATGGTCTAAGCGGCCGGTGTTGAATGTGCTGGCGCGACGAATGATTCCGTGCACTTCATAGCCTTTTGATAGAAGCAGTTCAGCAAGATAGGAACCATCCTGTCCGGTGATTCCTGTGATCAGAGCTTGTGGCAAAGGGCACCTCAACTCCCCGAAGGGCTCGAACACCTGAGTAAATAGCTTACATTATTCGTTTTCTGGCGGTCCAGTGGCCGGCAGTTCGCGATGTACACGGCTGCCGAGAGGTAGCGAAGCCACATGGGACTAGACTCACGCCCCCCTGCCTGTGGCACCAGCTTTGCCGTCTTCGCGATGAACCATTGCACGCGCATTACTTGCGATGGACATCACAAACAGCAGAATGCTGAGATCCAGGAAGTTATGAGGAATAACAGGTGGTTCGCCGAACAGGCGTGCACCCAATCCCCCAAACCACAATACCCGGTAAACAATTGCCACTGCCGCACTGACACAAGCGAGGTAGTACGACCACTCTGCTATTTTCGATTCAAACATTGTTCCCTCCTAAGGGCACCATAAGGCAGGATTGGCCGAGTTCTTCTCCACAGCGCCGCAAGCGTACTCCAGCGTATAGAAAGGTTCAAGAGACGGTCGGACAGATCCGGAGTTATCAAATTGCCGTCAGCAAGGGCCCAACCCATCCTCTGCCGGTGACCTCACCCGCCACTTCCGTCTGAAATGGCTTCTTCTTTTTCCTGGACGTGAACGAGAACGCGACCGAAGGAAAAGTTAATCAGGCCGTATCATCGAATCTCTGCTGGTCGCACCCGGAGAGAATTATGCCTGTTCGGCGGGCTTCTTCTTGGGTTTCAGCGGGCCGGTGACGTGCAGGGGCTTGTCGAGGCCGGTGTGATACTAACGGAGTTGCTCGGCCTGAAGCAGGCATCCCAATAAATCAACTTTATCTTTCAGATCGGGACTTACCAGAACAATGCAGCCGCGTCGGACGCCAGATTCCTCGGTGGAATGTCTGGCGGGGAAGTAGGGGACAAATCGAGGGTCCGAGTCGAAGGGGAAATCGCGAAGAGAAAGGCTTTTGCCGGGACCATAATCGTCGTAACCATAGCCGGGATCATTGGGAACTTGAAAATCGTCGATCATAATGACAAAGCTGGGGGACTTCCGTGCGATCAACTCTGTCTCCTCGGCTAACGGCAAATCTTCCAGCCAATGCGCATCCAGATAAAAAAAACTACATCCATTGTCGGCAAGATTTATCGTCGAAAGGAATTGTCGCGAATCAGTGTTGTACATGTGAACGTTGGGAATCGCCCGCAGCCTTCGCCTGGCGAGTTCGAAGACGCGCGTATTGGTCTCGGAAGTGTAGACGGGGGCGCCGCCTGAATTCAGCGCGAGAAAAAGTGTCGTTGACCCGCGATAAGTGCCTGTTTCGACGATTGCATCGAACTTGCATGCCCGGACTAGATCGATGAAAATCATCTGTCGAAAGCACTGCCCATTGAAAGGCCCACCCCAGGAATCCCACCTTTCAGGGTGCCCGTAGTAATCGACAGCCCCAATGAAGGACTGAGGTAGATGATTCGCCAGCCAAGTTTTCATTGAAGTAAACACAACCGAGCCTCCAGCTTTGGCCGAGATTTCCACTTTCACTATCACAAGTATGGATAATCTCCGCTGAAAAAACTAGGCGGCTTGGCACCGACTGACCGACCTGCTGAAAGCCGCAATGAGGAAGGACGAGAAAACGCAGGAGGAGTTGTTCAATACGAGCGGACATGCTGGGTTCTCACTCATGCCGATGCAGCAGCCCGACGAAGCCGGGGAGGCATAGCAGCTGGCGGTCGAGAGCAAAGCAGGTAAGGGTCTCCATGATACGGGATGGACCTTCATCTCCATCCGCCCGATTTCAAGTTCCGCTAGAGCCAAGTCGCTTCAACACCTCATTGGTCCCGCCAGCGATCCACGACTTGCCAGATTTTGCGGTACTTACGGTGCGGCTGGAAGCCGAGTCCTTTCAAAAGTGAATCGCGGATCGACTTTTTCTCCAGCCTGCTAGGGAACACGGTATATCGCGGCACCCGCAGCAATGCCAACCAGCGTACTAGCATTCATCGCTTCCTTGAGCGCACTACCCGGAATGAAGAGTATATCCTCGTCCCGGACGGAAACATCGTGAGTCTTGCCACGCAGCAGTTTCTTCAGATCTATCTTTTGCTCTTGAAACCCGTTCTCAGTACGACGAAGCAGTCTCGTTTTTCCGGGAGCGGCCATGCGAGTCGGCCCCGCGGCGACAGCCACGACCTGTAAGACCGTGATTCCTCCCGTGGAATTTAGCACGTATCCACCCGGCCGAGTTACCTCTCCTAGTACGTAGACGATACCCGCTTTCGGAACTACGACGGTGTCGCCCGGCTGTAGCTCGACATTGCTGGTGGCCATTTCGGCCGGATCTTTCGAGATGTGAACGGTCGTCGTGTCTTTTTGGTCGCGGTGGCTGATCGTGACCATATTGGCAGCTTTATCGGTAGGTCCGCCCGCGGCCTGCAGCACATCAAACAACCGGTGCGGGCCAAGAGCGGAATAGAACCCGGGCTTGGCGACCTCGCCGGCCACAGAAATTCCGCTGCTGGTGTACTCCTTGACGTATACCGATACGTGCGGATCGTTAAGAATATTATTTTCGCGCAACTTCGCTTCGATAGTCGATTCCGCTTCGCTACTGCTGAGGCCCGCTATTCGAACATAATCGATCAGCGGCATCGAGATGTTTCCGTCGGCGCTCACGTGAGTGTGCCCAGAAAGATCAGGCGCGCCATACACCGTGATCTCGACGTCATCTCCGGGACCGATGACGATCGCGGAAGATTTGGCCAGCGGAGAGGTCTTTTGTTCAGCGGATCCAGCCGGAGGCTGAGTGGCCATTCTCGATGGTTCTGTGCTTACGTCGCCTTGATGGGTAGTGTCTTGCACAGGAGCGCTGTCCTGCGCCAGGGCCACTTGGAGCAACGCAACGATGCCGAGCACGATCAATAGGTTCAGGAGCTGCGAGAGGAAACTTGGAATGCGATGCATGACCCTACCCGATTCTAATGCCGCGCCGTGCAAACGCACAACCCGAATACATTGTCATTTTCTTCGCAAGGAATGTGCGCCGAGACCGCATGGCCGCTACTTGCATGGTAAACTCCGGTAGCACCGCACAAAGTGAGGAAACTTAGCAAGTGCAAAGGCCGTCGGCTTGAAGTTGAACACGGAGATCTTGGCTCAACGAACTCTCAGGAGACACAAAAACGCCGCCGATGAAAGCGTTTGAGATCCTGTGCGCATTGGCTGGCGCGGAGCTGGGTTCGGAACGGATCGAGCGCATTGCGAATTGGAATCTCTCAGCGCTCGACTGGAGCGAGGTTCTTCGCCTGGGGGATTACCATGGAGTTCTACCGCTCGTCGCGAGCAACCTGATCGAACATCGTCGTGCCGAACAGGGTCGCGGTCTTCCACCGGAAATCGAGCACTCGCTGCGATCTGCGTACGAAGCGAACCTGCGACGCAGCTTGTGGTTCACCGCCGAACTGGTGCGCATCATGCAGCACTTCGAGCGCCGGCAGTTGCGGGCGGTCCCGTTCAAAGGGCCGGTGCTGGCGCAATCGCTTTACCGCGATCTGGGGCTGCGAAGCTTTTCGGATCTCGACTTCCTGATTTCTCCCAGAGACTTCGAGCGAGCAAAGCAGGCTCTTGCCGAAGTCGGATATCACCCTTCTGCGGATCTCAGCCCAGCCGTCGAGCGATTCTGGCTGCGCAAAGGCAACGAGCGCCCGTTTGACAGCGCAGCTGGAAAAAACCTGGTCGAACTCCAGTGGGCGCTGGTGCCGCGTTTCTATGGAGTTGATCTGAGCGTGGAGGATCTGCTGGTGCGCGCCGGCCGCACAGTTGTGGGCGGTTGCGAAATGCCTTGCCTGTCTGCCGAAGATTCGCTGCTGGCGCTGTGCCTGCACGCCGCCAAGCATCTTTGGACGCGTCTGATCTGGCTTTCGGATATTGCGGAGACTTTGCGGACCGAGACCATCGACTACTCGCTGGTGTTTACCCAGGCGCGCAGGCTGGGAATCGCTCGCATTCTTGGCGTAAATTTCTGGCTGGTGAAAAACGTTCTTCGGGCGGAGCTTCCCAAACCCGCAGAGGAAATGATTGCGGCCGATCCTCGAGTTCCCGCTCGGGGCTTTGAATTCGCTGAGCGTCTCGCTCGCGGCTCGGCTTATGATTTCGAATCCACGGAATCCTTCCGGCTGATCCTGAAACTGCGTGAGCGCCTCGGCGATCGCGTTCGATATCTCTGGCGGCTGGTTTGGACGCCGGGCGTCGGAGATATTGCGGCGCTGCGATTGCCGGAAGCGCTTTTCCCTCTTTATCGAATCGTGCGGATGGGTCGATTGATGGGGAAGCTGGTCTGGTAACGGAAATTTAAGCGTTGTTAGTGCGCTTCGCCGGTCGCCAGGCACTCGACGACATGGACAGAGGTTTTAAGTGTCGACCCGAATTTCCTACGATCGTCTCTTGAACCTTTTCAGACGGTGGAGTACTCTTGCCGCGCTGCGGGAAGAAGTTCTCGGCGAAACCTGCCTACAGTTAAGGAGGGAACGATGTCTCAATCGAAAGTTGCAGAGTGGTCGTACTACCTCGCTTGTGTGAGTGCGGCAGTCGCAATCGTTTATCGGGCACTGTGGTTCGGTGGATTGGGTGCACGCCTTTTCGGCGAACCACGTGTTGTTCCTCATAACTTCGTGGACCTCAGCATTCTGCTGTTTGTGGTATCGATCGCGAGCAATGCGCGTATGATTGTTCATCGCGAGGACGGCAAGCAGCCGCCAAAGGGAACCTAGCGCGAGCTTGTTTTCGCCTAATTCCACTACGAACCGCGATGCAGATCCGCCTGTGGCATGCGGCATAGGGCTTGATCAGGTTCTCTTCTCAATTACTGCTGCAAAACTGGCACCGAAGAGTTTTCGGCGCGAATCTCGTTCCGAATATATCGAATTTTCCAGGAGTTGATTATGACGGTTAGCCATATTGAAACGGCGGGTGTGCATCAGCGCGAGGGGCTGAAAGCTTTCCTGGCGGCGCGCGAGTTCCTATTCAGGCACCGCGAAGACTACGAGACCGCGTACCGCGATTTCCGCTGGCCTCAGCTCGATAGGTTCAACTGGGCGCTCGATTACTTCGACACCTTCGCGCGTGGCAACAATAAGCCGGCGCTTTGGATCGTGGACGAAAACGGTCCCGAGGTGAAGCTGACCTTCGCCGAGATGTCACAGCGCTCCAACCAAGTTGCGAACTTCTTGCGCAAGCAGGGAGTTCGCCGTGGTGACCGCCTTATCGTCCAACTTCCCAACCTGGTCGCGATTTGGGAGATCATGTTGGCGGCACTCAAGCTGGGCGCCATTGTGATTCCCGCTGCCACGCTGCTTACCGTCGCCGATTTGCGCGACCGCCTCGATCGCGGCAAGGCCCGGCACGTGATCACCCTCTCTGGACTGACCGAAAAATTTGCCAGCCTGGGCGGCGATTACACTCGCATACTCGTCGGCGGCACGGAACCAGGCTGGACAGCCTATGCGCAAGCCTACGAGGAGAGCCCCGACTTCATTCCAGACGGCGAGACCAACGCGACCGATCCGTTCATGTTGTATTTCACTTCGGGGACGACCGCTCTGCCCAAGCTCGTGCTGCATACTCACCAAAGCTATCCTGTCGGTCACCTCGCTACCATGTATTGGATTGGGATCCGGCCCGACGACATACACTTGAACATCAGCACTCCGGGATGGGCCAAGCACGCCTGGAGCAGCTTCTTCGCGCCGTGGAACGCGGGCGCCACCATCTTTGTGCATAACTACGACCGCTTCAGCGCCAAGCGGACCCTCGAGGTCGTCGCCCGCTGCGGCGTCACTACGATGTGTGCTCCGCCGACCGTTTGGCGTTTGTGCATCCTTGAGGATTTGAAGTCGTTCCCGGTCCAGCTTAAAGAGTTGGCAAGCGCTGGCGAGCCGCTTAACCCCGAGGTGATCGAGCGGGTGCGAGCGGCTTGGAATATCACTATCCGCGACGGTTTTGGTCAGACCGAGAACGTGTTGCTGCTGGGCAATTTTCCCCGACAGACCGTCAAGCCGGGCGCCGTGGGCAAGCCTTCGCCGGGGCACCGCGTGGTGCTGCTCGATGCCGAGGGCAACGAATCCGATGACGGCGAGATCGCGGTCAAGTCCGATCCCAAGCCCATCAGCCTGATGGTTGGCTATGTGGACGACGAAGAGCGCACCGCGCAATCTTTTGCCGGAGGTTACTACCGCACCGGCGACGTGGCTCACCGCGATGCCGATGGCTACTTCACCTATATCGGGCGCGCAGACGACGTCTTTAAGAGTTCCGATTATCGGCTCAGTCCGTTCGAACTGGAGAGCGCATTGATCGAGTATGAGTGCGTCGCCGAAGCTGCGGTTGTGCCCAGTCCGGACGCCATCCGCTGGCATGTGCCCAAGGCATTTATCATGTTAAAGCCCAGTTTTCAGCCGTCGGCGGAAGTGGCCCTTGGGATTTTTAAATTTATACGTGCGCGCCTTGGTCCCTACAAGCGCATCCGCCGGATCGAATTTTCCGAGCTGCCCAAGACTATTTCCGGCAAGATTCGGCGTGTGCAATTGCGCGGCATCGAATTGCAGCCGAGCCGGGACCGCCGTCCCGGGGAGTATTGGGAAGAGGATTTTCCCGAGCTAAGGGACGCGACAAGATAAACTGGGGCGCGCCGAAAATGCGCCGCTTTCCTGGACCATGCGAACACCCCGCTTGTCATCGGTTGTATGAGTCCGCAGTCGATTTCCAACAAAACCCACCGAATTACTCCCGACTGAAGCGCAATACCGCCAGCTACAGAATCACAGGCATAAAGCGGGTCGGCCCAGTAGCACTGTACTTCCGGGTGCATTTTGGGCACGGCCAAAAGCGGGCATGGTTGTAGGGCACGGTCTTCGCAAAGAGTTTAGATCGGAATTAGCCCGCGCCGGATTCCCAGGGTCACCGCTTCGGTGCGGGTGGAAGCACCCAGCTTGTCGAGAATCGAGCTGATGTGGAACTTGACCGTATGCTCGGAGATACCGAGACGCGCCGCGATATCTTTGTTGACGAGTCCCTCCGCTAACATTCCAAGCACCTCGGTTTCGCGGGAGGTGATCTCTTCGGACAATTCAGCTTCAACTTTCAGGGGCTGATCGCCGTAGACGGCGGCCAAGCTCTCTGCGGCCGGTGTGCTCAGCAACACCAGTCCATCATAGGCGGCATAAATGGCGGAGAGAACGTCGTCTGGGTCGCTCTCTCTGGGCAGAATCGCGCGCACCCCGCTGCGCAACAAGCGCGAGATCGACCGCGGGTCGCTGACCTCCGTGAGCAGAACAATCGCGACATCCGATTTCGGCTCAAGTAATAAATCGCGGATCGAATCGGAGTCGATGACCATTACATCCAGTTCGGTGCCACGAGCAAATGACACCAGGCTCGCCACGGCGCCAAAACTTCCCGCCAACTGGAAGTCAGGATGGCCGCGGATGATGCTTTCGAGCCCGGCACGGCGGACGGCGGAGGTCGCGGCCACCGCCACTCGGATCCCTCCTCCGCCTCGCTTCGACATTCGTTATCGCACTCTCTCGCCCAAAGTGATTGAAACCCGCTTAATCTCGCCAGCGCGAATCACTCTGATCTGCAGCACATCACCGATCTTCGCGGTGGAAAGCGAATCCTGGATTGCATCCACGTGTTCGACTGTCTTTCCGCCCACTTCGAAGACAACGTCTCCCAGCAACATTCCAGCCTTTTCTGCCGGCCCACCGTTTTCGACGTGCATGACAAGCAGCCCGACCCGCGTTTGAGTAGGCAGCTTCGAGCGCATATTTTCCGGTACCTCCACCGGCTGCATTGCGATGCCCAAATAGGGCCGAGCGATATGCCCTCTTTCCAGGAGTTCTTCGACAACGCGATTGACAGTTGCGACCGGCACTGTCACGGCTCTCCCATGTCCTAGGCCCCGTGTATTCATGCCAACAACCTCGCCTCTGACATTGAGCAGCGGTCCGCCGGAAAATCCCGGATACAAGGCGAGGTCGAGCCGGATGTGCTGATCGAGTTGTCCCCCACGCCGGTTCCTCCACTCGCCGCTGATGCCGCCAATGATCCCACTGCTCGCCACTAGATCCCCGCGCCTCGTGCGGCCGAGCGCAAGAACCAGATGGCCGAGTTTCAGGCTTGTCGAGTCGCCGAGTAGGGGCACACCTGAAAAGCCTTCCTCGTTCCTTAGGACGGCTATGTCGGTACTAGGATCGCGTCCAGCCAGTTTCGCGGAAACGGCACGACCACCATCGAGCAGCACTTTGATGTCTTCGTCGCGCTGCACGCCGTGATGAACCGTTACGATCACGCCCTTCTTCCATTGGATGCCACTGGTCGGCATCCAGCGTCGGGCATGGACGGCAACCACGCTACCGCCCACCTTCTCCGCTGCAGCCGCGAATTCGCTTGAAATTGTTTCCAATATTGAATTGCTCATGTCTAGCAAAAGCCCCTTTCCTGAACTGTGAGAACAGGATCGAGGATAGGAACGGAGGGCGCATCCGCCACATGGCTAGGTAGAAACCAGAAGGTTGGCTAGGCAAGCCTGGGCCCGATTGTTCTTCGATGCGCACATGCGAGACCCTCTTCGCTCCAACCCGTGGGCGGCACCCGGTGTTGATTAAGGCCGCGCAAGACGCTCTAATGAACTCGAAGTATGCAGTCGCTTCGAAATGAAACGGTGGAACTGATTGAACTCCGTTTCAGAAATCCGGGGGAACAATGAACTGGGAAACGTTTGGCAGAGCCCTCAGATGGCTCGGTCCGGTCTCAGTGTTATTGGCAGGTCTGTGGGTGTCGGTGTGGACTCCGGTTCGTGCCCAGTCCGGTTCCGCAGCATCGTCGGCACAACGCAAGACCAGCACCCCTTACACTGGCGATCTGTCCATTTTCGATGCCCCGGGGCGAGATGAACGCCTGCAGATCAACCGGGTCATGGATCTGTTAGGCATTGAGCCCGGCAAAAACGTAGCCGACATCGGTGCCGGATCGGGCTGGTTCACGGTGCACGCCGCTCGCCGCGTCACGAGCTCGGGCACGGTTTATGCCGTGGACATCAACCCGGAGGCAATCGAATACATCGACCAGCGCGCGAAAAAAGAGCAACTTCAAAACATAAAGACAATCCTCAGCAAACCCGACGATCCATACATCCCAGCCGCCAGCATCGACGCCGTGCTACTGCTCAAGACCTACCACGAGGTAGCCCATCCGATTGTCCTACTCCGGAATCTTCGCTCATCGCTTAGACCAGGAGCCAGGGTCGGAATCATTGATCGCAATGGCAACGGAGCAAATCATGGGGTGAATAGAGATGTGGTCGTTCGCGAAGCCGCCCAAGCCGGCTACGAACTGCGCGACTCACAGGATTTCGTGAAAGCCGACGGCATGGATTATTTTCTGATCTTCACTCGGAAGCCGGACTAGGTTCGCCGTTGCGATTTTTCTAGAAGCACACGAGCGATGAGCAGGCAGACCGCGGGAGTCGTGTCGAAGCCAACCGCGGCTGTGGGAGCCCGAGGGCTCGCCGACAGTAGAATAGACGGAAATGGCTGTCTCAATCGAACTGCATAACACAGGTGATCCCGCGGTTGGGCGAGAAGTTGAGGCGCTCGTTGAACACGCTCTGAGTGACAGAGCTGGAGACTGGCGGGTATCAATCGTTGGCTCCCGCGCAAACGACAATTGGGAAATGAAGGTCGAGGGACCGAACGGGTTTGAGCGGTCGTACACATTGGCAGGAAGTGCGGGGGAGCACCAACCAATGGTGATCGGGAACGTGCTTCTGAAGTTGTTACCTGCGAAAATGCCCCAGCGGTAGAAACGGATTTTCCCTTCGTCGTGTGGGGATTGTGTAACAGCAGAGGGGGGGCAGATCCCACGATTCAGCCGCGAATCCCGAACGGCAAACCCAACCCTCTGGTTCCAACTAATCCGGTTCCACAGAATTTGAACGGGGCACAGGACAAAGCAGCAGGTTTCCATCGGTATGTTCATAGATTGTTGTTTTTTGTACATCTAGAGGGTATACTCCAAAAGAGGCCATCTCATGGCGACCATCAACAAGCGATCACACAAACACTTCCAGTTAGACTCGATCAAAATTAAGCGCGCTCAGAAACTGCTGCGTGCTGATACCGAGACTGAAGCCATCGAGCGTGCACTCGATTTGGTCATTGCTGAATATGAAAAGCACCGACTGACTGTCGCCGCCAATGACCGGTTCGTGAAAAGTGGTGCTGCGATTAAGGACGTCTACGGCACATTGGAGGACTAGAGGTGCACCCCATCCTCTTTGATTCCTCGATCTACATTTCGGCGCTACGAACGGGGGAGGATGCGGCGCTGACGCTGAGACGGCTAGCTGCCGACGCACCGGTGTGGCTAAGTTCGGTCGTGCTCGAAGAACTGTATGCTGGTGTGAGCCCGCGGGCTCGGCATGCGGTTGAGCGGCTAGAGCGTGACTTCCGCCGAGCGAAGCGCATCCTGGTGCCGAATCTCAGCGACTGGACTCAAACCGGTAAAGTGCTCGCCCGGCTGGCGGCCAAATATGATTACGAGCAAATTGGACGCGGGCGGCTGACCAACGATGCGCTCATCGCGATGAGTGCGGGTCGGATGGGGATAACCGTAATAACCGCCAACGCGCGGGATTTCAGAAAGCTGGCCGAATTCGGTTCGTTTCAGTGGCAGGTGAACAATCCTCAAAGCACCTAGAAAGTCGCCTCCGGCGATTGGGGCACTTCCAGTGAATACGTCCGCGAGTTGATTCGTCAGGACAAGGAGCGTCGATTGGGAAATCTCGAACAAGACTTGATTGCGGCTGCGAAGGGACCGAAGATCGACCTTCCCGTAGCGGAGATTCGCAAGAAAGGGCTTATTGGCACGCTTCGGGAACGGGCTCGACGCCGGTGAAAAGACCTCGGATTGTCCGATTGTCCTAAGCGATGCGGCGGTCGCCGACATCCTGGAGCAGTCCGACTGGTACCAAGAGCAGTCGGGCGACAAACTGGCCAGAAGTGTTCGGTCGTTGCGCAACGGGAATTCCTGTATTGCAATCCACAGCCGCCCCTTCTCTGGCCTCGTAAAACGGCGTCGACGGTTCATCATTCTCCCAGCTAGTTACCGGTCAGATGCCGAAAAAATGTGACGAGAGATCATTCATCAATCTGCCACTGAGTGTGCTCAGAATTAGGCAAATCGCCCGCAGGAAGGGCTGCGCGGCCGGGTATCAAGATGGTATCTTGCCTAGAACAAGCAAACGTGTAAAGTAAAATCGAGGAGGCGGGATGCCTCCGGGAGCGGGAGGCTCCTGCAACAACCTCAACGTCCACCCCCAGCGGGATGCTGGGTACCAATAACTTTTTCCCGGAGGTTCAGACGGGAGGTCTGAACTGAAGGCCGCGAAGCACACCAAGTGCGACGAGGTTCTTCATGTTCAGAACTGCGTTCCTCCAACGTCGAAACGAACCCGGCCGCCTAGACTACCGAAAAGCCGCGACAACTCCGCCGGTCAGAGCTCGTTTCCTAGCAATACTCTTCCTAAAGAACTTCGACTCAGCCGTCAAGGCAGCGTCGGTACTTCCACGCAACGACTTTGGCCTATCGCCATGTCCCGGACGTAGCACGCTCATTGTGAGCGCCAACTCGGAGCGGGGAGGGCGACAATGACGATAATAGGGAAAGGCGGAAGACCACTTGGTCTGCCCAAGACCGGCGGTCGTAAGAAGGGTACCCAGAACAAAGCGACCCTGACTGTAGCAGAAAAGCTCGAGGCTCTTGGCTGTGATCCGATAGAGGGCATGGCCAGAATCGCCATGGACAAAAAAAATTCTCCTGAGATCAGAGGGCGCTATTACAGCGAACTGGCACAGTATTTGTATCCGAAGCGAAAACCGGTCGATATCTCGATCGAACAACCCACGGTAACAAATGTGATTACCAACCTAGACTCTCCCCGAGGGGGCTCCGATGTCGGAGATCAACCTAACTCTCAGCCTTAGGCGGCGTCATGCTGAGGTGTTTTCGTGTGAGAAGCGTTTTATTGTCCTCGTCGCGGGACGGCGGTGGGGTAAGACCATGCTGGCTATTTGGTGGTTGGTCGTCAATGCTTCCAGTAACAGGGACCGCATTTGTTATTACGTCGCCCCCACATACGGCCAAGCGAAGAGAATTGCGTGGAGCGTTCTGAAAAAATTGGTCCCCCCGAGGGCACGTCGAAGAACCAGCGAGCAGGAGCTGTTGATTGAGGTGCAGAACGGTTCAATCATCCAACTGCACGGTGCCGATCGCCCGGATAGATTACGCGGAGTCGGCTTAGATTACGTTGTCTTGGACGAGTTCGCAGACATGAGAGCCCAGACTTGGAGTGCAGTGATTCGCCCCGCGCTTTCCGATCGCGGGGGGCGCGCTCTATTCATCGGGACTCCCAAAGGTCGGAACCACTTGTATGATCTTTATTGCGCCGCCAAATTTCGAGAGAACTGGGCGACTTTTCTTTATTCGACTAAGCAGGATGGCTATGTTCCACTGGATGAGCTAGCCGCCTTAGCCGCCGAGATGGATCCACAATTGTATGACCAGGAGTTCTGCGCTTCTTTCGAAGATCCGCAAAGTCGCGTGTACCACGGCTTTGACCTTGAGGAGAACGTAACCGAGCTCACGCTCTCGCACTACGCACCGCTGCTTATCGGAATCGATTTCAACGTCAACCCGATGACCGCAGTCGTGGGCCAACGCGCCGGAGATCAATGCCACATCATCGACGAGATTGTTCTGGCTAACTCGAACACGCCGGAAATGATGGAAGAGATTAACCGTCGGTATAGGGGATGCGAAGGGATCGTGCATCCCGACCCAAGCGCCCATTCAAGGAAAACGAGCGCCCCGGTCGGCGTAACAGATCTAACCATTATCGAAAGAGCAGGATGGCCTGTTTATCGAAACTCGCCTTACAAGATCGTAGATCGCATTAATTCCGTGAATGCGATGCTGCTCAACGCACAAGGTTCCCGCAGGCTGCTAATTTCACCGCAGTGCAAACACTTGATAAAGGCGCTCGATTGTCTCACCTATAAGGAAGGATCGAAGATTCCGGATAAAAGATCAGGACTCGACCACATCACAGACGCGCTCGGCTATATGGTCACGGCTGTCTTTCCCATAATCACGGATGGTGTGAGCATTCAGACAGTTTTCTAGTATGTTCTTTGCATGTGGGTGATGCGAATCGAGTACATGCATCTCCAATTGCAACTCACGCAATCTATTTTTATCTACTTTAGAAACCGGCAATCCAGCGGTTCGTTTCGAAAAGTGTCATCCAGCGTCTGGAGTGTCTGGCAAACACCCCAAGTCCGTCAACCGGGTTAGGAGATGCCGCGGCCCTCAGGGCGTGCGCGGTCGGAACAGCGACAATACTCGTTTGCGTGAAGTGCTGCGTTGGGAACCCTCCATCCGTTTGGAGCAAGGGCTGGCCGTGACGTTTGAATGGATCGCAGCTCAGGTTCTTTCTAAGGCTCCTGTGTCCGGAGTGATTTCCGCTGCGGCGGATTAACCCAAAGGCCCGCAGGCTGCCCGCCTGCGCTGATTCATCCGCTGTTTCCAGATTCGGGAAGATCTCTTGCCCGGCTCTCTGTACCAGGGGCAGGTGCGCGCCCGCTCAGATCCAAGCCTCTTTGCAGTGAAAACACCGTTCCTCATTGTTTGGCAGTCTGCTCGAGACCGTTCTTCAGCACGCTGATTTCTACACGTGTACCGCTCGTGCGCTTGGCAACAGAAGCGTTGCCCATCCCAATCACGTAAATGCGGTAG
>Ga0116134_1001021_pt1 | contig 14322 bp, 19 predicted proteins | sample June2015DPH_19_5_FD_89737 | JGI IMG/M metagenome (GOLD analysis project Ga0116134, IMG submission 89737) | Peatland microbial communities from SPRUCE experiment site at the Marcell Experimental Forest, Minnesota, USA - June2015DPH_19_40 | ecosystem: Environmental > Terrestrial > Soil > Wetlands...
GAATTTCCGTGGGGCGAACCGCTTGACCTGGCTGTGGTCAGGAAAAAACTTTCCGCCCGGCCCGCGCCCGCGTGGCTTTGGTGCACCCATTGCGAAACCTCCACGGGCATTTTGGCCGACCTTGATGCGCTCAAAGCCATGTGCGCAGGATGCGGCGTGAAATTGTGTCTTGATTGCGTCAGCACCATCGGCACGATGCCCGTGGATTTGACCGGCGTGTTCTTCGCGTCGTGTTCCAGTGGCAAAGGACTGTGCGCGTATCCGGGACTGGCGATGGTTTTTTACCATCACGAAGTCACGCCCGCGCCGGACAAATTGCCGCGTTATCTCGACCTCGGTTTTTGCGCGCAGCAACAGGGAATCCCGTTCACCTTCTCATCCAATTTGCTGCATGCGCTGCACGCCGCCATCCGCCGGCCAAATCTGGAAAAACGATTTGCCGAGATTGCCGGCCTGTCCGCCGGGCTGCGCCTGCGCCTGGCTGAAATGGGTTTTGATTTGATTGGCAACGGCGCCAAAACTTCACCGGCGGTCATTACCATCGCATTGCCGCCGGAAATGAATTCGCTGAAAATCGGCGAGGCGATGCAGGAAGCCGGTTATCTCCTGAGCTGCAACAGCGAATATCTGCGCCGGAAAAACTGGATTCAGATTTGCCTGATGGGCGAGTGCCCGCGCGAGAAAGTCGTCTCGGTCGTCAACGCGCTCAACCGCGTCTGTTCCCAGCGCAAGGTTTCGCCCGTCGTCACTGTTTAAGCCGGAAAAACAAATTCCCCGTTGACGGACTGATGGTAACGCTTTCGGTCGTGCCGTTGGTCGTTATCAACAACCCGGTGTTTATCCAATTCGCCGTGTTCAAATTGGAGTTCTGCTGCAAAACATAATTCGTCGCCGAAGACGGCCAGGAGACGGTCACGATTGAGGGTTGAGAGTTGAAGGAGATCGTGAGCAGCGGCGCACCGGGCGTCTGGACGACGGCAATGATGGCCCAGAAACCGCCGGTAAGTGAATACTGGCCGTTGGTCATCGGCCCGCCGGCATCGTGCTGGCCGATGGTGCCGCTGACTTGATACGTGCCGCCCGCGCTCGTGCCACCGCCGCCGGCGACTTTGAACCAGTTGATGGAGTAACTTTGCGCGTGGAGCGCGGACACAACAAAAAAAGACAACGCAATCAATACCGGTAGGGCAAAGCTGCTGCTTTGCCTTGGTCTCACTGCCAGCGAGCGCAGCGATGCTGGCGGCAGGACGGGCAGGAACTTCGGTTCGCTTGTTCCTGTGGAAATTGGGGCGGCGCGGCTTGTCTCGTCGAAGCAGAGCGAAGACGGACAGCACCGCCCTACCTTGGCGACAGTGCTCGGGTGCGCCCACCGCCATCCGCCATCTTCAATCCTCGTCGCGTTGAAGCGAAGCGAAGACGGATTCCATTCTCGATTTTTCATAGTGCGCCGCTTTTCATCGGCCAGCCCGCCGCCACCATGCCTTTGCAACCGCCGATAAGCGAGTGGACGTTGCGATAACCCATCTTTTGCGCCGCGTCGCACGTGAGCGCCGACCGGAATCCGCCGCCGCAATACATGATGATTTCCGTCTTCGGGTCGGGAAACAGCTTCTCCAGATCGCGCTCCAGAATTCCCTTGCCCAGATGCACCGCTTCGGCGGCGTGGCCGGCCTGCCATTCGTTATCTTCCCGCACGTCCAGCAGAACGATTTTGGGATTGGCCGCCAGACGCGCGCGCGCCTCGGCGACACTGATCTCGTTGACGCGCTTTTTGGCGTCGTTGACCAGATTCAGAAAACCGGGTGCATGAACCATCCTACCAAGTTAGGCCGTGCGTCAAGCCGGTCAAACAAATTTCACTTTCTCCATCCCAACGGGATAAAAATCATTCAGCCTGGGGTTGCGAGGAACGAGCTACCCTAGGTGAACGAACAATCCATTTATCAACCCTGAATGGGTTGCATCGTCGGGCGCGAAATGGTGATGCAACCCCGTTGGGGTTGATGATGATTGGGGACGTTGACCCGCGTAGCCGCTGCGCGTCAACGCCGGGCTGAATGATTGCAATCCCTTTGGGATTGCCTGGCTTGTCAGTTTGCGCCGCGCGGAACTATGAACTGCACCATTGCTGTGGCTGCGATGGCGACTGCGCTTTCCGCGACCCAAGTCAGCAATGAGGCGCGCTTCAACCAATGCGCGCGGCGATGCAAAGACCACGGGATGCTTGGCTTCGTATTCCCAGAGTTCTTCAAGGCTCACGGATTTTGTCCGTTTCACTGTCATGTGTTTAGTTCTGCCTTTGTCGCGAACCGGAGATTTGCCACACATGGCACGCCATTGACTTTGATCTGGAACGAGAATTTGTTCACAGGATTTTTCAAGTCGCAGCAATTCGGCGACAAAGCCCGGTGCTGATCAATCGTCCATCAGCCGCGAGTGGCGCGCAAGGCCGCGAGGTCGCGCTCAAGGTCGGCCTCGCCGTAATGCAAGTAGGCTTGAACCCGCTTGAGAAACGATTCAGTCTCCCAACGCGAGCCGTGGCTGAGCAATTCACCGACTTGATGCGCGGTGAGCGCGCCGGAACGATAGGCTTCAGCCGCGACGGCTTCGAGCACGCGCCGGGGAACATCCTTCCAACGCGAGCGCAACGGGGCGGACACATTTTCAGGAATTTCAATTGCGACGTTCATTACAATGAAACAATAAGGCCAACATGATGCGTTGCAAGAGGGCGTTTGCACTTCCCAAGCATTCGGGCCATCTTAACACTGCTCCGGAACGCCGAACTCCGATTCGGCAAGGTTCGCAGGGAATCGCCTGTTCGTGCCGATTCGGAGATCGGCGCTCCACTTTCCGCGATGCTGCATGGGGGTAGTCGCACCCCACCTTCACAAATTTCATTGGCAACCGGCGCATGCATTGGCTTACTCGCCGCGTGTCGCAACCAAAACATAACGTCGCCATTGCCGGAAGCCTGCTGTTCGTGGCTTTTCTGTGGGGCGGCAACAACGCGGGGACCAAGTGGCTGGTCGCCCTGTGGCCGCCCATCTGGACCGGTGGCATTCGCTTTCTCCTGGCCGGGTTGCTGTTGCTGGCGGTGCTGCGCTTCACTTCGTGGCTTGGTGAATATCGCCCGTTGACACCTGACCTGCGCCGGCAATTGTGGTTGCGCGGCGGGTTGAGCCTGGCGGTGTATATTGTCGTCTTCAACTGGGCTTTGCGCCTGACTGCGGCTTCGCACGTGGCGCTGTATATCGGCGCGTCCCCGGTGTGGACCCTGTTGTGGGAGGAACGACCGCAGCGGACGTGGGCCAGCGCGCGGCGTTACGGAGCGGCGTTGCTCGCGCTGGCCGGCGTGCTGGTCCTGTTCTGGCCGGCTTTGCAAACGGCAAAATTGGACCTGCTCGGGGAATTTTTGGGGCTGGCCGCGAGCATCTTGTGGGCGAATTTCATCCATCAAATGCGCACGTTAAAGATAGACGCCTTTACATTGGCTTATTTAACACTTTGATTGATATTTACTTGACAGAATTCCGGCCATTTGGCATATTTAGGGCAAGAAAGGGAACAAATATGAAAATGAAATCAATCAAGTCATTCGGTTCATTGGTCCTGCGCGGAAAAACTTTCTACGCCTTTTGGCGGGTCAAGACACCCGACGGAAAATTGAAAGCCATTTGCAAATCGCTGCGCGACGAAAACGGCGCGGCGATCACCACCCGGCCGGAAGCGGAAAAGGCGAAGGCCCGACTCATGGAAATTGTCCACAAGGAAAAGCAGGTTGCCTCACTGCGTTCAATCGCGCACGCCATTGACGACACCCAAGGCGAATTGCAACGGCTGCACGACAAGGAACACCCGCCGTTGTCATTGATGCAAACCTGGTCGGCGTTTTTGAAATCACCTGAACGCCGCGATTGCAGTAAGGCCACCCTGGACCAATACGAAATCAAGTGGGAAATGTTCCATGAATGGATGAAGGGCACGCCGGACAAACCGGACAAACCGGGCACGCCGGGCAAGCATCCTGAAGTGGACTCACTCCGCGATGTCACCAGCGCCATTGCCAGTGAATACATGCAAAGCCTGAATCACGGAAAATACGCGCCGGCCACTTACAATTTCACTCTGTTCACTTTGCGCTATCTGTTCAAGACGCTGAAGGACGAAGCGAAGTTGCCGGACAACGTATGGCTGAAACAAAAGTCAAAGACCAACCTCGGCCACTCGCGGCGCGAGTTGACGCTGGACGAGCTGAACCGGGTTTGCCGCACGGCCACGGGTGAAATGAAAGTGCTTTTTGCCGTCGGCGCTTACACGGGTTTGCGGCTGGGCGATGCCTCAACGCTGAAATGGTGCGAAGTGGATTTGCACCGGCTTCAAATCAAACGGGTGCCGAACAAGGTGGCGCGGCGGTGCCCGCGCCCGATCACCATCCCGATTCACCCGGACCTGGCGCACATGCTGGCCGACATTCCTGCCAATGAACGCGACAAGGTTTTTGTCCTGCCCGAAACGGCGCGCGTCTATAACGGCCCGGCGCGGTCCTGCGTGGCGCGGTCAATTCAAAAGCATTTTGAAGCCTGCGGAATTGAAACCAACCTGCCGCGTGAAACCGGCCAGCGCCCGATTGTCTCGGTTGGTTTTCACAGTTTGCGGCACACGCTTGTTTCCATGATGCGGGAAGCCAACGCGCCGCTGTCCGTGGTCGAAGCGCTTGTCGGGCACCATTCCGTTGACATGACGCGGCACTACACCCACACGTCCGAACTGGCCGCGTCCAATGCCGTCAACCTGCTGCCCGATGTGACGGGCGACCCGGCACCGAAACCGGTGGTTCCTTCGCGTGACGATTTGTTGCGTGAAATCATTGCCAGCATGACGGTATCGAACCTGCCCGATAAAAAGACGGCGGCACTGGCATTGCTGGCCGGGCCGATTTAGCCGGATGTCACCACCAGCAACGGGTAAAACAAACGCGCCACGCGCAAACGTGGCGCGATTTTTTTGCGTCCTTACCGGCCAAAACCGCAATATCGGCTTTTTACCATCACCGAAAATTCTCTCGCATGACGCGCATGACGGACTTGTGTTAGAGGGAAAGCCAAGCGAAATAAACGGACGGGACGGACGGGACGGGCTTGTCTTGCGGGGAAAGACAAACGAAAGCTAAGGCATGACAATTCAAACCGTGTCCATCCTCGACGCCGCGTTGAAAGCGGACGCGAGTGTCACTGTCGCACAGCGCAGCCAAATTTTGACGGTCGCCCGCAACGGCGACGGCAAGCCGGAACCAAAAAACGGCGGGGATTCCACGCCGCGAATTTTCTCGCGCAAACAGGCCGCCGAGTTGCTGGGCGGGAAAACCACACGTTATATTTCGCAACTGGTTAAGCGTGGCCTGCTGCAAAAGTTTGTTCCACGCGGCAACGTGCGCGCCATCGGCGTTACTGGCCAATCCCTTTACGCCTTCATCGCCGGCAAGGAATAACCACCATGATCGAAACCATCACCTTGCCGCCCGGTCCGGGCGGTCTTTTCGGTGTTAGCGCACCGGATGCAAACCTCATCGAACTGCGCCGCAAAAACCCGAAGGCGTTCAAAGTGCGCGTCGTTGAACTGCAAAAGCACGGCGCGGAAAAGTTGGCAATTAAGTTTGCGCGGGGAGTGCCGCCGTTGCCGGAACAATAGAGGAAAACTCATGCAGGGCGTTTACATTTTTGGAAGTTCCCAGGACGAAATACCTACGCCGTGGAATTGGTGGGGGCAAGAGGGATGGTTTCGTGTTCCGGGGGCGTGGTTCACTCGCGTAGATGGCGCTGGGACTGTTTGGGCCAGTCCCAACCAAAATTTCAATCCGAAATATAGCTGCCTAACGAACGGAAGTGAGGGCAGTCTCGTATTCTGCGACATGATGCGGTGGACTCTGTTGCAACGCGGTTTGATGCCCGAACGTCCATCACCCGCACCGCCCGCGCCTGTTCCCAATTACCTGTTAGACCCAAGCGGCAATCCTGTTCTTGATCCCAGCGGCCAACCAGTCATAGCGCCATGAAAAAAATAATTTCCTTCAGCGCGGTTTTTTTGACGGCGGCTGGGTTGTTCGCGCAACAGAATATAACAAATTACCCTTCCGAACCGGCCCTTTTGCCCGGTCAAACGGTGTTGGTGATTGATGCGGCACACCACCAGCTATACCAGGTGGCACAGAGTAATCTCAATGCGGCCACGGCCAGCACGACAATAAACGGGGTGACGAACAATCAACCGGCGGTCACGCTTGGCGGCCTTGCGCTTTCCAATGGATTAGTGGCATTGCCGATTCCCGCCAGTCCGTTTTTGGATTTAAGCGGTCAGGGATACAATTCAAACGCATGGTTCTCGGCCGACGGTTCTGACTCTTACGACGAAAGCACCAGTTATGGGTTTGAAGCCGACGGTAGCGAATATGGCGTTGCGATGGGGCAATATGCTAACGGTTTTGAAAACGGCGTTGCCGCAGGTGTTGGCGCTTGGGGTTTTATTTCTGGTGTCGGAATTGGCGCTGGCGCTAATGGAACGAATTTCGGTTGCGCCGTAGGGTGCAATGTCGTTGGCAACGGGCCGGGAAATGTCGCCATTGGCAGCAACCCGCAGACGCAAACCATAATTCCCACTGGCTGGCTGAACACGACGGAACTTGGGCCGGGAACAGCGACCAAGCCGGGCGGTCTTAATTTTTTGGGCAAGCCGATTGCCGACAGCAACGGCGTAGTGACCATCATCGCAAAGGCGACTAACACTTTGACCACCGTCTATGGGCACGTCACCAATGGCGTCGTGACGTGGACCATCAACCAGTAACAACGCCAATACAAAATCAAAAACAAATTATGTCATCAAGCTATCCAACTACAACGCCCACGATGCGCGTCACCGGCACCGCCAAATCAAGCACCGGCATCGTAGCCAGCCGCCGTGCAAAGTTAAGCGCCGACTCAACCAAGCCGTCACCTGGTCCGCAACTGCCCAAGGGGACGCCCGGCGTTGACCCGCTGAAACCCAACATTATCGCCACAGCAAAAATCTAACCAAAAAATTTATGACCACCTACCTAGAATCATCGGGGACGGCACTGAGTGTTGACTTTGAATCTTCCGGCATCAAAGTCACCAACCGGCTTCATCCGTCATTAAAGCGCGACGGGCTGCTTTTCACCTGCAACACCCCGGACAGGTTCGGTTTGGCAAAGGATTGGCTGGGCCAGATCGTTAACATTTCACCGAGAATTCTTCTGTGTGGCGATGGTTCCGGTTTCGAGAAGTCGGCCACCTCAATTTGTCTGATTTTTGGGATCAAGGAAAAAAAGATCGTGGACTCGAAGGAAGTCGAACTTTTCACCAGCCCGATTGAACGGGTCTCCCGGGTGGACATTGACGCGCGGGAGAAACTGATGGGGCGGTTGTCCCAGACTTTTACCCTGGGGCAATTCTGCCGGAACTTCACCCCGATTGGCTGGTCAGCGACGGAGTGGAAAACCATTCAGGAAACAATGGCGGACGACATCGCCACCGAAGACCGCCTGCTTGCCGAGTCCGCCGAAATGGACAAGGTGATCCAAGCGCGGGAAGAAATGCGGCGGCTATCCGTTGGCGAACAACTTGCGCGGGCGCTCACCGCGATTGCGGCCAAGCCGGCACCGGCACCATGAAGTTTCAAAACATCATTCACCCGCAAGCCGAGACTGCGACGGATTTTGAAACAGGTTTCCAGGTTCGGTGCAGTCAATGTGACCGGCCCGGCCCGGTGATGCCGCAAGAAAATGAAAGCGTCGTGGCGGCTTTGTGCGACGGGTGGCGGTTCACGATTGACGGGCGGACGAAACTGCCCGCCCTCGTATCACTCGACAACCTGATCACGGGCGAGATGTTTTGCCCGCGCTGCCAGCGTGAGTGGATTTGAATTTGTGGCTGCCCGGCGTTCGGACTTCCTTCCGTCGTCTGTGCGCCGACTGTAGGCGGTTACGACCCGGCGCGGTTTTTCTTTTGGGAAAAATTGCAAGAACTGCGCCGGGAAAAATTTGTTTTACCATCACCGAAAATTCTCGCGCATGACGCGCATGACGGACTTGTGTTAGAGGGAAAGCGAAATAAACGGACGGGACGGACGGGACGGGCTTGTCGTGCGGGGAAATACAAACGAAAGCTAAGGCATGACAATCCAAAGAAAGTGAATTGAAAAAAATAAAAGCCGCCGCCAACAAACAACCCGCACCATGAACACCACCCGCACCAATGAACTGCCGCGCTTCATTCTGGACTTGCTGGCCGCTTGTCCGCGTGCCGGTGAAGGTGTTCATCCTTGGCTTTTCAAGGTTGCCCGCCAGTTGCACGCGCACCGTGACCGCGCCGCGATAGTGGCGTTGCTGGCCGCTACCGTGGCCGATTGCGGCAGGCATGTCCCGCTTTCGGAAATCGAATCCGCCGTGGACAAGGCGAAAGATTGCGCGTGGCAGCCGGGCCGCAATGGTTTCCTGAATTCACCGGCACCGGCACCGGTTTGGCCGGCCTTGAACGCAAAGGCCCGCGCTGAAATCGTGGCCGACGGCGGCGGACTGGTGGACTTGTGGGAAGCCTCGCCCATCCGCATTGAATCAAACGATCCGCGCACGGAAGAAATCGTGGACATGCTTTTTCCCGGCGATCCGCTTTTGTGTTGTGGCAAGTCGAATTCAGATTTTGATACCCGCCCGCGTGAGGCTTGGCGCGGACAATTATCCGCGCTGCAACTGATCGCGCCCAGTCCAATGTGCGCCATTGAAGGCGTGACGAAAGAAGGCAAGCCAAGCCGCCACACCCTGAATAATACCGGCTTGCGTTATTTTCTTGTTGTCGAATTCGATAGCGGCCCGATTGACACACATGCCGCGCTGCTTTTACACCTGGCCAGCCGTGCGCCGATGGTGCTGGCGGTTCATTCTGGCGGGAAAAGTTTGCATGGTTGGTTCTACTGTGCCGGACAGCTGGAAGAAAGGTTGCGCCGGTTCATGGCTTACGCCGTTTCACTTGGTGCGGATCACGCGACCTGGACCCGTTCGCAATTCGTCAGGATGCCGGACGGCCGACGCAGCAATGGCAGACGCCAGACGGTTTATTTTTTCAACCCGCGTCCAATCAAACAATGAACGCACTTTCTGAAAATTGGACAGAACCGGAAACGGACACCCGGCCAACACCCGGCAACAAACTGACAATCAAAACCGCCAAAACGGAATTTGAGTTTGCGACCCTGCTTGCCGGGAAACTGCCGCCGGTCAAAACCGTTGGCAACGTATGGCACGTTTTCGGCAATGGTGTATGGCGTCCATTGGAAGCCGACACGCTGAAGCCGCAGGCGTTGGCGATCCTGCCAGAGAATTGGCGCACCGTCCGCCGCGCAATCACGTTACTTGACCATATCGCCGCCGCGAAGCAAACCGACGGCGGCATCTTCAAAGGTTTTTATGCTTTCGACGCTGAAGGCGCGGCCCTGATTAACGCCGGCAACGGCGTTGTGCGTGTGACTGTCAACGGCATTGAATTGTTGCCGCACTTGCCGGGCTATCATTTCACCCGGCAGACCGTTGCGCATTTCAATCCCGCCGCAACCGCGCCACTTTTCAACCGCGTTCTTTGTGAAGTGTTGCCAGACGCCGAAGACCGTGCCCTTTTCCAAGTGTGCCTTGGAAACTTCCTCTTTCCTGATTGCCGGTTTGAAACCGCGCTGGTTTGCTACGGCGAAGCCGGGCGCGGTAAAAGCACGGTTGCCGATCCAGTTGCGGCCGCGCTTGGCTTGGACCTGGTTTCGCGGCTTTCTATGAGTCAGGTTTGCGACCCGCGCAGCTATCACCTGCCCGCGCTGCACTTCGTCGCCGTCAACCTGGGAACGGAACTGACGACGGCGGACATCGCCGAAAGTGGCAACTTCAAAACGCTTGTCAGTGGCGAACCAATCGAAGCGCGGCCAATTTACGGCAAGCCGTTTGTCATGCAGACGGCCTGCAAGCTTTGGTTTCTCGCCAACAGCCTGCCAAGATTCCGGCACGGCACGGAAGCCGAATTGCGCCGCACCCGGTTTCTGCGTTTCGACTACCAGCCGCCAGAGAAGGACGTGACCTTGAAGGCACGGCTGGCCGGTGAACTGGACGGCGTTTTCCTTTTCATGCTGGACGGCTTGCGCGCGTTGCTGGCGTTGCCGGAAATCCCGCTTGGCGGCAAAGACAGCCGGGCAGTCCATGAACGCTTCCGCATTTCTAATGATCCTGTTGGCGCGTTTGTCCAGTCGCGTTGCATCCTTGACCCGGAAGCGCGAGTCGCCAAAGACACCCTGCGCGAAGCCTACGCCGAATTTACCACCCGCCATGAACTGCCTGCCGCGTGCGGTGACTGGTTCTTCCGCATCCTTTTTGAACGCTTTACCAGCCTGCGCGAGTCGCACCCGCGAATTGCCGGCGACCGGGTGAAGTGCGTGGCAGGGCTTCAACTCCGGTCAACCGTTTCCCTTGATTCTGAATGAGAAATGCGACTGGCACGCCCGGCACGGGCATTTCCTTACCCATACTATACACCGTAAAACATAGAGAAACCCTTGTGAAAAAAAGAAAAGTAAATGCCCGTGCCACCCGTGCCACCCTGATCACCGACCGCCTTTATGAACACCGAACCCAAACCACCCATTAACCCGGCACAAACGCGCCTGTATCACGGCAAAGCCGGCGGCAGGCCCGCAAAAGTCACCGCAGATACCGTTACAAAAGTTGCCGCACTCATGGCTGATGGTTTGCCAGAACGCCGCGCCGTCGCCCTGCTTTCACCGCATATCCCGTTTTCACATTGGCGTTTAGCACTAGAAAATTCAGCCACACTTGCCTCGCTTTGGGATAAAAAGGAAGCGGAAATCATTGCCGCCTTGGTTAAGCGCGTTTCAGACTCGACGAAAAGCGGCGGACGATTGGATACAGCCGCATGTTGGCTTCTTGAACGTGTGAGGAAAGACGAATTTGGGCAAGCCAAGCCGCAAGTTGGCGTCAATGTTACCAACGTAATCGGCCTTAGCGCGGCGATCCCAGGCCGCATACGGCAACTGCTGCGCGAAGCCGGTCCCGCAAACCCAGTGCCCGCCGTTAACGCCGGTCCGCGCAAGTTTTTGGAACCAAGCAGCGATGAAAAAGCGCGTGAGTCAACCAACCCTCTTTGACGCCAGCCAACCGCGCCAAGTGCGTTGCCGCGCCAGCGATCTTGGCACCGTGCTTGCGGATTTGCGCGAACGCGGCGCACATTGCAGCGGCATGAAGTGCGCCCGGCCCGGCACCTACACCTTGGCCCTCGACTGGGACCAATCCACCAAACCCTGTATTTGTGCAAAGCATTGAATTCATTGGCTTTTCCGCCGATTTGATTGCATTTGATTGACGTTTAATCGTCGTCCTGACAGATGCCGCGCCGCCGCGCCCGCTGCCGAGAATTTCAGCATAAAGCCCAAGCCGGCAGGGGTGCGGACCATTCCCCAAAAAATAACAGGAAAAAACAAAACGCCCGTGTTCTTTGGTGACACCGACCGGTAAAGCTGGTATCTACGTTTGCCATGAATAATTCATCAGCTTCGAGCAGCGGCAGCGCTTGCCGTCGCGGATGACGGTCGCCCGGCTGACGCCGTGTTTGTCGGCAATGGCGGCGGCGGTGTCCCCCGAAGTGTCACTTTGCAACTTCGGGGCTTCCGTTCCCCGTTTGAGGTTGTCGGCGGCAGCCTTTTTAAGCCGGTTATACCTTCTTCCCCGGATAATGCTGCGCTGGTCGGGCGTCAGGTTGCGACGCCCAAGCTGGTTCGCGTCTATCCAGTCCATCGCCGCGTCAACATCCGCAAAAACCATTTCCACCGTCTTAAACGGTGATTGTTCCGTCTGAATGTTTCGTCATCAAAAAATTTCCGTTGCCGCTGACTTTACCTGCTGTCATTACAGAATTAAACCCAAACTCAACAGTCTTCCCATTAAGCTGATTTGCTGCCTTTTCATTTTTCACGCGAAAGTATGCGTATAATTCGGGATTGCCTAGCAGGTCTTTGCTAAACGCTGCATCAAAGGAGGGTGAAGTCGCTGGAACTATTTCGCGCGCAATGTCATTCATGCCTTCTTTTCGTTCCCCCCGACGTTCCCATCTGAAGCAAACCTTTTTTGATCCGTCTTTAAATTTCAAATCAAATCTGTCCACAAGCCCGTTCCAGTTAAGATCGAGGTATCGAACTTTTTCCGGTGTCCGGTTCACATACCGGCAAATTTCACACTTAGAAAAAAAACGAATTTCTTTTTCAAGGTCGCTTTCATGAATGGTTTTTGCGGATGTTGACGCGGCGATGGACTGGATAGACGCGAATCAGCTTGGGCGTCGCAACCTGACGCCCGACCAGCGGAGCATAATCCGGGGGAGACGATATAACCGGATGAAAAAGGCGCAAGGTGGGGCGCGAGAAGCAAGTGGACAAAGTGACCACTTGAAAACCGCCGCCGCCATCTGCATTGTCGGAAAAAATGCACTAGGCGGTTTGCACCTTAAAGATAATCAACTCTGCCTATCACAAAAGCAGGTTGACGCGATCAAACAGAATCCAGCGGGTTCAAAGCCTGAACAGGCTGAATTTTCATGTTTTGTCCGGTGAGGCAATCGAACCCGCCCGGCGGCGTCGGCGACCGAGGGTTGGACATCCCTATCTCCAACGTGGCAGGGGGCACCCGGTTCGTTGCGCTGGCTACGCCGCGCCGCGATCAACCGCCTGCTGTCCTGACATCCGCCAAATCGTCCTGGGGCACACCAGCGAAAAGGCAAATGATTGATATTTGATTGCGCTTTGACAGTTTGATATAAGTGCAGACAAAGGAACACAAGTGAAGTGCTAGAGTGGCCTATTCCATTGGCATTGCTGGCGAAAGTGACGGTTTGCCTGTCAACATTGGAGGAAGTCGAAATGTGACAAAACAGGCGTTTCCCAAATGTGCATTTTAAGTGCCAGCTTGAGCGGGGTGGAAGTCGCGGCGCACACGATGTGGATGTCGGGGATTGGGCTGATGCCGTTCGGGCTGGCGGAGATCGCTGTGCGCGGCATCCCCGTCAACGGCGGGTGTCTGGGTGTGCTGGCATTCTGCGTCCTGTTCGGCGGCGTGATTCCCTACGCGCTCTGGAACAACGCGCTCCGGCATTGGCGCACGAGCCAGGTCGTGCTGTTCAACAATCTCATTCCTTTGAGCACGATGACCTGGGCCTGGTTCTTTTTGCATGAACCATTCACGCCCACGTTTTGGGCGGCCATGATTTTGATTGTCGCCGGCGTGGTGCTGGGGCAGGCAAATTGGGCGAAAATTTTTGGAATGCCGGGGAGTTTTTAGCTTAAAATCGTCCTCGTCCTCGTCCTCGTAATCGGATGGGACTACTTGAAAAATCGAGGACGAGGACGAGAACTTGAACGAAAAAAACAATTATGGACATCAAAAATCTTAACGAAGCGCCGTCCTTCATCACCAAGGACGGTTCGGAAATTCGTGAATTGCTGGCGCATCGCAATTCCGTCATTCGCAACCAAAGCCTGGCGGAAGCGCGTCTGCCGGCCGGCGCGAGCACGCAGGAACATTATCACGTCAAAACCGAGGAAATTTATTACATCACACACGGCGCGGGACGGATTCGCATTGATGGCGAAACGCGCGACGTTAAAACCGGCGACGCCATTGCCATTCCGCCCGGCCGGAAACACAAGCTTTGGAATACCGGCAACGAAACGCTGCGATTGCTGTGCTGCTGCGCGCCGGCCTACGAGCACAGCGACACAATTATCACGGAAACAATGCCTTAGCTTGGATATTTCATGCCCTGAATGGCCCGTCTCATTAGCACCGTGGCTTCAGCCCGGTGATTCCTGATGAGGGTGAAGACGAAAGCCGTTTCAACGGCTTTGGTGGAGCATGGCAAACCGTTGAAACAGTTCGACGTTGTTCCATACCGTTCCGCACCGGGCTGAAGCCGCGGTGCTAATGAGATGCCAAACGAGGCACTCTACAGAAAGAATCGTGAATTGACCTGCGCGCCGCCGCGCGCTTAACTGTCGCCATGAAATCGCTCATGCCGTTGACACTCGTAATCACCGGAACGTTGGCGACCGGTTGTCTGTATCACCGGCCCGCGCCCCCCGCCCCGCCCGCCGCCGTTGCTCCGCAGCCCATTGTCACGCCCGATAATTCGCTCACCGCCAGAGTCGTTTCATACAATGCCTCCGGACGTTTTGTCGTGCTGAGTTTTCCCGTCGGCCAGATGCCCA
>Ga0116134_1001022_pt1 | contig 14322 bp, 7 predicted proteins | sample June2015DPH_19_5_FD_89737 | JGI IMG/M metagenome (GOLD analysis project Ga0116134, IMG submission 89737) | Peatland microbial communities from SPRUCE experiment site at the Marcell Experimental Forest, Minnesota, USA - June2015DPH_19_40 | ecosystem: Environmental > Terrestrial > Soil > Wetlands >...
AACTGGAATCGCAAACAAGCCGCGGCGCTGCTGAAAATCAGCTACAAGGCTTTGCTGTATAAAATCCGCCAGTACGGAATCGCGCAAAGCCGCGGCACGCACCGCTTGTCCGCGGGCGCGTAGAATCAGTTGCCAGTACCCAGTTGCCAGTCTCCAGCTGCGATCCCAGTTTGTAACCGCATGACAAAACACTGCGGAATGGATGAGAAGGCCTCGACAGCCATCGCATTGCGATCCTAGCTGGCAACTGGGGTACTGGCAACCGGCAACTGTTTTTGGTGCGGATGAGAGGACTTGAACCTCCACGACCTTGCGGCCACTAGGTCCTGAACCTAGCGCGTCTGCCAGTTCCGCCACATCCGCGTAAAAAGAAAAAATCGGCAGGGCCCTCTACAAGGGCGACTACACTACTATCTACTGGCTGGCGTCGGGCTGTCAAACGAGCGCAACGTCATTTGCAAAACGCCAAGCCGCAGAAGACCATGCCAAATGCCTCCGATAAAATCCCCGTGGAATTGGCGCGGGAACTCCGCACGCTGGCGCACGATCTCAGCAACGCGCTCGAAACCATCGTGCAAGCAACCTACCTGATTTCGCAGGCCGGCCCGCCCGAGAACTCTCGCCGCTGGGTCGAACTGATCGATCAGGCCTCGCAGGAAGCGGTGAAAATCAATCAGAAGCTGCGCCAGATCTTGCGTTCGCAGAGTTAGTAAGTTCTTCCAACTGTAGAGACGGGGCTTGCCCCGTCTCGCTTGGCAAGCCAGAGAACTGGAGGCGCAAGCGGAGACGCGGCAAGCCGCGTCTCTACGGGGAATCACCTGCTGCTAGCCCAGCTTCGCATCCATGGTAATCTTCGCGTTCAGCACCTTCGACACCGGGCAGCCCGCCTTCGCATTTTGCGCTGCTGTGTTAAAGGCTTCCGCACTTGCGCCCGGTACCTTGGCGACCACATCCAGGTGCACGGCCGTGATGGCCCAGCCGCCATCGATGTTCTCCATGGTGAGCGTGGCGGCGGTGCTGATGCTCTCCGGAGTCAGCTTCGCGCCTCCCAGTTGCGCCGACAGCGCCATCGAAAAGCACGCCGCATGCGCCGCTGCAATCAGTTCTTCCGGATTTGTTCCCGGAGTGTTTTCAAACCGCGTGGTAAACGAATAGGGCGTATTCGCAAGCACGCCGCTGGTGGACGAAACCGTCCCTTTCCCATCTTTAAGGCCACCCTTCCACACTGCACTCGCTTTGCGTTGCATTGCAATCTCCTGATGTGAGGATTAAAACGAAGTCCAACTTATTGTAGAAGGTCGAAGAGGAAATGGCGCGGGGACCGTTGCCCGCCTCAGTAAAAACCTGCCTCAGTAAAAATCGGAACAGCTCAGATAGAAGCCGCATTTTTTACAAACCACTTTGCAGCGGTGTTCGCGCAACTCGGTGGAGCAGTTGGGACAGATCGAGGACGCATCCTTCCGCAGATTCGGAGGCGCGAGATTTGCAGGAATGCCAGCCGGTGTCTCCGCCCCTGGCGCAGTCGTGGAACCGGACGAACTCCCCGTCGAATTCAGCGGCGAAGTCATGTCCGGTGTTGTAGCACAGATTTAGTCGCGAGAGAAGATGAACAATGAATGATCGCGAGCACGTAAATCGAGCCGCTAACCGCCCCGCAATGTTTTCTAGACAAAACTCCCGTTGAGGCTCTACTGTAAAGTAACTGGGCGCGGTACCCAAGTGGTAAGGGAGAGGTCTGCAAAACCTTTATGCGTGAGTTCAATTCTCACCCGCGCCTCCAGCCTTTCTCTGCCTTAAGCTGTGGTCATGGGTTTATTTCGCTCCTCGTCGATCTTGGGTATCGTACGCGCCTTGCCCTAACGCTTCCGACCTGCGTATTGTTACGGAGTGAAGTTCCCGCGATGTAGTGGAATCCTGCTCCACTTTACTTCTCTGCCCGGCCGCTTCGGCATCGGTGATCTCGGTCCCTGCGCCTACGAATTTGCGGACTTTCTCTTTGCCGCCGGACAGAAGTTGTGGCAAGTTCTACCGCTGAATCCCACCGGATACGGCGATTCCCCGTACCAGTGCTTCTCGGCTTTTGCCGGCAACCCGCTGTTGCTCAGTCTGGAGCGTATGCGCGATCAGGGCTTGCTCCAAAAGTCAGACCTGGACCTCGCTCAATCGCCGGCGTTTCCGGAAGACTTTGTCGACTACGGGCCGGTGATCGAGTTCAAGATGGCCACTTTGCGCCGGGCGGCGCAGGTTTTCTTTGCCGACGGTTCCCGCGCCGAGCGCGCGGCGTTCGATCACTTTTGCGAAAGCGCCAGTCCATGGCTCGACGATTACGCGCTCTTCATGGCCTGCAAAGATGCGCACCACGGCACCATCTGGACCTCGTGGGACGCGCCAATACGCAAGCGAGACGCGCGCGCAATAAGCGAGTGGTCAAGGAAACTGGCGCCGGAACTGAAAGCTTACAAGTATTGGCAATTCGAATTCTTTCAGCAGTGGGAAGATCTCAAGAGCTATTGCCAGCAGCGCGGCCTGCGTTTGATGGGTGACATCCCAATTTATGTGGCGCACGACAGCGCGGACGTGTGGGCTCATCCCGATTTGTTTTATCTCGACGATCAGGGGCGGCCGACGGTGGTCTCGGGCGTGCCGCCGGATTATTTCAGCGCCACCGGACAGCTTTGGGGGAATCCTATTTATCGCTGGGACTTGCTGGCGGCCAGAGGATACAAGTGGTGGATCGAACGGTTCCGAGCCGCGCTCGCGCTTTTCGATATGGTGCGACTCGATCACTTCCGCGGCTTTGAATCTTACTGGGAGGTTCCCGCCAGCGAAACGACCGCCATCAACGGTCGCTGGGTCAAAGGGCCGGGGGAAGATTTTCTGTCGGCCATGCAGAACGCATTTGGCGGATTGCCGATTGTGGCCGAGAATCTGGGCGTGATCACTCCGCCGGTGGAGAAACTGCGGCAGCAGTTCGGTCTGCCGGGCATGAGCCTTTTACAATTTGCATTCGGCAATGATCCGCAGGGTCCATCGTTTCGTCCGCATAATTACAGTCGTGACCTAGTCGCCTACACGGGCGGACACGACAACGACACGACGGTGGGCTGGTGGTCGAGTTCGGGCGCGGGCGACAGCACACGGACTGCGGAAGATGTTCGCAAGGAACACGATTTCGCGCGCGCGTATCTTAATTTCCATGACGATTCCGAGATCAATTGGCTCATGGTCCGGGCAGTGCTGGCTTCGGTCGCTGAGGTTGCGATTGTCCCGCTGCAGGATGTGCTGGGCCTGGGCAGCGCGGCGCGCATGAATCTTCCCGGCACGGTCAGCGGAAACTGGAAATGGCGTTATCGTCCGGGAGCGTTGAGCGGTGAGCTGAGCGCGAGACTTCGATCCCTGGTCGCGCTGTACGATCGGTAGAAGAATCTTCGGCAGGTAAGAATTCATGGACAAACCACCACGCACGTTCTGGCAGATTTGGAACATGAGCTTCGGTTTCCTCGGCATCCAGTTTGGCTGGGGATTGCAGATGGCGAACATGAGCGCCATCTACGAATACCTGGGCGCGCGGGCCGATCAGATCCCGATTCTGTGGCTGGCGGCGCCGCTGACTGGATTGATCGTACAGCCGATCATTGGCCACGCCAGCGACCGCACCTGGGGCCGGCTGGGCCGGCGCCGTCCTTACTTTCTTGCGGGCGCGATTCTGAGTTCGATCGCGCTCGTCCTGATGCCGCGCAGTTCTGCGCTGTGGATGGCAGCGGGTCTGCTATGGGTTCTCGACGCTTGCATCAACATCAGCATGGAGCCCTTTCGTGCGTTTGTGGCCGACCTGCTGCCGGAATTTCAGCGCACTCGCGGCTTTGCCATGCAGAGCCTTTTCATTGGGCTGGGCGCGGTGATTGCCTCGGCACTGCCTTATTTGCTGACCAATGTTTTTCACGTGACGGGAACCAGGGCGGCGGGGACGATTCCTTTCACCGTGCGTCTTTCTTTTTACATTGGCGCGGCGGCGTTCCTGGGCGCCGTACTTTGGACTATTTTTACGACGAAGGAGTATCCGCCGGAAAATCTTGCGGAATTTCAGAAACAAAAGACGGCGCACGCGGGCTTCGGCGCAGGGGCGCGCGAAATCGTGGCGTCAATCCGCGAGATGCCCCGCACCATGCGGCAACTCGCCTGGGTTCAGATCTGTACCTGGCTGGGGTTGTTCTGCATGTGGCTTTACTTCCCGGTGGCGGTGGCGCGCAATGTCTTCGGCGCCTCCGACACGAATTCTCCTCTGTATTCCGAGGGCGTGGAATGGGCGGGCGTTTGTTTCGGAATGTACTCGCTGGTATGTTTCGGATTTTCATTCCTGCTGCCCGCGCTCGCCCGGCGGTACGGGCGCAAGGCAACCCACAGCTTGTGCCTCATATGCGGCGGCTTGGGTCTGCTTTCTGTCGTCGTAATTCACAGTAAGTATCTGCTGTTGCTCTCGATGGTGGGAGTCGGAGTCGCCTGGTCCAGCACGCTTTCGATGCCCTACTCCATTCTTGCCGGATCGCTGCCTTACGGAAAGACCGGAGTCTATATGGGGATCTTCAACTTCTTCATCGTGATTCCGGAGATCACTGCATCGCTTGGATTCGGCTGGGTCATGGGCCATCTGCTGAACAATAATCGGATTTCGGCAGTGGTGGCGGGCGGAATCTTCTTTATGCTGGCGGCGGTGCTGACGCAGCGCGTGGAGGATTTGTACGACCTGCGGCATCCGAGCGGGTCGATTCCGGGCAATGCGGTGGCAGCCAAGTCTTGACTCTAGAGGATAGTGGAGCGACGGGGGTCCTCGCCCGTCCGGCGTTACGGCGGCCGGGCGGGGACGCCCGGCTCTCCACCAGCTACAACTTACCTTGCGCGCACGGCTACCAGTTCGGTCGCCACAGGCACTCCGCGAGCGATCTTCACCCGAACCAGCGCTTCGAAAGGCCTTATCGGTCCCGCACCAGAGCCTGGAATCTCATGCAGCAGTTTTTCCACCGAATCCTGGCGGCAAACAAACTCCACCGCGCCTTGCGTCCCGAACGTGGTCGTTCCCGCCAGAATCATGACGAAGCGAGCGGACCCGATTCCCGGTACGAGTCCAACGACCGCATAATCTTCCGTCAGCAGGGCATTGGAGGGACTGGCGAGGTAGGTGCTTGCTTCGCCCGCTTTCGGATGTCTGCTGACGATCGAAAGATCGCCTTGACGGGGACCCGAAGCCACTCTTTGAAAAACGAATTCCTGCGTACCGGGAATGTCGAGCAAGGAAAGATTTTCTGATGGAGAGCCAACAAAGATCAGGTTGTTATTCCTCACGTCGTCGAGCGTGAACAAGCTGCCGCGCTTCACCCGAATCCTCCGTCCCAGCGTGCCGAAGGCATCATCAAGCGCGTGGATGGCCAACACCTCGCCCACACCCGTGTAGTGGTCGTACACGGCGCTCTTCGAATCCTGACCCGAATTGTAGTAACGCATGCCCGTCTCCGGTCGTCCAACGAAGGCGGCATTGCTGAAGATCACCCAAGGCTCCTCGACTCCGGAGGTAAAGGGACGCCAAAACGCGGCGAGCGGACCGAGGGCCCGCGGTGAACTGGGCGCCGCCATCGCGGGCTCGGAAAGTTTCCGGTTCCACAACAGGCTGCCCAAAACAATCAGCGAAACAATGAGGCCGACTAAGAGAAAAACGACGGCAATCCGCCAGCGTACCGGAACGGTTTCGAGCACAACGGTGTGCGGCGCCTCGGGCGGGGGTACGGCCTGAGGCTGAGCGTGCGGCTCAACCGGTCTCGCCTCGAAGGTGAGGTGATAGCTTCCTTTCGGAATTTTGACCAGGATGGGGTCTGTCGCTCCCTCCCCGGCGTAGTACTCCGCCAGCTTCAGACGAAGACGTCCGGCTTGTACTCGAATGGTTGAGTCAGTTTGCGGATCGAAGTCCGCATGCCGCCCGTATACTTCGGTGGCAATCTGATACTCCTTCAACGGCGCGTCGGGATGATAGAAAGCCTGATTTGCGAGATATTGCAAGAGCTTACAGAGGGACTCAGAGCCCCGCAGGCTATGACTTTTAATAATGTTATCTATTTGTTGGAAGAATTGATCGGGTCCAGCGCCGAAAGTGCGTGTCACAGCCATTTAACATTGACGTAACAGCGGATCGTATCCTGGTGCAACAACGGCATTTTACTCCAGTAACCGTTTAAAAACCTAGTGAAACGTCCAGCCGAGACCCCTTTGTACCAAAACTTGCAGGTCTTAGTTGGACCTGCGTAGTAAAGACGATCCGTCCCGCAGTCTCCGCATTGGAGGAAGCACCATGAAAAGTAAATTCTTTTTGGCTCTCGTCCTTGTGCTGTGCCTTACTGGTTTGGCGTTGGCGCAGACGGATACAGCCCGTCTTATCGGAACGATTACAGATGCTACCGGCGCGGTTATACCGGGTGCCGCGGTTACGGTAACCAACACCGCGAATGCCCGTACCGTGACGACACAGACCGGTGGTGCAGGCGAGTACGTCGTGAACGCATTGACCGCGGGCAGATACCACATCGACGTAAAGGCGCCAGGCTTCAAGAGTGCGGCGGCCGATTTTACCCTGGAAGTTTCGCAGGTCCAGGAGATCAGCCTGAAGCTGCAACTGGGCGAGGCCACGACCACCGTCGACGTGACGGGTGCAGTGCCGGTGGTTGACACTGCCACATCGAGTATGGGCGAAGTGATTCAGGGACGACAGGTGACTGAACTTCCTTTGAACGGCCGCAACTTCACGCAACTGGCGCTACTGACTCCGGGCGTAACGCGCGGTGCGTATGGCGACATCGCCTCCGGCGGCGGTTCAGGAACAAACGCCGAGACGTTCCGTAACTCCGAGACCGGCGGCGCCGCGCTCTCGGCGAACGGCTTGCGCCCGCAAGCGGACAATTTCATTCTTGATGGCGTCGACAACAACGATGCCTTCGTCAACGGCATCATCTTCTTCCCGCCAGCGGAAGCCATCCAGGAATTCCGCGTGAATACCAGCGTGGCGCCGGCCGAGTTCGGAAAGGGCGGTGGCGCGATCCTTCAGACCAGCATCAAGTCGGGCAGCAACGAACTGCACGGATCGGCTTTCCTGTTCCGCCGCAGCGGTTTTGCTGACGCCCACGACTACGGCTCAACCGGCCCGATCCAGTTCCGGCAGGCCCAGTTTGGCGGGACGCTTGGTGGGGCCATTTGGAAGAACAAGCTGTTTGCCTTTGGCGACTTCCAGGGCCGCCGTCAGAGCCAACCGAACGGCACCGAATTCGACACCGTCCCCACCGACATGATGAAAGGAACGGCGACAGGGGAGACAGGAATCAGCGATTTTTCCCAACTGCTCGGTCTGACCACCCCGAGTGTTCCGCAGTGCGCGCTGTCGACCCCGGCCTACTACAATGGCAAGGATGCGAAGGGGAATCCGATTTCAAAGGGCTTCATCTTTGATCCGACCACTTGCACCCCGTTTGGCTGGAACGGCACAACCGCAACTAACCTGATCACCAACCCGAATCCGGTAGGTTTGAAATATCTGCAGACTTTTCCCGAGCCCAACACTGCACCATCGGCGGGGACGATGATCAACAACTATGTCACCGACCGCCAGCAAGTCCGTAATTTCAACGATTTCGATATTCGGGTTGACTTTAATGCAACGCAAAAGGACCAGATCTTCTTCCGCTACAGCTACGGGCAAGACAATTTCACGGTCACGAATAGTCTCGGACCCAACAATCCTTCAGGATTCGGCTCCGGCGACAACATCAACCATCCCCGAGGAGTTGCGGCAGGCTATACGCGCACCATCGGCCCGAATCTGGTGAATGAATTCCGCTTTGGTTACATCAGCTCGGTTTACGGCTACAATCCGCCAGACATCGGCGAGAAGCTGGGATTGGGAATCGGAATTCCGGGTGCGAACCCGACGCCGCTGCTGGGCGGCCAGGTTCTGATCGGCGGCAACGCCCAAGAGATTACCTATCAAGGTGACGGCGGTCCTTACAACGTAGACCAAAAGCTCTACCAGTTCGAGGACGCGCTGTCTTATGTCCATGGCCACCATGTTTTCAAGTTTGGAGGTACGGTTGGGCAAAGGCAGCTTGGCTACGTTCAGGGCAACGACGCCAAAGGCTCTTTTATTCTGGGCGGCGACAAATACCCCGGCACCGGAAGGTTCACCGGATACGAAGCCTCCGAGATCGTGGCAGGCTTCCCGGACTACGAGGTCGGACAATTCAACGGCTTGTACGAGACACACAGCTGGGAAACCGGCTACTTTGCGCAGGACGACTGGCGCGTGAACAACCGTCTGACGCTGAACTTGGGCCTCCGCTACGATTACTATACTTGGCCTTACGAAACCAGCAACCGGCTGTCAAACTGGGTTCCGAACAACCCGGCGGATGCGGGCTCAGGAATTTTGATCACACCCGGTAGCCCTGGGGCAGCCGGGCTGCCAAAGAGCCTGATTAACAACGACAAGAAGAATTGGGCGCCGCGCATCGGGTTTGCCTACGATCTGTATGGCGATGGCAAGAGTGTGCTGCGCGGTGGATATGGAATTTTCTACTACCTTGATCGTGGCGGTGTAGGCGAACAACTGAGCAACAATCCGGATTTCAACGGAACTTCAAGCTACGAGGCTTGTCCTGGCGCGAACAGTAACTGCGCCACGCAAAGTCCAGACGGCTTTCGCATAACGCTGAGCGGTCAGATTGCCACTGCTCAGCTTCCCAGCGACAACTGGCTCCTTGCCACCGCGCCGCTGCCGCCCGCCACCAGCACGGTGAATGTTAACGACCCCAAGAACGTAAACGTGATCTACTGGCCGAGCAACAGCAAGAACTCGAGCGTACAGCAATGGAACGTCCAGCTCGAACGGCAACTGGGGTCGAATATGGCCTTCGATATCGCGTACGTGGGCACCAGGATGAACCACCTGGCGACGGCCTTCAACGCCAACAATACGCAACTTGGCGATCTGCAAGTTGGAAGCGTTAATCAGCGCTGGTACAGCCTGGGCGGGGCCGTCAACGAGTACGCTTTCGTGGGAACTGGCACCTATAACGGGTTACAAACGAGCTTCAAGCGGCGACTCTCGAGGGGCTTGACGTTCACGAGCGCCTATACCTGGTCCCACACTATCGACAACTCGAGTGGTGCGTTCGGGAATAACGGCGCCGCCAATCCAATTTTCGTGGACGTGAATGGGAACCCGCTACTGAACCTGAACAAAGGAAATGCGAATCAGGATATCCGCAACAATTTCGTGTTCGCATCAATGTACGAACTTCCTTTCGGAAAGGGGAAGCAGTTCGGGGGGGATGTGCCGGCGGCTCTCGATTACGTTATCGGGGGATGGCAGTGGAACAACATCATCACGTTGCAATCCGGCACGCCTTTTGATATTTACTATTCCAGCACCTCACCCCAAGATCGTCCGGACATTACCGGGCCGATTTCGGCGAGCATCGACCGTGCCACGGGACAAGGCGTAATCAGCGGGGATTTCTCCAAACCTCCGTTAGTCAACGGAGACTTCGCTCGTCCGGGTACTCTGGGGAGGAATGCCCTGTACGGACCCGGGTTCCATAGCTGGGATACGGGCATGATGAAGGACTTTACTTTGCACGAGCGTCTCAAGGCTGAGTTCCGTGTCGACGCTTTCAATGTGCTCAACCATCCGCAATTCCAAAACGGCAGCTTCCAATCGAATCTCGGTAACGGAACGGTGTTGGGCAACATCACGACGACTACCAACCCTGCATTGACGCGCCTCTCATCCGAGCGCGAGTTGCAGTTCGCCGTGCGCATTATGTTCTGATCCATGGCCCGGGAGCAGGGAACCGGCGATCCGTTCCCTGCTCCGTTTCAAACTCGGTTCGTGCGCAGGGATCCCTGAATCTGGCCGTTTTGCCTTGATCGTCTGGATGCCATGAAAATCCAACGCACCTTCGCGTTCTGGTTGCTCCTGGTATGCCTCGACCTGGTATGCCTGAACACGGTATGCCTGAACACGGTGTGGGCCTCGCCGCAAGCGACGACTGCGGTCGTAGCCGGCAGCCCGGTGTCAGGCAGTCCGGTGGTTCGCAAGATCGATCCGCCGAACTGGTGGGTGAACTACACTCCCGAGCTGACGCTGCTGCTCGCCGGCGAAAATCTTTCCGGGGCCCGCGTGGTGAGCGCTTCGAAAAGGGTGGTGGTCCTGGGGACGGACGCTTCGTCAAACGGCCACTATGTCTTCGTGCGGTTGAAGGTTTCGTCCTCGCGCCCTGAGACCGCCCAGCTTGAGTTGAAGACAGCCTCTGGTTCGACCTCCGTGCAGTTGCCGCTTTTGGCTCGCGCCGATTCCCGCGGACGTTTCGAAGGGTTCTCTCGCGACGACGTCATTTACCTGATCATGCCCGACCGCTTCGCGGATGGTGACCCGTCGAACGACCGGCCTCCAGGTTCGACCGGCGTGTATGACCGCAGCAATCCGATGGCATATCACGGCGGCGATTTGCGCGGGATTCGAGATCATCTTGGATATCTGCACGACCTCGGTGTTACTACACTGTGGCTCACTCCAGTCTGGAAAAACACCGACTCCGACTACCACGGTTATCACGTCGTTGACTTCTACGCCCTCGACGACCACATGGGATCGATGCAGGATTACCAGGCGCTAGTGACCGATGCTCACAAGCTTGGCATGAAGGTGCTGATCGATTACGTCGTCAATCACACGGGTCCACATGATCCCTGGGCCAACGACCCTCCGACGCCCACTTGGCTGCACGGCACGCCCGCGCATCATCTGGAGCCGTCCTATAACTTCTCCGGATTGGTCGATTCGCACGCTTCGCCGCGCGAGTATCTCAACACGCTCGACGGCTGGTTTGCCAGCAAGTTGCCGGATTTGAATCAGGACGATCCCGCCCTCGCCCTCTACCTGGCACAGAATGCGATGTGGTGGACGGAGATCGCGCAACTGGATGGATTCCGCCTGGATACGTTTCCCTATTCTTCGCGCCAGTTCTGGAGCGGATGGCACGAGCGACTGCGCCAGGTTTATCCACAGATTGACGACGTCGGCGAAGTGGCGGACGGCGATTCGACCATCACATCGTTTTTTGAAGGCGGACGAACGCAGTTCGATGGCATCGACTCCGGCCTTGCCACGGTGTTCGACTTCCCGCTCTGCTTTGCTTTGCGCGACGTGGTCATCAAGGGCGCATCGATGGAAAAGATCGTCGAGGTTCTTCGGCACGACGAACTTTACCCGCATCCAGAGATGCTGGTCACCTTCATCGGCAATCACGACGACCGGCGCTTCGTGAGTGAAGAAGGCAGCAACCCGGCCAAACTAAAGGCCGCATTGTCGCTGCTGCTGACGCTGCGTGGGATTCCACAAATTTATTCCGGCGACGAAATTGGAATGCCGGGCGGCGACGATCCCGACAATCGGCGCGACTTTCCGGGAGGCTTCCCCGGCGACGCGCGCAACGCCTTCACCGCCAGCGGCCGCACCGCCGAACAACAGGATGTATTCGCTTATGTGCAGTCGCTGCTGGCGCTGCGCAAGAGCCACGCCGCCCTGCGCACCGGGAAGCAGTGGCACATCGGATGGGACAACACCTACTACGCTTTCCTGCGCGCGTTGCCCGAAGACAAGCTGCTGGTCGTGTACAACAACGCTCCTAAGACGGTCGAGTTGAATATTTCAGTCGAAAACACCCCGCTTGAAACCGCGCAGCAGTTGCAGACGGTGTTTGGCAATACGTCCGCGGAACTTGTGACCGGCAAAGTGCGCGTCTCACTGCCCGCCCAGACCCTCGCCGTGTTCAGCGTGCGTTAGGGTGCCGGTTGCTGATACGGGCTCACGATTTCTCCCATCTCCCGCAGATGGTTGGCGCCGGTCGGCGCGTCTGCGTCACACTTTGATCCCTGCTTCTTACGAACGCGACATTCGTTTGTCATGATCTTTACCCGCTGGGCAGGTCGGATTTTCTGCGGGATTCCCGCAACGCGTTGTTCTTCCCTTTGGTGCTAGAGTTGTGTTCGATGCTTGCTATTAGCTCGAATTTGGCCCAGACGTGGAGTTGGGGAATGATGCTTGAAGTCAAAGAACTCGCAACAATAAGAAGAAGATCTTTCTACGCCGGTTCGATTCCGACCCGCGCCTCCAGCCTCTTGGACTAGGATATCCGCCATGAGCGTCCGCCGCATCGCCGCGTCGATTCTGGACGTCGAAGAGCGCTTTGAAGGCTTCGAAAACCTGATGCCGTTCAAGGTGCAGAACATTCTTCTCGTCTCCAGTCTCTACGATTCTTTCATTCTCCGCGAAGATGGCCGCCTCAACGAGTTGCTCATCGACGAATCGCTCGAGCTCAACCTCTGGCGGATCCCGGGGATTACGCACGTCTCCAGTTGCGCGGAAGCGGTTGAGCTGGCCCGCTCTCAGCCGCAATTCAACCTGATCGTTACCAACCTTACGGTCGGCGACATGAACGCGGCGCAGTTGGCGCGCGAGGTGAAGCAGGCCGGGTTGGATGTTCCCGTGGTGGTGCTGGCCTATGACTATCGGGAGATCAAAAATTTCGTGGCCCGCAATCCGGTCACCGACATCGACCGAATTTTCCTGTGGCAGGGCAACGCCCGCATCCTGATCGCAATCGTCAAGTACATCGAGGATAAGCGCAACGTGCTGCACGACACGCAGGCCATCGGCGTGCCGGTGCTGCTGGTGGTGGAAGACAATATCCGCTATTACTCCTCGTTCCTGCCCGTGATCTATACCGAACTGATCAAGCAATCGCGCCGCGTGATCCAGGAAGGCATCAACGTGGCGCACAAGCTGATGCGCATGCAGGCGCGGCCGAGAATTCTGCTGAGCTCGAACTTCGAAGACGCGGCCGGACTGGTGCAGGAGTATCGCAATTATCTGATCGGCCTGGTCTCGGACGTGGAGTTCCCCTGGGAGGGCAAGCTGAGTCCGGAGGCGGGATTTGAACTGGCGCGCATGGTGAAGAGCCTGGTGCCGGATGTGCCCGTGGTTTTGCAAACCAGCCGCACCGAGTTCCGCCCGCGGGCGCAGGCCGCGGGTTATTCGTTTCTGCGCAAGCGTTCGCCCACGCTGCTGCAAGACTTGCGCGGGATATTGACCGAGCAATTCGGGTTTGGCGACTTCGTCTTTCGTCTGCCGGATGCGAGCGAAGTCGCACGAGCGCAAGATTTGAACGAACTGGAGAAGCGGCTGCAAACGGTGCCGGGGGAAAGCCTTGTCTTTCACTCCCAGAGCAACCACTTTTCTCACTGGCTGATGGCGCGCACCGAGTTTGCGTTGGCGGCCAAACTCCGCCCGCGAAAAGTTTCGGATTTTGCCGGTCCGGAGCATCTGCGACGCGATCTGATCGAATCGATCCACGAGTATCGCCGCGAACAGAGCGAGGTGCTGATCGGCGACTTCAGGGCCGACACGTTCAAGCCGTCGGAATCAGGTTTTCTGCGGATCGGCGCCGGGTCGCTGGGTGGCAAGGCTCGCGGCCTCGCCTTTGTGCGCCACCTTCTGCGCAAAAGCCGTATCACCCGCCGCTTTCCCGGCGTTCGCATCTCGGTGCCTCCGGCCGTCGTCCTGGCGACGGACGTGTTCGATCAATTCGTTGCCGAGAACAACCTCCTCGACTTTGCCTTGCATTGCGAAGATGACGATGAAATTCAGCGGAAATTCCTGGTCGCACCGCTATCCGCATCTCTCAACGACGACCTTAAATCGTTTCTGGCCGAGGTGACTCATCCGTTGGCGGTGCGCTCGTCCAGCCTGCTGGAGGATTCGCAATACCAGCCCTTCACCGGCGTGTATGAAACCTTCATGCTGGGCAACCAGCAAGCAAATCCGCAAGCAGATCCAGAAGACCGGCTGACGGCGCTCAGCGAGGCCATCCGGCGCATCTACGCCTCCACCTTCAGCCGCCATGCGAAGGCCTATGTGCGGGCAACGCCCTACCGTCTGGAAGAGGAAAAAATGGCGGTGATTCTCCAGCAGGTTGTGGGCACGCCCCACGGCCAGCGCTTTTATCCGGATTTCTCGGGAGTGGTGCGCTCGCGCAATTTTTATCCCGTGCCTCCGATGACCTTCGAAGACGGCATCGCTGCCGTCGCTCTTGGCCTGGGCCGGGCGGTGGTGGATGGAGGGAAGTGTTTGACTTTTTGCCCGCGCTATCCCCGCAACCTGGTGCAGTTTTCCTCGGTCGAAGACATACTGTCCAACTCGCAGTCGGAGTTCTGGGCCTTGGAGTTGGA
>Ga0116134_1001025_pt1 | contig 14287 bp, 12 predicted proteins | sample June2015DPH_19_5_FD_89737 | JGI IMG/M metagenome (GOLD analysis project Ga0116134, IMG submission 89737) | Peatland microbial communities from SPRUCE experiment site at the Marcell Experimental Forest, Minnesota, USA - June2015DPH_19_40 | ecosystem: Environmental > Terrestrial > Soil > Wetlands...
CGATCGCTGAGCTGGCCGCCGGCCGCCTCGGCGCCGGATGAGACCGTGCCGAGGCCGGGCAGCAGCCGGGTCCACATGGCGTCGAGGACGGCCTGCATGTCGAGCGTGTAGGCGGTGGTGACGATCACCGTGTCCTGCTCGGGCAGGATCACGCAGAACTGCCCGAAGACCCCGTCGCCGCGGTAACCGTGCCGGGCCATCCAGAAGTGGAAGCCGTATCCCTGCCGCCAGTCCGGATCCGGCCGGCCGGGGTTGCCGATCTGCGCCGACGTCGCCTCGTCGACCCAGCGCTCGGGGATCAGCTGAACTCCGTCCCACCGCCCCCGCTGCAGATAGAGCTGCCCCAGCTTGGCGACGTCCTCGGTGCGGGCGTGCAGGCCGGTGAAGCCCAGCTCCCGGCCGGGCGGCCAGCTGTGCCAGCCGACCGGCCCGATTCCGAGGGGGTCGAGCAACCGCGGCCGCAGGTACTGGGTGAGGGACATCCCGGCGTGGCGCTGGATGATGCTGGCCAGCGTGTAGGTGCAGGGCTGGTTGTACGCGAAGACCGTGCCCGGCTCGTGGTCGGGCGGGATGAGCAGGAACCCGCGGACCGGCTCGGCCGGGTCGCGCTCGAGCGCCTCGATCAGCGTGTCCCGGCTATGGCCGCTGGCCATCGCGGCGATGTGACGGATCTTCACCGACCGGCTGCGCGGGTCGGTGATGTCGGCGGCGAACTCACCGAAATGGGAGACGACCGTGTCGTCCAGCTCGAGCAGCCCCTCGGCCTGCGCGAACGCCGCGGCGGTGGAGGTGAAGCTCTTGCTGATCGAGTAGAGCAGATGGGGCCGTTCGGCGGTGTACGGCACCCACCAGCCCTCCGCCACCACGTGCCCGTGCCGCACCACCATCAGGCTGTGCATCTCGATCGCGGGGTGATCATCCACGGCGTCCAGGAATCTGAGGATCGCGGCCGGATCGGCCTGCTGATCCGCCGGCCTGCTGCGCGGCAATGACCTCCCCATGACGTGAGCGTAGGACACGTCAAAGACGGCCCGCGAGTTGACGTCGCGACCGGGCAGGCGAGGATGGTGCGATGAGCAGCGCCCGGGAGACAGCCCTCGACCTCATCAGCTTCATCGACGCGTCGCCGTCGCCGTATCACGCCACCGCGGAGGCCTTGCGCCGGCTGACCAAGGCCGGCTTCACCGAACTGGCTCAGGCGGACCCCTGGCCGTCCGGTCGCGGCCGCTACGTCGTGGTCGATGGCGGGTCGCTGTTCGCCTGGATCGTGCCCGAGGGCGCGACCGCCGGCTCCCCCTTCCGGCTGCTCGGTGCGCACACCGACAGCCCCACACTCCGGGTCAAGCCCCGGCCCGATACCGGCCGGGCCGGCGTCCGGCAGCTCGGCGTCGAGGTCTACGGCGGCCCGCTGCTCAACTCGTGGCTCGATCGCGACCTCGGCCTGGCCGGCCGGGTGGTGGTCCGCACGCCGGAAGGTCCCCGGGTACGGCTGGTGCGGGTGCACCGGCCCGTGCTGCGGGTCCCGCAACTGGCGATTCACCTGGACCCCGGCGTACGGGAGGGCCTGAAACTCGACGCGCAGCAGCACGTCGTGCCCATCTGGTCACTGGGCGCCCCGGACCCGGGCGGATTCGCGCGCTTCCTGGCCGCCGAACTGGACCTGCCGCCCGGCGACGTGCTGAGCCACGACGTGGTGACCTACGACCTGACCGGTGGCACCCTGGCCGGGGCCGATGAGGAGTTCGTGAGCGCGGGCCGCCAGGATGACCTGGTTTGCTCGCACGCGTCCGTGACCGCGCTGTGTGACGTGGCCGGGGGCGACGCGGCCGGGATATCCGGCGTGCCCGGCCGGCCCGCCACGGAGCACGTCAGCGCGGTCGTGCTGTTCGACAACGAGGAGATCGGCAGCCAGTCGGCGACCGGCGCCCGCGGGGCCTGGCTCGGCCGGCAGATGGAGCGAAGCGTGCTCGCCCGCGGCGGCGGCCGCGACGACTTCCTGCGGTCCGTCGCGGGCTCGCTGCACGTCTCCGCCGACATGGGCCACGCCACGCACCCCAACTACGCCGAGCGGCACGAGCCCGAGCACTGGATCACGCTCGGCGGCGGCCCGGTGGTGAAGGTGAGCGCCAATGTCTCCTACGCCTCGACGGCACCGACGGAGGCGGCCTTCCTGCTCGCGGCCGAGCAGGCCGGCGTGCCGGTCCAGTACTTCGTCAACCGCAGCGGCGTGCGCGGCGGGTCGACGATCGGCCCCATCGTGGCCGCGGGCCTGGCCATTCCGACCGTCGACGTCGGCAACCCCACGCTGGCCATGCATTCGGCCCGGGAACTGTCCGGTACGGCGGACGGCGCGATGATGGTCGCGGCGATGAAGGCCTTCCTGACCCCGGCCTAGCTCGCTGGCCACAACAAAGCGGCGCCCGGCGCAGAAGACCGAGCACAGAAAGACCGAGGGCGGAAATGGTCCGGTACTCCGAGGATCCAGCGGTGCAGGTCGAGGCCTGCAACCTGCTCGGCACGCCGGCCATGATCAGGGAACGAATCCGCCTGTACCGCCGCGCCGGCGTCAGCACGCTGGCCCTCAAGCTCGCCGGTCCGCTGGACGCGCGGCTCGCCACCCTCGCCGAGCTGATCGAGCTGGCCGGCGAGGTCAACCGGGAGCCGGCGCCGGGAAACCCGGTCCCGGCCGCGCCCCAGTGAAACCCCGTGAATCGGCCCTCCACGACCCGGTGGCCGCGCTCATGCCGTGGCTAGCCTCGCGGGGGCTGCCGCTGGCCCGCAGGGGTTCGGCCGCCCGCAGGGGCTGGGCCGCCCTGCGGGGGTGGGCCGCCCGCAGGGGCTGGCCGCTGGCCGCCACGGCGGGGCTCGTCGTGATCGGGATGGTGACCACGACCTGGGGCGCCACCCTGCTCGGGAAGCCGGACTGGGCCCTTCCCGATGACCTGTGGCGGACCCTGGTCGCCGCGCAGCGGCTGCAGCACGGAAATCTGAACGGCCTGTACACGCCGCCGACCGCGCTGGTCAGCTTCCCGGGCGCGGCCGTCATCCTTGTCCCGCTCGTGGCCGTCACCGGCGCGGTGGGCCTGTCCCTGCAGATGCCGGGCCCGCTGAACGCCCATCCCGCCGTGTGGCTGCTCGCCGGTCCCTACGAGATCGCGCTCGCGGCGCTGGTCCTGTTCGCCGTGGACGCGATCGCCGAGCACCTGAACGCGTCCCGGCCGAAGCGGGCGGTGCTCGCCGCCGCGGGCGCCGTCGCGTTGTGGGGCGTCACGTTGCGGTTCGGTCATCCCGAGGACGCCGTGGCCGTCGGGCTGTTCCTGTACGGCATCCTGGCGCTGGCGCGGGCCCGGGCAAGTACGCGGACAAATACCCGGGCAAATACCCGGGCAAGTACCCGGGCAAGTACCCGGACCCGGCGGCCCGGGTACTTGTGCGCGTGGCTCATCGGCGCGGCGGTGGCGGTCCAGCCGCTGGTCCTGCTCGCGCTGCCACTGGTCCTGGTGGTCACCGAACGGCGGCTGCGGGCCGGCTTCCTCGCCCGGGCAGCGGCTCCCGGGCTGCTGGCGCTCGGCGTCGCGGCCGCGGCCGACTGGCACGCCACCGTCGGCGCGGTCACCAGCCAGCCCAACTCAACGACGATCAATCACCCCACGCCATGGACCTCGCTGGCCGCCCACCTGGGAGGCGGGATGGTCGCGGCCGGCCCGGCCCGGGCCCTCGCCGTCCTGGCCGCGTGCGGGTGCGCGATCGCGGCGGGGCGTCACTGGGCGACGGCGATGCGAGGAGCAGCCGGGCCGGGACCAGCCACCCCGGGACCAGCCACCCCGGGTGCAGCCGGGCCGGGAGCGACCAGGCCGGGAGCACCCATGCCGGGAGCGGAGTGGAGCCCGGAAACGCTCGCCCGGCTGCTGTGGTGGATCGCCGTGGCGCTCGCGCTCCGCTCCGTGTTCGAGCCCGTGATGGTGGCCTACTACGTGTGGCCCGTGCTCGCGGTGGCGCTGATCCCGGCCGCACGGAACTGGCCGCGCCTGGCCGCCGTCGTCGTCGTGACGGCGGGAGTGACGTTCGCCGCCCAGCTTCCGTGGCATGACCCGTGGAGATGGTGGCTCCTGATGATCACGGGGCTCACGCTCGTCCTCTGGCTCGCCCGCGTCCCGGCCGCCGGAACTCCGCAACCTCATCAGCCGCGGCCTGGACCGGCATGACGGGGCAGAAAGTCACCGCCGGCGCTCTTCTCGTCCCAGCCATCCCTGTTCAGCGGTCTCCGAGCGCCGAACGTATATTGAGCCGGTGAAGCCGCCGCGCCGCCTGTCGATTCCGGGCTGCATCGGCTGCGGGGCGATGAGGCAGTATGAGAGCTGCGCGGGGGCCTGCCGTGAGCGCAGGCTCGAGCTCGTCAGGGGCAGCGATTACGACGAGCTGACGGCGGTCGCGGCGGCCTGTCGCGTTCGCATCGAGGGGTTCCGGGGTGTCGTCGGGGAACTGGCCCGCACAGAACCGGGCCCGGGCCAGTGGCGGGCCGCGTATGAGGCGCTTCAGCCGCCGGCGCGTTCGGCGCTGCGGGGCTCCGGGCCCGCAGCCGGGGCCCGCGATGAGGATCTGCCTTCACCCGCGGAGGCCGTGACCGTCTGGCGCTGCCAGGATTGCGGGGGCGTCGATGCTCCGCAGCCATGCATCGACGTGTGCATCTGGGGTCCGGCCGACTGGGTGGACGCGGCCTCCTATGAGTCGGAGCGGTCGCGGGCGGCCGTGGATCGCGAGGTTGAGCGGTCGCTGGCCGGGCTGCTCCGCAGGTTCGCGTTCACCACGCCGCGTAACGGGCAGTGGGAACGAAGCTGGCGTGCCTTTCAATCGCAAGCGCGCCTTGCTTTCCCGTCGGGGAAATCACGCAGCGTTGCGAACGAGATGGCCATCCGGCAGGCCCGGGCCGAAACGATCGATCGTGAAAAACGCTGGCCAGCGACGTAAGTCGCCTCTCGGCGGCGGTCGTCGTGACCCATATCAGACATGGGCGAGTGCGACCGCTTCAGATACGTGGAACTGGTTCGGCGGCACATCGAGCCCGTAGTGCTCGCGCAGTGTCGTGCCTTCGTACTCCTCGCGGAACAGCCCTGCTCGCCGCAGGATGGGCAGCACCTGATCGATGAATGTCTGCAGGCCTGCCGGCAGCGCCGGAGCCATGATGTTGAACCCGTCGGCCGCACCGCCGCTGAACCACTCGACGATAGTGTCCGCGACCTGGTCCGGCGTACCGGCGAACTCGAAGTGGCCACGGCCGCCACCGAGCCGCGAGAGGATCTGCCGGACCGTAAGGTTCTCCCGCACGGCCATCTCGATGATCAGGTCGGACCGGCTCTGCGAGCCTTCCAGCGTGGGCCGGGCCAGCACCGGGTCAGGCAGCGGGGCATCGAGCTCGAAGTCGCCGGGCTCGAGCTCAAAGACCCTGGACAGGGCCAGCAGGCCGTACTCTGGCACCCGTAGATCGTCGAACTGCTTGGCCAGGGCCCGTGCCTCTCCCTCGGTCGACCCGATATAGGGCACGATGCCCGGCAGCACGATCACGCCGTCCGGGTGACGGCCGGCCGCGCGAGCGCGCTTCTTGATGTCGGCATAGAACCCGGACGCGCGCTCGTAGGTCTGGTGCGCGGTGAAGATCGCCTCGGCGTGCCGCGCGGCGAAGTCCTTGCCGTCCTCCGAGGAGCCGGCCTGCACGAGCAGGGGGTAGCCCTGCGGGGGCCGCTCGACGTTGAGTGGCCCCGCGACCGTGAAGTGCTGGCCCCGGTGGCTGATCTGGTGAATCCGGGCCGGGTCGGCGTACCGTCCCGTCGCCTTGTCGGCCACGACGGCTTCGGACTCCCAGCTGTCCCACAGCGCCTTCGCGACGGAAAGGAACTCCTCCGCCCGGGCGTAGCGGGCGGCGTGGCCGGGCCGGTCATCCAGCCCGAAGTTCGCCGCCTCGTCCGTCCCGGCCGAGGTGACGATGTTCCAGCCGGACCGCCCGCGACTGACATGATCGACCGACGCCAGCCGCCGGGCCAGGTTGTACGGGTCGTTGTACGTCGTCGAGACGGTCGCGATGAGCCCGATGCGCTGGGTCGCCTGCGACAGTGCCGTCAGCAGCGTCAGCGGCTCAAGCTGGCCCGGCGGCCGGAACTCGCCCGTTCCCGTGGTCGCGGGCCCGTCCGCCAGGAACAGCGAGTCGAACTTCGCGCTCTCGGCGAGCCGGGCGAGGCCGATCCAGTGGTCCAGATCGAAGTCGGCCCGCGGGTTGCTGTCCGGCCGCCGCCACGAGGCTTCATGGTGGCCGGCCTCCATCAGGAACGCGTTGAGATGCAGCTCCCGTCGCTTGTCAGTCACCGCAGTTTGTCCCATCCCTCTCTCGGCCGGTCACCATCAGCGATTCAGGTGCCGGGAGTATTCATGCTGTCGTAGCCAGCCGGGAGAACGTTCGTCGAGATCGACGCGATGTTCACCGCCTTCTTGATCTGGCCGGCCTGCAGGAACGCGTCAGCGAGGGTCTGCTCGGCCTGGACATCCGAGGAAGCCACCGGAGCGATCCAGAACTCAGAGGAAGGCACCACGGCCTTGGCATCCGCCAGCGAGATGCCGTCCTCCTGGGAGAGCGCCTGCGCATACTCGTCCGGATGTTTGTTGGCCCAGGCGAACTCGCCTGACAGCCGCTCGAACAGATCCGTGAACGCCGCTCGCCTCGCCCCGGTCAGGTCCCTGTTCGGCGCGACGTAGTAGTTGCTGATCTGATCGTTGGGCGGAAGACCCTTGACCAGGATCCGGGCGCCCTGCTGGAGCGCGAGCGATACCTGCGGGTTCCAGATCGCCCAGGCATCCACCTTGCCGCTGGCGAAGGCCGTGGCGCCCGCCGCCGGGGAGAGGAAGTCCAAGTGCACGTCGCTGGGCGTCAGCCCGACGTTCTTCAGCGCGAGCAGGACCAGCCCGTGCGCCGAACTGCCCTGCGGGACCGCGATCTTCTTGCCCTTGAGCTCCGCAGCGGTCCGGATCGAAGAGCCCTTCGGCACGATGATGTCTTCGTCGGGGACCGTCGTGTTGATGTAGTGGGCCACTCCCACGACGCTGAAGCCGTACTCCTGAGCCGCGCCGGTGATGGGCGGCACGTCACCCACGGAGCCCAGGTCGATGTCACCGGACGCGGCGGCCTGGATCAGCGGCGGGCCATAGGTGAACCGGGCGTACGTCACCTTGTACGGCGCGCTGGCGAAGGCGCCGGTGATCTTGGCCAGAGCCTCGCTGCCGTCGCCGCCGTTGTCGCCGATGACGAAGGTGTACTTGCTCCACTGGGGGTGGCTGACGGTGCTCGATCCGCCAAACCCGGTCAGCTTGGCGGACGAGGACGAGGGCGAGGACGAACTTGAGCTGCACGCGGCCAGGGCGCTCGCGGCGGCGAGCAACGTGACGGCGGCAGTCAGGCGGGGCGGTCTGAGTCGCATCGATTCTCTGCGCTTTCTGTCATGGTTGGGCGTGGTCAGTGCTGGTCGGCGAGTCCGAGATCGGCCAGCAGGGCGGCGCGGAGGTCCTCCCGGCTCACGCTCGCCTCACGGTCAGCGGCCGACAGGGTTACCGGGCGGGACGTGTCGATGCGTCCCTGGCTCATCACGACAATGCGGTCGGCCAGCGCGATCGCCTCGTCGACGTCGTGCGTGACCAGCAGCATGGCCGCATGGTGCTGGCGCCGCAGCGTGCGCACCAGGTTGTGCATGCGACGGCGGGTGATGGCATCGAGCGCCGCGAACGGCTCGTCGAGGAGGACCAGTTCGGGATGGGAGACCAGGGCCCGCGCCAGGGCCACCCGCTGCGCCTCGCCGCCGGACAGTTCCTTCGGCCACGCCCGCTCGCGGCCGGCGAGCCCGACCTCGGCCAGCGCGTCCCGGGCTCGCTGCTCGGCATCCGGGCCGTGCAGGCCCAGGGTCACGTTGCGCAGGGCGCGCTGCCACGGCAGCAGCCGGTCGCCCTGGAACACGATGGCCCGCCGGGCAGGCACTTCCACCGTGCCGCCGTCCGGCCCGTCCAGCCCGGCCATCAGCCGCAGCAGCGTGGTCTTGCCGCACCCCGAGGGGCCGAGCAGCACGACCAGCTCCTCGTCGGCGATGGTCAGGTAGAGGTGATCGAGGACGACGCGGTCACCGAACCGGCGAACGACATCATCGACAAGCGCGCCCGCCTGCTGCCTGGGCGGCGTCACGCTCACCGTGCTCATGACGCCTCGTAACTGGGCCGCCACTGCAGCAGCACCCGCTGAAGCAGGCGTACGAACTGGTCGGCGAGCAGCCCGAGGATCGCGTAGATCACCAGCCCGACGAACACCTGGGTGGTCTGCAGGTACGTCTGCCCGTTCGTGATGAGGAACCCGATCCCGGAGCTGGCGTTCACCGTCTCGGCCGCGACCAGCCCGAGAATGCTGTAGGCGAGGGAAAACCGCAGGCCAACCAGGAAACCTGGCATCGCTCCGGGGAATATCACCCTGGTCACCAGGCGCCACCGGCCCGCGCCCGTGGTGTGCGCCATCTCGACCAGGCGCTGATCGACACCGCGGATGGCCGCGAACAGGTTCAGGTACATGGGCACGAAGGCGCCGAATGCGATGATCAGCACCTTGGTCAGCTCGTCGATCCCGAACCAAACGATCATCACCGGCAAAATGGCCAGGATGGGAATCGTGTTGAAGATCTGCACGATCCCGTTGAACAGGTGCTCGCCGCTCGACAGCAGGCCGCCGATCACACCCGTGACGATGCCGATGCTCAGGCCCAGGGCCAGCCCGATGGCCGCCCGGCGCAGCGAGATCGCCAGGTCCGGGCCCAGCACTCCCTGATGCCATAGCTGCGCCGCCGTGCGCGCGATCGCCGTCGGCGCCGGCGCGTAGGTGGGGCCGAGCACCCCGGCCTCGGCGAGAATCTCCCAGATGATGAGGATCGCGACCGGTGTCGTGTAGATCCCCAGCGGCCAGCTCAGCCGCCTTCGCCACCTGGTGAAAGCACTGGTCCGCCGCGCCCCGGCGGCCACGAACACCTCACGGGCCCGCGCCGGCGCAGGCGCGCCCGTCGTCGGCGTCAGCACGGGCGCTGGCGCCGGCGCGTCCGTCGCCGGCGAGTATGCCTCGCTGACCGCCGGGGAAGGACTGATCTCCGTCATGCCGCAGCCTCCAGGATCCGCGGGTAATGCGATACGTCGTCATGCCACTCGCTGAACTGCGACGTCCCGCCGTCGACCGTGAGCACGCGCGTTGTGCCGGGAACCGCCGGGTGCGCGGTCGCGATGCCCGCGCCAATACGGCTCGTGATCTGACGGACAGGCAGCGTCATGCCGAAGACTCCGCGATAGCTAAGGGCGCTGTGTGCGCCAGGCAAGGCCGACAGCACCGGCGCCGGTGACTTCGCAGCGGGACGGGGCTGGACGAAAGAAGGAAGCGAGGAAGCGAGGAAACCGTCAGCGTGACGGCGGACAGATCATGCTCGCGGTGAGCCCATGATCGACGTAGCGTCTCCGCGTGGCTACGTAAGACCTCATATCTGGAGAATACCGAGGTCAACATCTATAAGTCAATAATTCCGACCAACATTGTCGGCTATCTAATTATGCCTCGCCTGAACTGATCCGCCGCTGGATGGCGCCAGGCTGCGAGGTCATGCGGGTGGAGGTGGACGAGCGCGTCGGCAGCCGCTATCGGGTCTGGCACGCCGGCGCGGGCGTCCCAGCCGGCGGCTTCGAGGCCGAGATCCTCGAACTGGTGCCCCTCGAGCGCATCCCGGTCCCGGATCAGGAACTTCAGGCTGTCAGCGCTGCCACTTCTCGCCGCTGTGACCGCGTGTCGCCGGCGCGCTGGTCAGTGTGCGGGCGTGGTCCGCGGATCCGGGATGTAGTCCGTCGACAGGAAGCGCTTGAGGACATCCACCGGCCCCGAGACGGTCACTCCCGGGCGTGGCGGCGGCCACCGCTTCCAGACGATCAGCGCCAGGTCTTCAACCGGGGCAGATACCACGACCGTGGCGTCATCAGGCTCGTCGCCAGCCAGCCGCCCCGCCAGCAGGCGGCCGTCCTGGACGGAGACGTTCCAGCCGACGGGGGCGTCCGTCGCCCGCAGCCGCACCGTACCGCCGATCGGCGTCACTCCCGTGCTGGCCAGCCGGGGGACGAAGTTCTCGATCACGCTGTCCACCTCCCGGGCCGCGAGGTCCGGAGGGATCGCATCGTGCTCGCCGAGGACGGACTCCAGGTCCCAGCGGTGCACGCCGACCTCGACGGCGAGCAGCGGGGCGATCAGGGCAGCCGGCCGGTCGCCGGCGTCATGGGGGAAGGCCACGGGCTGGTCCGGCGGCACCTGGCCGAGCGACGTCAGCAGCGGCTCCAGGCCTGCCTGCACCCACCCGACGATGGCCTGCCCCGCGGGGGCCTGGATGACCTGGTCCTGCGGAGAAGAGCCCGCGGAGACGGTGGCCTGGAAGGCCCGCAGCACCCGGCCGATGTGGGCGGACAGGGTCTCCACCGTGAAGGCGGGATAGCTGGGCACGTGCACCTGCAGGGGCGAGCGGGCGGCCACCTCCACGAACCGGCTGGCCTCGCGCCTGAGGTGCGCCAGCCACTCTCCGGCGGCGGGCAGGACAGCTGCCGACGTGCTGCTCACGATGCCCCCGGACTGCTCACGCCGCGGCCCGCCCCAGCGACCGGTGTGTAGTGCGAGGCGTCGCCTTTGAGGGCATAGCTCTGCTTGCCGTCGGCGCCGACCGGGACGTCGCCGGCGACCGTGACCCGGTTGAGCCGCCGGGGTGCGTTATCGTAGTTGTCGATCGCGTAGTGCTGGGTGATCCGGTTGTCGAACAGCACGAGCTGTCCCGGCTCCCACGCCAGCCGCAGCACGTTCTCGGGCCGGGTCACGTAGGCCTGCAGCAACCGCAGGATGTCCCGTGACTCGCCGGTGGACAGGCCCACGATCCGCTGCGCGAACCCGCCGATGAACAGGCCCCGCTCACCGGTCAGCGGGTGCACCCGGACCACGGGATGGACGGTCTCGTACCTGATCGAAATGAACACCGCGCGCCGCTCCCGTTCGGCCTCATCCAGGCTTTCCGGCGGTATCGCGTAGTCGTAGTCGTTGGTGTGCACCGCCCAGAGCGTGCCGGCGAAATCGCGGAGGGGGGCGGGGAGGTCGCGGTACGCTGCCGCGGCGCTGGCGATCAGGGTCTCTCCCCCGTAGGGCGGGACGACGACGCTGCGCAGGGTGCTGGCCTGTGGCGGGTTCAGCACGAAGGTCACGTCGGTATGCCAGTGATTGGACCGGCCGTCCTCGCTGTCCACCGGCAGCACGTTCGGCGCCCCGGCCACGGCTGGCACGGTCGGGTGCGCCGTGGTCAGCTCGCCGAAGTAGCGGGCGAAGCGCTGCTGGCCCTCGTCATCGATGCTGATGCCGCGGAATACGAGCGCCTTGTGCTCGTTCAGCGCCGCGCGCAGCGCCGTCACCGTGCCGGCGTCCAGCTCAAGTGCCGGGCCGGCCCCGGTGACCTCGGCCCCGATACGCCCGGTGAGCTTGCGGAACTCGAGCCTCGTGCTGGTGGATGTCGTGGTCATGATGCGTCCTCTTCTCCTCGTGAAGCCAGGGCAAGCGCAGGCAGGCAGACCCCGTGCGCGCGCCAGAGCGCGCCCGGGACGCCGGGCATGACCGATCGCCGCATCGCGCCCGGGAATGGCCAGATCCGGGAAACGGTCACGCCCGCCCTTAGCGGCCAGGCGCGATGTTCAGGCCGGAAGGGCGGTCAGTCGACGGGGGTCACTGTGCGGGTCACCGGCACCGGGTTCTTGAACAGGTCGAGGACGGGACAGTGCTCGTCCACGGCCGCCGCGAGTTCCTGGTAGCGCCCAGCGCTCTCCGGCCCGGTCACGGTGACCTCGACACGGACTGCGGAAAAGCCCGGCCGCACGGTGTCGTCGAATCCGAAGAATCCGCGGACGTCGAGGTCGCCTTCCACCCGCACGGTGAGCGAGTCGAAGGAAATGCCGAGCTGCTCGGCCCAGAACCGGTAGGTGATGGCCTGGCAGGATCCGAGCGACGCCAGCGCGTACTGCACCGGGTTCGCGGCCACGTCGGCGCCGCCGAGCGCGGGCGGCTCGTCCACCTTGAACGTGTGCGCCCCGGTCCGGATGTCCACCTCGGTGACGCCGGCCAGCGTCCCTTGCGCGCTGAAGACGGCCTGCGCGTTCGCGCCGTCGTCGGCGACAGCCTTGCGCGTGTCTGCGATGAGCGTGGTGAGCGACACTTCGGGACCTCCCAGGGCGGGGCAACGGGCAGCCGTATTGTCTATAAAATCGATCTACATTGTCAAGAAGGCCTTCCGTCATGTTCCTGACACCGTGACAGATCGCTCGTGGGGATTCCGGGCTGTGGAACGAGGAGACAGCCGCAATATCCTTCAGCGCCGGGCTGGACGTCGTTATGATCCGCCGCCGGGCCAGGCAACCGGAGGTTCCGGGCACCAGTCAGGAGCTTCTAGCTTTAGCCGCGCCCCCCGTCGACGGCGTACCGGGCATAGGCGCGTACATCGGCGTCGCCATCGGAAGCCGCCGCGTGCAGCGCTTCCGCCGCCCCTGGATATGCGCGCATCGGCGCCAGCGCGGTGACGGCCGCCTTCCTGACGTTGGCGTGCGGGTCGGACACCGCGGCCACCAGGGGCCGGACGGCTATGGCGGGGCTGGCCGCCGCCAGCGCCTGAGCCGCGCCGGCGCGAACCTCCCATGCGACTGCCGCCCGTCGCAGCGCGCGGGCAGCCAGGGTGTCCAGCGGGGGCGGGCAGCCGAGCGCTCCGGCCGCCTTGAAGGCTGCCGCCCGGACCAGGACGTCGGGATCGCCCGCCAGCCGCTCCAGCGCCTCGCGGGCGTTCGCTTGCCCAGTTTCGGTCAGCTCGGCGGCAAGCGCCGCCAGCCCGTCAGCGACGGCGACGCGTACCTCACGCGAGCGGTCAGCGGCCGCCCCCGCCACGAGGCGGGCCTCTCCGGTGGAGACAAGCCCGCTGACCGCACGCAGCCGTACCCGGTGGTCGGCGTCGGACAGCGCGGCCGCGAACGGCCCGGCGTCTGCGGCGCGCATCTCCCTGAGCAGATCGAGGACCGCAGACCGGACGACCGGGTCGGGACTGCCGAGCCGACGGCGCAGGCTGTCGAGCAGCGCCTCGTCATCGGCAGGCAGGACCGCTACCAGCTCGCGCAGGCCCGCCACGGCCGCGTGCCGGACGGTGCCGTTGTCATCGCCGGCCGCCTGGGCCAGCGCCCGCCCGGCGCCGGGCGGCGCGGTCTCGGTCAGCGCGGCGATCGCCGCGCGGCGGACCCGCGCGTCGGAGTCGGCCAGGTACGGCTCGAGTTGCGGCACGGACGGCTGCATCTCCGCGAGCCGCAGCAGTTCCAGGATCTGAGGCGGCCGCGCCGAGGTCGCGGCAGCGGCGGGCCGGCACCTACCGAGCCGACCGCGCCCGGGACCCGGCGGCCCGGCGATGAGGACGACCTCGCCGGGGTCCCTGACGGGTACCTCGAACTCGCTGACCGGCACGATGTAGGTGCCGACTGGCCGCTTGAGGAGTTCGGGGTTCCCGTCGGCGCCGCGGCGGATGTTCAGGTGCCAGAACCATTCTGCGTCGTCGCGTCCGGGATGGTCGGCCCGGTCGTGGTACAGGCCCCATCTGCTTTCCGTGCGGCCCAGCGAGGCGCGCGCGGCCAGTTCGGCACAGTCGCGGATGAACGTGACCTCGGCGCAGCGCATCAGCTCGTGCGGTGTCCGGGCACCCATCCGGGCGATCTCCGCGGTCATCCGGCCGAAGGTCTCCAGCGCGATGGCCAGCCGGGCTTGCGTCTTCGGCGGCGCGACGTAGTCGTTCACGAAGCGCCGCAGCTTGTACTCGACCTGGGCCTGCGGCGGCCCGTCAGGGTTCCGTAGGGGCCGGTAGATCAGCTCGTGGGCCGCCCCGATCTGGTCCTCTGGCAGGCTCGCCGGGCCCGCATCAGGTCCGGCCGGGCCCGCCGCTCCCGGGCCGCGCGCGAATTCGCTGGCATTCGCGCCAGCCAGGTCGCCGAACACGAACGCACCGATCATATAGTTGTGCGGCACGCAGGCCAGGTCGCCGGCCGCGTACAAGCCAGGCACGGTGGTGACGGCATTCTCGTCTACCCATACGCCCGAGGAGGAGTGCCCGCCGCACAGGCCGATCTCCGAGATGTGCATCTCCACGTCGTGGGTCCGGTAGTCGTGGCCCCGGCCGGCGTGGAAGGTACCGCG
>Ga0116134_1001027_pt1 | contig 14281 bp, 13 predicted proteins | sample June2015DPH_19_5_FD_89737 | JGI IMG/M metagenome (GOLD analysis project Ga0116134, IMG submission 89737) | Peatland microbial communities from SPRUCE experiment site at the Marcell Experimental Forest, Minnesota, USA - June2015DPH_19_40 | ecosystem: Environmental > Terrestrial > Soil > Wetlands...
CCCCCACCGCCTGCACCATCAACGTGACCGTGAACGGCCACCCGCATGTGGCCGAGGTGGAGCCGCGGCGGCTGCTCGTCGACTTCCTCCGCGAGGACCTCGGGCTCGCCGGCACCCACATCGGCTGCGAGCACGGCGTCTGCGGGACCTGCACGGTCCTGCTGAACGGGGCCAGCATCCGGTCCTGCATCACGTTCGCCGTGCAGGCCGACGGTGCCGAGATCAGTACGGTCGAGGGCCTGGCCCGTGGCGGCGAGATGCATCCCCTGCAGGACGAGTTCTCACAGAAGCAGGGCCTGCAGTGCGGCTACTGCACGCCGGGCATGCTGATGCGCGCCTGCGAGATCCTCGCGGAAAACCCTGATCCGACCCCGGCCGAGGTGCGCTCGGCCATCGCAAGCAACCTGTGCCGCTGTACCGGCTACCAGTTCATCACCGAGGCCGTAATCGGTGCCGCCGCGCGTATGCGCGCCACGAAGGAGGTCGCCTCGTGACCACCGTTGACCGCGCGGACGCTGCACCCCCCGTCCGCGACCAATCCGCCAAGCGGCGCTGGGTCGGCCAGTCGATCCGCCGCGTCGAGGACCCGAAGTTCCTGCTGGGCCGGGGCGGCTACATCGCCGACCGGATTACCCCCGGCACCCTGCACGCGGCCGTGCTGCGCAGCCCGCACGCGCACGCCCGGATCGTGCGGATCGAGGCCTCCCGGGCCAAGGCCGCACCGGGCGTGCACGCGGTGATCACCGGCCCGGAGGCCGCCGAGCTCTGCAACCCGATGCCCGACTTCGGCCCCGACCCGGCCCGGCACACGTGGCGCTGCCTTGCCGCGGACAAGGTGCGGTACGTCGGTGAGGGTGTCGCGGTCGTCGTGGCGGACAGCCGTTATCTGGCGGAGGACGCGCTCGAGCTCATCGAGGTGGAGTACGAGCCGCTGCCGCCGGTGACCGACCCGGTGCGGGCCCTGGCCGACGATGCCCCGCTGGTGCACGAGGCCCTGGAGTCCAACTGCGCCTACGAGCGCACCTTCGATTTCGGCGACGTCGACCGCGACTTCGCCGAGGCCGAGGTCATCGTCCGGGACCGGCTCCGCTGGCACCGCTCGGGCGGCCAGCCGCTGGAGACCGTCGGGGCGATCGCCGAGTACGACCTGGGCACTGGCAGCTTCACCATCGACACCAACACGCTGAGCTTCACCAGCTACCTGTTCATGGCCGCGAACACGCTCAAGGTACCCGCCAACAAGCTGGACATCAGACCGGTGCCGGCCGGCGGCAGCTTCGGCTCCAAGCTGTTCGCCAACAAGCCGGCCGTGATCGCTGCGATGTGCGCGCGGGAAACCGGCCAGAAGGTGGCCTACCTGGAGGACCGGGTCGACAACATCTCGAACTGCGACCACCACGGCTCCGACCGCATCTACGAGGTCGAGCTCGCCATGATGCGGGACGGCACCATGCGCAGCATCAAGATCGACGTCATAGACGACTACGGCGCCTACATCCAGTTCGGCGTAGGCCATCACGGAAACGCGCTGGCCCAGGTCGTGGGGCCGTACACGATCGGCAGCGTGCGGTATCAGGTGCGGGCCGCGCTGACCAACAAGAACCAGCAGGGTGCCTACCGCGGCTTCGGCTCCGAGGTGAACAACTGGATGCTCGAGCAGATGGTCGACAAGGCCGCGCGGGAACTGGGTCTGGACCCGGTGGCGGTCCGCCGCAAGAACTTCATCCGGGAGTTCCCGCACTTCATCCCGACCGGCAACGTCTACGACTCGGGCGACTACGACCGTGTGCTCGACAAGGCGCTGGAGCTGGCGGACTACAGCCACTGGCGGACCGAGCAGGAGCGGCTCCGCGAGGAGGAAGGCCGTTATATCGGCATCGGGCTGATCTCGGCGCAGGAGCGCAGCGTGTTTTCCGCAACGGAGTTCTGGTTCTGGTTCGACGAGCCGGGCGCGCCGGTGACCTCGACGCCTGAGTCGGTGTCGCTCAAGGTGGACGCCACTGGCGGGATCACCGCAATCCTGTACTCCTGCGCGTTCTGGGGCAACAGCCCCGAGACGATGGTCGCCCAGTTCGTCGCGGAGGAGTTCGACTGCAGCCCGTACGACGTCTCGATCGTCTACCACGGCAGCCGCGACGGGCTCCCGGCCACCGGGCCCGGCGGCTCCCGCACGACGGTGATGCTCGCGGGCGCGGTCGAGGGGGCGGCCGGCAAGATCAAGGCCAAGGCCCGCCGGGCCGCGGCTCACCTGCTCGAGATCGACCCGGACGACGTGGAATGGTCCGATGGCGGCTTCCACGTCAAGGGCGACCCGGAACGGAAGAAGTCGCTCGCGGAGATCGCGATCGCGCTGCACCTGTTCAAGCACAGCTTCCCGGCGGACATGGAAAGCGGGCTGGACGAGTCGAAGGTGTTCGACCACCCGTACACGACGATGCCGTCCGCGGATCGGAAGGATCTCGGCGTCTTTTACCCCTTCATGGGCCACGCCTGCCACGTACCCGTGGTCGAGGTGGACATCGAGACCGGCGCGGTCACGTTCTTGCACTATGCGGCGGTGCACGACTGCGGGACGCTGGTGAACCCGCGCTCGCTGGCCGGGCACATCGTGGGCGGAACCGCCCAGGGCATCGGGACGGCCCTGTACGAGGAGTTCGTCTACGACGACGACGGCCAGCTGCTGTCCTCGAGCTTCCTGGACTACCTGATCCCCACGGCGACGGAGGTCCCGGAACTGACGATCGGCCACGTGGAGACGCCGTCGCCCTACACGCCGCACGGTGTCAAGGGCGGCGGGGAGGGCGGCCGGATGATGGCGCCCGCCGCCATCAACGTTGCGGTGAACGACGCGTTGTACCCGCTCGGCGTCCGCCTCACCGAACTGCCGATGACCCCCGAGCGGATCCTGTCGGCGCTGCGGGCGGCGGGGCCTATCGGTGGCAGGGCCGGGTGAGCGAGGCCACCGGACCGGTCGCCGTGGTCACCGGCGCCAACCGGGGAATTGGCCGCGCCATCACCGTGGCCCTGGCTGCCGGCGGCTTCACCGTTGCCGCCAGCGCCCGCGACCCGGCGAGCCTGGCGGATACGGTGGCGGAGGCCCGGAAGACCGGCGGGACCGCCATCCCGGTCGGCTGCGATGTCCGAGACGAGGCCTCCGTGATGGCGCTGGCCGCACGGGCGGAGCAGATTGGCCCGGTGCACACGGTCGTCGCCAACGCCGGGATCGCCGGGCCGACGGCGCCACTGCACGAGATCACGCTGGCAGACTGGCGAACGACCATCGCTATCGACCTCGACGGGGTGTTCCTGACCTTCCGGGCGTTCATCCCGGCCATGATGGGCCGCCGGGCCGGCAGCCTGATCGCGATCTCATCCATCACCGGCAAGCGGCCGCTGCACGGGCGGACCCCCTACGCCGCCGCAAAGATGGGCGTCATCGGGCTGGTCCGGACGCTCGCCACCGAACTCGGCCCGCACAACATCCGAGTCAACGCGATCTGCCCCGGCTTCGTCGCCGGGCCGCGGATCGAGCAGGTGCTCCGCCACCAGGCCGCCGTCCGCGGGATCCCCGAGGAGACGGTGCGCGGCGAGGTGACTGGCCTATCGCCGCTGCGCCGCATGGTGCGGCCGGAAGAGGTGGCCGCGACCTGCGTGTACCTCGCGTCCGGCGACTCGGCCGCGATCACCGGGGAGGACCTCAACGTCACCGCCGGCGTCGTCATGTACTGAAGGAGGACTATGCGGATCATCGATCTGTCCCAGGACATCTACGAAGGGATGAAGGTGTACCCCGGTCACCTGAAGACCGTGCAGTTCGAGCACGCGACGCACGAGGAGACGGCGCCGCGGTTCGACAGCGGCTTCTCCTTCCAGACCACCGGGTTCATACTCAACGACAACGGGCCCACTCACGTGGACTCCTTCTCACATCTCGATCCCGACCCGTCGGCCGAGACCATCGAGAAGATGGCGCTGGAACTGTTCTTCGGCCCTGCGGTCTGCTTGGACGTCACAGGCTTCCCACCGCGCACCGACATCACCACCGAGGACCTGGACCGCATCGAGGCCGCCTCGCCGGTGAGCGTGGAACCGGGTGACATTGTTCTGTTCTATACCGGCACCTGGAATCGCTTCGCCGGGGACAAGCGCTATCTCACCGAGTTCGCCGGCCTCGGCGAATCGGCCAGCAAATGGATCGTCCGCCGGCAGGTAAAGACCTTCGGCGTGGACAGCCCCACCCCGGACAACCCCGCTAGCACCAGTTATCCAGTCCATATGATGTGCCGCCGGGAGCACATCACGCACTACGAAAACCTCGCGAACCTGGACCAGGTAGTGAATACCCGGTTCACCTTCGCCGGGTTCCCGCTCAAGCTCCAGGGCGCACACGGCGGCCCGACCCGCGCGGTGGCTCTCGTCAGCTAGCGCCTGGGCGGGCAGAAATCGGTGTAATTCCTCCTAAACCAGGCATCGCTTGAACACGCACGCCGGCCGGCCGCTCCGCACGGCCGCCCGGCATCCGGGTCGCGGACCCGTCGCCTCCTGACCGGGAGGCAGCCGTGACCGCCGGGCCCATCGCCCCGTTACCCCCTCCGCAGGCGGTCCTGGCCGTCACCGACCGGGCGGCCCGCGCGCGGCCCGGCCGCTGCCGCTGGCGAGCCCGCCGGACTGGCCGGATGTGGTCTACGGATTTGGCCGCATCGACGCGTCCGGCCGCGTCGCCGACCGCTCGATCATCCGCGCGCTCGGGTGGCGCGGCGGGGACCGGCTCACCCTCACCGCCGACGCGGGCATGATGGTCGCCCGCCGCGACCCCCGCGGCACGCGATCCCTAGGGCATCTGCCCAGGTGGCATAGGTTTTCGGCACCCACAGGCCGGGAGCATATCCATCTGGTACCCGGCCTGGAACAGATGGCGGCCGAGCACCCGCTGGATGAGCACATCCACGCCCAGCTGATGCTGGCGCTGTACCGCAGCGGCGCTTCGCCCCAACCCTGCGGGTCCCGGCACCGACGGAGATGATCAGCTAGCTGCCGGGGGCCGATCGCCCCGGGTTCTCCCGCACCTGCCGCCCACGCCATTTTCCTGCGGGCAGACGCCCACACCGACCTGGTCTGCGAGCTGGCCGGGATCCGGCCGGGGATGCGGGTGCTGGACGTTGGCTGCGGTATCGGCGAGCCGGCGCGGCGCATCGCCTCTCGCATCGACTGCGAGATAGTCGGATTGAACATCAGCCGCGAGCAGGTCCGTCAGGGGCGCGAGCTGAACCTGAATTCAAGGGCTGCCGCTGGCGGCCGCCGGGCTCAGGCGGGGGGCGAAACGGAGCCTCAGCCCGAGCCTGCGCAGCACCGAGAGGAACCACAGTGTGGACGCGCCGGTTCCGGCGACGACGAGCGCGACGGTAGCGGCGGTCGAGAGCATCAGGAACACTTTGACCGGCTCGGTGACCATCATCACCGCCAGGCCGGCCGTGAGCAGCAGGAAGATACCCGCCCACAGCCAGGTCGCCCCCTGGAAGAAGCGGTGGACGCCGGGGTGATGGGTGGCCGGCTGCCGTAGCGCGACCACCTCGGCAGCCAGCCGGGCAACGAGCGGATTCGGGCCGCCCGCCGTCCGGGCGAACAGGACACACATGCAGAGGTTCGCGAGCGGGAACTGCAGCAGGAAGAGCCAGAGTACGCCGGTAGCGAGTACCACCGCGGTCTGCAGCGTGAGCACCACCGCAGAAATCGTCAGCAAGCTGGGCACAGATCCGGTCGCGATCTTGCGGATGATCGCGGTGAGCCAGATGGCCACGAGCCCCGCCACCAGGCCCGCGTCGCGGCCGTCGAGCCAGGCGGCGGCCACGTAGGCGGCCACGGGCAGCCCGACGGACTCGCTCAGGTTCCAGCCGACGGTGAGAATCAGCCGCAGTGGCCTGGGGACTTCCAGGTCCTCAGCCATGCGGGTGCTGGCAGCCGGGGAAGACCCAGCATCGTCATTACGTGCTCTCACCATGGCTGCGGTCATCAGTCCTGCCTCGCGGAGTCAGAAAGTGCAGCGAGGCGATCTCGGGACTTGGCGTATGGTCCAGACCGATCGGGAACTCGTTCAGGCTGCCTGAGCAAGTACAAGTACGAGCATACCCCCGGCACGTAAGACCCCCGCGAGAGCCCGCGGGCCCAGCGGCGCGTCACCGCCCCGGTGTCAGGTCGCGGTAGCGAGCCTCAATCAGGCAATAAAGGCCGTGGCAGAAGAGGCCGCACGCGAGCAAAGCCGGCAGCCAGCAGCCATCGGCGGAGCTGGCCACCGCCCGTTGCCCCACGCCGCCCGGCCCTGGGATCGGGCCGACGGCGGCAGGGTGGTCAGTGCTTGACCGCGTCCTTGAGCTTCGCCCCGGCCTGCTTGGCGTTGCCCTTGGCTTGGTCACCGCGGCCTTCGGCCCGCAGGCGCCGGTTGCCGGTGACGCGGCCGGTGATCTTCTTGGCGCCGCCTTTGACCGCTTCGGCCTTGTGCGCGATTTTCTTGGCGATACTCATGACTGGCTGCCTTTCGTGAGTTGCCGTGCGGGAGCGGGCGCACCGGCTGGGACGTCGGCGGCGGGCTGGCCATCCGGCCATTCTGGGTCTGCAGAGGCGGCCTGCCGGGGGGCGGGCCGGTGCCCGAACAGGTGCCGCCAGCCCCGGCGGCCGTCGCCCGGGCCGGGATCGCGGTTGCCGCGGGGGGAGCCGTTTCCCAGCTGGCTGGCGGTGTGGGCGCGGGCGGTCTCGCGCTGGTCGAGAAGGTCGTCGCGGTCCTGGCTGACGGTGGCTGTCTGGCGGCGGGACTCTTTGAGCCCGCGGCGCGCGGCGTGGCCGCGGCGGGAGGCGCGGCGGGCGCCGGCCAGCAGCAGGCCCAGCCCGAGCAGGGCGATCGCGCCGACCACGATGCCGTAGAGGAACAGCGTGCCGGTGGAGCCGGTCACGTGATAGCCGAACACCGCGAACCCGTGAGTAAGCGCATGCCCGCTGCCGCCGTTGCCGAGAACGCCGGCCACGCCGGTGACCAACGCGGCGACCAGGATGATGAGCCCAATGATGACGATCATGGCGCCCTCCGGGAAATACACTGTAGACCTACAGTATACGCCGTCGGCAGGGTACCGTCAACGCCGTAGAACTACGTTGCAGATACACGGGTTCCTGTCACGGGAGAGAAGGCGCTTCAGCGATGACCCCACCGCCCGCGGGCCGCCCTGCCAAAGACTCCGGTGCGAGCCGGAACGGCAAGGTCACCCGGGAGGTGGTGCTGGCCACCGCGCTGGAGATCATCGACCGTGACGGGGCCGACGCCCTGTCCATGCGCCGCCTCGCGGCTGCCCTGGGCCGGGATCCGATGATTCTCTACCGGCACGCCCCGAACAAGGCGGCCCTGCTTGACGGCGTCGCCGAGACCGTCCTCGCCCAGCTCCAGGTGGATCCCGCCGACCCCGACTGGGCCGCGCAGCTGCGCACTGTCGCCCGCGACTACCGGCAGCTGGCCCTCGCCCACCCGCAGGTCGTGCCGCTGCTGGTCACCCGGCCGCTGGCCACCCCGCTCGCGCTCCGACCGCACGGCACCCTGCGCCCGCTCGAAGACATCCTCGCCCTGCTCACCCACGCCGGGTTCAGCGGGCCCGACGCCCTGCACATCTACCGGGCCTTGCTCGGGTTCCTGCACGGCCACGTCCTCAACGAACTCCAGGAACTCATCGACAACCCCGACGAGACCGACGACCTGCTCCGCCTCGGCCTGCACCGGCTGCCGATCGGGGAATCCCCCTGCTGCGCGGCCTCGCCCTCGTCCTCGCCGCCTACGACGGCGCCAGCGAACTCGAACGCGGCCTCGACATCCTCCTGGCCGGCCTCACAACCACGCTGAGTCCCCAGGCGAAGTAAATTCACCCCACGGCCGGCGGCCAGGTGCCACAGGCAGCACGGTGACCCGCCCGGCAGGTTCCCCGGCCGGTTGCGGCGGGCAGTTGCGGCGGGTTAGCTGAGCAGATTGGCACGGCGACCAGGGGATCGTCCGGACAGGACAGCGACGGGTATTCGAGGTAGTGTCCATGGTGACATCTGGTGAATTCGCCGCTGGGTCAAGACCCCGCCTTACTGCTGAAGCAGGAAGGCGCCGCCATGTTCGGCGTGGATCTGAGTACCCGTGAATGCGACGGTCACGTTGTCGTCGTGCTGTGCGGGCAGCTTGACACAGCAGACGCCGCAGATGTTGCGGCTGCGCTCACGGCGGTCGCGGTCCGCGAGCCGCGGATCATCGTCGATCTCGCAGGCCTGCAGTTCATCGACTCCAGCGGAGTGGCAGCACTAGCGCGCGGCCGGAAGCAGGCCCGGCACGCCGGGGGTGACCTGCTGCTAGCCGCGCCGCAGCACCAGGTGCTGCGGGTCCTTACCCTCACTCGCCTGATCGACGTCTTCCCCGTCCATACCAGTGTGGACGACGCGGCCAGGAGCGCCGGGCGCTCCCGGCGGGCAGCCGCGCCAGCGGCCGGGCGTCCCGCCCGCGTCGCCGTGACATGATCCCGGCCAGGTCCTCCGCGTCACCGCCATGCCGCCGCAAGGGCGCTTCGCCAGCTAGGGCTTCATCGGACGCCACCTGGCATTCGTGCTGCCGGGCGGGGTCCAGATCGGTCCAGGCGATCTGCAGGTGCCGGTGATCAAGGAGCAGGTCCGTTCTGCGCCCGATGCGGCCGCGCGAAGGCGACGCATGTGCTGTTGCCGGCGGGTGAACCGCTCTCCCCGCGCCGTTCGCTTCTCCGTGCGCCGTACGCCCGCGCGCGTCCGCCGACAATGACACGAGTTCAGGCTCCTAGGCACTGCGGACACGGAACCGGCCCAAGGCATCCAGCCGACTAGCGGGCGCTGGCTGTTACCGGTCAGCCCGGCGGTTTCCCCGTAAGGCGGTCATCTGGTGAGCCGCCGGTCCACGAGCACAGGTTCCCGGCGAATGGGTCTGGTTCCGTGCTCTGGCCCAGGGTAGCCAGGACCGCCACGGTCAGAAGTATTCCCAGGGCGGCAGTGGCGGTGGACCGTCCCGGGTTCCTTGGAGGCTGTGATCTCTGGGAAAGTCGGGGCTCATGGCAGCACGGAAGGCGCATCCCGCTGAGCTGCGGGAGCGTGCGGTGAAGATGGTCTCCGAGTTGCGCGGAGACCGGTAACACCGGCCCTGCCCAGGAACCCTGCCCACCCACAACCACGAAGGCGGCCCGGCCGTCATCACCAAGCGTGAATGGGTTCCTGGCCACTCCGCCGCGAGTCCGCTCCCTCACGCCGAATACGCGCTCGAGGGCTGTCAGGCTCGGGCACCGCTATTGGCGTCCATATCAGCCAATTCGGGACTGGACCGTGGCGGCCATGCCGCAGAGACGGGCGGCGAGTCGTGCCAGCTGATCGGGCGCGAGGCTGTAGCAGATCGTGGTTCCCCTGCGCTCGGCCGTGACGAGCCCTGCCTCGCGCAGCGCTTTCAGGTGGGCGGAGATAGTTGGCTGGGATACGTCGAAGAACTCGGTGAAGTCGCAGGCGCAGATCCCCGGTTCCGCCGCCAGGCGCTCCAGGATTCCCCAGCGCACCGGGTGCGCGAGGGCGCGCAGCACCTCGACCTGATCAGGCATGCCCCTAGCGTATCGCCTCTTAGCGATATAGTCTTCAATCTATATAGCCAGGAGGCAATAGTGTCCGGTCACAGCGGGAAGCAGCAGCACGAAGACGTCCTCGACGAGAGCCTGAGCAGGCTGGCCGCCACCGGGCCGGAGTTCCGCGGCGGCCTGTCCAATCACGGCCCCATGGCCGCGGAGGCGATCATCAGGCTCGGCCGCCCCGGCGACGTCGGGCCCTGGCTCGACAAGTACATTCGGCAGCTCGAGGAGCCGCCGCGCCCAACGGCCCGGATCACCGACCGGACCTGGCGCGAAGCGCTTGGCGTGCCCCGGCGGGTCACGGACTGGGAGCTCTACCTGCGGGACCAGCTGGCCGGGGATTCATGGCAGCACGTCCTGGCCCGCTGGTGGCCGCGCCTGGTGCCGGGCACGGCCGCCGCCGCTACCCACGGCATCATCCGAACCTCCCACGCGGCCCGCAGCCTCGCGGCGGCGGAGACCAGCGAGCGGGTCTCAGAGCTCGCCCGCGGCCTCGCGTACTGGGCAGCCAGTTACCTGGAGGTGCCAGGCTCCCCGCGGACCGCCGGCCATCTGGACCTGGAAGCCGCCATCGGCGGCCTGCCGATCGCCGCCGGGCCGGTGCCGCCAGGGCTCATCACCACCCGCCTCCGGACCAGCCTCGCCGGCGAGGCAGGCTTCCCGGCAGCGGTCAGCGCGCTCCGCCCGCCGTCCGACATACCTGCCGGCCTGCTCGAACTGGCCACCACGTTCGCGCGGATCTTCCTGATCTACGGCCGGACACAGCCAATCGACTTCCTGCACGCTGTGACCGCTCCGGTCGCCGCGCGATCCGTGCTGCCGCTCCTGCCCGCCGGGCTGGCGCGGCCCAGCTACGACGCGCTCTGGCACGTCTGCGCCGCCCTGTACTCCGCGTTCGCCGTGGACGCCGTTCCTGAGCCATTGCCGGCCACCGAGCCGCCGCCGGCCAGCATGCTGGCAGACCACGCCATCGGAACCGGCGACGTGCACGCCATCAAGCTGACCGAGGCATGCCTGCGCCTGCATTCCGAATCACCCGACCCCATGCTGCTGCACGCAGCGGCACGCGCCTGCCAGCTGCTCAGCTGACCGTCTACCGGTCAGCCCACGCCACGTCGGCCACGGGGGCTACGGGCGGCGGACTGTAACGCTGAGCGCACAGATCACCCAAGTCTGGGCGAATAGCGCGCTGATCGGTATGGAGCCAACGTCCACGCATAACGGCGGAACGGTCGCCGGCGCTGCTCATCGAGCTCAAAAGCGAAGCAAATTTTGCTCACCCGTTGGAGCTGCCCGGGATCTCCGGAGGGATCATCCGGGCGCATCGGCTCAGGCGTGAGCGGGCCGGCAGTACGCTCGCATCCACCGACCGGGGCGAGGGCCGCAGCACCGCCGCGGCACCGTCCTGGTTACCACGTCGATCAGCCCGGGTCAGCTCCACCCGGCCCGGGACGCCATCGTCCAGCAGGACCAGTACGTCCAGGGCGTGGAGTCGATCTCCATCAGCTCGCCCGGCGCGGCGGGACGAGCCTGGGAGAACATCCGCTGCGGCCGTCCCGCCAGGCCCCGGCGGGTGACCGCTGACCCGGTCGTGCGCCTGTCCGCCGGCACAGCGGATAAGGGGATCATAAGAAGACAGACGCGCTCGATGGCCGAGTACAGGGAGCAACGCCATGAATGGCCGCTTTACCAGCGAGTTGTGGCAGGGCATCGGCGATATCTACCGCGGCATCCTGGTCCACCCGTTCCTCACCGGGCTGACCGACGGCAGCCTGCCGCACGGCACCTTCGCGTTCTATGTCGTACAGGACGCGCTGTACCTGCGGCAGTACGCACAGGCGCTGGCGGCGGTAGCCAGCCGGGCACCCGATGCCGCCGGAACCGAGATGTTCGCCCGCCACGCCGCCGACGCGGTCGCGGTCGAGCGGGCGCTGCACGAGTCGCTGCTGGCCGACCTCGGTATCGACCCCGCCGCCGCCAGCGCCGCCAAGCCTGCGCCCACGAATCTCGCCTACACCAGCTACCTGCTGGCGGCCATCTATGGCGGGTCGTACGCCGACGGAATCGGCGCGGTTCTGCCGTGCTACTGGATCTACTGGGAGGTCGGCAAGGAACTGCAGCGCCGCGGTTCACCCGACCCGCGCTATCAGCGGTGGATAGATACCTACGGCGGAGAGGAGTTCGGCGCAGCGGTCCGCGCGGTGCTGGCCGTGACCGACGAGCTGGGCCCGGTCCTGGCGCCACGTGAACGCGAGCGCGTACACCAGCACTTCCGGGTGACCAGCCGTTACGAATGGATGTTCTGGGACATGGGGTACCGGAAACAGACCTGGCCCATCTGACCAGCCCCGAGCAGTACGCATCGCGTAGCGCCGACCGCCGGATTTGCTCGGGTTCGACCTGGCCATGCGGGTCCGCAATACCGTGCGGCGTCCCCCGTTCGTCATGTACTACCGCACCTGTCACGCCCCGGCGGCGGAGGCGCCGGCCCGAGACGCGGCGGTGATGATGGACCGCAGTTTTCCCCACTTCTCGTAGAAGAGGTGGCCGGGCATGGGAGCGAGCGGCTCTGCCACCACGGGCGTGAACTCCATCTGTGCGAGCACGTTGCGCTCCAGGTCGATGCCGGGGGCGAGCTCGGTCAAGGTCATCCTCCCCTCGTGCAGCTCGAAGACGGCGCGTTCGGTCACGTAAAGGATCCGCTGGCCTCGCCGGGTCGCCTCGGCGCCGCTGAAGGTGATCTGCTCCACCGCCGAGACGAACTTCTTGAATTTGCCCTCCTTGGTGACTCGGAGCCGACCGTCGCCGGTTGAGACCTCGAGGCCTCCGGCGGTGAACGAACCGCAGTAGACGACGGTCTTCGTCGCCTGGGTGATGTTGATGAAGCCGCCTGGCCCCACGTCACGGCCGCTGAAGCGGCTCACGTTGACGTTGCCGTGCTGGTCGGCCTGCGCCAGGCCCAGGAAGGCCATGTCGAGCCCTCCGCCGTCGTACCAGTCGAACATGGCCGGCTGCTCGATGAGTGCCTCGGCGTTGCGCGACGTGCCGAAGAACAAGTCCGCTCCCGGTTCACCCCCTACCGCGCCGGGCTCGGTGGTGAGGGTCACCATCTCGTCGACCCCCTCCTCGGCGGCCAGCCCGCCCATGGCGTCGGGATAGCCGACGCCGAGGTTGACGACCGCACCGGGGGCGAGCTCCATGGCCGCACGCCGGACCACCACGGCGCGCGCACCCAGGGGAGGCGGCTTGGCCGCCGTCCGGGGGACCCGCAAATCCCCCGACAGCGCCGGGTCGAAGCCGCCGGCCGTCTGGGGATGGAATTCGGGAGAGGAGGCGACCACCACGTAATCGACCAGCGGGGCGGGGACCCGCACATGCTTGGGGTGCAGGGTGCCGGCCTGGGCCACGTACTTCACCTGGGCGATCACGATGCCGCCGCTGTTCTTGGCCGCCTGGGCCATGGAGAGCTGGCCCAGGAGGACCGCCTCTTCGTCCAGGGTGACGTTGCCCAGCTCGTCGGCGGTGGTACCCCGGATCACCGCCACGTCGATGGGGAACGAGGGGTACAAGAGGTACTCCTGTCCCTCGATCTCGATCACCTTCACATAATCGGCGGTCGTCGCCTGGTTCATCCGGCCGCCCCCGAGGCGGGGGTCGACGAAAGTGCCGATGCCGACGTGGGTGATGAGGCCTGGGCGGTGGGCGGCGATCTCCCGGTAGAGCTGGGCCCCGACTCCCTGGGGGATGCAATAGGCCTGGCAATGGTTCTCCTCGATGAGGTGGGCCATCGCCGGGGCCGCGCCGGTGTGGCCGCCGATCCACTTGGTGACCAGGCCCTCGTGCCCGAGGTGGGCGACCCCGCCCTTCTGCCAGTTGCCAATGCCGGCGGCGTGCACGAGGGTGAGGTCCCGCGGGTGCCCGCGGTCCCGGAAGGCCCTTTCGATGGCGACCGCCACCTCCTCGGCGACCCCACACATGACGATGCCGGTCATCCCGATCGTGGCGCCGTCAGGGATCCGGGCTACCGCCTCATCCGCCGAGAGGAATTCCGCCATGGGTAAGCCTCCTGTCCGTCCAGTAGTGATTGGTGGTTTGAGCGAATGAGTGGTTGATGGCTGGTCCGTAAGCTCGCCGTCGCTTGCCGGTGGAAGTCGGACGAGGGGATGCCGAGCCCGGAGGAGAAGGGCGAAGGCCATGGAAGCGGTGAAGATACTGAAGGTGCAGCCGTGAGGGATTCCCCGGCGTAAGGGGCGCGGAACGTTCAGATAGTGACGGCGGGAACAGGAGAGGTCCTCCCCGGCCGACCTGGCTCCGCCCATCGGCGATAGCGCGGGTCTTGCCGTGGCCCATCTCGGTCATCGCGGGCGTGCCGGGGCCGATCCCGCCTGGGTAGATGACGCCTCTCCAGGTGACATCCCGGTAGAAGCGGTCAAGCGCCTCCATCTCCGGCCCGGCCGCGCCGGGTCTGGGACCTTCGCAGCATCCCCGCATGCCTGTGCCGCCTGGTCCTTCGCCGCTTGCGGTCACGTTCTGAACCTCCCCGCGTGGTCCGATCACGTACCGCGCAGTGTTTGTCTGCCCGGCGTGATCACTCGGCTCGTCTGCTGTCATTGTCACCTGCGCCTGCGCCTGCG
>Ga0116134_1001028_pt1 | contig 14276 bp, 15 predicted proteins | sample June2015DPH_19_5_FD_89737 | JGI IMG/M metagenome (GOLD analysis project Ga0116134, IMG submission 89737) | Peatland microbial communities from SPRUCE experiment site at the Marcell Experimental Forest, Minnesota, USA - June2015DPH_19_40 | ecosystem: Environmental > Terrestrial > Soil > Wetlands...
CCGAAGGAGGAGGTCAGATCATAGACAACCTGGCAATTCGATGGGGCGCCCGCAACATAGGAGGCGTAATTCAATGAGGTCCATGTCAGGCCGGCGTCGTTACTCCGGTACAGGGTTGAATTGTTCGCGAGAAAAAGCACGTTGGGGTTGGCCGTGCACACGGACATGAGTGGAGTATTGAGGACGCCGCTGGGTAGTGGGCGGCTGTCAGCCAGCATCGTCAATGGGCTGCCAGCCAGCATGTTCCAGGTGTTGCCATTGTCCGTGCTCTTGACGATGCCACCGTAGACTCCGTTGTATTCTCCGTTGAGGATGGGCAGGTAGATGGACCCGTCAGGGCTGGCGACCGGAGCACCTGCGAGCACCCCGATTCGGATAGGATTCTGGCTGAATGTTGTCCCGCCATCAGTCGAAATGTAGGCATCGCCTCCGGCGTCCATGACGATGACCGTATTAGGGTCGGTCGGGCTGGCGACGATGTAGGAGGCGTAGATCCCGGCGGGGATGAGGTTTTCCCCGGCTGTCCAGGTTGCTCCGCCATCGCTCGACCGGTATAGCCATAGGTTAGTGTCAAAAGTCTGCGGCATGGCGTACAGGACTTCCGGGTTCGCGATGCTGCGGGACGACATCAGGTAAGCTGGCCAGGTTATGTATGAGCCCGGAGCTCCCACCTGAGACCAGGAGGCTCCCCCGTTGGTGGTGCGGAACAGGCCCGCGTCGGTGGCCGCTACGATCACCGCAGGGTTTGTAGGATCCACGGAGAATCCCTCCGGAAAGGGCGCCGGAATGTCCTCCAGCAACGACAACCATTGCGGATCGAATGCAGGCAGACCGGCACCCTCGGCTGTCCAGGTGTTCCCGGCATCGGTTGTCGCCAGGAGCGAGACAGCGTTTCCTCCGATTGTTGGTTGCACTGCATTGCTCACCGGAAAGTCCGGAGATGACGTGTCGCCCGCTACGACAATGTGTCCATCGGTAGTCAGGGTCATCGCATAGATTACGTCTATGCTCGAACCGCCGAGATAAGTGACGAAGCCGAACGCCGAGCCGTCTGCGGCAAGGCTGGCCACGAAACCATTAGTCTGTCCGTGCAGAGTCGGTTGAATCGCTCCTGCGGTCACCGGAAGGTCGGCGGAAGGAGTGTCGCCAGCGATGTACAGAACGCCGGAGTTGGGATCTCGGACAATCGCCTGGATTGTCTGAACGCCGCTGCCCCCCAAGGCCGCGGACCACAAAACCGCCGTTCCGTCGGCACTCAATTTGACGACGCTGCCGCCAGCGACGTAAGCGGAGCCTTGCTGGTCCACCGTAATCGCGAAGCCACCGGCAAGGCCTGACCTGTAGCTCATGCTGCCATCCGGAGCGTATTTCTGGACAGCAGCCGGTTGAGCGACATACGCATTTCCAGCGCCGTCAACTGCTACGCCCCAGCCGTACCCGTCCGGCAGGCCCCCCATACACGTTGAGTAGACAAGCCCGTTGCCCGCGGGGTTCAGTCGAAATGTGAACCCGGTGAGGGTGCCACATGCCGTACCATTGACGATTGGAAAATCCTGCGAGTTCCCGAAGCCAGTTGCCACCGCGTAGCCGTTGGAATCGACGGCCAGCCCCTTGAGGACATCAGCTCCACTGCTGCCTCCGATGACTGTCGAGTACAACATGGTGGTCCCGGTGGGATCGAACTTGATGACGAATGGGTCGCTGGTGACCAATTCGCCCTGCACGGGGTTCCAGGCGGCCGTTCCGCCGACGTACATATTGCCTTGCGGGTCGGTCGCCATCGAAGTGATAGTGACACTCTGACTGGTGAACCAGGCTGCGTAGACCAGCGTCGGGTCGATCACCAGCGGACGCGATTTGTCGTAATCGGCTAGCTCGAAGCCAACTTCATTTCCGGGGCGAAGAACGTAGCTCGCTTGCGCGCGAGTGCGCACACCAGCGGTGTCCTGATAGACTACCGGCACGCGCATGATTAGCGGACCCGCTGTGGTTTCGATACGCAGATCGCCGTCCGGTTCAAGGGCGAGTTTGCCGGCGCCGTCGAATCGAATGGCGATGCGGCTCGTGTCTGCTCCGGATGTCACCGAAAAGTCGTACTCGAGGCCGCCCTCGGCGCCGTACCAAGACACGTCCACGCCGTCATATACGTTGCTATACCGCACCCGCCGGAACGTCTGCTGGTCACGAATCCAGCGCGTAGGATCGGGGCCGATCAGGTAATTGAACTTCCCTGGCAGAGGATCTTCGGGCGTAGCCATGGCATCGCCCCGTGCACCGAGGAACCTCATGCGAACCTGCGCGGCCCCAGCCGTGATGGCAGCGCCGGCGGAATTCACGTCTACGCGGCTGCCAACGCCGTGTGCCATCCAGGTTCCGCTCGCCGCCCGTTCAAACGAAAACGGGAGTTGACGCAGGGACTTCGCAACGGCAGTTTTGTTCGATGACGCCTGTCCCGAATTTTTCTCGAACGATGCCGAAATTCTGCCGTATTCAGGTGCAACGCGTACGGGGTCCGGCGCGGCGGATAACACCAGCGGCGCCAGAACGAATGCAAATCCGCGGAATGAGGGCATGATCGGCGGCCATTAGTGACATTGAAAATAGGTGAAGGACGATCATATCGCGGTAACCGGTTTGCTGCAATGGAGAATCGGAGCTAAGTAATCCGACAGTACCAAACGCCGGAAACTCGCGGCTCAGCGCAAAGACGATCTCGCCAACTCAGCCGATTCCTCCGGCTAAGTTACGACCTCGTGACTGGCCGAGTCATACCAGGCCGGGCCCCGCTTAGCATTTCTGGGGGGCCTCGACCTGCGCCCGTAAATCAATAGCTCTCCACCTGGATGGCCAGCGGCAGCGTGAGATTCTGGTCGCCCGTGGTCACCACAATTGCCTGCGGTCCCGCTGCCGCATTTGCATTCACCATCAGCGTCGCTGAGATCGAGGTCGCCGAATTCACCACCACGTTGCTCACCGCCAGGGGGAATGGTGCCAAAATGGTGGCAGTGCCGGTTTCGGGGTAGAATGGAGTGGTGACAGTCCCCGGAAGTGATTGGGAAATCAGGTAGAACCAGTTCGGTGAGGTGCGAGAGTGGTTGAATCGGGCGGTCTCGAAAACCGTTGAAGGGGTGACTCTTCCGTGGGTTCGAATCCCACCCTCACCGCCATCTTAGAATTTGTCCGGACCGGACACATAGGTAACACTTTTGGGCCGAAGGGGTTTTCGAGGGGTTGCAGGGTTTTCTCCTCCAGATTGATATAACCGAGATCGTACTCCATGAAGCTGACGAGCCGGATGCCGTCATCGACTTCTTTGATGCCGACGGCCTGACCGGCCAGGCAGGTGCTGAGATTGATCTTCTTCCGATAAAGACAGAGCTATATCGCTCGCGTCTGCCTGTGAGGGGAACAGTGAAAAGTCACTCTCTCGGCGAATCCTCCAGTTGGTGGATGCCGGCTGACATGGTCGCGCGGACAACCGCGTCGCGATCCGCACAAACTCATTAGCAGGGGGAGCGCCAACAACAGCGGGCGTGGGCTCCGCAGTGAGCCCGTCCTTGGCAAATGCTCGAGGCCCAGGAGCGGCTGTCAGCGACAGTCCACAGTTCAAGAGCGTCTCGAATAAGGACACCTTGCGATCACATTCGGAAACTGTTGGTTTCCAAAATTGCAGGAGACAGATACGCGAACTCCGCGAGGGACGACCCCGCGCCACTGTCCGCGTTTGTTGTCTCGCTTCTTAGCGATCCCTCGTGACGAGCCGTAATCGCCGCGTCGCACAGTTTCGTCGCGGCTCCAACGCGCCCGGTTCGTACCCGCGTCGTAGGTCTCCCCAACCTGCTGAAGACAAAATCGATAGCGCGCACGGGATCCGCTAGGACGCGCATGGAGCGGTGATTGCCATCGTATCCGTGAAGACCGCCCAAAACCGCACGGGGAGACCACGTAGTCTTCGCGGCGGCCATAAAGATGCGACGTTGCGCCGGGTCGGTCCGAAGAGGAGACGAGAACAATGAAACGCAATTTGCTGCGAAGGATTTCAAGGATCGCCGGTGCGACCCTCTTAGCCACGCTCTGTGCGATGGCACAGGACCATCAATGGGCGGGACGAACGCTGGACGAGTTCGAGTGGACAATCCATGAGCGGCTCGCCGGACTAGGGTTCCACGGAGTGTTCGACAACCTCCGCTTCGAACTGCAAGGGAAAACGGTCACTTTGTCCGGACAGGTGTTAAAAGACAGCGTTAAACAGAATGCCGAACGGGCAGTCGCCAGGATCAACGGTGTCGAGCGTGTGGTCAATCGCATCGAGGTGCTGCCTTCATCCCGGCGAGATGACGCACTTCGAATGAATCTGTATCGCGCCATCTATGAGAAAGAACCGCTGGATAAATATGGCATGCGTGGGACGCCGTCCATCCAAATCATCGTGAAAGACGGATCGGTCAGCCTCGAAGGCGTGGTGGATTCGGACACCGACCGCAGCCTGGTGTTTCAACGCGCGTCCGGAGTGGCCGCTCATGTCGCCAACAATCTGCGTGTGTCGCCGCAACGATTAGCGGAGCAACGGTAATACGAGCCTGGAGGAAGTGATCGTGATGAAACAAGTATCTCTGGGCGCCGCGGCTCTGGTGTTGCTCCTGCAGCCGCTATATGGAGCGGACTCCCGCCAGGCCACAATCATCGGGGGCGGAGGAGGAAACGGAAGATGCACGGTCGAGGTTAATGTCGACGGGTCGGCGGAAGTTGAAGTCTCCGGCAGCACCGGCCTCCTGAGAACCCTCTCCGGGCAGGACGCCATGTGGCGGCGGTTCCAGTGCACCGCGCCGCTTCCCGGGAATCCCGTGGGCTTCCGCTATGTCACCATCGGCGGCCGGGGATCTGCGCGGCTCATTGGCGATCCGCGTACCAACGCGGGCCGGGCCGTCATTCACATTAACGACCCCAAAGGTGGGCGCGCTAGCTACACGTTCGAGCTGCAATGGCGCGAATACGGCGGCGGCCGGCCACCGGTCACGCTTCCTCCGGGTCACGGACCCGGTCCAGTGCCCGCGCCTGCGCCTTGGCCTGGGCAGGGCGGGTTCCCGACGGCGAGGGCAATTCGAGGCTGTCAGGATTCCGTGACGTATAGGCTTAATCAGAGCGGTTATCCATACGTCACCTTCGAGCGTACAATTCCCGAGAATAATCCGGGCCCCAATGATCGCGTTTCGGGCACGGTGAGCGGAAGACGAGGCTACGACACGGCGCGGTTTTCGTTCGTGTGCTCAGTTGATTTCAGTTCAGGCCGGGTGCGCTGGGTGGATGTGCGTCGCCTCCAGCGCTGGTAATGGCCTGAATTCACCGGGCGGCAATGCGCCGCTCGAAACAATAACCAGAAACCTAAGAGGAGAAAAACAATGACCCGATATATCTTTGTAATCGCGGCGCTGACCACTGGGTTGGCTTTCGCGCAAAACGATCAGACGTCCGCGCGTATCACGAAGGAAGTTCGCCACGAACTGGTGATGCTTCCCTATTTAGGGGTGTTCGACCATCTGACTTATAGTGTCGACGGCAGCAATGTGACGCTGATGGGTCAGGTGACGCGCCCCACCCTGAAAACAAGCGCCGAAAGAGTGGTGCAACGCATTGAGGGCGTGAGTAGAGTGGATAACCAAATTGAGGTATTGCCGCTCTCCACCCATGACGACCGGCTGCGGCGGTCACTCTACCGGGCCATTTACGGATACCCGTCGCTGAATCGATATGATATGCCGGTTGTGAAGCCGATCCGCATCATCGTGAAGAATGGGCATGTCACCATCGAGGGCATCGTGGCCAACGAAGGAGACAAGACACTCGTACGAGTGAGGGCAAACGGAGTGCACGGGGTCTTTTCTGTGACCAACAATCTCCGGTTGGAGCAACCAACACTCGGATCGGCTCCGGCGGATCCCGCACAGGCGAGTGAGTCCGGCGCGTGATTACGGCCATTGGCCAGCCGGCGAGGAGGAGTCCATAGGAACGCCGCGTCGCGATGTACTGTGACTTTTCTCGCCGGGCCGCGCGTGGACCGTTTGTCAACATACCACGCGACCCCAGCTTGATTCACCTCTCCCCTCCACGCTTAGGATAGTCCTGCATGATTCGTACTCTCGTCATTGGAGGCACCGGCACCATCGGACGTCAGGTTCTCACCCGATTGGCGGCCACGGGCCTGCAGATACGCGCGCTGGTGCGTAACCCTCGCGCGGCTCACCTGCCGGCAAGTGTCGAGGTCATGTGCGCAGATCTCACGGTTCCCGAGACGCTTGACGCATGCCTGGAGGGTATCGATGCGGTGTTCCTCGTGTGGACCGCCCCGCCGACCGCCGTCGCTCCCGCTCTGGAACGGATCACGAAGCGCGCACGGCGCATCGTATTTCTCTCAGCGCCGCTCAAAACTGCACACCCACTCTTTCAACAGACCAGCCCAGCCAGAACGACGATTGAGCAGATTGATGGGTTGATCGTGGCCTCAGGACTCGAGTGGACCCTCCTGCGGCCGGGTATGTTGGCTGCAAATGCCCTGCGCTGGTGGGCGCCCCAGATTCGCGCCGGCGATGTTGTACGCTGGCCATGTTTCGCGGTTCCCACAGCTCCGATTGACGAGCGGGACATCGCCGCAGTCGCGGTGCGTGCGCTGTGTGATGACGGACACGCCGGAGCGGAATATGTTCTGACCGGGCCTCACTCCCTGAGCCAATTCGAACAGGTGTCTACAATCGCTCGCGTAATTGGCCGCCCATCCCACCCGCATGGACACGATGGACCCTCCCCGCCCGCTGTCCCCCCTCGGCGTCGCACGAGCGAGGGCCTCAACCGGTTTGGCAGAGCAGGAACCGATTGAGCCGGATTCAGGCGTTGACCAAGTGGGTGACTAATCTCGACTGAGCCAGCGCCAGCGCATCGGCGCCCGCCGGGAAATGGAGTTGTCCCGTCATATCGTTCGCAGCCCGCCACACTGCCTCAGCCACGTCGGACTCGGTTGTCACCGCAGTCGGTCGCGCAAATGCCGCGAAGATCGGTTCCGCGAACGGGGCGTACGTCTCTGGAATCAATCCTTGCATGCGGGATCCGCCATTGCTCGCAAACCGCGTCGTCGGGGCGTAGCCGGGTTCAATCAGTTTCACCTGCACATTGAACCAATCGAGTTCCAACGCGAGCGACTCCGTGAATCCTTCAATCGCCGTCTTGCTCGCGGTATACGCAGCGGCCAATGGCATTGGGGCCAGGGTCACACTCGAAGTCACGTTGACTACCACACCCGACCTCCGTTCGCGAAACAGGGGCAACACCGCTTGCGTCATCGCCATCACACCGAAGGCGTTCGTCTCGAACAGTTCACGCACGGTGGCCATCGGGGTAACCTCGAAGGCGCCGACGGCGCCGATCCCCGCGTTGTTGACCAGCACGTTGATCGCCCCGAATATGGAAATGGCTTCCGCGATGGCTTTACTGACGCTACCGGAATTGGTGACGTCGAGCGGAAGCACCTTGAGGCGATCGCTCTGCGAGTCGAAGATATCCGGGTTCGGTTGACGCATGGTCGCTACGACATTCCAGCCGCGGTCGAGGAACAACTCCGCTGTCGCTTTACCGTAGCCCGAAGAAGTGCCGGTGATGATGACTGTTTGTTTCATTTCATATTTCCTTTCCTTCCCAACATAGTCGCCAATACGCTCTTCAAAGCAGGCGGTGCTCCAAATGCGGGCGGAGTCTTTCATCGCGATCAAATCCAGCGCCGCCAACGGGATCGATGTGGCCGCCTGTCTTCCTTGGTCAATACGGCCCGCCTTGCCGGGCCCCCGAACGCGGGGCGAGTCGAACAGTTTCGACCCGGCTGGCCGCGGCGCGTCACAATATAGTGACGTATACCCTTATTCCCGATCTGATCCGCGACTTCAGAGCGCGGCGTCCAGCAGTCCTTTGCGCATTCTTTCCACAGTTGCAGAGCGCGAGGGCCCAACCACGTCGTCGATTTGCAGCCTGCATAGACGGCCGTCGCCAGGGTCCACGTGGGTTACCAAGGTGACAGCATCTCTTAGAATCAACCCGCGCACGTTACGCCGACAGTCGCTGAGATCACCGGAGCGCCGGCACGCACGTTCATCGAGTGGGCCACCGATCACGAGCCGGAGTTTCAAGCGTGATCGCGAACCGGCATCGCGGTCACGGCTTCCTGCGAAGCGAATACCTCGCTCGCCGGTGCCAGACCGAGACGCACGCTGAGCCAACCTATGGAGGTTCCCTGTATCAGGGACGAAAGCAGCACTACAAAGAAGACAACGTCGAAGATCAGATCGGCTTTTGAGGTTCCGGCAATGAGCGGGAAGGTGGCAAGGACTATCGGAGCCCCTCCACGCAGGCCGGCCCACGCCACGAGTACCCTTTCCCGCCAACTCAGTGGACTTCCCGTGAGCAGCCCCAGAACCGGTATCGGCCGCGCGACAAACATCAGGAATAACGAAATCACCACGCCTTCCACAGCGACGGCAGGCAAACGGGAAGGAAACACCTGCAAACCCAGCGTGAGAAACAGCGCGATCTGCATGAGCCATCCCAGTCCGTCGTGGAATTGGACCAGGCTGCGCTTATGTGGAAACTCAGAGTTTCCGAAGATGATTGCGGCAAGATAAACAGCGAGGAATCCGTTGCCACCCACAACTGCGGACAAACCATACGTGAGCAGAACCAGCGAGATGGTCACCACCGGATAAAGACCCTCAAATTCGAGGTTCAAACGGTTCACGGCGAATGCCATCAGCTTGCCCATGCCATAGCCGAGCGCGCCGCCAATGGCCATCTGCTGCACAAACATCAGAGCAAACTGAATTGGTCCGAACGCCGGGCTCCCCAGAAAGGCGATCATACCGAGCGTGAGAAACACGGCCATCGGATCGTTGCTGCCGGATTCAAATTCGAGCAGCGACTTGAGAGAGGCGGGCAAACCCAGGCTCTTCGAGCGTAGGATTCCGAATACCGCCGCGGCGTCCGTAGCAGAGACAATTGCGCCCAGCAGGATTCCCTCCCGCAGCGTCCAGCCGAACACGAACTTCGCGCATAGCCCCACCAGCGTTGCCGTCACCGCGACACCCACTGTCGAGAGAATGAGGCTGGCACGCAGGACGGGCCGTACGCTGGGCCAGTGTGTATCCAGCCCTCCGCCGAACAGGATGAAGGTGAGCGCAACCACTCCCACCGATTCGGCGATTTGGGGATGATCGAACGGAAGCCCGCCGGGCCCGTCCGAACCGGCAAGCATGCCGACCGCCAGGAAGAGCAACAACGCAGGAACACCAAGGCGCGCTGACAGCTTCCCGGCCAGGACGCTGGCCAGCAGCAGGACCGCGGCGCCCAGCATGATTTGTTCGATTGGCATAGACTCATCCGCCGGCCGCAGCCGCGAACACCTCACGCCCCACTGGTCTTCGGGAGAGCATGCCGTCGGCAGCCTCAATACCAAGCCGGCGCATCTTCGAGAGTAAAGTGGTTCTGGCCAGGCCCAGGCGTGCCGCGGCGCCGTGCCTGCCCCCGACAACCCAGTTCGTCTCCTTCAGCGTTTCGAGGATATGTTCGCGCGTGGCGTCCTCAAGCGTTCTGGTGCTCCTGGGCGGGCTTCCGGTTGGGGGCCGCAACTGGCTCAGACGCGGCTGAAAGACGGCGCCCTCGGACACAATTACGCCGTGTTCCATGAAATTCTGAAGTTCACGGACATTGCCTGGCCAATCATAAGCAATCATCGCCTCCATCGTTTCCGATGGAATCTCATCCACCAACCTGTTCATGCGCTCGGCGAACTTACTCATGAAGTGGCGCGCCAACGCCGGAATATCCTCGGGGCGCTCCCGCAGAGGAGGCAGGGAGATGGGGAAAACACTCAGGCGATAGAACAGGTCGGCTCGAAACTCCTTGTTCGCGACCATCTGCGTAAGATCGCGATTCGTTGCCGCCACCACCCGGACGTTCACGTGGGAGGTGCGCGTGCTCCCGAGCCGCTCAAATGCCTGCTCCTGCAACACACGTAACAACTTCACCTGAAGATCAAGCGCCATGTCGCCGATCTCATCGAGGAAAAGCGTTCCGCCGTTGGCCATTTCGAAACGGCCAATCCGTTGCGTCACGGCGCCGGTGAAAGCGCCCCGTTCATGGCCGAAAAGCTCGCTCTCAAGGAGCCCGGCGGGGATGGCGGCGCAGTTGAGTGTCACCATCGGTCCGTTTCTTCGGCGGCTTAACTCGTGTATGGCCTTTGCGAACATCTCCTTGCCGGTACCCGTCTCACCCTGAATGAGAACGGTGGAGTCTGTTGGCGCTACCAGACTAATTTGCTCGAGGACAGACTTGATAGCCCGGCTGGTCCCAATGATTTCACGTGGGCCGTCATGGTGTTCATGCCGGCTCGAAATCCGGTCGCTTTCATCCGGGCGAACCGCGTCGCCCGTATCGAATGTTGTCAGCATCATTGTTTGCTCCAATCTGACTTTGGGTATTTAGCAGTCGCATCGATTGTCAGTTGAACCAAAGCGCGCGTAGTTACCCTGCGAAAGATGGCGTCGGGAATAGCATCAAATGCTTCTTCCTCCAGCAGCAGCAACCAGAGATCCCCCGCCCGCTGCACCGCGTCAGGGCCAAACACCTCGCCTACGGTGCATAGAAATCTCCCCATTTCCTTTCCCGCCGCGTCGGCGACCGGGCTAACAGGAATCAGTGTTTGTTCATCCATCCAGCACTGCATGGAAAGATCATAGGCGGTTTGCGGGCTCCGTTCCTATCCTCTCTTGGTAGGACACGAGTAATCGATGTGAGTAGGGTATTTTTGACAGATCGAAATAACGGGGAAAGACGCACACGATTCATACATGCGCGCCACGGTCAATATAAATGATGGGATTATTGCTGAATAGCCGATTGGATCGCTTTGAACAGTGCGTCGCGGCGGACCGGCTTGCCCAATAATTCCACTGCGCCGCCCTTCAGGGCTCGCTGACGCGATAAATCGTCCGCATGTGCGGTAATGAAGATGATTGGAATCCCGCGGCCCTGCGTCCTCAACTCGTCCTGCAGTTGGAACCCGTTCATGCCGGGCAGATAGAGGTCGAGAATGAGACACTCCGTGTCGTCGATGCGCTTTGAGGCTAAGAACTCCTCCGCTGAGCCGAACGCGTCCACATTGAAGCGAAGCGATCTCATGAAGCTTTTCAGCGCCTCGCGGATGGCCGCATCGTCATCCACAATGGAAATGCGGCGCGGCGTGGCGCTCTCTGGGGACTGTCGGACGGTGTCCATCTGACCCATCATAAGCAGTTTCCGGGCCAGTTCATATCCTACCTTCGTAGCATGGAAGTCACCTGGGCTTCGTCGTTGGGAGCTTCAGTTTCTCGGACATCCGGACCAGATCGGCCAGCGAATCCGCGGCCATTTTCTCCATGACGCGGCCCCGGTGCGTCTTGATGGTCAGTTCGCTGGCGCCCAGCTCGGCGGCCACCTGCTTATTGAGAAGCCCGGAAACCACAAGCGCCATAACCTCTTTCTCGCGAGGCGTAAGCGAATCGTACCGCGCACGAATCTCCGAGAACTCACCGCGCTCTCTCCATGCCGCGCGGTCTCTGGTGATGGCCTCCTGTACCGCATCAAGAAGTTCCTGGCCCCGGAAAGGCTTGGTGAGAAACTCAACCGCGCCGGCCTTCATTGCGCGTACGCTCATCGGGATATCGCCGTGGCCCGTAATAAAGATGACGGGGATGAGGATTCCGGCATCGGCCAGCTCACGCTGGAATTCAAGCCCACTTACGTCGGGCAGGCGCACGTCCAGCACAAGGCACGCCGGCCCGTCCGGACGCTTGCCGTCCAAAAACTCCCGCGTGGATCCGTATGTTTCTGCCCGCAGGCCGACCGAGGCTATGAGCCTGCTGACCGCGTCACGGACGGAGGCATCGTCATCCACCACGAACACGGTGGCCGGGGTGTCCGTCATGATGCGTTCTCACGAGCCGCCGGCAATGTGAATTGAAGAGTGGCGCCATGGCCTTCGTTGGCGCTCGCCCACAATCGTCCGCAATGTGCCTCAACGATGGAATGGCTGATGGAGAGGCCCATACCCATCCCCTGAGATTTCGTCGTAAAGAATGCGTCGAAAATGCGCTTTTGATTTTTCGAATCGATGCCTACACCGGAGTCTTGCACCGCCACCAGCAGCTCCTCCCCGTCGCGCACCTCTGAACGAATGACGAGTTCACGCGGCCGGTCCGTGACCGTACTCATTGCTTCTATGCCATTGAGAACGAGATTCGCCATCACCTGCTGCAACTGAACACGATCGCCCATCGCTGCCGGAAGATCGTCGGCCAGCTCAGTGCGCAGCGTAACCTCGTGTTTGGCCACCTCGGTCTGCACCAGCGCGACCACTTCGCGAATGACGTCGTTCACCTGAACCATCACTCTCTCCGGCGTTGTCTTGGTGAACATGGAGCGAATTCGGCGGACCACATCGCTGGCGCGCGTCCCCTCCCGAGCGATGCAGTCCACGGCCGCACGCACCTCTTCCAGATTCGGAGGTTCGCTGGAGAGCCACACGGCGCAGGCATCCGCATTGGTGACGACAGCGGCAAGAGGCTGGTTTACTTCATGAGAGATGGATGCCGCCAGAGTGCCCAACGCGCTCATCCGGGTCACCCGGGCAAGTTCGGCTTGCGCTTCCCGATACGCCTCTTCGGCGCGCCGCCTTTCGGCCATTTCAGCCACTAACTGTTCGTTGGTGTGGCGCAGCTCCGCGGTGCGTTCCTCCACTCTCATCTGAAGTTCATCGCGAGCCTTGCGGAGCGCGATCTCAGCTTCTTTCCGCCACGAACTGAACCAACCGACCACTGCTGCAGACACGGCGAATTCGACAAAGAGTGGCAATGACTCCCGTCGAACTGCAAAGGAGTGAATCGGAGGCATGAAGCAGTACTCGACCGCCAGCACGCTCAGGATCACCGCGAACGCGCCCGGCCCGTTGCCGCCGAACCAACTACTGGCCACCACGGCGATATAGAAGAACAGATATCCGGCCGTGGACACGAAACTCTGCAACAGGAAGGTCACGGCAAGCGCTGCGGCCACAAGGACCACCGCTAGCGCATAGCGGGCGATCTCAAGTGCGAAGCTGCGTGTGGCGTTGCTACGTTCCATCGGAGCCCAACGGTCTCAGACGACGAGATAACTCTATTGAGATTAGCCGATCGGGAAACTGCGCCTGTGGAAGGTCGTCCTCACCGCGGAATCAGGCGGTAGTAATGAAGTTGCTGCGGCGGGCCCGGCAAGTCCGCGGCCCAACACGACCGGCCGTCCTTGATTGGTGCGCTGTCGACTGCGAGCCAGCGAATGGCCCCACTCCTGTCGTGCAGCAGGAGTTCCATCTCTCCGGTACCGCCGCGCCAACCCGTCGGCTGATTCGCCGTACCGATAATGGTGGAACCGGCCGGGAAAGTGCCGGTGACCCTTGCACTGTGCAGACCGGGAGGCGCGCACGCGAGCACGGAATGATCAGATCTGATCATGAGCGGCAAACCCCAAACCGTTCCGTTGGTGTCCTGAAAAAGACCAACCCGCTCCCCGGTTCCGTGCTGATCCGGGGTTGGGTGGTTCCCGGCAGTAATCAGCGCTCCATAACTCGCCTCGATTTTGGCCAAAGGAAGATACCGCGCGCGCGTGTGCGCATCCTGGGCGCCGCAAGCTGTGAACACGCCAAGAGCGATCTCGAAGCCGGCAAAGAAGTATACGAAGTGTTGCATAGTCCTTGAATCCTCCGCGGTGTTCAGGCATTTGTGATTCCTCGCCTAATAGCGCAGAGTTCCTCGCGCTGACACCACCTTGGATTCGACCGGCTGTAGACCCGCAATCACCGTGTCGAAGTTCTGCGTCAGTCAGCGAGTCGGCATGCCAGCGGAATTCGCGCAAAGTGCTGAAGAAAGACCGCGTGCTGTCAGACACGCTGTCGCCACGGTTGGACCTGCGAGTGCTTTCTCGTGTGTGAGGCCCGTGTCCGAAGCTGAGCCTCGCGCTATAAAAAAGCGCCTGAATACCAATGAAGGAGAGACAACAATGTTCGCTATTCGCACAAAACTAATGCTGCTCGTGGGATTGGCAGCTCTGACACTCACACCGACCGCGTGGGCAAGTCCACGGAACCAGAAGACGGTATTCACGTTCAACGCCCCCGTTGAGATTCCGGGCCAGATATTGCCTGCGGGAACCTATGTGTTCAAACTGGCCGA
>Ga0116134_1001030_pt1 | contig 14272 bp, 15 predicted proteins | sample June2015DPH_19_5_FD_89737 | JGI IMG/M metagenome (GOLD analysis project Ga0116134, IMG submission 89737) | Peatland microbial communities from SPRUCE experiment site at the Marcell Experimental Forest, Minnesota, USA - June2015DPH_19_40 | ecosystem: Environmental > Terrestrial > Soil > Wetlands...
GCCATGAGTTACTGCGGACTGACGGCCGCCTTGAAATCCTCGGCGGGCAAGCAGCAACACGGACCTATCTCGAAGCAGCGCAACCACTGGTTGCAAAGCGCGCTGATCGAGGCGGCCAAACTGTGGGAGGCTTTGACGCCGACTTTGCGCCAGCCTTTCATGGGAAGAACGGCTTCTTCGTGCAATCGACCGGGCTCAGCGCGGTCAATGTAACAACGAACGCGACTGTGTGGACGGCCACGCCCTCCGGTGGCGACACCTATTCGTCACCGCCGATTGTTGTCAACGGCATCGTTTACGTGGGGACGTCCGAGGGGAACCTGCTGGGATATCGAGCCGGCAACGGCAAGGTGGCGGTCAACATGAATATGGGATATCCGATCTCGGCATCGGAAACGGGCAGTGTTGGAAGTCCGGAAGCGGGGTTGGGCGAGGGCCAGGGAATTCTGGTCGTCCCGGCGAGCACGTATCTGATTGCGTTGTCGCATTGAGGAGGCCTCAACCGATAGCCATAAGTGGAGAATTGCCGAGTAAGCTCTCGCGCTGTACTGATATGCCAATCCGCTCGATTGTTGGGCGGCTTTTCTTTTGCATCACCCGGAAGGTGGGAGTGCGATAGTTGCTGTTGAATGTTCGTTCGCCGCAGGCGCTGAAAGTCGCCGGAATTACTGCTTTGGTTCCTTTTTCAACGGCCACAGGCAATTAACACCAACTATCCCGCACGCCATTATGAGACGGGCTTGATGGGCTCTAGCCTTCCGCGCTGCTGTGTGACCGCAGCGGCTGAAGCCGAAACCATTTTCAGCGGCTTGCGGTATGCCTGAAGGCATACCCTGATACGAAGGCGCACCCCTGCAAAGAAACCGTTTATGAAGACACGTATCCCGCGGACTCTTCTTGGGGACGGGCGAGGACGCCCGTCGCTCCACTTACCTACTCTTCTACCGGCTGCGCGTTCAGTTCCTGAGCGGGTTCGCCTCCGGCCATGCCTTGGGCGATGATTAGGCGGCGGGCTTCGATGCGGAGGTCGGGCAGGGCGCGTCCGAACCAGATCGCGCCGAGGACGCAGGCTACTCCTCCCATGGCAACCGTGATGGGCGCGCCGATGCGGTGCGCCAACGCTCCGCCAAAGAAAGCTCCGAAGGGCGCCATGCCCATGAACATCATCGAATAAACCGACATGACGCGGCCGCGCAGCTGGTCGGGAACCATGGTCTGGATCAGCGTGTTCGAGCAGGCCATCTGCAGCATCATCGAGTAACCGGCGGGCAGCAGGAGCGCGGCTGACAACCAGAATGAAGTCGAGAACGAAAAACAGAACAGGCTGATCCCGAGGCTCGCGCAGCTGAATGTCACCCAACGCCCGAGCCCTTTGATGCCGGTTTTAGCAGCTAGAGTGAGGGCGCCGAACAGAGCGCCCACGCCAGTGGCGCCCATCAGGATGCCGAGGCCGCGCGCGCCGCCGTGCAGAATTCTGTCCGCGAAGACCGGCATCAGCACGGTGTAGGGCATGCCGACCAGGCTCACCAGGCCAATCAGCAAGAGCAGAGCGCGGATAATCTTCGTTTGGTTGACCCAGCGAAAACCTTCGATGATGTCTTCAATCGGCGAACGCTGGCTGATACGCGGGGCGCAGTGCACGTGCATGAGCAGCAGGCCGGTGATCACGGCGATGTAGCTGATTGAGTTGGCGGCGAAGCACCAGCCTTCGCCGATTTTCGCCACCAGGATTCCGGCGATGGCCGGTCCGATGACGCGCGCGCCGTTGAACATCGAGGAATTCAGCGCGATGGCGTTCATCAGATCCTCTTTGCCGACCATGTCGACGAGGAAGGACTGCCGGCCGGGAATGTCGAAGGCGTTCACCACCCCGAGCATGGCCGCCAGCACGAAGATGTGCCACACATGAACGCGCCCGCTCAAACAGAGCCAGGCCAGAATCCCGGCGAGGATCATGGCGGCGGTCTGAGTGGCGATGACCAGTCGCCGGCGATTCACGCGGTCGGCGGTGATGCCACCGAAAGGAGCAACGAGGAAGACAGGAATCTGGCTGGCAAAGCCGACACTGCCCAGCAAGAGGGCGGATTTCGTCATACGGTAGACGAGCCACGCCTGGGCCACGGTCTGCATCCAGGTGCCGATGAGCGAGATAAGTTGTCCGCCGAAGAAGAGCTGAAAATTGCGGTGGCGCAAGGCGCGCAGGGTCGTGGCCCATTTCGGCAGGCGTGCCCTTTGCGCCGCAGCTTCTTCGGCCGTGGCAGAATTTTGTTCCTCAGTCACTCTCTAAGAACTTTTTCACATCTTTCGGATGACGGCAACCGGCATGAAGATGCAGACGAACCCGCGAGATGTTCGGTTCGCTGCAAGGCTATGGCTGTTTGCTGGACATAAAGATTTCCACCGCTCCGCTATATGGACGTGACCCACTTGGAACTTCCCTGGCGGTTCGATCCGCGATAGAGTCTAAGGTCCACTGCTTCGAGAGCTTGGATCCGAGAGAGCTTGGATCGGGAGGATGACGGATGAGCACAGACCCAAATCGTCTTGAACATTGTGTAGAACGACGAGGTGCGCAGCGTTTCGAAGTGCACCTGCCGTTGGCGATTCACTTCGAGGGACGGACTGTGCCGGGTTTTACGCAGGCGCTGAGTGGTCGTGGAGTTTTCTTTTACGCCGAGATGACGCTCCCCGAAGGGGCGGTCGTGGAATTGACTTTTACCATGCCATCGGAAATCACGTTGGCGGAAAACATGCCGGTGCGGTGTCGTGGGCGGGTGTTGCGCGCTTCGGTTCCCCAGACCGGCCAACGGAACGGGATCGCGGTGCAGTTCGATGCCTACGAGTACTTGCCCTGCAATGAGCCCATTGCTCACTTCGTGCGAGTCTCGGCTTCCAGTGCCGCCGGAGCGGCTACCGGCCCGGTTTTGCCCTGATAACTTGTGTGTCTTTTCAAGCGCTGGACTTTGCCTTACAATCAGGTAAAGTAGCCGCTGGGCGGGACGTCCTCCTCCGAATTGAAGACCCGCTGGCGACCTGCCGCTTCGTCTGAGGCCCCTCGGTTACGAAAGTCACTTGGCCTCGGCGCTGGAAGTTCGTAGCATGGCATTAAACACTGAGAATCGAGTCATGCCTGGGATCGCCGTCGCCCTCCTTACTGAGGACCGCGAAAAATCCGTCGTACTGCATAGCCGGGTGGAGAGCACCAATCTGGCCCGCACGGTATTGAGCCATGTCGGATTCCCTCCTGGACCGGGTGACGCCGTTTTGCGTCAATTGCAGGACCAGCGCGCCGAAGTTGTCCTGGTGGATATCGATCCCCAGAATCCGCAGCGCGCCATCCGCGCCATCGAACTGATCCACGCCAGTATTCCCGAAGTCACGATTTTTGCGGTGGGCGAAATGAACCAGCCCACGAACATTGTTTCCGCCATGCGCGCCGGAGCCCGCGAGTTTCTGGATCATGCCGCCAGCCGCGAGGCCTTGATCGAAGCCTTCACTCGCTTCTCGGCCACATTGAGCCGTGCACAGCGCAGTTCCAGCAAGGCCCGAGTCTTCACTTTTCTGAACGCCAAGGGCGGAGCCGGCGCCACCACCACCGCGGTGAATACCGCCGTCGCGTTGCAAGAGGCCCACGGGCGCGTGGTGCTGGTGGATTTCGCTCCTATCGGCCACACCGCCCTGCAACTGAATCTGCGGCCTCAATTCACGCTGATCGACGCGCTGCAGAACCTGCATCGCATGGACGGTTCGCTCCTCGATGGCCTGATGACGCCCTACCGCAATGGCCTTCATCTCCTGGCCGGCGCTCAGCAACCGCACAACGGTATCCCGACCGCTTCGGAACTGGCTCGCCTCTTCGACCTGCTGGTAAACCAGTATCACTTCGTTGTGGTCGATGGCTCGGGGCGGATGGATAGCACGATGCAGATGATCTGCGACCTCTCGAACGCGGTGCTGCTGGTCGCGCAGACTGACGTCGTTTCCCTCTGGAGCGCGGGCCGGATTCACGCCTTCCTGCAGGAAGGAGCGGGCCGCGATCGCCTGCGGATCGTGCTCAACCGGTACAAGAAGATTCCCGGCTTCACCGATGAGGATGTCGAGAAAGCCACTAATTGTGAAGTGCTCTGGAAGGTGCCCAACAACTACCAGGTCATCGGACCGGCGATTGACAAGGGCAACCCGGTGGCCGCGCAGAGCAATCACGAAATCGGCCGCTCCTATCAAGGACTAGCCGCGGAACTAGCTGGCGCGACCACATCCGCCGACGGCGCCCTCTCGCTGCTCTACCAGCACGACAAGGGCGACAGCAAGAAACGAGCCGGTGGCCACCTGCTCGTCTCGCCGATGCGCGCTGGGCAATAGACCAGCTGCGAGCTTCGAGCCAAGACACGATGCGAACATGAAAGCGTTCCTCGCTTACATCGCGCCGCTCCTCCTTTTGCTGCTCTTCCTCGCGGGGCTAGTGGCACAGCTTGCCGTCGATGCTCACCATTGGATGCCGCGTAAGTGGTGGCCGCGCTCTCTCTTCAAGAAGTGAGTGCCCCAAAACAGTCCACTACCTAGCTTTTGGCTCGTAGCTCGCAGCTCGCAGCTACTTTGTTAGAATCAGGGATTCACTGATGACGCCGAGAATCGTTGAGATCCTTTATCAGATGATCGCGTTCCTGTTTGCGATCAGCGTGCACGAGTCCGCCCATGCCTGGACCGCGTCCCGCTGCGGCGATCCCACGGCTCGCATGCTGGGACGGGTATCGCTGAATCCGATTCGCCACATCGATCTGTTTGGCACGATCATAATGCCGCTGGTCGCGGCCATCAGCGGCATTCCATTGCTGGGCTGGGCGAAGCCCACACCAGTGGACCCCCGGAATTTTCGCCATCCCATGATGGACGATATTCTGACTTCAGTGGCGGGCCCGGTCAGCAACTTCATCGTCGCTACTGGGGCGCTTCTGCTGCTGGGCGGCATCTCGCTCTCATCGGTCTCCGGACACACTCTGATCACGGGATTGGTGGCGGGCGGCGACGGCGCTGCTTCCGATTCGGTGTGGGCGCCCGTCGCTATGCTGCTGTTTGAACTCATGTTCATCAACGTCGTTCTGGCGGTCTTTAACCTGATCCCCGTCCCGCCGCTCGATGGCAGCCACGTGCTGCGGCATTTCTTACCAGGGCCAGTGCGAATGGTGTACGACCGCATCGGCATCTTCGCACTCTTGGCGCTGGTCTACCTGGGCGGAGGATTGCTTAGTGGTTTGATCCGCCCGTTCATTCACTTCTACCTCTCGATTTTGGTGAAATTCTGAATGGAAACTCCTTTGACCAAGAAACGCGTGCTGAGCGGAATGCGCTCGACCGGCAAGCTGCACCTGGGAAACTACGTGGGCGCGCTTGAAAACTGGGTCCGCATGCAGGAGCAGTATGACTGCTTTTTCTTTATCGCCGACTGGCACGCGCTGACCACCGATTATGCGGACACTTCACGCCTGAAAGAAAACTCGGTCGATGTGCTGCTGGACTGGCTGGCGGCGGGGCTTGATCCCGCGAAGTGCGTGATGTTCATCCAGTCCCATGTGCCGGCGCACGCGGAATTGCACCTGCTGCTCTCGATGATCACTCCTCTGGGCTGGCTGGAGCGCGTCCCGACCTACAAAGAGCAGAAAGAAAACATCAAGGGAAAAGACCTGGACACGTACGGGTTTCTCGGTTATCCCGTGCTGCAATCGGCGGATATTTTGATCTACAAGGCGGACGTCGTCCCGGTTGGCGAAGACCAGGTGGCGCACGTGGAACTGACCCGCGAGATCGCACGGCGATTCAACGGCTTCTACGCTGGCAAACGCGAATATATTTTCCCTGAACCGGCGGCTCTGCTGACGCCCGCGCCTCGCCTGCCCGGCACCGACGGCCGCAAGATGTCTAAGTCTTACGGCAATGCGGTCATGCTGACCGATCCCGAGCCGGTGGTGCGGCAGAAGTTGAAGACCATGGTCACCGATCCTGCCCGTGTGCGGCGCACCGATCGCGGCAATCCCGACGTGTGTCCCGTGGGCGATCTGCACAAAATATTCAGCAGCAAAGAAACGATGGCGAAGGTGTACGAAGGCTGCCGGTCGGCGGGAATCGGCTGCATTGAATGCAAGAGCTGGGCCGCCGATGCCCTGGTAAAGATCCTCAACCCCATGCAGGAGCGGCGAAAAAAATACGAGGACAATCCGCGCCTCGCCTGGGATATTCTGGAAGCTGGCTCGGCCCGCGCTCGTGATATCGCAGGCAACACAATGGACGAAGTCCGTAAGTCGATGGGGCTGGACTATAGTTCGAAAGACAGTTCGAAAGATGGGCCGGCGAAGGATTCCACGAAGTGACGGATTTGTCTCAACCCATATCAGAACAGGCGCCAGTAGAGGCTTCTAGGCCCGGCGCGGCTCCGGTGTTTTCGGCGGAGACGGGGCAAGCCGCGTCTCTCCGGGAGAGCAAATCCACGACCAAGTCCGCCAAAGACGATGCCAGCGACTTCCCGTTCGCCATTGCGCTCGGCGCGATCTACGAAGGCCCGCTCGACCTGCTGCTCGACCTGGTCCGCAAGCAGGACATCGACATCTACGACATTCCCATCGCGAAAATCACGGCGCAATACCTCACTTATGTGGAGCGCATACGCGAACTCGATGTGAATGTCGCTTCCGAGTTTATCTACATGGCGGCGGTGCTGATTCACATCAAGTCAAAGATGTTGCTGCCGCGCGACCCGTTCGCTCCCGCTGACGCGCAGGATGACCCTCGCAACGAACTCGTCAACCGCCTGCTCGAGCACGAAAAATTTAAATCTGCGGCACAGATGCTTTTGCAGAAACAGCAGATCGAAGACGCGGTGCTGAGCAATCCAGCGATCCGCGAGTTCATGGACGCCGAGGGCACTGAGCCCGAACTGGCCGCCGATGTCATCGACCTGGTCAAAACCTTCCAGCAGATTCTGGAGCGCGCACGCACCCGGCCAATCCTCGAAGTGGATGAAGAGACGGTAACCGTCGGCCAGATGATCCAGTACCTGCACCGCCGGCTCTCACTCGAAGATCGCCCGATTCGCCTGAAGCAGATGCTCGGCAATGTGCCGTCGCGGCCGGCGCTCGTCTGCATGTTTCTGGCGTTGCTCGAACTGGTTCGACTGCAGGCAATCCAGGTGCGGCAGGATCACGTCTTCGGCGAAGTGCTGGTGCGCAAGCATTCCCACTTCGAAGAAGTCATGACCGAGCAGGCTGCAGTGCGGGATGATTGGAAGTAAGAAGAATGTTTCAAGGTTTCAAAGTTTCAAAGTTTCAAGGAAAGCTGGCGTGTCGCAGGGTTTAACTTTGAAACCTTGAAACCTTGAAACCTGGCACTTTACTTATGAGTCTTAGACCCCAACTCGAAGCCATCATTTACGCTGCGGAAACTCCCATTTCGCTCGAGCAGATTCTTTCGCTGGTGAAGGAGTCTGTGTTGGCGGAAACTCCGGGAATCGATGTCGCGGAAATCAAGTCGCGCATCCGCGCCACGCTCGAAGAACTCATCATGGATTACTCCGGCGCAAACCATGGAATCGAAATCCGCCAAGTTGCCGGCGGATACCGGATGTCCACGAAGCCCGAGCAGCACGACGTGGTGCGCGCCTTTGCCAAAAGTCTGAAACCGCCTTTCCGGCTGTCGCTTCCGGCGCTCGAAACTCTTGCCGTCGTCGCCTACAAACAGCCGGTCACCGTGCCCGAGATCAGCGAAATCCGCGGCGTCGATTCCGGCGGAGTCATCGCCACCCTGCTCGACCGCAAGCTGATCACGACGGCGGGCAGAAAGGCCGTGATCGGCCGCCCCATCCTCTACAAGACCAGCAAAGAGTTTCTGCTGCGCTTCGGGCTCAAGGACGTTAACGAACTGCCGAGCATGGAGGAATTCGAGAAACTGCTGGCGGAGTCGTTCCAGAGCGACGCGATTCCCGGTGAGGCTGCGCCTGCGGAAGAGTCTCTAAGTTTGCCGTTAACTGCAGGCGATGAATCCTCTGTAGAGGATGATTCTTCCGAAACCAAAAGCGCTCCCGAAATCGCCGTTGGCGCCGAGCCCGAACTCGCCACCCCAGAACTCACCGAAGAAGAGGGACCCGAAACACCAGCCGCCACCAAACCGGAGTAGCCATCCATGCCTGCTGAACGTCTGCAAAAAATTATCGCTGCTGCCGGAGTTGCTTCCCGCCGCAAAGCCGAAGAGTTGATCGCCTCCGGCCGCGTGGTGGTCAATGGTCAGGTGGTCACCGAGCTCGGCACTAAAGCCGATCCCGAGCAAGACCACATTCGCGTGGATGGCAAACTACTGCAGGGGCCCGAACGTTTCACCTACATCGTGCTCAACAAGCCCAAGGGATATGTAACCACCGTCAGCGATGAGAAAAAGCGCCCCACCGTGATGGACCTGCTTCACAATGTGAAAGGGCAGAAGGTGAAGGGGCGCGTTTATCCCGTGGGGAGGCTGGACTGGGCAAGCGAAGGCCTTCTACTGATGACCAACGACGGCGCGCTGGCCAACGCCTTGATGAAAGCGGCCTCCAACGTGGCGAAGGTCTACGTTGTTAAAGTCGCCGGCCAGCCCGACGAGGCCAAACTCGACAAGCTGCGTCGCGGAGTTTCGATCGCTGAAAAAGGCGGGCGCCGCGTGCGCACGGCTCCGGCAAAAATTCGCCTGATCCGCGAAGGCGATAACCCGTGGCTCGAAGTGACCATCATTGAAGGCCGCAACCGCCAGGTGCGAAAAATGTTCGAAGAAGTGGGCCACCACGTGGAGAAAATCAGGCGCGTGCAGTATGGGCCCCTCGCGCTCGATGTGCCGCCGGGAGATTGGCGCAACCTTACTCTGCTGGAAGTAGCCAAGCTGAAAACCGCAGCGTCCGGGCGGCATGTTGCCGCGCCGCCAAGCCCACAGATACCGCTGCGGGCACCGAAAGCTACAACCATCAAGCCGCCGCGCATACTGAAGCCGGCAAGCTCATCGCGCCCATCGAAATTCCCGCAAGCGCCTCGAGCACTCAAACCGTCGCACTCGTCAGGACCTGCGACTTCCCGACCGTCGCGCACGCCGAAGCGCAAGCGCGATTAGCGCTTTGCTTCCGCAATCATCGGCAGGCGGGCCGCGCCGTACAAGCCGGCATCGCTCCCGAGCAGAGCGCGGGTGATGATGGTTTTGTGGCCGGGACCAGCCTTCACGTGCGCGGAAGCGCCCTGGTTAGTGGCCGCAGGATCGTACGGCGCCGTAGCGGCGTACACCAGGGAGCGCCGCCGCAACTCCTCGAAGATCGCGGGCGAAAAAGCTTCCCACGCGCTCGAAACGCCCCCGCCAATCACGTAAATCGGCAGGTTCAGGGAATTTACCATCGTGGAAAGCACAATGCCCAAACAACGGCCCACGTACCGGAAAATGCGGCGCGCATCTTCATCGCCTTGCATCGCGAGATTGTAAATCGATTTCGCGCTGAACTCCGGATCGGATTGCGCAGCACGTGCCAGCGGCGACGCGCTGTTGTTCGCGATCGCTTCCCGCGCCATGCGCACCACCGCCGTCGCCGAAGCATACTGCTCCAAGCATCCTCGATTCCCGCACCCGCAAGGGTGCCCATCGGGTTCAACGGTCGTGTGCCCGAACTCTCCGGCCATGCCGTTCGCGCCGCGCCAGATCGCGCCGCCGAGAACCAGTCCGCCGCCGACTCCGGTGCCGAGGGTCAGTATCGCCACGTCGGAATAATCCTTGGCCGCGCCCAGCCACTTTTCTCCGAGCGCTGCGACATTGGCGTCGTTTTCGAGGATCACCACGGTCTTCAGCCGCTGCTCAATGAGGGCGCCTGCCGGATAGTCGACAAAGCCCGGCAGGTTGGGCGATTCGCGCACCAGGCCAGTTTGCGCGTCGATGATACCGGGAACGCCGATGCCGATCCCCAGCAATGGGGCGGAGTTCCCGTATTTCTTTGACATGCGCTCAATGGCGTCGCACATGTCGCCGATCACCTGATCGGGCCCCAGGGAAATCCTGGTGTCAAGCGTGACTTTCTCGACCAGCGCGCCTTGCTCGTCCACGGCGGCGATGCGCAAGTTCGTGCCGCCGAGATCTACTCCAATTGAGAATTTATTCATGATGAATAACTCGATCGTCCATTCGAGGAAACATGCAGCAGTACCCTTTTTTTTACAGCGCGGGTGTCAATCCGTCAACATATTAAATCGTTCTATTAAAGCTATTTTTGACACTTTGAACAGTAGTGACTGCTGCGCCCGGCCAGTACAACGCGCCGGATCGCGGTCCCGCATACCAGGCACGGCTCCCCCTCGCGGCCATAAACTCGATGCTGGAGCTGGAAGAATCCTTCTTCCCCATCCGCGTCCACGTAATCGGAAATCGAAGATCCGCCCAGCGCGATCGCCTCGCGCAGCACTTCCCGCACCGCTCGGTGCAGCTTGCCCAACTGCTCCCGCGTGATAGCCGCGGCCCGCCGCCGGGGACGGATGCCAGCCCGAAACAACGACTCGTCGGCATAAATGTTGCCCACTCCGCGCAGCAACTTCTGATTCAGAAGGGCGCTCTTGATCGGAGTCTTGCGCCCGCGAAAAAGCGCTACGAACCCCTCCTCGCTCACCTCCAGCGGCTCCACTCCGCCAGGATCGAAGCTTCCAGAGTGAACGCTGAGCTTGCCAAACATCCGTGGATCGATGAACCGCAGTTCGCGCCCGGAGGCCAGCTTCGCGATCAGGTGCGTGTGCTTGGCGATGTCCGCCGCAGGTTCGCAAACCACCATGCGCCCGGTCATGCCGAGATGGACTACCCATTGCGCCGCCTGGCTGCGAACTGCGCGCCTGCCTTTCTTCGGCTGTGCTTCTCCCTCCAGATCGAACACGATGTGCTTGCCAGCTCGGTGCACCCGCGCGATCCGCTTGCCTTCGAGCGTCCGAGCGATAACTCCTGCCGGTGATTTGAGCGGCTGTTTCCGCGAACCGATCCAAACAGATTCGACGGTATCTCCGACTACGCGACTGTCGAGCCCTCGCACAATGGTTTCAACCTCGGGGAGTTCGGGCACGCTGTCAGGATACAAGATCAGCGCTGAAAAAAAGGCTTTTGGCTAAAAGCCAACGGCCAAGAGCCAAGAGCGACTTTCAGGTTTGCTCCTCCAGCGCCCGATTCTGTATGCTAGAGCGTACACACCAAGTTCCGCCGATCTTCCAGGGTTTCCAGTCAATTCAGCAGCGGCGCGACTAGTGTGTGCGACCCTGGGGCGGGCTTCGGTTTGCGGCCACGCAATATTTCAATTGGAGTTTTGCATTGAGCAGAGGTGGGACGAGCAGAGGCAGAACCGCGGTCATTGTCGGAGCCCAGTGGGGTGACGAAGGCAAGGGCAAGATTGTCGACGTACTCACCCAGACCTTTTCGGTCGTGGCTCGCTACGCCGGCGGCCACAACGCCGGACACACCGTCATCATCAACGGGAAGAAATTCATCCTGCAGCTCGTGCCCGGCGGCATTCTGCGGCCCGAATGCACCAGCATCATCGGCAACGGCGTAGTGCTTGATCCGCTGGCCTTCCTGAAGGAAGTCGCGTCGCTGCGCTCGGCCGGCGTGAAAGTGGACGGCAACCTTTTCATCTCGAACCGCGCGCAAGTCATCCTTCCCTACCATCGCATGATGGAACTGGGGTCGGAAAACGCTCCCGGTCGCGTGAAAATCGGAACCACTTCGCGCGGCATCGGCCCATCTTATGAAGACAAAATGGGACGCCGCGGATTGCGCGTCGCCGATCTGCTCGACACCCCATTGCTGCGCGCCCACATCGAGAACACATGTCGTGAGAAAAACATGATCGCGCACGCGCTCTTCAACTCCGACCCGCTCGATGCCGACAAAATGTTCCGCGAATACGCCGACGCGGCCGAGAAGATCCGTCCCTTTGTTCGCGACACGGCGCTCCTGCTGAACCGCGCTCTGGCCGAAGGCAAGTCGATCGTCTTCGAAGGCGCGCAAGGCACCATGCTCGACATTGATCACGGCACCTATCCGTTCGTGACGTCTTCAAGCTCCACTTCCGGTGGCGCCGCCACTGGAACCGGCGTGCCGCCGACGTCGATTGACACGGTCATCGGCATCACCAAAGCGTATTGCACCCGCGTCGGCAGCGGCCCGTTCCCGAGCGAACTTGTCGGTGCGTTGGGCGGGGCGCAAGGCGAAGACCTGCGCAAACGCGGCAACGAATTCGGCGCCGTCACTGGACGTCCCCGCCGCACCGGCTGGCTGGACTTGCCTCTGCTCCGTTACGCTGGCATGATTAACGGCATCTCCTGGCTGGTGGTTACTAAGTTGGATGTGCTCGATCACCTCACGGAGATTCCAGTCTGCGTGGGGTACAAGGTGGACGGCAAGGAAACGGATGAAGTTCCGGCTCAGGCATGCGGTTATGAAAAAATAGAGTGCATCTACCGCAACATGCCGGGTTGGGCCAGCCCAACGCATGCCATTCGAACGGTCGAAGCATTGCCCAAGGCTGCCCGCGAATACCTGGCCTTCATCGAAGAGGAAACCGGAGCAAGGGTGGCAATGATTTCCACGGGCCCGGATCGGGAACAGACGATTCTAGTGCCTGAATTCATCAGCGCGCTAGGACTGAAAAACTGCTAAGAACTCGGGTTCGTATCAAGCTATCGCTTTGGCGATGCCGAAAGATTCGCATCAGGGCATCGCTTTAGCAATGCCGAAAGTCTTCGGAATCAGATGCCCCGTTAGGGGCTGGACTTCACAGCAATAGAACGGAGCGACGGATGGTGGTGTTGGCCGTAACTTGGATGGCAAAAGTCGGGCGCGAGTCCGAAGTGACCGCGTTCTTTGAGAAACTCTCAGCCGAATCGCGTAAGGAACCGGGCTGCCTCATGTATCAGGTGCATAAGCACAAGACCGATCCGCGCCGGTTCTTTATCTACGAACAGTACAAGGACGACGCTGCTCTCGAGGCGCATCGCGCCGCCCCACATTTCCTGCAGTGGGCAAAAAAGGATCTGCCCAAGCTCGCCGACCGGGTGGAGGGACACTTATACGAACCGCTAGGATGAATGTGCAGTTGCCAGTACCCAGTTGCCAGTTGCCAGAAAAACTTGCTACCGAATAGTTCGTACTGGCAACTGAGAACTGACCACTGGCAACTGTTCTTACTACTTGTCCACCAGCAGCACCCCGCCCGAAGCGTAGCTCTCCTTGGAGACTTCGAGGAACGTAACCACGACAGCTTCGCGACGCGCACCGGCCTCTTCCACCATCGTGTCGGTTATACGCTGTGCGATCTTTCGCTTCTGATCAGCCGTGCGGCCTTGGATCATAGTGATTTGAACTAACGGCATGAAGTTCTCAGTTCCCAGCTCTCAGTTTCTCAGAAAAAACCAGCCCTCAGATCGATCTCGCTGAGAACTGGGAACCTAGAACTGAGAACTGCTCCTATTGCGCCAACTCGTAACCCGCAAAAAAGAAGCTCAACTCAAAACGCGCTGTGTCGTCCGCGTCGGAGCCATGAATCGCGTTGTGCTCAATGTCACTGGCCCATTTCTTGCGGATGGTCCCCTCTTCGGCGCTGGCCGGGTTCGTCGCACCCATCAGCTTGCGCAGATCGGCGATGGCGTTTTCCTTTTCCAGTGCCAGCGCCACGATCGGTCCACTCGACATAAATTTCGTCAGCGAGCTGTAAAACGGCCGGCTGGCATGGACGGCGTAGAATTGCTCCGCCTGGTGCTGGGAGATTTCCAGCATCTTCATGGCCAGAATGCGGAAGCCGTTGTTTTCAAATTGTTCGATGATGTCTCCGACCGCGTTCTTCTTCACCGCGTCGGGCTTGATGATGGTAAGTGTGCGTTGCAGTGTTTTCATAAAGTCGGTTGTCAGGTCCCGAGTAACTTAACTGTAGAGACGCGGCTTGCCGCGTCTCCAGCGGTGTACCAAGAAGACGGGGCAAGCCCCGTCTCTACACTCGCACTCCCAGAGCGGCCGCGAGTGTTTCGCCGATCTCGGCCGGCGATTTCGCGACCTTGAGGCCAGCCTTTTCCATGGCGGCAATCTTTTCGGCCGCAGTACCTTTGCCGCCGGAGATGATGGCGCCGGCGTGGCCCATGCGGCGTCCGGGAGGCGCTGTCTGTCCGGCGATGAAGCCCACCACCGGCTTCTTCATGTGCGTCCTGATGAACTCCGCGGCGATCTCCTCCGCGTTGCCGCCGATTTCCCCGATCATGAC
>Ga0116134_1001036_pt1 | contig 14225 bp, 18 predicted proteins | sample June2015DPH_19_5_FD_89737 | JGI IMG/M metagenome (GOLD analysis project Ga0116134, IMG submission 89737) | Peatland microbial communities from SPRUCE experiment site at the Marcell Experimental Forest, Minnesota, USA - June2015DPH_19_40 | ecosystem: Environmental > Terrestrial > Soil > Wetlands...
AAGCGATGAGGGCCACCGCTATGGCGACCACAATGATTGAAACCGCGATGGTCGTGCGTTCGGCGGCCGCAGACTGACCATTGAGAATCGCAACCTTGACGGTGTGGTAGCGCCACGCGGCCGTCACAGCCAACAGGCCGCCGAGGATCATCAGCCCGATACCCAAGGGCATTGAAAGACCGCTGTGGCGAATCGGCGTCGACTGATCCAGCCGGACCGAAAGCTCGCGAAGCCAGACGGTGAACTTGGCAACGACAAAACCCAGCCCGATGACCGCGATGCTGGTGCGAATCCAGGCTAGAAATGTTCGTTCGTTCGCCAGGTGGTCCGATGTATGCCGGTCCGTGGCGCGATCATCGGCAGTCTGACGATCGCGTCTTTGATCGAGGCTCGTTTGCTCGGCGTTCTGAGGGTTCATGAAGGCAATTGGACCAGCGCTCCGTGCCGCGATCCAGTCTTGCGTTTTTTTCCCTCGGTCCTCAGCGACGAAGTATCATAACAATGATCACGATGAGAAGAATCGTGCCCAGCGTTCCGCCGCCGATCCAGATGTAATCAGCCAGAACAGGCGAGAAAAGATGAATCATAACGATCTCCTTGGAGAAAGAATTTCGTGCGATCGCCAACGGCGCTGATGCAGTCGCCTGACGATTCCTCCACCGTAGCAGACTCAGCGTTTTGTGGGCAGGTGCAAAATCGAGCCGGGCGTCTCGTAGGTGTCTGCCAATATTTCCTGGAGAGAGTAGGTGAACCGCCAAGACGCCAAGACGCCAAGATGAAATCACGCCACCCATTGAACCCATCTCAACGACCGTCCTACGGGGCGAATTCCGCGAATCTCGACGATCTCCCTTGGCGCAGGTCCCCCCTTGGCGTCTTGGCGTCTTGGCGGTGTCCTTCATCCCGGCGCGCCGGGGTTCAATCGCCTTTGTTCCCGGAGGAATTGGCAGACCCCTTGCATCCATTAGCTAACGGTAAACCGCTAGCGCTGCATTCTGTCGGGAGGAAACCCACGTGCAAGCCACTGATGCGTCGAGTAAAATACCTGGTATGCCACGTCATTCCCAGCTTGTTTCGCAAATGCTTGAAAACATTGACCGAAAGGCGCTTGAGGACTATCAGCACTTGATCCGACGTTACATAAAGGGGCGCAACGGCGTCTACGCAATGTATCGAGGCGACAAGTTGTACTATGTTGGACTTACTACAAATCTTCGGAATCGACTCAAAGCCCACCTGAAGGATCACCACAGTGAATCGTGGGACCGTTTCTCAGTGTACTTGACCATCGGGACGAGCTTTATCAAAGAAATGGAGTCACTGTTGATGCGGATTGCGCAACCGCCCGGTAATAGACAGACCGGGAAATTCGCCAAGTGCCAAAACCTTGAGCGCATATTCCGGCGAGATATTCGCACGGAACAACATGAAACAATGGACGAGATTTTCGGTCGCATCCGCGTTCAAAATCGACGCGAAGGTCCCGACGAAAAACGCCGGCCAGTGCTCGCCAACTATGTCGAACGTGCGATGACACTGCTAGGAAAGCGCAAGGGACAAAGAGTGCGCGCCCGTGTCCGCAAAAACGGGACGATCCGCTTTGAGAAGCGAATCTTCAATTCCCCGTCTCTCGCTGCTGTCGCCGCTGTGGGCCATCCGATAAACGGTTGGGGGTTTTGGCGCTATGAGCGAGCTCCAGGTGATTGGGTTAAACTGCGCGAACTACGGCGAAAATAGATAATGCAGGCTTTCTCTCAGGAGAAAAAGGAAAGCGCCCCATTCACCCATACACCGTCGGGTCCGCCACCCCCGCCTCGGCGAACCCCTTCTTTCGCAGCAGGCAACTATCGCATCGCCCGCAGGCGCGGCCGCGATCGTCCGGGTCGTAACAGCTAAACGTCAGGGCATAATCCACGCCGAGTTCGACGCCGCGGCGAATGATCTGGGCCTTGGTCAGGCGAATCAGCGGGGTGTGAATCGAAAATGGTTTTTTCCCCCCCGCCGCGGCCGTGGTGGTCATGCGCGTCGCCAGGTTGGCCATCTTTTCGAAAGCCGCGATGTATTCCGGGCGGCAATCGGGGTAGCCGCTGTAATCAATCGCATTCACGCCGATGAAGACGTCGCGCACGTCGAGCACTTCGGCCCAGGCCAGGGCGTAGCTTAGAAAAATCGTGTTCCGGGCCGGGACGTAGGTGATCGGAATCTCCGCGGACATTTCGGTGCGGTCCTTGGGGACATCGATGGCATCGGTCAGGGCGCTTTTGCCGAATTGACGGAGGTCGATTCGAATCACCCGATGCTCGGCTGCGCCCATGGCCTTGGCCACCGCGGCCGCGGCCGTCAGTTCACGCCGATGGCGCTGGCCATAATCGAAGGAAAGGGAAAAAATCGGTGCAAATCCATCGGCTCGGGCGATGGCCAGGCAGGTGGTGCTGTCCAGTCCCCCGCTGCTGAGAACGATGGCCGGTTCATTGCCAGTCACAGCCGGAGATTGTATCAATGAGCCATCACTGTGGGAGATTGGTGTTAGAAATGGAACAATCTCATGAACCCAACGCGGTCATGTGGGAGGCCCTGCGAAAGCGGGGCTTTGAGGGGCGGGTGAAGATGACTTTTGAGTTGGGCAATACGCTTCGCAGGGTCACTGAAGCGGGTGTTCGTCATCGCCACCCCGATTACGATGAGCGGCGCGTTCGCCTGTCCGCGCTGAAACTGGCGATCGGGCCTGAACTATTCAAACTCGCCTTTCCCTCGGAGGATATCGAACCGTGAGCCAGGAAGATTTTTTTGAGCAGTTGGCGACGCGCCTAAAGGCTGCCGGCATACCGTTCATGATCAGCGGTTCACTGGCCAGCAGTTTTTATGGAGAACCGCGGGCCACGAACGACTTTGATCTGATCATCGATCCGGATGCGTCCCGGTTGAATCGGTTCCTCGATTCGCTGCCGCCCGAGTGGTATGTCAGCCGCGAAGCGGCTCATGGCGCGCTGGCGCGTCGATTGATGTTCAATGTGATCGACACCGAAGGCGCGTGGAAAGCCGATCTGGTGATTCGCAAGGACCGTCCCTTCAGCGTGCAGGAATTATCCCGCGGGATGCCCGCCACAATACTGGGCTGCCAGGTCTTGATTGTCACCCCGGAAGATTCGATCTTATCCAAGCTCGAATGGTCGGTTGTATCGCACTCGCAGCGCCAGTATCGTGACGCTTTGCGCGTAGCAGTAATAAATCGCAAGGCTCTGGACCTGGTTTATCTGAGCCGATGGGCAAAAGAACTCGGTCTCGAGCCAATTCTCGCCAAGCTGCTCGCCGAAGCGAACGCATCAACCTCGCAAATGACCAATGACAAATGACCCCCGATGTAATCGGGACCTTCGGCAATGACAAATAACTCCCGATGAAAATCCACGAATACCAAGCCCGTCAGATCCTTTCCGATCACGCCATCCCCGTATTGCCGTCGGAGGTGGTGCGCTCGCCGGAGGCCGCCGCCGAGGCGTTCAAGAAAATGCAGGCCGGTGTCGGAGGCTCCGCCTTCCGATGCGTAGTCAAGGCGCAGGTTTACGCCGGCGGGCGCGGCAAGGCCGGATTCGTCAAACTCGTCAAGTCGGCCGATGAAGCCCGTGACGCGGCGAAGTTCATGCTCTCGCATCGCATGGTCAGCAACCAGACCGGGCCCGAGGGCGTTCCGGTTTCTATCCTGCTGGTCGCTCCCGGCGTGGAAATCGCCCGTGAATATTATCTCGGCATCACCATCGACCGCGCCCGCGGCGCGGCCACGTTGATCGCCTCGGCCGAGGGGGGCGTAGAGATCGAAGAGGTGGCCAGAAAATCCCCGGAAAAAGTCTTCAAGGAATCGCTGCATCCGCTGCTGGGGCTGCAGCCGTTTCAGGCCCGCGACCTCGCATTCAAGCTCGGGTTCAAGGACAAGCTCGCCTCCGAAGCGGCCCGGCTCATGCTCAACCTCGGCAAGGCGTTCATCAAGATGGACGCGTCGCTGGCGGAGATCAATCCGCTGGTGGTCACCAAGGACGGCAAGCTGCTGGCCATCGACGCCAAATTCAATATCGACGACAACGCGACGTTCCGCCATCCCGACCTGGCCGCGCTGGTGGATGAATCGCAGGAGCGCCCGCTGGATGTCCGCGCCCAGAAGGCGAGCCTGAATTACATCGCCCTCGACGGCAACATCGGTTGCCTGGTGAACGGGGCCGGGCTGGCGATGGCGACGATGGACATCATCAAGCTGCACGGGGCGGAGCCGGCGAATTTCCTCGACGTGGGCGGAAGCGTCACCACCGAGGGGGCCATCGAGGCCTTCCGCATCATCCTTTCCGATCCAAACGTGAAAGGGATTCTGGTGAACATTTTCGGCGGGATCGCCAAGTGCGATCTGATCGCCGAGGCGCTGGTCAAGGCCGGCCGGGAGGTCGCATTCAAAATCCCCGTGGTCGTCCGGTTGGAAGGCACGAATGTTGAGAAAGCGCGCACGATTCTCGCCGATGCCCAGGGGCAGATGCCGACGCTGCAAACGGCCACGGACCTGACGGATGCGGCGAAAAAGGTGGTCGCGGCCGTGGCGTAAAGGGCGGATTTACTCAAAAGCGAAATCCCAAGTCTAAAAGGCGACAAAATCCGCCTCTCGACCCCTGTCCCCCCCGAATTGTGTTATAATTTGATCACCCACCCAAAGGCCAGGCAGCCGCTCTGTATTCGTCCGCGCAAGGGGACGAAGATTCGTTTTTGCACAAAAACGCAATGCGGCTGAGAGAGCGCGGAGGCAAATCAACTAGCGGGAGGTTTGCGATGGATCGCTTAAGTTCCCATTGGCGGTCACTGAATCCAAGGACCGGCGCAGGAAAAACATCGGCCTTTGCGTTGGCATCTCTGCTGCTGTTTTTATTCTTCCCCGGTCTGGTCCGTATTGCGTACGGCCAGATTTATGTTGGAACTTCCACCGGCATCGGTGAATACACGACCTCGGGCGCGACCGTGAACCCATCGCTCGTTTCAGGGTTGGCCTTCCCCTGGGGCTTGGCCAGCGACGGCGACAACTTGTTCGTGACGAATAGCGGCTATACGTCTGTTGCCGAATACACGACTTCGGGCGCCTTGGTGAACCCATCTCTCATTCCAGAGGCTCAAGGGCCTTTGGCCCTGGAAGGCAACGATCTATTTGTAACGCTCGTTGACACAATTGGCGAATACACGACCTCCGGCGCCACGGTGAACGCCTCGCTGTTTTCCGTTGGGGACAGCAATCTCATTCTTAGCGTGGCCGTGGAAGGAAGCGACGTCTTCGTCATTGTTGGCCGGCCTCTGAGTTATCCCCTCTCCAACCAACATCCAACTTTTAATATCGGCGAGTACACCACGTCCGGCGCCACAGTAAACGCCTCTCTTATTTCAATTCCAGAATCAGATGTTGGGGTCGGATTGGCGGTGGAGGGAACCGACCTGTTCGTGACGAATGAAGCCAGCGGCACCATCGCCGAATACACGACCTCCGGCACGCTGCTCAACCCTTCTCTCGTTTCTGGATTGAATGATCCGCAGGGCCTGGCGGTGCTGGGGAACGATCTGTTCGTATCGAATTACAACGACGGCAATGGCACCATCGGTTAATACACAACATCGGGCGATACGGTGAACCCCGCGCTGATTTCCGGATTGGGGGAGGTTTCTTACGCTTTGGTTGTAGTCCCGGAGCCCGCAACGCTTGGGCTGCTCGCCCTGGCCGGCGGAGGATTGCTGCTGCGGCGACCAGTCAAACAAACGGAGGTTTGAAATGAATCGCTCAAGCTCCTATTGGCGGTCACTGAATCCAAGGACCGGCGCACGAAGAGCATCGGCCTTGACCTTGGCATTTCTGCCCCTGTTCCTATTCTTTCCCGGGTTGGTCAGCGTTGCGCATAGCCAGATTTATGTCGAGAATTATAGCACCACCGAGACCGCCAGCTCGATCGGCGAATACACAACTTCCGGCGCCGCGGTGAACGCCTCCCTCATTCCGGGCTGAGCTTCGCTCTTGGAGTAGCCACCGACGGAACCAACTTATTCGTGTCGGATGACAATGGCGTTGGGGAATATACGCTCTCGGGCGCCATGGAGAACGCTTCTCTTATTCCCACTTGGGGTCCTTTGGCTGTGGAGGGAAATGACCTGTTCGCGGGCGATGGCAGCACCATTGGGGAATACACGACCTCGGGCGCCACGGTGAACGCCTCGCTCATTTCTTTGGATGCTTCCGGACTGGCCGTGGAAGGGAACGACGTTTTCGCGAGTTACGGCGCTCCCCCCCCGTGAGTTCCAATTCGAGCGTTATCGGCGAATACACTACTTCCGGCACGACAGTGAACGCCACCTTTATTAAAGGACCTGCGTTTTACGCCCTTGCGGTCGAGGGAAACGACCTGTTCGCGGCTAGTTTTCGCAATGGCACCATAAGCGAATACACGACCTCCGGCGAGTTGCTAAATGCTTCGCTCATTTCTGGATTGGATGGTCCGACGGCCATGGCGGTGCAGGGGGATGATCTGTTCGTGGCGAATTATGGCAGCGGCACGATCGGCGAATACACAACATCGGGCGAAACCGTAAATCCCTCCCTGATTTCCGGATTGGGGGGGTACGTCACCGCCTTGGCCGTAGTTCCGGAGCCCGCAACGCTTGGCCTGCTCGCCCTGGCCGGCGGAGGTTTGTTATTGCGGCGACGGCGGACTTGAGCGATGCGGCGAACCCGTTTGACGGCTGCGTTTACGCGGGGTGTTGTCTGTCCTGCGCGACGAGCAAACGGTAAAATTCAAAGCACGCCGCGTAAACGCGGCCGCTAAACGGGCACGTTTGTGGTAATCGCATCGCATGGAATTTTCGCCGCGTACGGATTTTGGCTGCCCAACGATCCGCGAGGATCATGGTCGGATTTCGTGAGATCGTGGGATCTCCTTCGCTTCGGCAATGCAACCAAAACGGATGAGCGACGATCCGTCGCCCACTCTTCCCACGATCGAAAACTCCGGCTGGCCGCGAAGTCGGCGCTGAAGTTTGAACCCGTTCGCTTCACCGGATTGCAGGCTCGGGCGATCGGCCGCGGGTTTGCAAGGGCGGCCGACGAATCGGGATACCAAGTGCTCGCCTGCTCGATCCTGCCCGATCACGTTCACGTTGTGCTGCGGCGTCATGACCGCTCCATCGAAAAAATCCTCGGTCATCTCAAATCTCGGGCAACCCAGCAATTGGTCGCCGAGGCGTTGCACCCGCTGGCCCACCTGGCTGGCGCCGATGAACGATTCCCATCGGTTTGGGCCCATCGCTCCTGGAAAGTGTTCCTGGACTCAAACGTCGACGTGGCGCGGGCCATCGAATACGTGCGAAGAAACCCCATTAAGGAGGGCTTGAAAGAGCAGCATTGGAGCTTCGTCCACAACCCCCGAACCAATGCGCCAGTTTAGCGGCCGCGTTTACGCGGCGTTGCCCCCGCCTGCCGCCGTGAACGACGCTCACAGCAACAGTTCCATATAAATCACATCCAGCCAGCGTCCGAATTTGAATCCGATCTGCTTGAGATGCCCCACCGTCTCAAAGCCGAACTTCGCGTGGAGTTTCACGCTGGCCGCCTGATCGCCGTCGATGCTGGCGATGATCGCGCGGTAGCCGATTGTTCGTGCCCTCTCGATCAGATCGGCCAGGATGATCGAGCCGATTCCTCGCCGGTGGAACTCCGGGTGGACATACACCGAATTCTCGACCGTGTGCCGATAGGCCGAGCGAGCATGATAGGCCGAGAGCGATCCCCATCCCACGATTCTGCCGTCCATCTCGGCAACGGTGACCGGATGGCCGGGGCCGTGCTTGGCGAACCACTGCCGGCGTTCGTCAATCGGCTCGGGCGATTCCTGGTAGGTGCAGGTGGAATGCAGAACATAATAATTGTAAATATCGTTGATGAACGCCAGATCGCCCGCCTCCGCCACTCGAATCGCGACGCTGCCGCTTTTTGAATTCATTTCGATTCACCGTTCACGAACCGCAAGGCCAATCTAAATTCGTGAAGCGTCCGTTTTCGCTGATTCTTTGGCCGTCGATCTGAGCGTATCCGCCTTGGCGCAAATCCACGACCATGTCCCAGTGCAATCCGCTCTGATTGCTGTTGCCCGTTTCCGGATATCCCGCCCCGAGGGCGAAATGCACCGTGCCGCCGATCTTTTCGTCGAACAAAGTATTTTTCGTATATCGCGTGATGTTGTAATTCGTTCCGATGGCGCACTCGCCGAGGAATCGGCTCCCCGAATCCATGTCCAACATCGAGATCAAGAAGTCCTGGCCCTTGGCAGCCGAGGCCTCCACGACTTTGCCGTCGCGGAATTTCAGGCGGACATCTTCCACCTCGCGTCCGCCATGCACCGCGGGAAAGCTGAAGTGCACGACGCCGGCCGCGCTCTCGACGACCGGGCCGGTGAACACTTCCCCGTCGGGGAAATTCTCATGCCCGTCGCAATTAATCCATTTCTTCCCCGCAACGGACATGCGGATATCGGTGCCATTGGCGGCCACGACGCGATAGTCCGACTTCCCGTTGACGAAATCCGCCAGGCGCTGTTGCCGCTGCGAGACCTGTTTCCATGCCGCCACCGGGTCGGGCTTTTCGAGCAGCCCCGCCCCGAAAACAAAATCCTCGTATTCCGCCAGGGACATCTCGGCATCCTGGGCGCTGGCCTGGCAGGGAAACTGCGTCCCCGTCCACTTCAGCTTTCCCTCCGCCGCCCGGCGCATAAAGATGTCCGAAATCGGCCGGCGGGCCGCGCTGTTTTTTGCCATCCGTTTTGGATCGCAGTTCGTCAGGGCCTTGGTGTTTGCATCCGCCCAGATGCCGATCGAACAATCGATGGTCTCGATTTCAAATTTCCCGACGGGATTCAAAAACGCCAGTTGCTCGTCGCTGGCGGTTTTGAAAAAGATTTCCGTCGTTTCGTCCGATCCCATTCGGACCATGGGATGCCCGCCGGCTTTGACCACCTGGCGAAAAACCTCGATGACCAGCGGCTCGGCGACGGCCGGGGCGTTGATCCGCACCAGTTGTCCCGGAGTCACCCCGACGCTGTAGTTCACCAATACTTCCGCTAATTTGGCAAGTCGTGGATCGCGCATGGCGGCGAGTATAATCGATTTCTGTTTTCCAGTTTGTATCTACGCCGACCCAAGGTAAACTCCGCCCATGTCCACCCCCGTCCCATGCGCGATCGTGATTTTCGGCGCCAGCGGCGATCTGGCCCAGCTCAAGCTCATCCCCGCCGTTTACGAACTCTGCCGCGAACGCCTCGTCACCGATCGCTTTGTTCTCGTCGGATACGCCCGGTCCAAGGCGAAGAAGGACGGCACGCCGCTGACCGACGAGCAATACCGCAAAGACTGCTACGACGCGATCAAGAAGCACGCCCGCCGCCAGCCCATCGATGAATCCGTCTGGAAACGCATGGAGCCGAACCTCTTTTATCTCTCGGGTGAATACGACTCCGCCGACGATCATGCCCGTCTGGCGGCAAAGCTGAAGGAACTGGACCAAACGCACGATACCGGCGGCAATCGGCTGTTTTACATCTCCACTCCTCCGGAAGTGTTTGAAGGAATCATTTGCCGGCTCGGCGAGCGGATGAAATCCAAGGTCAGCGACGAGTCCCCCGGCTTTGAACGCATCATCATCGAAAAGCCGTTCGGCCGGGATCTGCAAACCGCCAGGCATCTCAACGCCATCTTGCACCAGAATTTTGAGGAAAAGCAGGTTTTCAGGATCGACCACTATCTGGGGAAGGAAACGGTCCAGAACCTGATGGTGATGCGTTTCGCCAATTCGATTTTCGAGCCGATCTGGAATTACAAATACATCGATCACGTTCAGATCACCGTGAGCGAGACCGTCACCGCCGATGACCGGGCGGGTTATTACGACCGAAGCGGCGCGACCCGGGACATGATTCAGAACCATCTGTTTCAGCTCATGGCCCTGGTGGCGCTGGAGCCGCCGGCGGCGCTCGATTCCATCAGCATCCGCGACGAGAAGGTGAAGGTCTATAAATCCATCCGCCCGATGGAAGCGAGCTTGATCGATTCCCACGCGATCCGCGGCCAATACGGCCCCGGCCAATACAAGGACAAATCGGGGATGAAATCGACGGCCGGCTATCTGAAGGCGCGCGGGGTGGCCTCCAATTCCCGCACCGAAACCTTCGCGGCCATAAAACTCTTCATCGACAATTGGCGATGGAGCGGCATGCCGTTCTATCTTCGCACCGGAAAATGCCTGCCGGAGAAGCTCAGCGAAATCGTCGTCCGTTTCCGCTCGCCGCCGCTGACCCTTTTTCAGAAGCAATGCGACACCGTTTTTCCCAACGATCTGATCATCCGCGTTCAGCCGGAAGAGGGAGTCAGTTGGCGGCTCAACGGAAAAGTCCCCGGCGGGTCCATGGTCATCAAATCCATCGCCCTGGATTTCCAGTACGAAACCACTTTCAAGGCCGAGCCGCCCGAGGCGTATGAACGGCTCCTGTACGATTCGCTGATGGGGGATCAGACGCTGTTCATTCGCGGCGACGAAGCGGAAGCCGCCTGGCGGGTCATCGACCCCATCGAGGAAGCCTGGGCGCGCAGCGACGCCGCCCCGCAGCAATACGCGCCAAACACCTGGGGCCCAAAGGCCGCGATGGATTTGATCGAACTGGACGGCCGCCGCTGGCTCCATTCCAGCGCCGATGAGGAGCCGATCGTGGCCTGCTCGCTGTGAAGTTTTTCAAAGCCCAGCGATGGCCGTCGCCCGGCTTATTCGCCCCTAATTCCGCTCATCCCCTTCGCCCTCGGGCGCAACCACCACCGTCCCGGCAACCATGTCCCCCACGCGCTGCCGAAGCGGCGAAATCAACGCCGTCAGCAACTGCGAGGCCGGCGCAACGCCCCGGTCTTGGCTGGGAGTTCCGACTAGGTTGAAATAAGTCTTCCTCCCCCTTGACTGCAGCATTCTATATGTTAGTATGTGCAAACTAATGGATCAGTGCAACCAACCTCAGGTCCGTCCATGATGAACACGCTCGTCACATTGAAGTGGTCCTTGGGTCGAAGGGGGCTTCTGTTGCTGCTGATCTTGCCGATCTTCGCAGCCATGGGGGCGACGGGTTGTGGAAGCGGCGGAACATCCGGTTCGGGCGGCGCGGCGACTCAGCCGGCTGATCCCCTCATCGGTCGCTGGGCCGGTGAGACGCACATCATCGTGAACTGGACGCAGGCTCATACGCTCGCGGTGCAACTGGATATCCAGGCCGATGGCGGCGTGACCGGCAAGGTCGGCGATGCGACGCTGAAAGACGGCGTCCTGGGATCGACGCATCCACTCGGATTAGTGTACGGCGTTCCGGAGAGTTCGCGCGGCGATCCCCCCGCCTCGCTGGAAGCAGGAGATCATTTCCAGGTGACGGCCAGGCTGGACGGCCCGCTGATCGCCGCGGAGCAGGTGAGCCGGGACGGCGTGATCATTGTGTTCCATCTGACGCCGGATCGGACTTTACGCGGTGGATTGACCAGCACCGGCTCGGATTTCGGCGGGAAGGATTACATGAAGCTTTCGGCCCGAAACATGGTGCTGCGCAAGCAGCCGTAGATTCTGAATCCTCGACCCTAATTCTGCTCATCGCCGGCGGTATCCGGCGCAACCACCACCGTCCCGGCAACCATGTCGCCGATGCGCTGCCGAAGCGGGGAAATCAGCACCGTCACCAGCGGCAACACCAGCGCTACATCGATGATGCGCAGCAGATTCCGCAGCACAATCGCCATCGGAGTGGGCGGCCCACCATTGGGGCCGACCACGCGAAGGCCGAATGCCATCTTCCCCAGACTTTGCCCGCAGATCAGCTCCGCCGCCGTCGTGTGCAGCAAATATGCCAGCGTCGCCAGTTCGGTTAGGTCCTGCAAAGATTTGGCATCGACGCTGGCCAAGGGATTGGCCGGATTGGCCGGATGAATGATCGCCAACACCGCCAGGATCGGGGCCAGATCGACTAATCCCGCGACGAATCGCACGCCCAGCGGGGCAAGGTGCGGCTTGGGCTCGCGGGCTTCACCGGACGGCGAAACAACCAGCGCGGAAAGTTGCCGCTGGCGCATCGCCGCCGTCGCCGCCGCCAGCACCAGCACCGCATCTCCGCCGATCCACGGCATCAGCGGAATCGCCGGCGGCTTGGGATTGGCAACGACGCTCAATTTCGGCGCCGGCGGGAAAGACTCCGGGAACGAGTCCAAGCTGAAATCCTGCTCGATCTGCTGATCCCCGGCATAGGCGATCCAGCGCAGGTTTCCGAACGCCTCGACAAGCGTTTGCGAGCCAATGTCCGAGGGAAGCGTCGTCGGCATCCGCAGCGAAAGCCGCCGAACAAAATCGTCCCCGATCAGAATCTCGCCCGCTCCCGCCGCGCTGGTGCGCGTCGTCGGCCGGCTGGTGGGCGGCTCCCCGGCCAGCCATAGCACCGCCCGGTCGTTGATCGTCAGCAACTTGAAATCGACCGTTTCCGGCGGACCGTTCACGAGGGTCGGCCGGGTCCATTCGCCTTGGCTTGTCAGCGCGCTCACGCTGAGCCGCCCGTCGCTGTTCCGCCACGCCAGCATCGGCAGTTGCTTCACCACCGCCAGCGACATCTGCGCCGGATCGTCCGTCACGTCATCGGGCAGCGCGTGGGCATCGATCCATTTCCCATCGACGAAATGGCAGACCAGCAGCCGCGGCTCGGCCGGCTGCGTGCTTGGCTCGGTCGCCGGAACCGTCGCCGCCGAACTCGCCTCCGTGCTCGCCGGCCCAGTGAGCCAACCTCGCACCACGGCCCACACGGCGTCAGAATCGCCGGCGATCGCCCGCATCACCTCGCCTTGCGGCGGCGTGGGGCCGGTCCGGATGTCCGCGCCATCGGCGATTTCCCACTGCCCGTTTTGCAGCACCACCAGCAACTCGTCGTTGCTCGCGGCGATGCTCACCACGCGCTGGGCGATCGACGGCATCGGCGACCATTCGTCGTTGCCGGACCATCTGGGCCGCCACACGATCGTCGTCTGCGGGTAATTCCCATACGGGCTTTTGCCGACATGGACAACCCAGAAATGGTTATCGCTCCCCTCGGCCATCAGGTCCCGCTGCTTTGGCGCAGGCGCAATCGAAAGCGCCGGCGCGTTCGACGCCGCTGGCGCGTTCGACGCCGCCGGCGACAGCAACACCATCAGCCATGTCAGCAAGCTAACGGACGCTTTGATCATCGATTCTGTTTACCCTCACCCCCGAATCGCCAAGCCTGGACGGGTCCGGCATCCGGTATGTCGCCGCATTGGGGAATCCGTTATGAGACAAGCTCATGTCGCTCAGATCGAACGACATTGTCGTGCCCGACAACGGAAAAAACAAATCGTAATGCGCCGCCATCGACGGCCATTGGGTCGGGTCGGCATTTGCCGTCTCCACCCGGTCGAACTTCGACAGCCGCGCCCACAGCACCACCCGGCCCTTGGCATCGAACAGCACCACCCGATTCGGCAGGAAAGTCTGCCGGTCGTACCAGATCTCCTTCAGCACCGCCCAGTGGTCCACCGTCTCAATCTGCCAGTCGATCATGTACGCGTCGGACGCGCTGTTGAATCGCATCACCGGCGCCGGCTGGCGAAGAAGGTCCGTATCCACGGGCCGGATGCCCAGCACTTCCATCACCATGTCCGGCCGGACCGGAATCTCGGCCTCATTCACCTTGTCGAGATCGGCGTATTTCCCCCACCAGAAAACCTGGTCGTGCTTCTCATACAGCCAGAATCGCATTCCATCGGAGCCCATCTCGAAAAGGTCCGCCACCTCGTTCTTGGCCGTCAGCTTCATCTCATTGGGACCCGTGAACAGCAGGTTGCCGTACCCGTCGATGTGCGATGTCGTGTTCTTCCGGCGATCGACGATTGCCGCTTCAAACCGCTCCCGAGCCCAAAGCGTCGGCAGCTTCTGGTTGTTCTCATTCACGCGCTCGACGAGCTGGCCGAGCGTCAGCGTGTCGCCGAAATACCCCACCGCCGGGGGCGGCGTAGAGTTGCAGGCGCACAATCCCAGCGCCAACGCCGCAAACGCCGCCGTCGCGATCCGCTTCATAAATCCCCGTTTAGAATCTCGCCGAGCTGCAGGCTCACCTCGCTCACCTTCTGCTCGTCGAGCCTGGGAT
>Ga0116134_1001039_pt1 | contig 14196 bp, 9 predicted proteins | sample June2015DPH_19_5_FD_89737 | JGI IMG/M metagenome (GOLD analysis project Ga0116134, IMG submission 89737) | Peatland microbial communities from SPRUCE experiment site at the Marcell Experimental Forest, Minnesota, USA - June2015DPH_19_40 | ecosystem: Environmental > Terrestrial > Soil > Wetlands >...
ATCGACACTGCCATCCGCGTTAAAAGCAGTAAGCGTGTTACTGTCTCGCAGCGTTGCCGACAGATAGGCGGTGCCGTCACGTGCCAGAGCCAGTGGGTTGATATTATCGATGGGGACCTCCCATTTCAATTCCCCGGTTCGGCTGTAGACGCTAAGCGAGTTCTGGCCATCTCTCGTACCCTCCAGGTACAAGGTCCCGTCTTCACCGACTGCACTGTTTAGAACCTTGATATTGGGGATGAAACTGCGGCAGTCGCTGGGATCGCTGCCGACTGAAAAATCTCCGTCGTAGTAATACTTCGCGCCAGTCGCCGCCTCAGCACAGACAGGGATTGGTTGAAGTGGCTGCGGCCGTCCCGGATGCATTTCCGGAGCCGCTTCCAATGCCGCCTCGGAATTCACATGCATCGCCTGTCGCCACCCCGCGTCGACAGCGCGGAGAGCAAACGGCGAGCCAATCGCAGCCGCCGTCGATATCAGGTAGACGACAAATAGCCTCTCGAGACGCATACGTTCTCAAGTGTAAGCTCGGTCCCGCGCTCGAATCAGAAACTGCCACAGGATCGAGATAACCAGGGTAATCGCAAGAGCCATGTGTCTTTATCCGCCCAATGCCACCAAGTCCGCTTCCGTCAATAGATCCAGGTCGATCCATCCCTCCACTGGCAAGGCGTCGACCGGCAGATGCTTCTGCCACAAACTAAAGCGCAGGCGCAGCCGGGTAGTCAGCACATCCGAGCTTTTCAGCCCCCGCACTTTTTCAATTTCCAGCGGGGCCGCGAGCAGCCAGGTAAGGGGCAGGCGAAACTCAAAATTCCGGACGAGCGCCACTCGCGCATCTTTCGCATCCGTCAAATCCGCTAGCGCCTTGTCTTTCCCCTGCATCACTTCCCACGCCTGCATGCGGCCTCCATCCACCACTGCGCCCAGCCGCAGTTCGCGCCGGGGCCTGGTTGCATGGTTGGCCCACGACTCCAGATTCACCACCACTTCGAAGGCGTCTTCCGGCACTTTGCCGGCGAAATCCAGCCGGCCGTACACATACTGCTCGTCGATCCCGGCAAACACTTCATCCATCAGAAACTGCTTGCCGTGCATGGCGCCCGAACGCTGGTCCGCCGTGTAACACGCCGCCCCCATCCACTCAAAGTAGCGCACCATGTCGCCTGTCACCCCGGGATGGATATAGGCGGTCTGCGGCGTGAACGAAGGCCGAGCCGCTCCCCTGATGATCGGCTGCGCCAGATAATCCGGCGGGGTCCCGCCCAACGCCTGGTACACATTCGACAGGTGCTTGCGGTAGAGTTCGTCAAAATCGCGATCATTGGCCGAGTGGTGCTCCGGTCCGTACCACCAGTTCCAGTCGCTACCCTCGGCGATCAGGATCTCTTCAAACGCCAGCTTGCGCTGTTTCTCGGTTGCATCCGCTGATGCCTGCGCATAGAAATTGCGCGCGTGATACAAGTAATCCCAAGCCTTATTGTCCTCCGGCGCTCCAATCCAAACGTTGAAGTTCGCACTGATCCACGACCCCGGCACCAGCGACTTTAGATGACTGACGTTCTTGTGGCGGGTAATCGCCTCCGTCACCGTCACCGCTTCCATCCCCGGATTTTCTTGCAGAGCGTCATAAAATCTCCGCAGGAATTCTCGCCCTGACTGCGGGTAATATTCCCAGGCATTCTCGCCGTCCAGAATGATGGGGACCACGGCATCCTGCCCGCTGGCAAGAACCGGCTTCGCCGATTCCTTGATCTTCTGGATGAGATTCGTGGCCGCCTCTTGTGGCGGCATTCCCGAATATACGAATCCGATCAGGTCCGAGAGCGTGTGGTCGCGGAAGAGCAGATTCATCCGTGTATCGGCGTTGGCATTGTCATTGGCATTTTCATAGCGATAAATCGTGTACAGTTGGCGTGCCTCATTCACATTGAGATAACCGTATCCGTCGCGCGATAAATTGATCCCCAGACTTCGTCCTAGTACGCCTTCGTCGGTCGCCATCCACTGCACTCCCAGCTGGTGTGCAATGGCCAATGCCTCTTCGGAAACGCTGCCCTCCGACGGCCACACCCCTCGCGGCCGTACCCCAAACACTTTTTCGTGCAGATCCAGGCCAAGCTGCAATTGCTCGCGAGCATCCTCCGGATGGCGATAGCGGTTCTGCGGCAACGCCAGCCCCGGAGAGGAAACCGCTCCCATCTGCGTGTCGCACACCAGCGGCAGAATGGGATGATAAAAAGGCGAAGTCGAAATCTCGATCAGGCCTTTCTTTGCCGCTTCTGCATGCACGGGCAGCACCCGGCCAAGCAGTTCGCGTTCCCGCGCGATCACAAACCCCTGGTCTTCGAGCGTATAGTTCCGGCCTTTGCGGATCAGTTCCGCAACATTTTTCTCCGCCAGAAAATACTCGTCGAACCATCCCAGCTGCGAGAGCACCTGCAAGTCGGTGAAATCCGGAGCCTGAAAATACTTTTCCGCGCGCTCGGGAACTCCCCCCGCCCCATGAAATTTCTCCCACAGTTCGCGGTACCGCGGATAGCGCCCGATCACATTCACCGGATTCGCTTGAAACAGATATTGCAGCGCAAACCGCCGCTCCTGCTCCGTCAGGTCTTTCGCGGGCTTCGCCGCCACCTGCAGAAAAGGATCCTGCGCATCGCCTGAAACATAATCCTGAATCTGCATGATCAGCGAGGGCACCAGATTGAACGTCTGATGCACCTGGGGGAACTCGTCCAGCAGCTTCACCATCCCGTAGTAGTCTTTCAAAGCGTGGAGGCGTGTCCAAGGCAGGCGATACTGCCCTGTCACCAGGTCCTTGTAGAACGGCTGGTGCTGGTGCCATAGAATGACAACTCGCAGTTGAGCCATGACTCCTGATTCCACTTACTACATCGGCGTTTTTTTCAGTTTAATTCATTCGACGATTTACAGTGTGCCATCGTCAGGCGCAGCCCGGCTTTGCAGTCCGCAGCCAGGCCTTAGTCAATGCTTCGTATCAGGGTATCGCTTTAGCGATACCGCACCTGCTTCGAAATCTGCCGCCTCTTCAGGGGCTGAACATCGGAAGGCCACTCTTTCCGCAAGCTCACGATTCTCAGACGTTACAATTATCAGTTCCTATGAACTCGAACATCAAAATCGTTTTCTTCGACGTGGGTAACACGCTTCTATTTCCCAACCGCGAGCGCATTCACGCGCCCCTCGCCCAACGCGGCTTCGTGCCCGATGGCGAGCACCTGCGCGATCTGGAATGCCGAACCAAAAATGAGTTCGATGGAATCATGACTGGGTTGACTAAGAAGACCGGCAGCCCCGATCACGGCTTCTGGTGGATGTTCTACTCCCAGCTGCTCTCCGAGATCGGACTTAACGACGATGCAATTCGCGACCAGCTCGTCGCCGGTATCCGCAATTCCGGCAACTGGGACACGATTCGCCCCGGCACCGCGGAACAACTGCGTCAGATCGGCGAGAACTACCGCGTCGCCGTCATCTCCAACGCGGATGGCAGAATCGAAGACGTGTTGCAGAGGTGCGGTATCGCCGATTGCTTCCGCACCATCACCGACTCCGGACTCGTCGGATACGAGAAGCCCCACCCGGAAATCTTTCGCAAAGCCATGCTGAGCATGAATGCCGACCCCGCGGAGAGCCTCTATGTCGGAGACGTCTATTCCGTCGACTACCTCGGCGCCACCGGCGCAGGCATGTAAGCATTGTTGATGGACGTCCCCGGCGCCTACCGCGACAAGGGAGTGCCGCGCGTGGAATCGCTCGAAGAGTTGCAGATGGTGCTGCGCGGCTAACTTCCCGTAGAGACGCGGCTCGCCGCGTCTCCCACCGCGTCCAGGAAGACGGGGCTACAGCTCAATCACCTGATGATCGTGGCAATCCGGACGAATCGTCTGATAGAGATTCGCCAGCAACTCGGTCCCATACCGCGCCACGAAGCTCACTCCCGCGACCTCGCGCTCCTGGAGCGCCTTGTGCGGAAATAGCGCATTGGTCAAGGCATCCGCGTGCCGTGTGATAACTTCATTCCGCTGCTGTTCCGCCCGTGATACGCGCGCACGCAGGCGATCGATTTGATTCGACATGCTGGACCGCGTGTTCTCGGCCGTATCGACGAGGGTTGAATCCAGCTTGCCGATCGATTCGCGAACCGCCGTCATCGACCGCTCAACACTCGCATAAGCTTCCTCAAAGCGGGTCTGCAAGTCCGGTGGCAGCGAACGGGCGGCAATCGCTTCTCGAACTTTTTCCGGGCCTTGAAACAAATCGGGCAAGCCCAGTTGATAGCGCGTCAGAATGCGCTCTGGCTTGGCTTCCACCAACGTCGCCGAAAAACGCGGCAGGATCGGCGTGACTCGTCCCAGTAGTTTCTCGTAGACGACGGCGACCTGCGCAAAGTATGCCACTTCCGCCGCTCCGCCGGTATAAACGAGCGTCGGCAGCAGGTAGTCCTGCACCACGGGACGCAAGAGCACATTCGGGCTGAACTTCTCCGGCGCGGCATCAATCCGACCCAGCAGTTCTGCACGCGAGGTGCGCTCTTCACCCACTGCGAACTCACCACCGTTGACGCCATTAGTCTTATTCATGCGCCGCACCACGGTGCGCGCGCCGCCCTTCACTTCAAAAAGCAGCGTGGTCGCGGAAGTCACTTTCACTTGCTGGTGATATCCCGCCGCCTCGAGCTCCTTGCCCCGCGCTAGCAGCGCCTCATCGAGTTCGGAGGCCCGTTCGATGGCCGCGCGGAACAGCGGTTTTGCGAGATCGTGGAAATCCTTCCCCGTCCGATCAAGGCCCGCCGGATCGAGCAGAATGACGCCCCAATCCGCAAACAGCCTCGCAAACAGCAGGGCAAACGCGCTACCCAGACTTTCTCCCGGACGATATGCCTGACGCAGCCACGTCGCGACTTCGGAGTCTCCCAACAGCGTGGCAGCCCGCTCGACCACCGGATCGATTTCAGTCCCAAACTTGACCGTCCCCACGGGCGCATCGGCCACGTGACTTTCGAAGCCGCCGCTTTCCACCGCGAAGGGCTCCGGAAGGCCGTGCTCCGAGAGCAGCGCCACATGGTTCACCTCGGCCATATCGTGATCTTCGGTCGCCAGCCAAAAGATCGGAACGCAATCCACCCCGGCGGCCGTCGCCTGTTCCGCCAGCTTGACCGCCGTGAGCGCCTTGAAAATCGAAAACAGCGGCCCCCCAAAGAGGCCGACTTGTTGTCCCGTAACCGCCGCCAGCGCTCCTCGCCGGAAGCGTTCAATATTGGCCAGAGTCTTTGGAGAGGCGCCCCACGCGCGATTTTGCCGCTCGAGAATTTCGCTCACCTTGCCGCGTCGCGCGTCGTCGTAAGCGACGTGCCCCGCTTCGTCCTTCACCCAGTCGGAAAAATTCCCAGGGGAAACCGGTGACCGTGGATACATCCCGCGAACCGAGGGAGCGTAAGAAAGATAATCAAGGAAAAGACGCGTAGCGTGCGGAATCTGTTGGAACGGCAAACACTGCGACTTCATCGGCAGTTCTCCCGACATCTCCCGATACATCTCGCGATACACCGACACGTTGTTGCCATCCGCATAATGTTCTCAGTCTCTCGAAACCCTGCGCACGGGGAACTCGCGCGCGTTCAAAAGTAGCACTTCCGAGGCAGTTAGCGCCAAACCTAACTACATCTGATGATGGCGAAGGGCGCAGGTTGCAGAGAGTGAGAGGAATTCGCGGAAAGGCCATACGGGCGGTCATAATGACGTGCCCAACGGCCTCAAAGATCACAATCTTCACCCGAAGAGTGTTGTGTCTAACCCATCAGCCAGGGTGCGCCTGATTCGAGTACAGATTCGCCCCAGCTTCAGCACACTCCCTGGGCGTTGAGGAATTCGCTGTATTCTTTGTCGGTTTTGAGGATGTGGTCCCGCAACCAGTCTTGCAGAAAATCCAAGAAAGCAGCTGCAATGTCGGGCCTGCCCGCCATGTTCGACAGGTTGAACTGGGCGAGTTTTTGGGCGAGCATCTGGTGCTCGTTGCGATGGGCGGCCAAGCCGGGGAATCCGTGCTGCTGCATCAGGTTTTCCTCGGCGGCGAAGTGGTCGATCGTGTGCTCGACAACCTTCTCCAGTACGTCATCAAGAACGGAGTCGGCGCGACCCATGCTGAGCGCGTACTCCAGTTCGGCAACCGTGCGGAACAGTCGTTGGTGCTGATGATCAAGCTCAGCGATGTTGACGCTGTAGCTATGGTCCCAGCGAAAGGGTCGGTCCATGCGTGCAACTCCAGGGAGATCAAATCAGCCAATAAAACCTTACGCTAGCGAAGTGCTTCAGGATGCGAAAGTGCCCTTAGTCACTCGCCTTGGTGACTAGCATCACAAGTGGCTGGTTACTGAGTTCGCGATCCCGCCAAATCCATACAAATCAGATGATGCGGAAGCGCTCGGGATGCAGAGAGTCATGAGGAATTCGGGGTGGATGACGAGGATGGCACAATGACGCGCATCGGGTCGTTGGTGTGCGCGGGATTTTTCGCCAACTACCGACTGGAGCCTTGTTTGAGCCGCGTGCTACGATTCCATCGTGTTCAATCTCGGCAATCCGAAAACAGGTGGCGACTGGATCGTCCACATTGCGGGGGCAATCGTTGTGATATTCCTGGTTTGGTGGATGCTGCGACTCTATGTGCTGTAGCGCCCGACGGCGTGCTCGTAATAACCAAATCAGTCGATACACCGGCGCCCGAGTTCTGAGTGTAATCGCGATTTATCGCCAACTATGAGCCACAGGAAATGCCGAGAGGGTCGCACCGCCGATTCAGTTCCCCTTAGCTCTTTATGTCCGCGAGCTTCTTCTGAAGCCCGGGAATCCATCCCACTTGGAATTCAGGGTGGATGGTCTGAGCCGACTTCAGCGCTTGTTCATACGCAGCGCGAGCCTCGCCCTTGCGATTGAGGGCCGCCAGCACGTCGCCCCGCACGACATTGGAGGCAACCGAATTGGGAACCAACTGCACCGCGCGTTGAGCTTCGATCAGGGCCTCATCCAGCTTTCCCTGCGCAAGCAGGTCTGCCGCTTTCTGCTGATGCCCGATGGCGGCTAACGGGATTTCGAAATGGCCTTCGAAAACGTAGATGCCATTTTGGATCACGCCGGTCGGCTTGATGGTCTTGAACTGCTCGTACGGATTGAGTTCACCTGGCCCGAACTCGAATCCGGAAAGATCGCCAGCACTGATCAGCACCACGCCATCGATCGCTTCGGGAGTGCCATAGAATTTCTCGTTGACCCCCAGAGCGTCAAGAGTGGGCAGCGCTTTGCAGGGTATGCCGTAGTAGCTGGTATCGATCACACCCTCGCCGAAGTAAACAAACCAGCAGTCCTTAACTCCGCGTGAGTCCAAGTACTGCTTGGTGGCTTTGAGTTGCTGCGCCCAGTCGGCGTTGGAGTCGCTGAGCAACCACCAGGCATTCTTCTGCCCACCCCACGCCTCGTTGACGTATGAGATGTAAGTAGGGAAGGCGCGCAGCGATGTGACAATCTGGAAGAGAAGCAGGGCGGCGAAGACGTAGATCAAGCGTCGTTGGCCATTGACGAGCGCCACGGTTGTCCCGCACGATCAGTACGCCCAGAAAGGCATAGATCGGCAGGACGTGTCGCACGCCGATGTTCATGTGCGAACTCATCGCCACCGCCAGGTAGACCGCCGGCGGAACAGTCAGGAACAATATCTCGCGCCAACGTGTCAGCTTTCGCGCCGCGATGGCCCAGATCGCGATTCCCAGCAGAACCAGAAACGCGAGCGTCGATTTAATCGCAATTGCCACCGGGAAATAGAACCAGACTCCGTGGGGATAAGTTTTGCCCAGCAGGAAGCTGCTGTAGTAGTCGTCCATCAGGCGAACGTCCGCGAGCCCGTAGACGTACGACTCGGGCAGCAGGTGGTAGCGCGCGACTGTCGCCAACAGCTTCGCCTCGTGTGGGCGTGACAATCGCGCAATGTACTCAACGGATGAGGGATTCAGCTGCAATCCGGCAGGACGCGCCGCATAGCGGAAGCCGTAAGACGCCCACAACACCGTGAGACTCACCGCCGTGATGACGGCCAGCGATAACACGTACTGCGCGATGCCCAGCCGACGGGGCTCCTTGTGGGTTGGTTCCGCCTTTCGGCACAGCAGCCACTCGCATAGGGCAAGCAGCAGCAGGATGGGGAAGACGAGTATTCCAGTGTGCTTGGCCGAGAGCGTCAGGCCCGCTGCCAGTCCGACCACAATCAAACGCCAAAGCGTCGGCTGTTTCACAAAGCGATAGAACGCGTAAACGGTTGCAAGCAGAAAGCAGGTCAGCCCGGTATCTGTGGTGACAAGGGCTCCGTGCGCCAACTGGTTGGGGTCGAAAACCAGAAGAACCAACGCGACGAAACCCGCCGCAGTGCCGAACATCTCCTGCCCCGCAAGAAATACCAGCAGCGCCAACAGCAGTGTCAGGCTGGCTGCGGCCATACGTGCCCGGAAGAGCATCGTGTCTGCGTCATTCTTGAAGAGGAACTCCTTGCCACCCAGAAAAGCCTCAAGCTTAAAGTCGCGGTTCTCGAGCGCGGGTAATCGGAGCGGCATGTTGAGGATCGGCAAAGCCGCTAACATCTTCACCATCGGAGGATGCTCGGGGTTTAGCCCGAAGTCGCCGGTCTTCCATGACATGTACCCCGCATAGAGGTGGTCGTCCTCGTCCCAAGTGATGGATTCGGTTCGGATGGTGAGCGCGAGCTGAATCACCAGCAGCGCTAACAGAGAAGAAACACCAAGGAAGACAGCTCGATGACGCGATTGGCCCAAAGTAGAACACCTGTAGATTGAAATATTCAGCTACCCGCGATTAGACCACGGTGGACGTGCGGCGATGCCGCGTTCATCACGGCCTTTCACTAATCGCGGTCCACGGAAATCGCCTGCGCGAAACCTTCCTGCAGTTCGCGACGCGGTCATATTACACCCTCGAAACTTCCGTTAACAGGCGATTGCACTTACAACCAGGAAGGAATCACACGATGACGCTGTCGCCCAACCTTTAACGCCTCTGAAACACCACCGCAACCTTATCCTCGTAAGCAATCCGCCAATCTCGCGGTATTTCGCGGAGCAGGTTGGCCAGTGTCGAATCGGCGGGCAAGAGCGCCGTCCGGATCTTCCAGTCTTCGATCACGTTCTCCCACCCCGGCTCTGCCCGGGTCAGGATCAGGTACTGGCGAATCCGGCCCGCACCGTAGAGATCGTGGCGATCATCTACCACGACCTTCTGCTCCGGATACAACCGGTAGATGAGGTACCCTCCCCAGGCATCGGTCGAGAAAACCGCCCCCATGCTCGGCTGCTTGTCTTTGGAACATTGGAATTCTTGCTGCAGGAAATTCACCGCCGCGACCGGCACCTTCTTGGGATCGAACTGCGCCTGAATCAACTGCCGCGAGCCGAGCCATCCCCCTTGAAGACAAATCGCAAGTGCCAAGGCCACCGAGACAACCGGCCACAGGTGCCCGCGAAGCTCCATTTCCTGCGCGCCCATGCGATCGGAGAAATCCGAAATTCGAGCCGCGCCCTTGCGCAGCCATCGCCAGCTCCCCGGCATGCCGGCCAATGCAGCGAAGTTCTCCCACAGGATCGGCCCGGCAATCAGCACCAGCAACATCGACGACACCGGAAGATTGCGCGAGGAATAGAATCCCGCATACAGCGCCAGCAGCACAACCAGCAGGTGGCTGAGCCGAAGCTTCTTACGACCTTTCGCAAACGCAATCAGCACCAGCAACAGGATGACCGCGAAACCGCGCTCGGCCCAGCCGTGAAAATCAGGCGAGCGGAACTCGTCGATCCGGTTCATCAGGTAGCGATCGCCCAGATAGCGATAGATGTGTGCGTGCAGCCGCCATCCAAAGGGATTCACCAGCGTCGCCGCTGCCGAGGCCACCCAGGCCGCCGCCATGGCGCGAGCCCGATGCGCGGCGCGAATCGCGGCAAACGCATCATTCTTCCGAGCGCGCCAGCTCTCGACGAATGCGGCGAAGCTGTAGATTCCGAGCAGTGCTATTCCAAACAGCCATCCACCATGCAGGTTTACCCAAAGCAACATCGACGCGGGAAAGAACCAGCGTATCCAGCCCGGCGGGCTCCCGTTTTGCCATCGTTCCCAATGTTCCCAACGTTCCAGAGCAACAAACCAGAGCAGCGACAACAGCCAGCTCACAATATGCGGACGCGCATAGAGATGAATCATCGAAGCGGCCTCCGCCAGCAGCATAAGCACGATCGCCAGCAGCAGGCCGGTGCCGCGCTGCAGCAGTTGCGACAACAGCAACGCGAAGATCGCAGAGACGAGTAAGGCGCACAGCCAAACCACTCCGTTCAGTCCGCAAGCCTGATGCAGGATCCCGAGAGCCAGGTCGTACAGCCATTCCCAGGCAAACCAGGGCTGACCCTGCATGGTGGAGGAAAACGGATCGGTGCGGGGAAGGGAGTGCGTCGCCAGAATCTGCTCGCCGGTTCGGATATGCCATCCAATGTCGGCGTCCGCCAGCGGACGATTCGACAAAGGCCCCGCCAGCAGCGACCAGAAAAAAAAGATAAAAATGATATCGCGGACGGAAGGCAGCAGAAAACGCAGGGCTGACGAACTGGGCCGCGCCGGAGTCATCAAAGTGTGAAGAAGCAGTGTATAGGGTTTCAAAGTTTCAAGTGCCGCCGGTACGCGATCGGAATCGGAAGGCTCCAGACCCTCAAGGCCAAGGGTGTCGCGGCCGGTCCTGCATTAAAAGTTTTCGACTGAATAGCCATTCTGTGAATCTCTATAGTAGATGCCATTGAAGTTGCAGCCGAAGTTACAAACGAAGCTGGAAGCAACGGCCGGCAAGCCCAGGCCGAGGGTCGTGATCGTGGGGGCTGGTTTCGGAGGCCTGACCGCCGCACGCCGCATCGCCCGCCTTCCGGTTCAGGTTACGGTTGTTGACCGGAAAAACCACCACACCTTCCAACCGTTGCTCTACCAGGTCGCGACTGCCGGACTGTCTCCCGGCGAGATAGCCGCGCCCATTCGCTGGATACTAAGAGCCTACTCCAACATCGAAGTGTTGCTTGAAGAAGTGGTCGATTTCAACCTGGAACAGAAAAGTGTGATTACGAAGGAGCAAGCGCTCGACTACGACTTTCTGATTATCGCCTCCGGAGCAACCCATGCTTATTTCGGCCACGACGAATGGGAGCCTCTCGCGCCCGGTCTCAAGACGATTGAAGACGCGCTCGAAATCCGCCGCCGTGTTCTGCTGGCCTTCGAACTGGCCGAGCGCCAGGAAAACGAGCGGCAGCCCGACAGGAACGACTGCCCAAGCGGATCTCCGCTGCAGTTTGTGGTCATCGGAGCCGGACCCACCGGCGTCGAACTCGCCGGCACCCTGGCTGAAATCGCGCGCCACGCGCTGAACCACCAGTTTCGCAATATCGATCCGCAACAAACTCGCATACTGCTCATCGAAGGTGGACCCCGCGTTCTGCCGGCCTATTCCGAAGAACTCTCCCGCAAAGCCGAAGCCCAGCTGCGACACCTGGGGGTCGAGGTTCGCACGTCCCACCTCGTTACCCGCATCGAGCCCGGCGTGGTCTGGATCGGCGACGAAAGGATTCCAGCCCCGGTGGTCTTATGGGCAGCGGGCGTGGCCGCTTCGCCGCTCGGCCGGAAGCTGGGTGTTCCCGTCGACCGCGCCGGCCGCGTGCTCGTTCAACCCGACCTCAGCCTTCCCGGACATCCGGAAGTCTTTGTTATTGGCGACCTCGCGGCACTAAACGACGAAAACGGCAAGATGCTCCCCGGAGTCGCGCAAGTCGCCATCCAGCAAGGGGACTGGGTTGCAGAGACCATCGCCCGCGCCCTTGAACATCAACCGCGCCGCAATTTCCATTATCACGACAAAGGCAGCCTGGCCACGATTGGCCGCGCTGCCGCCGTCGCCCAGTTTGGTAAGTTCGGCAAGTTCGAGTTGTCCGGCTATTTCGCCTGGCTGGCGTGGCTGTTCGTCCACATTCTTTTCTTGATCGGATTCCGCAACCGCCTGCTCGTAATGATCCAGTGGGCGTGGTCGTATCTCACCTACGAGCGCGGCGCCCGCCTGATCACCGGCAGCGACCAACTCCCGGGCTGGACCCAGTCCCAGCCCGCGCCCGAACAGGACAGTGGAGCGACGGGCGCCTCGCCCGTCCAGCCCCAGCTCTCCACCGTCCAGCTCGAATCCCCGGCAGTGATCACGCAGTCGCCGCGCCTGCCGCTATAATCAATATGTCGTGAAACGCGCCGCTGTTCTCGCTTTTGTGGTTTCGCTGTTTCTCTGCCCGTCGCTTCGCGCTCAGGACAGCATGGCCTCCGGCCCAACTGTGGCCGGACAGATCGTCGCCGGACAGATCATGATCGGCCAGACCATGATCGGCCAGACCATGGTCGTGATCCCCTTCGAGAATAATTCTCCGACGCCGGGCCTGGAATGGATCGGCGAATCCTTTCCCGAAACCTTCCACGAGCAACTCAATTCTCCGCTTCTCTACGTGGCCAGTCGTGACGAGCGACGCCGGGCCTATGATCGTCAAGGCGTTCCGGCCGGCGTTCATCCTTCGCGCGCCACCCTCTACCGCCTCGCCGAGCAGATGGATGTCGATTACGTCGTGCTGGGCTCCTATAAGTACGATGGCCTGCGCCTGACCGCAACCGCCCAGTTGCTCGACATGCGGGCTGAGAAACTCTTGCCCGCCGCCTCAGAGTCCGCGCCGCTGGCGGATCTTGGCCGCCTGCAATCCGCGCTGGCGTGGGATTTGCTGCGCCAGATCCGCACCGATTTCTCCCTGCCCAAGGACAACTACATCGCCAACTTTGCTCCCGTGCGCCTGGACGCTCTGGAGAATTACATTCGCGGGATGCTGGCTTCTACGGCCGAAGAAAAAGTGCAGCACTATCGCGAAGCGGCCCGCCTCAATCCGGATTACGCACAAGCCTGGCTGGAACTGGGCAAGACCTGCTACGCGCAGCGCGCTTATGAACCGGCCATCGTCGCCCTGAGCCAAGTCCAGCAGTCTTCCTCCATGTCGGGCGCAGTCGCTCGCGAGGCCAATTTCTATCTCGGCCTCGCCGCCTACGCTCACGGAGATTTCGCGAGATCCGAAAGCGCATTTGAGTTCGTCGCCGCCCGCCTGCCTCTGGCCGAGGTCTATAACAACCTCGGCGTCGTCGCCGCCCGCCGCGGACAGAAAAAAGCCGCCGACTACTTCGAGCGAGCGATTCAGAACGATCCCAGCGACCCTGACTATCACTTCAACCTGGGAGTGACTCTCACCTTAGCGGGAGATCGCGCCGCCGCAGCCCGCGAACTACATACCGCGCTCGATCATCGCCCCAACGACGTCGAGGCGAGAATGATGCTCGACTCCCTGATGCCACCTGCTGGCAGTGGCGCGATTGTGCCGAGTAGCACGGTGTCGAAGGCCCCATTCGAGCGCATCAAACGCAACTACGAGGAAGACGCCTTTCGCCAGATGACCACACAAATGAAGGGCTGGGTCGAGCAACAATTTGCCCGATCCGATCCCCGCGCCCACGCGCGCTTTCACGTCGAACTTGGCAAGGAACTGCTGGCCCACGGATTCACCAGCGAAGCCGAGGCCGAGTTTCACCACGCTGCCGCGGTTGATCCCTCAAGCACCGCGCCCTTCACAGCTCTTGCGGAAGACTACGAAGGTCGCGGCGACGCCCGCGAGGCCCGCGCCCAGGCTGAGGCATCTCTCCGCATCCGCGAGTCCACGGATGCCTACCTGGTTCTTGTTCGGCTCGATCTGAGAGAAAATAGAATGGAAGCGGCCGCCCAGAATATCAATCGCGTGCTGCAACTGGAACCCGGCAATTCCGCGGCCCAGGACCTGAAGCGCACACTAACAGCCAAGCTCGCGGAGAAAGCGCAGCCGCTGTCACCACCATGAAGCCTTTCAAACCGGTTCTCAGTTCTCGGTTCTCAGTTCTCAGAAGTGCTCGTGTGGGGACGGGCGCCCTCGCCCGTCCGGGCCGAGCGAACCGGGGTCCCCGGCAAGCCCGGTTTTGGCTTGCTGGGGTGGAAGCTGCCGGCGCGCTGTTTGGCTGACTGCGGCGGTAGTTTGTGTGAGAGAAT
>Ga0116134_1001040_pt1 | contig 14192 bp, 15 predicted proteins | sample June2015DPH_19_5_FD_89737 | JGI IMG/M metagenome (GOLD analysis project Ga0116134, IMG submission 89737) | Peatland microbial communities from SPRUCE experiment site at the Marcell Experimental Forest, Minnesota, USA - June2015DPH_19_40 | ecosystem: Environmental > Terrestrial > Soil > Wetlands...
GCTGCGTATGCCATCTGTTGATTGGCAATTATCATTTTGCACGCGATTACGGGTGTGTGCACCCCGGCATGCCTCTTGGCCGCAAGCATCTCCGTCGAAGCCGTGACGCCCCCACTGGTGGGAATGGGCCTGTAAAGAACTACTTCTATTTTCGGCGGGAAGTGACGGGAAGTCAAATGTCGACAGAGTCGTTCGCGGTTACCCGCCTTATTTGCGCCTTCCAGTTGGCGGGCTCCAGTTAGTCGATGGTGATGGTCGCCGAGATGGACTTTGTGGCATCGGTTATGGAGGTTGCGGTTATGGTCACAGTACCTCCGGCTGGAACCGTGGGAGGGGCCTGGTAAGTGGTTGGAACATTGCTGGCGATGGGGCTTGGGGCGAAAGTGCCGCACTGCTCTACGGGGACGCAGGTGAAATTCACGCCGGCGTTCTTCGTATCGTTGCTAACGACTGCTGCGATACCTGCGGTGACGCTGGCACCAAGCGCAGTGGGAGGCGGATATTCGGTACTAAATGCAACCGCAATTGCGGGCGGCTGGTATTTGGGATCGCCGCACGCGATCAGTACGGCGAGCATGGCTGTAGCAATCACAGCCTTGCTAATCCATCGGAAAGTCGGTTGGCGAAGGCTCATTGGATGGTTCGATGCTAGCCGCAATACGGGAGTCTAGCATGGATAGAAAGGGAAATCTGGTGGAGGCGCTGAACGGGTTTAATTTCTCGAACGCGTTCATGTGGTTTTCACGCATATCGCGTTGAGTCCGAGTAATCGCAGCGGGTATGTGGATGGCCCGGATGTTGACGTGACGGAGATTCAGTCGTTCACTTACTAAGTCTGAGGGAGGCTCCGCGGAGCCCCCCTTAATTGTGTGCCGAAACGGTGCAGCGGACTGCAGGTCAGCTCGCCACGGCTTCGATGTCGGCTTGCAGCTGCGCGAAATTGAAGCCGGGCGCAAAGCCGGCCTTCTCGGCTTGCGGCGGGAGGATGGCGTATGCCTCGTCCACGCACTCATCCCACCAGGCCCAAGTGGCCTGCTGCGTATTGCCCCAGGTCAGCACGGTCACGCCATTCTGGTCGTACGCAACGGCATAGACCGCGTGGCCGTCATTGGTCAGCGGGCCCGGCGTCCAGGGCTGGTGGGCGTCGAACTCCTGCTGGCAGTTTTGCTGCACCTGGAAACCCAGGTAAACACCGCCAAAGAGCTGGATCGCCTGCTGAACGTGGGTGTGAGTCTTCGGCTCGATACTCACATAGTTAATGATCTTCTCACCGGAAACAGGATTCTGGCGCCAATAGTTCAGGACATCAAGCTCGTTGAGGCCCGAGTCCACGCCACCGGTCAGATGCATGTATAACTTGACCGCGGCCTGCTTCGACATGATGGTCTTGGTGCCGATCATTCCCTGGTAAACCGTTTCGGCGTGCGCCAGGGCCGCGATGGTGCAATCGCCTAGCGTATCGTTGCCGTCCATAGGGAACAACTTCGTTGGGTCCGTCGTCTTCAGCTTCGGATAGACGCTGGTGGTCAGAACGTTGTAGGTCGCCGGGGGCGCAGCGATCGCAGGTGTCAGATAGTTCTTGAAGCGCAATGTGCGATAGTCCACCTTCGGTGGATGCTTTCCAAATCTATAGTTCGGCATTCGGAGACGCTCCTCTCGGGATGAGCCCTACAAGATGGTGTCGGAGACGCTTACTTCGTTTCAGCGGAACCGACGAAAATTTAGCTCCCGGCGCAGGCCGAATCGGTCGTCACCAGTTATTGGGTTAGAATCGGGCATAGCAACACGCTTCCACTTCAGAAGGCTCCATGACCGACATCGTCCGTCTGTTTCAAGCATTCCTGGCCCCCGCTATCTTTGTCTCCGCAACTGCCCTGCTGATTCTCTCGATCAACGTCCGGCTTATGGGTATCGTCAGTCGATTGCGCCAGTATGTACACGCAAAACATGACGCCGCCAAGAATGAGCGTATGCAAGAAGCCGAGGCCTACACGGCGCAGATCAATGCCATCGAACAGCGTGCGGAGATGATCCAACACTGCTTCCTTCTGGTTCTCATTTCTCTTGCCGGGACGATCACATCGTGTCTGCTGCTCGGGTTCGGCCTCTACTGGCAGAAGGCCGCAGTCGCGGCCGTCGTCCTATTTGTTCTGGCACTGATTTGCTTGCTGGCGGGAACTCTCTACTACATCCGCGAGGTCACCTTGGCGCTGAGTTCGGTACGCCACGAGGCGCGGGATTCACGCTTCATGGATCTCGGCGGCCCACCAGAAATTCGAGGCCGTGATCCAGTCTGAAGTCAGCTCGTGCGGAAAGATATCGGTCCATGGGGTCAGCTAGAATCAAAAACCCAGATCGCCCGATGACCCGATCGCCCGATCTCCCCTTAGTTCCTGGCACCCTGGATTTGTCAACAAATTGTCAAATTCATGTCACTTTCTATCCCGAAATGTGCCATTAACTCAATATCAGGCTACAGTTTAGGGGTATGATTTGCAGCGGTTCGGTGCGGGGGCGGCGGTGAGCAAGAACCTATCTTCGGCGGTAGCGGCGGCAACAATGACGATGGAAGCGGTTCCGGCCAGTTCGGAGCGGATCCTGGTGATCGAGGATGACCGTGCGGTGCAAAAGGCTCTCAAGCGATTGTTTGAAGCCGAAGGCTTCGCGGTGGATATCGCGGGGAACGGCGCGGCGGGTCTGGAGATGTTTCGGGCGGCGGCGCCATCTGTGCTGGTGCTGGACTTGACCCTGCCGGGGACGCCGGGGCAGGACGTGTGCCGGGAAATCAGCCAGTCAGCGCCTTCGTTGCCGATTATCATTCTCAGTGCGCGGACGGAAGTGATGGACAAGGTGCTGCTGCTGGAGTTGGGCGCGCATGACTATGTGACGAAGCCGTTCAGTCCACGGGAACTTCTGGCGCGGGTACGGACGGCGATGCGGCGGTCGATATCGACGCGGACTCCGCTGACCGAGACTTTCAAATTTGGCGACGTGAAGGTTGATTTCACGAAGATGGAATTGTGGCGGGACGGGAAACCGGTGCAGCTGACTTCGCAAGAGTTCAAAGTGCTGAAGTTCATGATCCAGAATGCGGAGCGCGTGTTATCGCGTGAGGAGTTGCTGAACTTCGTTTGGGGATACCGCAATTATCCGAGCACGAGGACGGTCGATAATCACATCCTGCGACTGCGGCAGAAGCTGGAGAAAGATCCGGCGAACCCTTTGCACTTCCGCACAGTGCACAGTTCGGGTTACAAGTTTGTGCCGTAAGTTGAGGCGCTCAGCCCCTGAAGGGGCTTCAGTGTCGAGGCGCGTGCGGCATCGCGGAAGCGATGCCCTGATACGAACCTCGGCTCGGATGAAAATTCTGTAGGGGAGATTGAGGTTTTGACCATGGGCGGAATTCGGTTGCGGACCAAGTTCCTGCTTTCCATGGTGGCGGTATCGGCGGCGTTGACATTCACGACGCTGCTGGTGGTGCGGCGCACCGTCCAGCAGGAGGTGCGCCTCGGAATCCAGCGCGACCTCGAGAATTCGGTTTCGGCATTCCACAATTTTCAGAAACAGAGGGAAGTGACGCTCGAGCGCTCGGCAGCGCTCTTGGCCGACCTGCCGAATGTGCGGGCGCTGATGACCACGCACGATCCGGCCACCATCCAGGACGCCTCGCGGGATTTATGGCAACTGGCGGGCAGCGACTTGCTGCTGCTGGCCGATTCTTCCGGCAAGGTGATGGCGCTGCAGGCCGCACCTCCGGAGATCACAGTTCGTCAGGGGCAGGACTTTTTTCCGCAAGTGGTGTCGAACCTGCTGTCAAGCGCCGAGACGCGACGCTGGTGGTACGTTGAAGGACACCTCTACGAAGTCTTCCTCCAGGATATTTATTTTGGTCCAGCGAGCGGGCACCAGGTTCTGGGATACCTGCTGCTGGGTTACGAAATTGACGATCGCGTTGCCCGGGACCTGAGCCGTGTGGCCGCGAGCGAAGTGGCGTTTCGTTATGGAGATTCGATTGTGCGAAGCACTCTGAAGCCCGCCCAGGAATCGGAGTTGCTGCGCGTGGCGCCGAGAACGGCCGCTGGAGGCCCGCCGCAAGGGGATCAGATCCGGCTGGGCGAGGAACGGTTCTTGGCCACGTCGGTGGATTTGCCCACGCCGGGTGCACCCGCGCTCAATCTGTGGGTGTTGAAGTCGTTCGATCAAGCCACTGCATTTTTGAGCAACCTGAACGAGTTGCTGCTGGCGCTTGGGTTGACGGCCGTACTGGCGGGGAGCCTGCTGGTTTTTCTGATCTCGCATACCTTCACGCGTCCGCTGGAGAATCTGGTCGCAGGGGTGCGCGCGCTGGAGCAAGGGGATTATGCGTATCCGCTGCAGGCGCGGGGCGGAGACGAAGTCGCGGAAGTGACCGGGACCTTCGACCGGATGAGAACCAGCCTGCAGAAAACGCAGAGAGAGTTGCTGGACGCGGAACGGCTGGCGACGATCGGGCGGATGGCGAGTTCGATCTCGCACGATCTGCGGCATTCGCTGGCGGCGGTGATAGCGAATGCGGAATTTCTCTGTGAGAGCAACCTGACGCCGGGGCAGCGCGAAGATCTCTACGCCGAAATACGGATTGCAGTCAACCAGATGACGGAGTTGATCGAGTCGCTGCTGGAATTTTCGCGCACCCGAGAGTCATTGCGTCCCACATACGGCGACGTTCGGTCGGCGGTGGATCGAGCGGTGCAGGGGGTGAAGGCGCATCCGGAATTCCAGCGCATACGGATTCGGATCTCTTGTGAAGGATCGAGCGAGGGCTGGTTCGATTTCAAGAAGCTGGAGCGCGCCCTGCTGAACTTACTGCTGAATGCGTGCGAGGCGGTGCCGGCGGAATCCGGAAAAATCGAGATCGGGCTGACACGCAAGGGCGAGAGTCTGGAAATTCGCATCGAGGATAACGGGCCAGGAATCGCGGACGCGGTACGAGACCGTTTATTCGAGCCGTTTGTGAGCCATGGTAAGGAAAATGGGACGGGGATGGGGTTGACGGTGGTGCAGAAGATTCTGCAGGACCACGGCGGCGACGTCGCGGTGGAGCAGACGTCGGCCTCGGGAACGACGTTTTGCATAAATATTCCGCTGAATCCTTCGGCGGAAAACGCTTTGACAGCCCGGCATGTTACGTAGCGGCACAATTTCTGTTTGGACTCCTTGCATGGGATCCGAAGTGCAGACTCGAAATCCAGATTCCCACTGCGGAATGAAGTGCGGAGAGCAGCAGGAGGCGACATGAGTATGAATGTGACGCGCTGGTTCGAAGGGTTGCGATGGATGACGCTGATGACGGTGATGGCGGCGACCGCATCCGGCGTCGCGCAGGAAGCAGTAAATCGGACAGAGCCACCTTCTCCAGGGCCATCGAGCGAATCAGTGAGTGACTCGGTGCGCGAGTTGCGCGAGCAGGTGCGCAAGTTGCAGGCGGCGGTAGCCGCGATACGCTCCGACTCGCAGCGAGCTCGCGCGGAAACAGCGGAACTGCGCCGGGAGCTCGATGAAGTTCGCGGCGGAACAGGATCGCAGAATGCGGTGTTCAGGGATGCGGTGGTGACATCGCCGACTCCGAACTCCAAGCTCGCCGGAAGCTTCCAGGACAGCTCGCAGAGCGTCTTGGAGAACGGCGCGCCGCAAGATGAGAAACAAGGTCAGAAACAAGATCAAAGAGGAGATCAGAAAAGAGGCGAGCGCGCGGCCAGTCTGGAGGAGGAATACCAACTGCTCAGTGGGAAGGTGGACGATCAGTATCAGACGAAAGTGGAGAGCGCATCGAAGTACCGGTTGCGCCTGTCGGGCATCGTTTTGATGAACCTGGTGAGCAATCAGGGTGTGGTGGATAGCATTGATCTTCCCATGCTTGCGTACGCGCGATCACCCATCGATTCAGGCGGGAGCTTCGGGGCGACCTTGCGGCAGTCGGAAATCGGGATCGAGGCGTTCGGGCCCAGCGTGGCCGGTGCGAAAACAAGGGCGGACCTGCAACTCGATCTGGGGGGTGGGTTTCCGGCGGTTCCGAACGGGATCAACTCCGGACTCATGCGGTTGCGAACCGGCACCATGCGGATGGACTGGACGAACACCTCGGTTGTCGTCGGGCAGGATAACATTTTCTTTTCGCCGAACTCGCCCACATCCTTTGCTTCGCTGGCGATTCCGGCGCTCTCGGCGGCGGGAAACTTGTGGGGCTGGATTCCGCAGATTCGGGTGGAACATAGAGTGCGTCTGGGGGAAGATTCGAACCTGATATTTCAGGGAGGAATTCTGGATCCGGTGAGCGGAGAAGTGCCGACGCCGCCGAGTGGAGGTTATTACCCGCAGGCAGGGCCTGGGGAAGCGTCGCGTCAACCAGCGTACGGCACGCGGATCGCCTGGACCCGAAATGTTTTCGGACAGCCGTTGCAGGTGGGCGTGGGAGGATTCTACAGCCGGCAGGATTATGGTTTCAGCCGAACGGTCGATGGCTGGGCGGGAATGACCGACATCGAGTTGCCGCTCAATCGCCAGTTTTCGTTGAGCGGAAAGTTTTATCGCGGAAGGGCTCTAGGCGGGCTGTACGGCGGAATCGGACGCAGCGTGTTGTTCAGCGGCGATCCGACACTGGCCAGCACTGAAGTACAAGCATTGAATTCTATTGGTGGTTGGGCGCAATTGAAATATCGTCCCGCCAATAAATGGGAATTCAACGCAGCCCTTGGGATGGATAATCCATATGCCAGCGACCTGAAATATTTCCCGTACGCGCAGGCCTACGGAGATCCGACGCTGGCGAGAAATCAGGGAAGCTTTGTGAACATGATTTACCGTCCCCGGTCGGACTTGTTGTTTTCGGCCGAGTATCGGCACCTGACGACGTATACGCTTACCGACGGTGGCAACAGCGCGGGCCAGCTCAATCTAATGATGGGAGTTCTGTTTTGAGCCGATGATGGAAGCGGCAAGGCAAGAAGCCGCGGTAAGAGGCCGCAGTAAAGAGCTAAGATGAGCCAGCGACGATGAGCCATAGAAGGGTCTTGATCTGGGTCGCGATGTGGTGGGCCGGCGCGGCCGGATTGCACGCGCAGGCAACAACCGAGACCGCGACAACGACGGTGCGCGGGCGCGTCGAGGTCATCGGTGCAAGGGGTGCCGGCAAGACGAGGCATGGGGCGATTCCCGGGACGGTGGTGTGGCTGACGCCAATAACAACAACAACGGGAGCGGGAGGCGAAACGACCACGGCGGCGCCGAGTCCGCCAGCGAATCCGGCCCAAAACCCGCGGCTGGTGCAGAAGAACAAAAGCTTTGAGCCGCACATCCTGGTAGTTCCGGCGGGGTCGACGGTGGAGTTTCCCAATCACGATCCCTTCTTCCATAACGTTTTTTCACTTTTCGAAGGCAAGCGGTTTGACCTTGGTCTGTACGAGGCAGGCACCTCGCGGATGGTGCGATTCGACCGGCCTGGAATCAGCTACATTTTTTGCAACATTCATCCCGAGATGAGCGCGGTTGTGATTACGATGGCGACGCCACTGTATGCCGTTTCCAATCGCGACGGGCAACTTAGCCTGGCAGGCGTTCCCTACGGGCGCTACATGCTGCATGTTTGGAGCGAGGGCATGGGTCCGGAAAATGGACAGCCGTTTACTCGGGAGATCACGATCGCGGAGAATGCTTCATCTCTGGGAGTGATTCGAGTCCCGGAGGCGAATGGGCAGCGCGTGGCGCACAAGAACAAATATGGCCGCGAGTACGATGAGCCTACGCCGAACAACTCTGTCTATAATCAGCAACGCTAGGGAAAGTCGCATAAAGTGACACTATGAAAATCGACAAATTACTCAAGCGCTACCGCATCGAAGACGGAAAACACTTTCGCCTCAAGGATCACGACCCCGCGGACACGCACGGGCTTGGGTCTGAACCGCAGGCGAAGGAACTGCTGGCGAACGGCATCAAAGAAATGATCCAATTGCAGGACATTCTCGCGGCGCAGGACCGTTGGGGCCTGCTGCTGATTATTCAAGCCATGGACGCGGCCGGGAAAGACGGGACCATCAAGCACGTCATGTCGGGCGTGAATCCGCAAGGCGTGCAGGTGTCGTCGTTCAAGGCGCCGTCGGCGGAAGAATTACACCACGGCTATCTGTGGCGCTGCATGAGATGCGTGCCGGCGCGAGGCCGGATCGGCATCTTCAACCGCTCGTATTACGAAGAGGTACTGGTGGTGCGCATCCACCCCGAGATTCTGGAAAACCAGAAGCTGCCGAAGACGCTGGTGACGAAACATATCTGGCAGGAGCGCTTTGAAGATATCAACAGTTTCGAGCGCTACCTCACACGGAACGGTATTGCGGTGGTTAAGTTCTACCTGCACCTTTCGAAAAAAGAGCAGAAGCGGCGCTTCATGGAACGGCTCGACACGCCGGACAAGAACTGGAAGTTTTCCGTGTTCGATGTGAAGGAACGCCAATTCTGGGACAAATATCAGGAAGCGTATGAGGATATGATCCGGCATACGGCGAGTGAGCACGCACCCTGGTATGTTGTGCCGGCGGATAACAAGTGGTTCACGCGGCTGGTAGTAGCGGAAGCCGTGGTGGATGCGTTGAAGAGAATGAATTTGAAGTATCCAAAGGTGAGCGGCCCCGCGCAGGCTGCGCTAACCCAAGCGCGTCAGCAACTCGAGAATGAGTGAGGCTTGAATTTTCAGTGGAGTGCCGGGCGTCTCCGCCCGGCCGCGCCACACTGGACGGGCGAGACGCCCGTCGTTCTATCGTGCATCACTTTAATAACACGGGCAACACCTGGTCATAGGGTTGAATCGTGACGGTCAGGGATTTGCGCTGATCGAAGGCTTCCCGGGCAACCTTGAAACTGACAATGATGGTTCCTCTCTGTTCAGCTCCGGCTAGCAGCTTGGTTTCGGGCGAAAGCGGCGGCTCGGAACTTTCTTTCAAAGCCGGGAACGCCTGGAAATAGCGGTCGAGATCCACGGCAGATGCGGCCTCATCGTCGAAGGTGTTGCCGTCAGCGGTGGTGAGCCGGGCTTTGAGGGTGTGAACCCACAGCGGTCTGTCTGCCGTATTCCGCAGCGTGAACGTGATGGCGGCCAGGATCATGTTCTGGCCGGGTACTTCGGCCGCGGCCACGAAATCGATCGAACCCGCGCCCTGCGGCTTCTGACGTTCCTTGAAAGCGAAGATTCCCACAATCACAGCGACAGCCGCGATGCAGATCAGGACAATGCCGGCGGGCGGAAGATTGCGCTTGGCAGTTCCGAATTCGTCGCCAATGTGAAACTGGGTGATCGGCTCGGGTGTGGGCGGGGACTGCGGCGGCGGAGGGACCGGTGGATCGGACATTGAATCGGAGACTGGATCGGACATGAGCTGATTGTAGTTGACCTCTGACTCCTGCCGTTGCACTTCTGCTATGCGGCTCCAACCGCGGTTACGCGAGGGGACAGAGGCTCACGTCCGTGCAGTGCCATGACTTTGGTTACCTTGCCTCGTGTGACGGATGCTGCGACGATGCGGAAGATTTCCTTTTGGAGGTACTCGGCAGTGAATCGCAAAACTCTTTTTGCCGCGTTGGCTTGCGCGTTGCTGGTGTTCAGTATGCTGGGCTGCGGAGCAACCAACCATTTGCAATCCGTTACGCTTACCGCAAGCTTCATAAACGGTGTCGCCCCCACGGGTCAGAGCGGCTTCTTCAACCTGGATGGCCTCGGCGGAACGATCCAGTTGCTGGCGACTGCGAACTACAGCAACGGGAAGCAAGTGCCTCTTCACGGTCAGCAGGTCACGTATACGATGATCGTGGATCCAGACGCCCCTTACGCCGTGGCGGGAGACGGCTCTTATGTGTCGCTGTCGGCCCCCCCGCAAACCGCCCAGGTCAGCGTCACGGGTCTGGTCACAGCAACTGAACCCGCGGAGTGCACGTGGGTCAACATGGCCCAACCCCCGGCCACAACCCCGTCATGGGCCTTTGTGGGCGATTACCTCGTCACGGCATCGTATCAGGGAATCACGTCCCAGCCGGTCTATATTCCGGTGGCGTCGGCCGCGGGCATCGAGAGTACCACCAACCCGACCGGACAATGCGGTCCGTCGCCAACGTCTTAGTGTTTTAGCATTTGAGTTTTTGTTCCGCGGGGACGGCTGTCTGGTTGCCGTCCTCGTCTCCTTTTAGAGCCGCCCTGCTTTGTCGAAGCCGGCCATTTTCAACACCTCGTTTGAGCGTCCTGCCCGCAACCCTTATAATCCTTAGGTTTGCCCGTGAACGTAAGCGATGCCTATGCTACTCACTCCCGCCATTGAAGTCGTGCCCGGATGAAGGTTCGCACCGGAATTGAGGTATCGAGTCAGTCCGACATCGGCTGCGTACGCACCAATAACGAGGATTCGTTCGGGTATTGGGAGCCCGAGGACGACCAGCAGTTCCTGCGCAAGGGGCGGCTGGCCGTTGTAGCGGACGGCATGGGCGGCTACGAAGGCGGTCAGGAAGCGAGCCGGTTGGCGGTGGAAACGCTCATGGCGGTGTATCGCGACTTTGGCGGCGACAACCCACAGGACGCGCTGATCGAGGCCTTGCAGACTGCCCATGAGCAGATCCGGCAATTCAGCTTTGCGCATCCGGAACTGCGGGGCATGGGGACAACCTGCACGGCGGCGGCGATCGTCAGGGATACGCACGGGAGTGCGAACTATGACGAGCTCCATTACGTGCATGTGGGCGACACCCGGCTCTACCTGATCCGCGACGGCCAGATTACGCGAGTAACACGCGACCACTCCTATGTGGGGCGGCTGGTGGAGTCGGGAATGATCAGCCAGGAGGAAGCGGAGCATCATCCGCAGCGGAACATTCTGACCGCAGCTTTAGGCACGAACCCCGATCTCATCATGGACTCGCCCGGACATCCGGAGCCGCTCCGCCCGAAGGACGTGCTCCTGATCTGCAGCGACGGATTGTGGGGACTGGTACGCGACGCGGAGATTCTTGACGCCGTGGAAGACAAGAGCACGGAACAAGCGGGCCGCGAGCTGATCGAACTGGCGCGGGAACGCGGGGGGCCGGATAACATTACGGTCCAGATTCTGCGCTTGCGTTGATGCGGTTGCGGTTCTGAAAGCAGCGTCCAGCAAGGGAAGTCCCGCCTTCCCAAGGTGCAAACTCTTGCACAAGAGCGTTCTCTTCAAGGCCCTCTTCCAGCGGTAACCTGCTGAAATCACAAGACCTCCCAAAACCGGGAAATTTAGTGCTTTGGCAGGACGCTTGCATTTTCTATAATGCCCATCAGTGACATAGGGATAGTCGGAGAGGCATAATGAAGGTTTCTCAAAAGGGACTGTATGCGTTGCAGGCGATGATGGTGCTGACCCGGCGTTATACCCAGGGTGCGATCCGGATTCGCGACATTGCCTATGAAGAAAATCTGCCGGAAAAGTTTCTGGAGTTGATTCTTCTGGAACTGAAGAACGCGCGCATGGTGGAGAGCGTGCGCGGCGCCAAGGGTGGATATCGCTTGCGCCGGGCGCCATCGGAGATCCGGCTAAGCGAAATCATCCGTTTGGTGGACGGGCCGCTCGCGCCCTTTGGCGATGCGGACCAGTTGCGCGCCCTGATCGATCGCGATGCGGACCGTAGCGCCCTGTACAGAGTCTTTCTGGAAGTACGGGATGCAGCCGCCAAGATTCTGGAGAATACCACGCTGGCCGACCTCATCAGCCGCGAGCCTGCTGGTTCCCGTCCGAACGCCAGCAACCGCAAGACCAGCAGGAAAAAGAAAGCCGAGCCCGCTGTGCTGCCCATGTTGACGCGGGGCGAAGGGTCATGACTAGGCGAAGTTTCTTCGCTTCGGCCTGTTTAGTTTTTTTACTGGGCGCGTTGGCCGGGGCCGAGACCGTCATTCGCGTCGGCGCATTTCCTAATATCACGCACCCGCAGGCGATGGTGGGTAAGAACAACGGCTGGTTCGACAAGGCGATGGGGCCCCAGGTCAAGATTGAGTGGAAGAGTTTCAATGCCGGCCCCTCGGCAATTGAAGCCTTGTTTGCCGGGGCGATTGACATGACCTACATCGGCCCGAACCCGGCCATTGCCGGCTACGTTCGCTCCAACGGAGAAGCCCTGCGAATTGTCGCGGGTGCGACCAGTGGTGGAGCGTCGCTGGTGGTGCGCAGCGATTCCGGCATTCAGAAGCCGGAAGATTTCCACGGCAAGAAGGTTGCTTCTCCGCAGATGGGCAACACGCAGGACGTCGCGCTGCGAGCGTGGTTGAAAGCGCACGGCATGAAAACGACGGATAAGGGTGGGGACGTGCAGGTAATTCCGCTGGCCAATCCCGACCAACTGACGCTGTTCATAAAGAAAGAGTTGGATGGCGCTTGGGCGCCCGAGCCTTGGGCGACGCGGTTGATCAAGGAAGGGAATGGCCGATTGTTCCTGGACGAGCGGACCCTCTGGCCGAAGGGTGAGTTTATTGCCGCTCATCTGATCGTCAGGACGCAATTTCTGAGGGAACACCCCGATCTGGTCAAGAACTGGATCCGCGCGCATGTGGAATTGACGGACTGGATCAACGGGCATTTGCCCGAGGCCAAAAAACTTCTCAATCAGCAGATCGCGAAAGAAACAGGGAAAGCGCTGCCCGACGCTGTCCTGAATGAAGCTTATGGGCGCATGACAGCGACGTACGACCCGCTGCGCGGTTCGCTGATGAATGCCGCCAAGTCAGCATTCGACGCGGGCTTTCTAGGACGTCAGATGCCGGATCTGTCGAGTCTGTACGATCTTTCGATCTTGAACCAGGTGTTAGCAGAAAAAGGGAAGAAGGCAATTCAATGAGCACGAGTCCTCAGAACGCATATCCCTCGGCAGTCCCACGTCTTCCTCGCCCCGGAGTGCGGGCGAATGTGTTTCATGGGAAACCGGCCTCTTCGGTAACCACGCTTCCGGTTCGCCCGATCGCCGAGGTCGTAGTCCCGAAAGTCACGCTGGATTCAATCTCGCTCAGCTATAGAACGACGTCGGGTGAGCGCCTGCTAGCGCTCGACAAAATCAATCTTGCAGTAAAGCCGGGAGAGTTTCTTTGCATCGTTGGTCCTTCGGGATGTGGCAAGTCCACGCTCCTGCACTTGATCGCGGGTCTGCACCCGCAGACCACGGGGACGGTTCTGGTCGATGGCACGCCGGTGAGCGGGCCGGGGACCGATCGCATCCTGATCTTCCAGGAACTCGGCCTGTTTCCCTGGCTGACGGTCGGCGGCAACGTCCAGTTCGGCATGAAGATGAAGAACGTGCCGAAAGCGGAGCGTGAGGAGAAGGTGCAGTACTACTTGCGTCTTGTCCATCTTTCGAAGTTCAGGGACAGCTACATCCATCAACTCTCCGGCGGCATGCGGCAAAGAGTCGCATTGGCGCGAGCACTCGCCACCGAGCCCGACGTCCTGCTGATGGACGAGCCATTTGCCTCGCTGGATGCACAGACTCGCGATCTGCTGCACGACGAGTTGGAGCGCCTCTGGGCCGAAACCGGCCGCACCATTATTTTCGTTACGCACAATGTGCGCGAAGCGGTAAGGCTGGGGGATCGCGTGGCGCTGATGACGTTTCGCCCGGGCCGGGTAAAGCAGGAATTTTCGGTGAATCTGCCGCGGCCCCGTCACATGGAACAAACCGACGTCGCGCGTACGGCGGGAGACATTCTGAATTGCCTGCGCGACGAGATCAACAAGTCTCTGCAAGCGGAGTACGCCGATGAAAAAGCTAGCTAAGCAAGTAATCTTCTATTCCGCGCTTCTCGGTGTCTGGGTCCTCGTAGCGAAACTTCGTATCTGGCCGCCGTACCTTTTTCCTCCGCCGTGGGGGGTGGGACACGCCTTGTGGGACGGCTTTGCCGACCATAGCTTCTGGATTGGCATCGCGGTCACCATGAAGCGCATGCTCATCGGCTACAGCTTGTCGGTAGTGCTCGGCATGATCCTGGGTCTGGCCGTTTCGAGCAATAAATTTCTGGAAGACACTCTGGGCGGTTTGCTGGTGAGTCTGCAATCTCTGCCGAGCATTTGCTGGATTCCGCTGGCCGTTCTCTGGTTCGGACTTACGGAAAAAGCCATCCTCTTTGTCGTGCTCATGGGCTCGCTGCTCTCGGTGACCATCGCGATGGA
>Ga0116134_1001042_pt1 | contig 14176 bp, 11 predicted proteins | sample June2015DPH_19_5_FD_89737 | JGI IMG/M metagenome (GOLD analysis project Ga0116134, IMG submission 89737) | Peatland microbial communities from SPRUCE experiment site at the Marcell Experimental Forest, Minnesota, USA - June2015DPH_19_40 | ecosystem: Environmental > Terrestrial > Soil > Wetlands...
AGGGCGGAGCGCCGCCGCGGGCGTGCAGAAGAATGTGGAATTCCACGCCTGCGTCGAGCGGGGGCAGAGCTTCTTCCACAACGGCGAGTGGGGGAGCCTGCGCGGTCAGCAGACCGCAGAAACAAATCGCGATCACAAGGAGCCGAATGATTTTGGTGAAATTCATCTTGGTTCGTTTGATTTTACGCTGGGCGCGGCGTAAAAGAACTGCAATATGTCCTATCGTGTGTCGCACGTTGTGGTTGGCTTCTTACTCGTCTGCTCGCTTGTCTGCTTGATGACAGCGAATGCTCTGGCGCAGGCTTCCCCTTCGTCTGCTTCCACGCAGAAAACGAATAACGCTGACGAGGCCGCGGTCTTCGAACGCATCCTAAATCGAGTCCACTTTGAAAACGACGGAACCGAAGTGAGCGAGACCGAGGCCGTGGTTCGGATCCAGAGCCAGGCGGGCGTGGAAGATTTCGGCCAACTGGTTTTCGGATACTCATCGGCAACCGAGAAGTTGGAGGTCGAGTATGTCCGCGTGCGCAAGCCGGATGGACAGGTGGTGGTAACGCCTGAATCGACGGCGCAGGATTTCGCTCCCGATGTGTTGAAAGAAGCTCCGATGTACAGCGACTACCGGCAGCGGCATATTTCCGTGGCGGCGCTGCAGCCCGGGGACACGCTGGAATACGGCACGGTGACGCGGGTTCTCACGCCGCTCGCGGCGGGAAACTTTTGGTACGAATACACCTTTCCAAAGGACGTGGTGGTCAACGAAGACCGGTTGGAGATTGACATCCCGAAGTCGCGCGAAGTGAAGCTCAAGACGCCGACGCGCCAGCCAGAGATTCAGGAGACTGGAGACCGGCGCGTCTACACCTGGATGGTGAAGGACATTCAGCCAGAACGCGACAAGGATAAAGATGCGGCGGACGAGGAGACCGGTCCGGATGTGCAACTGACGACTTTCACCGACTGGAAACAGGTGGCGCAATGGTATGCAAAGTTGCAGGGCGAGCGCATGACGGTGGACGACAGCGTGCGAAAGAAAGCTGACGAACTCACCAAAGGCGCGGACACGCCCATCGAGAAGGCGCGACGGCTCTACGATTTCGTGGCGCGGAATGTGCGTTACGTAAGCATCTCACTCGGAGTCGGGCGGTATCAGCCGCACGCAGCCTCGGACGTTCTGCAGAATGGTTACGGCGACTGCAAGGACAAGCACACGTTGCTTTCCGGGCTGCTGCGGGCAGAAGGAATTCAGAGTTATCCGGTGCTGATCGGAAGCGCGCGCGAACTGGATGTGGACGTTCCCTCTCCGGCGCAGTTCGATCACGTGATCACGGCGGCTCGACTGGGAACGGGAACGGAGCTGACCTGGCTGGACACGACTCCTGAAGTGACTCCCTTCGGACTGATTCTTTACCAGTTACGAAACAAAGAAGCGGTGGTGGTGTCGGAGGATAGCGAGGGAGGATTGCAGCGGACGCCGGCGGATTCGCCCATCAGGACCTTCATGCACTTCACGCTCGACGGCAAGTTCAGCGAGTTCGGTGCGCTCGATGCAAGGCTTGAGGTCACGGCCCAGGGAGATCGCGATTGGCCGATGCGAGCGGGCTTTCGACGAGTCCCGCAGGCGCATTGGAAGGACTTCGTTAAAGCCCTCTCTGCGACTTGGGGCTTGCCGGGCGACGTCGATGATGTTCAGCTCGATTCTATCGAGGACACGAGCAAGCCTTTTCATCTGAGGTATCACCTGCACCAGGACCAGTATTTTGCAGTGCCCTCGGCGAGCGTGAATTTCCGGCCGATTCCGCCGCTGGGGATGCCTGCGCTTCGAGCATCGGAAAAGAGCACTGAGCCTTTGAACATCGGTCCCGCGGGTGAAATGGACTATCGGGTCCGCCTGCAGTTTCCCTCCAACTACACGGTGCGCACGCCGACCGCGGTGAAAATGACGCGAGATTATGGCGACTATTCATCGACCTACTCGCTGAGCAAGGGAATTCTGGAAGGCGAACGCAAACTGGTCGTGAATATGAATGAGCTGGCGGCGGCGCGGCGTTCGGACTACGAATCGTTTCGCAATGCAACGCAAAGCGATCAGGACCAGCTATTGTCGTGCACGATCCTGACGCCGTCGGGACAGGCAGCGGAGAGGGCGGCCGCGAAGATGGAAGGCACACCGGCGGAGCTGCATAAGGCGGGAGTAAAAGCGCTACAGAGCAAGGATTATCGGACCGCGATTGACCTGCTGAAACGCGCGGTGGACGCGGACTCCAGCCTGAAAGACGGGTGGTACGACCTGGGCCTGGCGTACGCCGGCGCCAACCATCATACGGAGGCGATCGCGGCGTTCCGCAAACAGATCGATCTCGATCCGAATCACAGGCACGCGCATGGCGACCTGGCGATGGAGTTGCAGCAGACGGGGAAGACCGACGAGGCGATCGCGGCGTATCGCAAGCATCTGGAGATAGCTCCGTACGAAAAAGCGATGCTTAAGAATCTCGGCCTGCTGTTGGCGCAGATGGGGCAGGATGCGGACGCGCGCAGGGAGTTAGAGGCGGCAGCGGCGATTCCTCCGGATGATCCGGAAACGAAGATGGCGCTGGCGCAGGTGTACGCACGATTGGGAGAGAAATCGCAGGCGCAAGAGCTGATGAGGGGACTGACAGGCAGTGCGGGCGCGGATTCGGGCCAGGACATTTTTGCGGCGGCGTTGAAAAACGATATTGACCCGACGCAGACCGAGAACGATGCGCAGCAGGTTCTCTACGACATTGGAGGACAGTTCGACTCGGGCGAGTTGGATCGGCTGGGACCGTCGGCATTTTCATCGATGCAACTCGTAGCTTTGGCGTGGGCACGAACGGGATGGGCGAAATTTCAGCGCGGCGAAAATCTGGCAGCCATGCAGTTTCTTACCTCGGCTTGGCTCCTAAGCCAGTCGGGGACGGTCGGCAACCGGCTGGGGCAGGCACTTGAGAAGCAAGGGCAACCGGGGAAGGCGCGTCATATGTATGCGCTGGCCGTGGCCGCGGGCGGAAGCGACGTTGTTGATTCGCGGGCGCGTTTGGCGAAGCTGGCTGGCGACTCCGTTGCGGCGGAGAAGGAGGCCGCGCAGGCTCCGGCGGAATTAGTTCAATCACGCACGGTGAAGCTCGGGCCGATGACAAGCAAGTCGGTTTCGGCGCGGTTCAACCTTGTGTTCGACAGCTCGCCTCGTCCCGAACGAGCCGAGTTCGTTGAGGGTAACGAAAGCTTGCGTTCAGCGGCCGAGCAATTGCGGGAGAAGGATTTCCCCGTAAGATTTCCGGATGTGTCGTCAGTGAAGATTGTTCGGCGCGGGCTGTTGAGCTGTGGCGGCTCGGGGTGCAGCATTGAGCTGCTGCCTATCGAGAAGGAATCTCCTTCGGGAAGCGCGGCGGGCTCGAAGGAGTAAGCTCTTCGTAGAGACGCGGCTTGTCGCGTCTCCGTCGCCATCCCTTGATTTCAAGTCACACGGTCGGGTGCGCCATCCCCTCGACGCATCCGCATGGACTCCGATAATCTAGTGAGTCTTGTACGGGAGGTTCTGCCCCATGCGGGAGGCCGTCGAACGATTGTGGCCGGAGATTCAGTGGATCAGCGATGCCAAGCTTCGGGAGCAGGTGACACAGGCGTGGATCAAGGCGCTCGAGCGCAGTCCGCTGAAACCCGATGATCTGAATCACATTCCTTTCACTCTGCTGGTTCCGAATTGTCCGATCACGTTCATGGAGCACAAGCGCTGCGTGGTACATATTGCGCGGGACAGCGCGAAGGCGATGACCGACTTCATGGGCCGAGCGTTGCCGATCGACGCCGACGTGGTGATTGCAGGCGCGATTCTGGCGGACGTCGGCAAGTTGCTGGAGTATGAGATCGGTTCGGACGGAAAGAGCCGGCAAAGCGAGCGCGGAGAAGCGTTGCGGCATCCGTTTACTGGAGTCGCGCTGGCGATGGAGTGTGGCGTGCCGGACGCAGTGTGCCACATCATCGCCGCGCACGCCGCCGAAGGCGATCTGGTGAAACGCACGACGGAAGCGTTCATTGTGCATCATGCCGATTTCATGGCGTTTCTGCCGTTCAAGAATCCGAAGAACGTCAAGGTGAAATAAGGTCTCAGGTTTCAGGATTATTCACTGATGGCTGAAAGCTGATAGCTGGCGGCCTGCTTCATCGAGGAGATGCCCTTGTCGACACCACAAGCCACTAGCAGAGAAACCATCACCGCGACCATGTCCCGCTGGGCGGCGGGACTTCAATACGCGCAGCTCTCGCAGGACGCGGTGTACCAGGCCAAGCGCTTTCTGCTCGATTCGGTGGGCTGCGCGCTGGGTGGATATCAACAGCATGACGTGATCATTGCGCTTGCAGTGCTGAAGGAGATTGCCGGGCGCGGCCCGGCGACCGTGATCGGCACGGGTCAGAAGATGGACGCAGTTTCCGCGTCGCTGGCGAATGCGCTGATGATCCGCTGCATGGATTACAACGACATTTACTGGAAGCAGGATCCGTCGCATCCCTCCGACATTTTTCCCGCCGCGATGGCGTGTTGTGAGCGCGCCGAAAGCGATGGCAAGGAATTGATCGTTGGATTTGTGCTGGGCCACGAGTTCGAAATGCGCTTGTGCGAGGCGGCGTTTCCGGGCATTCGCGAGCGCGGCTGGCACCATGCGACTTTGACGGCGTTTGTCTCGCCCATCGTGGCGGGACGCGCGCTGCGTTTGAGTTGGGAACAGATTCAGCATGCGATCGGAATTTCGGCTTCGCGCCATTGCACGATGGGCGCGGTGACTGCGGGCAAGCTTACGATGATGAAGAACACCGTCGATCCGCTGGCCACGCAGAGCGGCGTTCTGGCGGCGCTCTTGGCCGAAAAGGGCTACAGCGGGCCCGAGCATGTGATCGACGGCAAGGAAGGATTGATGCACTGCTTCGGCCCGGAGTGGAAACACAACCTGCTGACGGAGGGACTCGGCGAGTCGTGGCGCATAACACAGTGCGGGATGAAGTTTTTCCCATCTGAAGCGCTGACGCACGCTCCGATTTCGGCGATGCTTGACCTGGTCAAGAGCAACGACCTGCATCCGGATCAAGTGGAAAAGATTCAGGTCCGGTCGCTGGCGCGCGCGGCTGACATTCTTTCCGACCCAAGCAAGTACGATCCGCATACCAAGGAGACGGCGGACCATTCGCTGCCCTACGTGATTGCGGCGGCGCTGGTGGATCGGCAAGTGGCGCCGGCGCAATTCGAGATGAAGAAGATAATGGACCCAACGATTCGCGCGCAGCTGAAAAAAGTGGAAGTCGTGGCGGATCCCGAAATCGAAAAGGTTTTCCCGGCGTTGCAGCGGGTCATTGTGAACATTACGACTACCGACGGACGAAAATTCTCAGAACAGCTCGACTATCCGAAGGGCGATCCGCGAAATCCACTGAGCGATGCCGAGATCGAAGAGAAATTTCGGGCGCTGGCGGAGGGTGTGCTCTCCGCGAAGGCGCAGAATAGGCTGATTGACGCGATTTGGAATCTGGAGAAGTGCGCGTCGGTCGCGAAAGTGATGACGCTAATGAAGGCGGACGTGAAGAAGAAGCCGAAAGTGGAAACACTCTAGAAGGCCAGCAAGCAGCGCAGCTAGCCGGGAACCGCGTAGGGACAGCCGCCCTCGGCTGTCCGGCCGGGCGAAGCCCAGTTTCTGGCGGCGGATGCGAACTTGGCGGGAGGTGCCTACGCGTGCAGGTGTGTAGGAGGGATTTATGACGGACCTGAAACAAACGATTGCATCAGGTTTGACGGCGCGGTACAGGAAGCTGGGGGGCGTGGTCCGCGAACTGGCTGCGCCGCTTAGTGACGAGCAGTTTTGGACCAAACCGTTTTCGTTTGGAAACAGTTTTGGCAACCTCGTGCTGCATCTTGCGGGTAACTTGAATTACTACATTGGAGCGCAGATTGCGGGGACGGGCTATGTGCGTGATCGTCCGCTGGAGTTTTCCGGCGCGGCGCGGCCATCCAAGGCAGAGGTGTTGCAGAAATTCGATCAGGCGCTTGAGATGGTGCTCGGCGCGATCAGCACTCAGTCGGCGGACGACTGGTCAAAGGGATACACGGCAGTGGGCGCGGACGCCCGCGACCGGTTCGACATGGTGCTACAGTGCGCGACGCATCTTCATCACCATGTTGGGCAGATGATGTATCTGGGATTTGAGTTGAAGCGGAAAGGCTGAATTGGTCCGGAGCTGACAGATGAGTCAACCAGTCAATACCGTTGATTGCGACCTGCACGGAAAACAACAGCAGACCTTCGTCTGTGAGCACTTGGTCCACGGCGAAGGCCTGGGTTTCTTTCAGGCCGATGACCAAGAGAATCCTCGCCCAAACGCGTGGTGTTCCAGGTGCGAACTTATCCGGCAGGCGCATGGGGATTGGACTGAAGAATCCGAGAAACTGCTCGGAGTCAAGCTGCTCTGCGGTGCATGTTACGACCGCGCTAAAGAACGGAATCAACGGGTTTCATAAGCACCGCTCTTGGGTGGGTGAACTATGGGTCAGACCATCGTCGAAAAAATCGCGCAGAAACACATGACCGAAGGGCCGGCGCGGCCGCTGCGGACGGGGGATTTCCTGTCGATTCGTCCGCATCGCTGCATGACGCATGACAATACGTCGGCGGTAATGAGCAAGTTCAAGGGCATCGGCGCGAAAAAGGTGAAAGATTCGCAGCAGCTTACGTTCGCGCTCGATCATGACATCCAGAATAAGGATGAAGCGAACCTGAAGAAATACCGCGCGATTGAAGCGTTTGCGAAAGAGCAGGGCGTGGATTTCTATCCTGCGGGATCGGGCATCGGGCACCAGATCATGGTCGAGCGCGGGTACGTGGTTCCTGGCTCGTTCGTGGTTGCATCGGATTCGCATTCCAATATGTATGGTGCCTTGGGCGCGATTGGAACGCCGATTGTTCGGACAGATGCCGCTGCGGTGTGGGCCACGGGCGAATTCTGGTGGCAGGTTCCGCGTGCGATTCAGGTTGTGCTCGAAGGCAGGTTGCCAGACGGCGTCACGGGCAAGGACGTCATTATCACCTTGTGCGGGCTCTATAACCACGACGAATGCCTGAATGCAGCGGTTGAGTTCACGGGGCCGGGAGTGGCTTCACTCTCGATGGACGCGCGGCTTTCGATTTCGAATATGACAACGGAGTGGGGCCCGCTCGTGGGCTGGTTTCCGGTCGATGAGGTCACGATCCGGTACTTACGCGGTGTCCACCAGCGGCTCAAAGCGATGGGAGTGGAGCAATTTACGGAATGCGACATTGCGAGTTGGGAGAGGAATCCTCCTGCTCCGGATGCAGATGCGGTCTATGCGGCGCGGATTACGCTCGATCTCGGGCAAGTGACGCCGCACGTATCGGGGCCCGATACGGTGCAGGTGATGCAGTCGCTGGCTGAAATCGAGAAGAACAAGGTTGCGATACAGAAGGCGTACCTGATTTCGTGCGTGAATTCGCGGCTGGAAGATCTGGCGGCGGCGGCGAAGGTGCTCAAAGGTCAGAAAGTTGCCTCCGGCGTGAAGTTCTATTTGAGCGCAGCGAGTAAGTGGGTGCAGGAAGAAGCGGAGAAGCTCGGCATCTGGCAGACACTGATCGATGCGGGCGCGCAGCCGCTGCCGTCGGGTTGCGGACCGTGCATTGGGCTGGGCGTGGGATTGCTTGAGGCAGGCGAGGTCGGGATCTCGGCGACGAATCGAAACTTCAAGGGCCGCATGGGATCGCGCGATGCGAAGTGCTACCTGGCGAGTCCGGAAGTCGTGGCGGCGTCGGCGGTCGCCGGTTATATTCGTGGGCCGCATGAGTTCGCGAATCGCGCGCCACAGCGCGCCTACACGGAATTAGCATCGGCGTCGAGCGGGGCAGAGAAAGTCGAAATCCTGGCGGGCTTTCCGCAGCGCGTGAAAGGGCGACTGGTGTTCCTGCCGCAGGATAACGTCAACACCGATGCGATTTATGGCAAGGACTACACCTATCGCGACGACATGACTCCAGAAATGATGGTGAAGGTGGTGATGGAGAATTACGATCCTCAGTTCGCTGTGCGCACCAATGCGGGCGACGTGATCGTGAGCCAGTTCAACTTTGGAACGGGTTCGAGTCGAGAGCAGGCGGTTACGTGTCTGAAGGCGAAAGGAATTCCGCTGGTGATCGCGGCCAGCTTCTCGCAGACTTATCTGCGAAACGCGTTCAACAATGGCTTTTTATGCATTGAAGTACCGGGATTCGTGGCGCGGGTGCGCGAGCAGTTTGCGAAGGAGATCGCGGCGAAGCAGAAGACGATCATTCCCGGCGACGAGGTCGACATTGATTTCACCTTGAGCACGATCAGTTGGCGGGGAGAGAAGTTCACGTTCCCGGCGCTGGGAAGCGTACCGCAATCGCTGGTAATTGCCGGCGGAGTGGAGAATCTGGTGGCGAAGCGACTGGGCGCGGCGTAGTTCTTCACCGCCGAGACGCAGAAAGCGCCGAGAAATGCGTGGGTCCTCGCTCCGCTCAGCATGACAATTTTGCTTGGTTTGGTTTTCTCGGGCCCCTCAGCGTGTCGGCGGTGGAAGTTTAAGGAGCAACTATGGCGAAATACACAGTCATTACTATGCCGGGAGACGGCATTGGAAATCAGGTTCTGCCGGAATCATTGCGCGTCTTGAAAGCGGTCGGTTTTGACGCCGAGTACATTCATGCCGATATTGGATGGGACTGCTGGCGCGCGCACGGTAATGCGTTGCCCGATCGGACGATCGAGTTGCTAACCAGGCATAAGTTGGGTTTGTTTGGCGCAATTACTTCTAAGCCGAACAAGGCGGCACAGGCGGAGCTTAAGCCCGAGTTACAGGGAAAAAGTTACGTTTATTACTCGCCGATCGTGACCATGCGGCAGAGATTCAATCTCGATATCTGCATGCGGCCGTGCGTCGGGTTCACGGGCAATCCGCTGAATTACATTCGGAAGAAAACGGACGGCGGCTACGATGAGCCTCAAGTTGACACCACCGTGTTCCGGCAGGGTACAGAGGGCATGTATGCCGGAGTGGAGTGGACCAACCCTCCGGAAAACGTGCGCGCCGCGTTGAGCAGCCATCCCAGGTTCAAGGCCTTTGCCGGCGTGCCCGGGCCGGAGATCGCGGTGAGTTGCCGCATCATCACTCGCAAGGCGGCCCAGCGCATCGTGACTGCTGCGTTCGAATATGCGAAGCGGCGCGGGTTCAAGGGCGTGACGATTTGTGAGAAGCCGAATGTAGTGCGTGAGACTTCGGGCATGATGGAAGAAGTGGCAAAGGAAGTTGCGAAGAACTATCCGGGGATCGCGCTTTGGTCGACGAACATTGACGCGCAACTGATGTGGCTGAACAAAAACCCGGAGGAGTACAACGTAATCGTGGCCTCGAATCTGTTCGGCGATATTCTCTCCGACGCGTTCGCGGGGCTGGTGGGTGGGCTGGGATTCGCGGCGTCCGGCAACATTGGCGATGACGTCGCGGTATTCGAGCCGACACACGGATCCGCGCCGAAGTATGCCGAACTGAATCCGCCCATCGTGAATCCGATTGCGATGATTCTTTCGGCGGCGATGATGCTCGATCATGTTGGCGAAGACCAGAAGGCGAATCGCATCCGCAAGGCGATTGCGGATGTGGTGCGTGAAGGGAAGGTCCGGACTTACGATATGATGCGCTTTACGGGTGGTCCGAAAGCGATCAGTCAGGGTGCGGCTTCGACGGTGCAGATGACGGACGCGATTTTGGAGAAACTGAGCTAACTGGCGAGCTGAAGATCTCGAGTTGAGGAAATTATGAGCAGCGCTGTCGAGACTACGCCTCCGCGTTCTGCCGAGGCAGGCCATTGCGGCATAGAAGTTCGGTCGGATGTGCACGTCGCCTTCGAGGCGCGTGACGACGGCGGGGTCGAGATCTCATTGGAGTCGCGCGTTGCGCCCTATTACGGCACGGCGATTCTGGAACAGACGCGAGAGGTCCTGGGGGAACTCGGAGTGAAGCACGCGCGGCTTGCGATTCATGATGAAGGCGCGCTGCCTTTTATTATCGCGGCGCGCATCGAGGCCGCGGCATGGCGCGCTGGAATCGCGCTCGGCAAGCGTTCGCTGCCGGCACAGCATCCGCTGCCGGCGCCGTCGCAGAAGGATCGGCTGCGCCGATCGCGTCTGTATTTGCCGGGTTCTGAACCGAAGTACTACATCAACGCCTCATTGCACGCGCCGGATGCCGTGATTCTCGATTTGGAAGATTCGGTGCACCGCGCAGAGAAAGATGCCGCTCGCATCCTGGTGCGAAACACCCTGCGTGCGGTCGATTTTGGATCGTGCGAGCGCATGGTGCGCATTAACCAGTTGCCGCTGGGACTCGAAGATCTGGCGGAGGTAGTCGGCGAGAGTCCGGATCTGATTCTGATTCCGAAAGTCGAGCAGCCTGAACAGGTGCGGGAGGTCGATCGCATGATCGCCGAGATCAAGTCGCGTGACGGAATTATCCGGCCGATCTGGATCATGCCGATTCTGGAGTCGGCGCTGGGGATCGAGAACGCATTCGCCGTCGCGACGGCGAGCGAAAACGTGGCGGCGCTGACAATTGGACTCGAAGATTACACCGCCGATCTCGGAGTAGTGAAGACTGCGGAAGGACGTGAGTCGCGATATGCGCGGTCGCGCGTGGTGAATGCGGCGCACGCCGCGGGAGTGCAGGCGATTGACTCGGTCTTCAGCGATGTCGCCGACATGGACGGTCTGCGACGATGGGGAGAAGCCTCACGGGCTGCGGGATTCGAAGGCATGGGATGCATTCATCCCGGCCAGATTCGCGTGATCCACGAGGCGTTTCGACCGAGCGCACTCGAGATCGAAAAGGCGCGGAAGGTAGTTGCCGCTTTTGAGGAAGCGCAGGACAAAGGATTGGCCGTGGTGAGTCTGGGTTCGAAGATGATCGATCCGCCGGTGGTGCAGCGGGCCTTGAAGCTGGTGGAGCGGGCGAAGGCGATGGGAGTGATTTCGTGAGTGTGAGTGTAAAAGAAAGAGTGGAACTGGCACATAACGCGGTGGGGCGCGCGGTGCCGACGATGGTGAATGGCAAACCGCAGATTCCGTTTCTGGGTACGGGGAAATTTCAGGCGCATGGGCGGAAGGCGGCACCGGCAATCTGTTCGAATAAGGATTATCCGGATAGTGGTGATAAGCGCGTGGCTGATCTGGAGACGGCGCTGCGCAAGTGCGGGCTGCGCGACGGGATGGTGATCTCTAACCATCATCATCTGCGCGACGGCGATAAGGTGGCGCTGATGGCGCTGGAAGCGGCGGCCAAAATCGGCGTCAAAGATCTGATGTGGTTTCCGAGCGCGTCGTTCCCTTCCCAGAAGAATGCAATCGAGTTGATGGAGAAAGGCGTGATTCATCACATCGAAGGCTCGATGAACGGGCCACTGGGCGACTACTGCACGCAAGGGAAAATGCGTGGTATGGGTGTGCTGCGTTCGCATGGCGGCCGCTACCAGGCGATCCAGGATGGAGAAGTTCATATTGATGTCGCCGTGATTGCGGCGCCGACCGCCGATTTTTTCGGCAATGCTGACGGCTCGCATGGTAAGTCGGCCTGCGGCTCGCTCGGTTTCGCGCTGGCGGATTCGACCTACGCGGATCGTGTGATCGTGGTCACCGATAACCTGGTGCCATTTCCTTGCGTGCCATGGCAGATTCAGGGCAACAACGTGGACTTTGTGGTGGAAGTGGAATCGATTGGCGATCCGGCGAAGATTGTTTCCGGCACGACGCAGATTACGCGTTCACCGGACCGGCTGCGGATCGCGGAACTGGTCGCACAGTTTCTGCGGGCAGCGGGAATCATGAAGAACGGATTTTCCTTCCAGGCAGGAGCGGGCGGAATCGCGCTGGCATTCGTCGAATATCTGAAACGGATGATGAAAGAGGATGGAGTCAAAGCGCGCTTCGTTCGCGGCGGGTCGACAAAATTCCTGGTTGAGTTGCTGCAAGAAGGGCTGACCGATTACATCTTGGACGGGCAGACTTTTGATCTCGACGGCGTGAGGTCGATCGCGAACGATCCGCGACACGTGGCCACCTCGCCGTTCACTTCATACAACTACCACGGTAAGGGAAACTTCGCTTCTCTGGTCGATGCCGTGGTGTTGGGCGCGACGGAAGTTGACGTGAACTTCAACGCCAACGTGGTGACGCACTCCGATGGGCGGTTGCTGCACGGCATTGGGGGATGGCAGAACTGCCTGTTTTCCGGGTGCACGATTCTCGCGCTGCCTTCGTTCCGCGATCGCATTCCCGTGATCGTGGACGAGGTCACGACGATGACGGGGCCGGGAGAGATGATTGACGTAGTCGTGACCGAGCGCGGAATTGCGATCAATCCGCGACGCGCGGACCTGCTCGATGCGATGAAGGGAGCGAAGCTGCCGGTTCGTCCGATTCAGGATATCAAGGCGGAAGTCGAACAAATTTGCGGCAAGCCGGCGCGGCCAAAATTGGGCGATCGTCCGTGCGCGGTGGTGAAATGGGTGGATGGGACGGTGCTGGATACGGTGTGGGAGGTTAGCTGACGCAGCTTCCGCGCGCGGCAACCGGGTTAATCGCAGAGATCGCTGAGTACGCTTAGAAACAGCTTTAGTGCGAACTTAGAATATCCTCCAATCTTCGAACCCTGCTCTTTTTGCATGATTTTCTCTTGTGGAGGCGCGCGTGCGCGGGCTGAAAGCGAAGCGAGTCCTGATCACCGGCGGCGCGAGTGGTATAGGAGCGGCCACAGCGGCGCGATTTCTTGACGAAGGGTCGGCGGTGTGCGTGCTCGACCGCGACGCGCAGGCACTGGAAAAGACCCTGCATGAACTGCCGAATCTGGCCGCTGCGCTCGCTGCCGACGTTTCGAATTTGACGCAGGTGCGAGTCGCCTTTGCCGAAGCCGTTCGACTCATGGGCAGCGTCGATGTGCTGGTGAATAACGCCGGCATCAGCATCCGTCATAGTTTTCTCGACATCACACCGGATGAATGGGACAAAGTGATTGCCGTCAATCTCACCGGATTGTTCTACGTGGCGCAGACGGCGGCGCGGCACATGATGGAGCACGGCGGCGGCGTGATTCTGCAAACGGCGTCGACCAACGGCGTCATGGGATATCCGTTTTATGCGGATTACAACGCCACCAAGGCGGGCGTGATCGAGTTGACGAAGTCGATGGCGCTTGAACTTGCGCCGAAAGTAAGGGTGTGCGCTGTGGCTCCGGGATACGTGCTGACGCCGATGCAGCGCGCCGAGTACACGGATGAAATGCTGGCAGAGGTCAACCGGAAGATTCCTTTGCGCCGGCACGCTCAGCCGGAAGAGATTGCGGCGTTGTTCGCGTTCCTTGCCTCGGACGATGCGCAAAATATCACCGGCCACGTGTATACATGCGACGGTGGAGAAACCGCGGGAGGGCTGGCCAGCCGCTAAGCCATGCAGCTTGCGGGAAAAGTTGCGCTGATTACGGGCGGGGCATCGGGCATAGGACGCGCGACGGCGCTGCTCTTCGCGCGCGAAGGAGCAGCGATTGTTTTAGCAGATGTGAATGCGGACGCTGCCCGGCGTGTCGCCGATGAGATTGTTAAAACCGGCGGGCGCGCCTTCTTTGAGCCCGTGGACGTGACACGAGCCGCTGATTGCCGGCGACTGGTCGAGCGTGCGATTCGCGAGTTGGGCCGAATCGACATCCTGTTCAACAACGCGGGCATCATTCGGCGGGCGACGGTGCTTGACCTCAGCGAAGACGACTGGGACCGAGTGATGGCGGTGAACGTGAAGTCGATTTACCTGCTGTCGCGCGAAGTGATTCCGCACATGCAGAAAGCGGGCGGAACAATTGTCAATATGGCTTCAGGATGGGGACTGGCGGGCGGCGCGAAGGCTGCGGTTTACTGTGCTTCGAAAGGCGCCGTCGTGCTGCTGACGAAGGCGATGGCCATTGACCACGGACCGCAGAATATTCGCGTGAATTGCATCTGTCCCGGGGCTACTCTTACTCCGCTAGCCTGGATTCCCATGCAGGGTGAGACAACTAACGGGATTCCTTGCCGAGACTCATAGCCAGTGCGTTTGTTCATCA
>Ga0116134_1001046_pt1 | contig 14137 bp, 7 predicted proteins | sample June2015DPH_19_5_FD_89737 | JGI IMG/M metagenome (GOLD analysis project Ga0116134, IMG submission 89737) | Peatland microbial communities from SPRUCE experiment site at the Marcell Experimental Forest, Minnesota, USA - June2015DPH_19_40 | ecosystem: Environmental > Terrestrial > Soil > Wetlands >...
GCCCTCATGGCGGACTTCGCCGCGATGAGCCTGAGCATGATCATCGCGATAGGCCAGGATTCGGCCGCGTACGCTCCGGCCGACCTGATCGCCGGCTCCGTGGAATGGCTCATCGCCCTGGCCGCGACCGTGCTCCTGTTCACCGGGACGTCCAGCCGCTACTACCGCCCGGAACCCAGGCCCGTAACCCCGTGGCGCGGGACCTTCGGGACCATGTAGCGGACCCCTCGGAGCGGGGTCCGGGCGGGCGGGCGCTCCGGGCTAGGGGTGGCGGCCGGCGCGGGTCACGCGCAGGAAGACGATCAGCACGACGAGCAGTACGGCGATTGCTGCCGGTGTTATCGTGCCGGCCCAGTCGAAGCCCGGGGCGGGGACAGCAGGGATCGACATACCATGGCGGGCCGCCATTTCCCGGAGGAACTCGCGCTGCGCAAGGCTGGGGCCGCTGCTCAGGGCGTTCGCCGCGGCGACGGCGGCGAAGGCGGCGACGACGACGGTCGCGCCGATCGTGATCCCGAAGGGGGCGCGCCCGGCTCGTTCCGGGGCGGTGGCCCGTGCCGCGGGGGCGCGATCTAGCGGCAGGTCGGCGAGCGGGGCGGTCAGTTCTTTCCCGGTGCGGGCGCGCAGGACCTGCCCGGATCGCTGGTCGAATTCGTCGGCTGTGATCCGGCCGGCCTGCAAGGCCTCGCTCAGCTCGGACAGCGCGCGGTCGCGGTCGGCGTCAGATACCCGGAGGCCGCCGGGCGGATAGTCGTCCCTGTCGGCTGTGCCCATGATTCGTGCTCCCTCGACGCGTAGTCCAGGATATAACCCGATGGTATGCGCGGCGGGCGGTAAAGCGCCGGCCCACCGGCGTCCGGCATGAGGTTCCGCAGCGACTACCACGTAGTCATGGCGAAGCGTGCGGCGACACCCGTGAGATTTGATCCGCCGGTGGTCGAGCGACTTGCCTCGTTCGTGGCGTCGAATCCTGGTATGTCGCTGTCATCAGCCGCTAACAGGCTGGTGGATGAGGCTCTCCGGATGAGTGAGCATCCAGGCATCGTGTTCCGGGCTGGTCCCACCGGTAGGCGCGCATCTCTGGCTAGTGGGCCTGACGTGTGGGAAGCCGTTCGCGCGATCAAGTCCGCGCGGACGGCCGAACCGGGCCTAGCGGAAGACGATGTGCTCAGTCTGGTCTCGGGCAGCACCGGAGTTCCTGAGCGGTCATTGCGGATCGCGGTACATTACTGGGCGTCCTATCCGCAGGAAATTGACTCCGAAATAGCCTCGGCGCAAGCGGCTGAGGACGCGGCCGCGGACACATGGCAGCGTGAACGCGATTTCCTTGCTGGTTAACGGAACGGCCACTGCCTCAGCGACGCGAGGGGACCTGCCGCGGGAGGGCGATCACCAGCAGCAGGGCGACAAGCACGAAGGCCACGCTGGCCAGCACGGCGAGCTGGGCACCGTGGGTGAACGCGCGCGCCGGGCCGTCCGGGCCGGGCCGGACGCCGACCGTGCCGAATAGCACGGTACCGATCACCGCGATGCCGATCGCGCTGCCGATCCGCTGCGCGGCGGTGAGGGTCCCGCCGGCGGTTCCGGCCTCCGACCGTGGCACGTACGCCATGACGAAATCCTGGTTGGGCGCGATCACCATGCCGCTGCCGAGCCCCGCCGCCAGCAGCGGGCCGGCCAGCTCCCAGCCGCCCGGATGCGGCGCGGTGAGATAGAGCGCGGCGGCGGTTCCCGCGAGGCCGGCGCCGACCAGCAGGCACCCGGTGACCAGCACCATGCGGCCCAGCCGCGCCGACAGCCCGGCGCTGCTCGCGGCCCCGGCCAGGCTGCCAAGCGCGAACGGCGTCACGACCAGCCCGCTCGCCAGCGCGCTGCGGCCGAGCCCGACCTGCCACAGGATGGACAGCGTGAAGAACACGCTGGTAAACCCGGCGAAAAAGACGATCGCGAAGACGGCGCCCGCGGAGAACGACGAGCGCGCGAACAGCCCCGGCTTGAGCAGCGCGTCCCCGCCGCGCCGATCGGTGCGCACCTCCCACGCCGCCAGCAGGACAAGCACCGGGACGGACGCGCCGAGGGATATGCGGGTCCAGGCGGGCCACCCGTTCGGCTGTCCCTCAATCAGCGGTATCAGCAGCAGCAACAGGCCCGCGGTGAGCAAGCCGATACCGGCCGGGTCGATCCCCCGCCGGGCGCGCGCCACCGGCTGGGGCAGCAGCCAGGCGGCTAGCGGCAGCGCGATCGCGCCGATGAGCAGGTTGACCAGGAACACCCACCGCCAGCCGTCGGTCGCGCCTGCGGCCTGGATGATCAGGCCGCCGAGCACCGGGCCGAGCGCGGTGGCCGCCCCTATCACCGCGCCTAGCGCGCCGAACGCCTTCGACCGCTGCGGGCCGGTGAACGCAAGCTGGATCGTGGCGGATATCGCCGGGTAGAACACCCCGGCGCCGACGCCCTGCACCACGCGCGCGGCGATGATCTCGCCCGGGGTGCGGGATACCCCGCAGGCCACGCTGGCCAGTGTGAACAGCGCAAGCCCGGCGATGAACTGCCGTTTGTGGCCGATCCGGTCGCCGACGCGGCCCGCGGGAACCAGCACCAGCCCAAAGGACAGCGCGTATCCGGACACGATCCACTCCAGGCTGGCGGGCGAGGCGTGCAGGCCGGTGCGGATCGCCGGCAGCGCCACGGTCACGATCGTGGTGTCCAGCAGAGCCATGAAGGCTCCGGCGAGCACAACGGCAACGGCCCGCCAGCCAGGGCCGCCGCCCCGTCGCGGGACGCCGGGTGCCGACCGGGCTCCCAGTTCTGGCTCGGGGCGGTCGCGGCGCGCGCTCACTGGCTCCCGCCGTACCGTGATGCCGTGGCGCGGCCGGTCGTGGGCGCCGCCGCCGTACTCTGCGCTGTGGTCATGGGCCCACGCTAGGTTGGACATAACTTTATGTCAAACCCAATTTTTTGTCCGGCATAATTTTGGTGCTAGCGTGACAGCATGGCCACGGGACTGCGGGAGCGCCGGAAGCAGGAGGCCCGGCGGGCCATCTCCGGCATAGCGATGGCGATGTTCGCGGCCAAGGGTTTCGACGAGGTAACGATCTCCCAGGTCGCCGGCGCGGCCGGGGTGTCGAAGATGACCGTGACGAACTACTTCCCGCGGAAGGAGGACCTGGTCTTCGACCGGGCCGAGGTGATCATCCGCAGCCTGGCCGATGCCGCCGCCGCGCGCGCGCCCGGCGAGAGCCTGCTCGCGGCGATCCGCCGTGACTACGCCGAGCGGATCGCCGCGGGCGACGTTACCCTCGGCGTGCCCACCGCCACGTTCGCCCGGATGGTCCGCAGCAGCCCCGTGCTCACCAGCCGGGGCCGGGAGATCGCCGACTTGTGCGAGCAGGCGCTCGGCGACGCCATCGCCGCCGAGACCGGCGTGGACGACGCGCAGCAGCGGATCGTGGCGGCCCAGCTCGCGTCGGTTCACCGGGTGCTGTTCGCGGAAGGCGCCAGGCGCAGCCTGGCCGGCCAGCCGCGCGACGAGATCTGCCAGGTGCTCGCGACGGCCGCCCGCCGGGCCTTTGACCTGCTCGAGCCGTCCCTGGGCGGCTACGGCGTCAGGGCCTGAGCTGTGCTGGCCCGGGGGGCGACCCCCCGGAACCCCCCGCATGCGCTCCGCGCCCCGCGGTGGTACTTCGCCGGCACACCGGCCACTCACCGGGCCTGAAGGCCCGGTTCGCTGGGCCGGTAGCGATCGCCTCGCCGTAACCCGCTCCCCGGCGGAGTGGAACGGCCGGGGCAGGCAGGCCGGGGCGGAGTGCGGCGGCGCTCGGCCCCGGCCTGCCTACGTGTGCACACGGAGAACGCTCCCGTGGTTCTCCTCGTCACCGGCGGAGCTGCCCGGAGCGCGACGGCCAGCTCCGGTTCCGCACCCAGGCAGATCACGCCCGCACGGCACGGCCGCCCATCGTAGGTCCGTTAAGGACAAAGAACTGGGTGAGAGGCGGCGGACACCGCGGCACCGGTGATGCCGGTGGGAACGGGGCTGGTGCAGGCGATGCGGACCTGAGGTCTTTTTGAGGGTCTTCTGGTCTTCTGGTCTTGCGGGCGGGGTGCGGGGCGCTCATCATCTGCGGTAGCGGCGGGGGCGGGCCATCGTCATCCGCCGTCAGTCCGGGCAGGTCGGTCAACTGAGGGATGGACCGTGGGATTGCTGACGGAACGCGTCGTGCTGGTAAGCGGCTCGGTGATCGACTGGGACCAGAAGGTGCAGGGCGCCTTCGACTGACGGGCCGCCTGGTCAGTCGCGGGAGGTCAGCTCAGTCGCGGGGGGGCAGCGCGGGCGGCACGTTGTAGGGCGTGACGACCTGGACGCTGGACGGGCGGGCCATGATCGGGCCGGGCAGGGCGTGCTGCACCTGCATGATCACCTGGCAGGCGCGGCGCAGGTCGTGCCGCAGATCGTGCTCCAGGACCACGGTGAGCCGCCGTTGCCGCAGCAGCGGGGCGTTCTCCCCGTCGAGGTCGTGGGCGACGAACGCCGCGCACGGCCGGCCGAGCGCGCCGAACGCGTCCAGCACCGCGGTGTTGCCGCCGGCCCCCGCGTACATCGAGTAGACGGCGCGGATCGCCGGGTGGGCCTCGAGCGCCGCCCGGACGCTGCCGGCCAGTTCCCCGGCGCGATCCTCGTCGTCCACCACGTCGACCTGGGCCCGCCGCGGGACGCTGTTCCGCAGGGTCCCGCGGAACCCCATCTCGCGCTCGTCCTCGCCGCGGAACGAGCTGTTGCCGCGCACGACCAGAATGTCGCCGGGCCGGTCCCCCAGCCACTGGCTCAGCAGATACGCCGCGGTCGCGCCCGCGGCGCGGTTGTCGATGCCGACGTAGGCGGCCCGCGCGCTGGTCGGCAGGTCCGTGACCAGAGTGACCACGGGAATGCCGGCGGCGGTCACCCGGTGCACGGCGTCGAGGACCTCGGGCACGTCGGGGACCTTGAGGATGACGCCGTGCGAACCCTTCCCGGCGATCCGGTCCAGCGCCGCGACGGCGCCGGTCACCGAGGCACCTTCGTGCAGATGGAAGCGGGAGCGGATGACGGCCGGCCGCAGCCCGGGCAGTTCGGCCTCCAGGGCCGTCCGCACGGCCACGGAGAAGCGGGCCGGCGCCTGGACCACCACGTCGACCATGAACGTCCGGCCCGCGATGCGCAGCTGGGAGCGCTGCCGCTCCAGGTCGGCGATGGCCTGCTGCACCTCTTCGACGGTGCTGGCCCGCACCCCGCCGCGCTGGTGCAGCACCCGGTCGACGGTCGCCTGGCTGAGCCCGGCCTGCGCGGCGATCTCGCGGATGCGGAACGTTCCGGTCATGGGCGCGGCCCGGTCATAGGAGGGCTCCGGTCATGGGCACGATCATGAGGGGAAATTGAGGGTTTTTCAACCTTGCCCGAGCGGCGTGGCGGCCTAGTGTCGAGGTCAGAGAGAGTTCCCGCCGGAAAGGCCCGCATGACGATGACTGCGCCCACGACCTCAGTAACTTCACCCCTCTCGCCGGGCTGGTTCACCCCGGCCGACGGCCGACTGGAGGACTTCCGGCCGCTGGTCGAGCAGGCCACCCGGCTGGATGACTACCCGCACGCCGACGCCATGGAGCGGAACGTGCTCATCTACGGCGAGCGGCTGTCCCCAGCCGTAGGGGTCTCCGGCGGGCGCCGGGAGGTACAGGCGGAACTGGCGCGCGCGCTGCTGGAGGGCCCGGGCATCGTGGTGTTCAGGCGAGCGTTCGCCGCGGACGTCGTCGACCGGGCCACCGAGGTCTTCGCCGAGCTGATCGAGGAGCAGAAGGCGGCCGGGCTGGCCGGTGGCGACCACTTCGCCAAGCCCGGCGCCAACGACCGCATCTGGGGCGCGCTGGGCAAGTTCGCGCTGTGCGCGCCCGGGGTCTTCGCCGACTACTACGCCAACGACATCCTCGCGCTGATCAGTGAGGCCTGGCTCGGGCCGAACTATCAGGTGACGTCACAGCCGAACGTCGTCAACCCCGGCGGCCAGGCACAGGTGGTGCACCGCGACTATCACCTGGGCTTCATGGACCGGGAGCAGGCGCTGGCCTACCCCGCGCCGGTGCACCTGCTGTCGCCGCTGCTGACCCTGCAGGGGGCGGTCGCGCACTGCGACATGCCGGTGGAGAGCGGGCCGACGATGTACCTCCCGCACTCGCAGAAGTACCGGCCCGGCTACATCGCCTACCACTCCCCCGAGTTCATCGAGTACTTCAACACGCACTACGTGCAGTTGCCGCTGGAGAAGGGCGACGCGGCGTTCTTCAGCCCCGCGCTGTTCCACGGGGCCGGAACGAACCGCTCGGCCGGCATCAGGCGGATGGCCAACCTGCTGCAGGTGTCCTCGGCGTTCGGCCGGGCCATGGAGAGCGTGGATACGACGGCGATCTGCACCGCGATGTTCCCCGCGCTGAAGGCGCTTCCCGCCACCGGGCGCGCGGTGCGGAACCTGATCGCGGTGGTGGCGGAGGGGTATCCGTTCCCCACCAACCTGGATCGTGACCAGCCCATTGGCGGCCTGGCCCCGCAGTCGCAGGCTCAGTTGCTGAGCCAGGCGGTGGAGGAGGACTGGGACGTGGCGCGGCTCCGGGCGGAGCTCGCGGCGCAGCAGGAGAGGACGCGGGCATGAGCGCGGCGGGTTTCGCTGGCGTGGGGAGCGCGGGGGCGGGCGGCTCGGGCGCGGGGGGCGCGGGGGCGGGCCGGATCGCCGGGGCGCCGATCTCGTGGGGCGTGTGCGAGGTGCCCGGATGGGGATACCAGCTCAGCCCGGAGCGGGTACTGGCCGAGATGACGCAGGTCGGCCTGGTCGCGACCGAACTGGGACCGGCGGGATTTCTGCCGGACGATGCCAGCCGCGCCGCGTCCGTCCTGCGGGCGCATCACCTGGCCTCGGTCGGCGGTTTCGTCCCGGTCGTCCTGCACGTGCCGGGTCATGACCCCGTACCCGAGATCCAGAATGTCCTGTCCGGATACGCCGACACCGGATCGGGGACGCTGGTGCTCTCCGCCGACAGCGGCCTGACCGGATACGACGCCCGTCCCGCGCTGGACGAGGACGGCTGGGCCACGCTGCTGCGGAACCTGGACCGGCTCGGGGCGCTGGCCAGCGGGCACGGCATCCTCGCGGTCCTGCACCCGCACGTCGGGACGATGGTGGAGAACGGCTACGAGGTTCAGCGGGTCCTCGAGGGCTCGTCGGTGGCGCTCTGCCTGGATACCGGGCACCTGCTGATCGGCGGGACCGACCCCGCCGAGCTGGCCCGGCAGGTCCCCGGGCGGATCGCGCACACCCATCTGAAGGACGTCAACGACTCCATCGCGGCGAAGGTCCGGTCGGGGCGGATGACGTATAGCGAGGGCGTTCGGGAGGGAATGTACCGGCCGCTGGGCACGGGCGACGTTGACGTGGACGCGATCGTGTCCGCGCTGGGCCGGCACGGGTACGGGGGCTGGTTCGTGCTGGAGCAGGACACGATCCTGAGCGGGGAGCCGGCCGGGGAAGGGCCGGTGGCGGCCGTCAGGACGAGCGCGGAGTACGTCCGGTCGGTGCTGAGCAGGACGGGGTAGGTGCCGGCCGGGAGGCGGCCGGGCGCTGATCAGCCCGCGTCGTGCGGGACGTGGCCGCCGCTGACCAGGGCGGCGGTCCCGCCGACGTTGCCGGCCTGCGACATCGCCGCCGGGCCAGCGGCCTGGCCGAGGACGTACCCGTTGAAGAAGGCCAGGGTGACACGGGCGACGACCTGCTCCGCCGGGGTCCTTACCTCGTACGGGCTCAGGTGGCTCGCGCCGAGCAGGTTCAGGTAGTACCGGACGCCGGTCCCGTCCCCGCTGTACAGCTGGATGCTGTCCGAGGGCAGATTGACGGTGTCCGCGCTGCCCTGCGTGAACAGGATCGGCGGTGTGCTCTTTGCGAAGTACTGCCCGGGCATCGAAGCCAATTCGGCGCCGGAGAGCACGGCCGCGGCTCGCACCAGGGGTTCCGTGCAGCAGGTGTTGCCCACGAGGGCCGCCACGGTGTCGCCGCCGTCGGACTGGCCGGCCGCGGCGATCTCCTGGCGGTTCACCAGGCCGGACAGCGGGCCGCTGGGCTGGGCGCTGAGCTGCAGCAGGCTGCTGATCACGTACGACATGTCCTGTGGCTGGTTCACCAGGTCGTTTTCGTCCGCGCTGGCGTCACCGAGCTGGCAGTTAGTCTGCGGGAACGTAACCGCCGCGACGACGTAACCCGCGCTGGCCCAGGTCTGCAGGAGGTCGTCATAGGCGGCGGCGCACTGCATGAATCCAGGCGCGAACACGATCAAGGGGCGGGGGCCCGGGGCCGGCTGGGTGGCCGAGCCCCGGGCCAGCGGGTACTGGATCATGGTCGGCAGGGCGCGCGCCGGGAGGGGCTGACCGGTTGGGCCATTGTGGGCCGGTTCGGTGAAGGTCATCTCCTGCTGGCCGACCTGGTACGTCCCGGCGGTACCGTTCGCGGGCCCGGCAGGTGAAGGGCTGGCGGAGGGCCGGGCCGATGCCGATCCTGATGCCGACGGCGTGGCCGTTGTGCCCGTATGCGGAGAGGCGGACGACGACGTGCAGGCGTTGAGGATGAGGGCGGCGAGGATGGCGCTGATGACCCCACAAGTGAGGATCAGCCGGGTTCGCCTCTCCACTGACACCGATGCATCCTAGCGGCCCGTGACCGCTGCTATCGTGCGACGCTCCGCTGGGCCCGCTCAGCCGGCCAGCGTGAGGTTGTCCGCGTTTCCGGTCAGGGCGCTGTCGGCGAGAAGCCGGTCGATGAGGGTGTGCAGGCGGGCGGTGATGTCCGGGCCGCGGCGGGTCCAGCCGTAGAGACGGGCCACCCTCGCCGTGAGCGCATCGCGGCTGATCCCGCCCGCGTCGCGGACGAGGTTGACGAGGGCCAGCGTGAGTTCCTCGTCGTGGACCTGGTCCACGTCGCGGTGGCAGTCCTCGGTGGGGGTCCGGACGGTCACGAGCGGCGGGCGGGCCAGGATCACGAAGTCACCGTCCCAGAGCACGCCGGCCGCCTGGATGGCCACGTTGATATTCGCGCGGATGCGCGGGCCGATGCGGCCGATGTCCCATGCGTCCTTCAGCCGCTGATGCAGGACCGTCAGGTGGACGGGTTCCTCCGCGGTGACGACGGCCTGGACTCCGGGGGCCATGCTGTACGCGCTGCCCGGCAGGGCGGGATCGACCCATTGGGCCAGCGGCGGAACGTCGGCGATCACGTACGGGGCGGCCCACGCCGGGTCCTCCTCGAAGGTGGCCGCCTCCGTCACGACGGGCGGCCGGCTGTCCTCCCCCACCGGCCCCGCACTGCTCAGCAGCCCGTGGATGGGAGCCGCGATGGCCTGGTCGATGGCGGAACGGAGCTTGCGCTCTTCGCCGTGGCGGTCGCGGTACCAGGCGGTCCCCCAGATCCGGTACAGGTTCCAGCCGAGCCCGCGCAGGACCTTCTCCCGCAGCCGGTCCCGGTCCCGGGCGACCCTGGAGGAGTGGTACTGGTACCCGTCGCATTCGACGCCGAGGGCGTAGACGCCGGGGTGCCCGGGGTGGCAGACGCCGACGTCGATGCGGTATCCGGCGGTGCCGACCTGCGGGACGAGCTCATAGCCCCAGGAACGGATGACGCTGATGACCGATTCTTCGAACGGGGATTCCGCGTCGCCGCCCGTGGAGGTGGCCAGGGCCAGGGCCGGCAGGCCGCGCTCGGCGTAGTCGAGATAGTGGCGCAGGTGCCGCAGGCCTTCGGCCGTGACCGATTCGGGGATGTCTCCCGCGCGGATGCTGGCGACGATCTCGTTCCGGTACCGGGCGCGGGTGATGGCGACGTTGAGCCGCCGCCAGCCGCCCTGCCGGTTCAGCGGACCGAAATTCATGGTGATCTTCCCGTTTTCGTCCGGCCCGTAGCCGATGGAGAAGATCAGTACGTCCCGCTCGTCTCCCTGGACGGATTCGAGGCTCTTGACGAAGAACCCGCGCAGCCGGTCGTCCTCGCCGAAGAACCGGTTCAGGTCGGGACGGTCCTGGCGGGCACCGCTGACGGCGGCTTCGATCGCCGCGGCCTGAGCCTCGCTGAACGTCACCACGCCCAGGCTGAGGCCCGGGCGCGTGTCGTAGTGGTGGAGCACGCGCTCGGCCACCTTCGCCGCCTCGACCGGGTTGTCCCGGGAGGTTCCGCGCCGGTAGGTCCCGTCGACGTGGAAGAGTTCGACGCCGACGTCGGGCCCGTCGCTGTGCCTGCTGGGGAAGGTGACGAGCTGCCCCTTATAGAAGACGGCGTTGGAGAACGCGATGAGCGCCTCGTGCAGGGACCGGTAGTGCCAGCGGAGCGTGAGACTGCGATAGGCGCCGGACCCCTTGGCGAGATCGAGGATCGAATCGAAGTCGGCGGCGTCGCCGGAATCTTCGGACCACTCGTCCTCGTCATCGGCCAGGGCAGCCGCGAAGAAGTTCGTCGGCGGCAACTGCTTCTGGTCCCCGGCCAGGATGAGGGCGGAGCCACGGTAGATGCAGTTGATGGCGTCGCCGGGGCTGACCTGACTGGCCTCGTCGAAGACGACCACGTCGAAGCGCAGGCCGGCGGGCAGGTACTGGCTGACGGCCAGCGGCGACATCATGAAGCAGGGCTTGATGGCCTGGGTGACGTGACGGGACCGCTCCAGCAGGGTCCGCACCGGCATGTGCTTTTTCTTCTTCTCGGCCTCGCGGTGAATGATCGCGGCCTCACCGACGTCGCTGCGGGGACGTCGGTCATTACAGGCCCGGATGATGGTCCCGGTCGCGGCGGAAATGAGCGCGCGGTCCAGTTTCCGGTACTCACTGACCAGCGTGTCCCGGTCAGCCGCGCGGACGACGGACAGATCAGGATCGGTTCCGAGATGGTATTCGGCCCACTCCGTCAGCAGCGCCCGCTCGATCACCGCGGCTATCTGCCCGGCCGGGATCCGTTCGGAAATACAGAACTCGACCGCCCCATCGAGGCCGTGGGCGGCCAGCACGGTCCGGGCGTCGCGGTAGGCATGCCATTCGTCCTGGCCGCCGGTCTCGTCGCGCAGGGCGGCGATCAGATCCGCGGCTTCGTCGTAGTCGTCGAGCTCGGCGGCCAGATCCTGGCGCCGGCCCTCGTCGAAGGCCGCCAGCAGAGCGTCCCGGCTGCGCTTCCACGCCTCCGCCGCGGCCGCGAGCTGGGTATCGGGAATCGCGCCGTCCGTCACCTTGACCTGGGCGGGGGTGAGCGGCGCGTCGGTGCCATTGATCATGGTGCGGAGCAGCCGCGCCCACTCGGCAGCGAGCCTGACCGCCACGACATCCGTCCGCTCACCGGCGTACATGGCGCCGAACATGTCGCCGAAATGGGCCGCCCGGCCGGCGAGACGTGCGCGGACGGCGTCCGCCATGTCCCGCCGGGCCACCAGATGGCGGGCCTGGCCGGCATCGAGTGGCCGGCCCACCGCGCCGCTGACGGCCGCGGTAAAGGCGGCCGCCGCGGCCAGCGGGCCGAGGTGGGCGCGGAGCCACTCGATCGCGTCCCGGATCGGACCGCCGAGCAGGTCCGGAGGGGCCGCCGCCGCCTGCCCGAACGCCAGGGTGGCCTTCCAGGCCGTCAGGTCGCGGCCGATATCGCCCGCGGCTTTCGCGATGACCGGATTGAACGGCGCATCCGGCGCGGCGCAGTCGCCGAAACGGCTCAGGTCCTGGCCGCGGGCCCGGCGGACGGCGGTCGCCGCGACCTCGAGAGCCCCGTTCAGCCGGTCGAAGTCCGTGGACGCACCGCCGTCGTAGCGGCCCAGGATGGAGGCGGAGGCGGCCTGGGCGGCGGCGAATTCCCCGGCGGCTCTCTTCCAGGCCGCAGCCAGGCCGAGGAAGCGATACGCCTCGTCCCTGCCGACCGATTCCTGGGTGAAGGCCGCGACGGCTTTCCTATCCGCCCGGTACTCGCCGGACAGTCTGCCCAGCCGGTGACGCTCACTGCTCTCGAACCGCTGCGCCAGGCCCTCCACATCATGCTGGAGCACGGCGGGCGTGTAATAGGGGCCCGCGTCCGCTTCCGCGCGGGCCAGAGCCTGCCGGGCGGCGTGCAGGCGGCCCGCCGCCTCGCGCGCCGCGGCTACGCCGGAGGGCGATAGCCAGGCCCGCTCGGGCCGCAGCGCCTCCCGGGTGAGAGTGGCCAGTATGAGCAGGTCGTCCGCCTCGCGGAACGTTGACGGAGTGCGGAGGCCGAGCATGCTCGCCAGCCCGGCCAGGGCCCCGAGCCGCTTTTCGAGCATGTTCGCCTCGGCCTCGAACACCTCCGCGAGCGCGGTGATCTGCACCGCCGACAGGCCGCCGATCTCGACGGGGGGCGGCACCAGGACGATGAGGGCCTGATCGCCAGGATCGGGCAGGGCGCTCGATGCCGGTACGGCCGAACAGGGGACGTTGCCGGCCCGGGTGACATCAGCCTCGCGCGCCGTGATCTGCGCGAGCTGATCGGCAAGCTCGGCCACGGCGGCGTCGGCGGCGTCGAGGCTGCTCACCGTCAGCCAGTCAGCGGGCAGGCCCTCGGGCCGGGCCGACAGATGGGCGAGCAGGTGAGCAAGCGCATCCGCGTCCGATGGGCGGGTCAGCCCGACCGTCTCGGCCAGCGCCCGGTTCATCTGGGCGACGCCCGCCAGCGTGCCCAGCGATGATCCGGCCCGGTAGAGAACGGAGTCGAGCGATCCCTTCTCGGTTACACCACGCCATACGAACGACTGCCCCTGGGCCGCCGGCCGCCACGCGCCGGCCAGTTTCGCGGCGGCGGCCTTGATGTCGCCGAAAAGCTCGACGGTGAGGTCCACCGGGGTAACCCCGGCCACCGGGGCCGCGGGAACGTCGTGCAGCTGGGCGATCATCCCGAGAACGTCGTGCAGGGAGCAGCCGAACGGCTGGCGCGGGCGGTTCATGGCACCGGCGTAGGCGTTCAGCTGCTCACGCCGTTCGCGTGCGGCGTTGACCTCCATCAGCGGCATCGGCGCGGGAGCGACGGGCACGTTGTCGAGTGCCTCGCCCAGCGCGACCGCGACCTGCTTGCGGGTCGCCTTATGGGAGTGCAGCTCGAGCAGGTAGGCGCGCAGCCCGGCGGCGTCGAGCCGGTCTCGCACCACGTCCAGCGCCGCGGCCTTCTCCGAGACGAAAAGCACGGTCTTCCCGGCGTGCAGGAGGACGCCGATCATGTTCGCGATGGTCTGGCTCTTGCCGGTGCCGGGCGGGCCGTCCATGACGAACGACCGGCCGTCGAGCGCGGCGGCGATACTGGCCCGCTGTGAGGAGTCCGCATCCAGGATGACGGGGGTGCGCTCCGGCGCGGCGTCCCGGTCAACGTCGGAGTCGGGCAGCTCGTCGAAGTAGAACTCGGAGGAATCCGCGCTGCGGGCACCGGCGGCGAGGGCCGCCACGGCCGGGTGCGCGGCGATCAGGTCCTCGTGATCGAGCAGGTCCCGGTACATCGCCTCCTTGGCGAAGGAGAAACAGGACAGCACGAGCATCTCATTGACCTGCCACCCTTCCCGGGTGGCGACCGCGGCGCGCACCGCGTCCAGGATCCCGGCCAGCGTGATCTCGTCCAGGTCGTCGACCCGGGGCAGGTCGATTCCGCCCTGGCCGAGCTTCAGGGCCAGCGCGGGATTGAGGACCCAGTCCTCTTCCAGCGCTCCCAGCGTGGGCAGCTGCCGCGGCCCCTTGTGCTCCAGCCGGACCGGCACGAGCAGCAGCGGGCTGGTGTAGCGGCTGCGGTCCTCATCGGTCCAGCTCAAAGTGCCGAACGCCAGGTACAGGACCGAGAGGCCCCGGTCGAGGTACTCCTGGGTGGACCGCCGGTACAGCGACCGCAGCGCGGACGCCAGCTCGTCCGGATCGGTGTCGGCATCCAGCGTGTCCGGCGCCGACGGCGGAAGGGGGCGCGGTTCCCCCGTAGCCGGATCACCCGTTTCCCCGGAGGGCCGATCACCCTTTTCGCCGGAGGGCGGATTACTCGTTTCCCCGGAGGGCGGATCACCCGTTTCCCCCGAGGGCCGATCACCCTTTTCGCCGGAGGGTGGATCACCCTTTTCGCCGGAGGGCCGA